>Ga0272441_10000959_pt1 | contig 62625 bp, 50 predicted proteins | sample SSMProp6N_FD_193582 | JGI IMG/M metagenome (GOLD analysis project Ga0272441, IMG submission 193582) | Marine sediment archaeal communities from Little Sippewissett salt marsh, Falmouth, MA, United States - SSM-Prop-6N | ecosystem: Environmental > Aquatic > Marine > Wetlands > Sediment ... | reverse complement strand
AGTCCACGGGGTACTCTCCTGGGACCACATTGCCCTTCTCGATGGAGTCGGCGATGCCGTCGTTGTCCGAGTCCAGGTCGAGGTAGTCTGGTTCCCCATCGCCGTCGGTGTCCATCTGGACGTCTTCGCCTTCGAACTCGTCGCAGATGCCGTCCTCGTCCTGGTCCCCCACGCAGCTCACGGCGCTGTTGTTGTTGTTGTCGTTGTCGTTCTGCCCGGGGCCGCTGTCGGATGGACCGCAGGCCGCCGCGACCCCCAACGTTAGCCAAAGAGCCAGGATTGCATGGATTTTGCCAGTCATCTTCTCCCCCGATCTGGTCATCCGAACCTATATCTTACAGGTTTGGGTAGGATAGACAAAGGGCCAAAGCCACCTCGCATCATTCCCGCGCCGGGTCTGGGCGGTACCGAAGGTCACTTCTCGAGCTTCTTGAACAGGTCGCCCAGGGTGCCGAAGCCGGCCCCGGGGCCGGCTTCGGCACCCTGCTTCTTGCGGTCGCCGTCGAGATAGTCGGCCGCCTGGGCACGCTCGTCGGCGGCCCGCGCGGCTCGCTCGGACAGGCGCAGGCGGCCCTTGTCGTCGGGCTCGAGCACCTGCACGCGGACCTGTTGGCCGATGGGAAATCGACGCCGCAGGTCCTCGGGAGCGTCACGGATCTCCTCGCGCGGCACGAGGCCCCGCGGGGCGCGACCTTCGTCAGTGGCGCCGGGGAGGCGAAGGAACACCCCGTAGTGCTCCACCCGCTCCACCGTGCCGGTGACCACGGCCCCAGGGGTGATCGGCACAGCGCCCCCGTCCGCGCGAAAGCGATCCGTCGGCGCGAGGCCGATGCGCTGGCGCGACAGGTCCACCGAGACCACGGTGACCTGCAGGGTCTGGCCCTCCTCGAAGGCGCGACGGGCATCCTTGATGCGGGGATCGTCCAGGGTGGACACGTGCACCAGCCCGTCGACACCCGGCGCCAGCTCTACGAAGGCGCCAAAGGGCTGGAGGCGAACCACGGTGCCCTCGTGCTGCGACCCCTCGGCGAACCGCTCGGTGATGTTGTCCCAGGGGTCGCCCTCGAGGGACTTGAGCGACAGGGAGAGGCGGTCGCCCTCCACCTTGATGATCTGCACCTGGAGCTCCTGGCCCGGGCTCAGCACCTCTTCCACCTGAGACACCCGGCTGTGGGAAATCTCCGAAACGTGGAGCAACCCATCGACACCGCCCAGATCCACAAAGGCCCCGAACTCCCGGATGGAGCTGACCTTTCCCGGCAGCACCGCGCCCACCACGAGCTTCTCGCGGATCGCCTCGGCCTGCTTGGCGCGCTCATCGGCGAGAAGCGCCTTTCGGGACAGCACCACGCTGCGGCCCTGGTCCCGATACTCGGTCACCGAGAAGGGCAGCTTCCGCTCCAGGAACTCTGTCAGGTCCTCCACGTAGCGCAGGGAGATCTGCGACGCGGGGCAGAAGGCCCGCACCCCGGCCACCTCCACCTCGAGGCCGCCCTTGATCACTGCCTTCACCACGCCCTCCACGGGCATTCCCAGCTCGTGGGCTTCCTCCAGGATGCGCCTCCCCTGGGAGCCACCGCCCAGGATCCGGCTGAGCACGATGCCCTCCTTCCCCCGCCGCAACACCCGGGCCTCCAGGGTCTCGCCCACCTGCACGGTCGAGTGGCCCTCTTCGTCTAGTAGCTAGGACGTGGCAATGAGCGCCTCGCCCTTGGCACCGATGTCCACGAAGGTCCAATCCGAGCCCAGCTGCAGCACCGTGCCGCTGACCTCCTGGCCCTCCTCGATGCGGATCGGCGGCGCCTGGTCGAGGGAGGCCTCGAACAGCTCTGCGAAGGTCTTCTCTTTGCCGTTCGTTCTTTCTGTCGTCATGCGCTTTCCGGGTTCGTCTGTGGTCAATGGGAGATGATTTGCGAAGAAAAATGGCGGCTGGCTGCGTCCACGAGGGTGTCCCACTCGCGCTCATGGACCATTCCGCGTACCTCTCGCGACAGCCCCAGCTGGACTTGACCGCCGCTGCTGCGGTACCAGGCCAGGTGCATGGTGTGCAGGGACTCCGAGTGCCAAGGGAGGCTGACCTGGACCAGGCAGCCATCATGCACGGGCAGCATGGACAGCTCCACCCGGGCACCACCGGGGCTGATCTCCGTGAGCGCGGCAGCGCTCCATTTGCCAATGTGGGGCACCACCACCGTGCAGCTCCAGGGCGAGAGGATGCGCGTACGCGCATGGAGCCGTTCGGGCAGGGGGCGGATGTCGCCCGTGAGAAGCCGCCCCAGGAAGGTCAGCTCCTCCACCTGGGGCGGACGGAGGGCGAAGCCGGTGCCGGCGGCCATGCCCGGCGCGTCGCGCATGCGGCGCCAGGCCACAAGGCCGGTGAGGTAGACCTCCGCCCGGTAGGGAGGGAACTGTATCCAGACACAGATTTCCTCCCCCACCGGGACCGTCGTGACCCCGGGCAGGAAGATGTACCCAGCACGGAGCTCGGTGGGAAACCACGCGTGAAGCTCCCGGGGGCTGTGAATGATCTTCTGAAGCGTCTGCATCGATGCGTCGAGGCCCAAGCAAGCGACTCGGCCCGGACCCTTCACGGTATCGCAGGGGCACGTCCCAATCAAGACCCGTAATCAGAGCGAGTCACAGGGCCCAATGGCGGGTGGAACGCTCAGGGGCTTTCGTGCGTGCAGACCCGGTTCCGCCCGCCGCGCTTGGCCGCATAGAGGGCCTGGTCGGCGGCCACCAACAGCCCCTCCTGGTCGGCGATGGAAGAGCTGGGCACGCCCGCCACCCCGGCGCTCATGGTCACCGGGATCCGTGTGGCCTCCCAGGTGAACTCGTGGTTGGCTACGGTGCGGCGGATTCGGTCGGACATGATCTGCGCCGAAGGCACGGGGAACTCGCGACAGATGATGGCGAACTCCTCGCCGCCGTACCGGCAGAGCACGTCCTCGGTGCGGATGGTGTCGGCGACCACGTCCGCGAAGCCGCGCAACACGTAGTCCCCTGCCGGATGACCGAAGTGATCGTTGACGCGCTTGAAGTGGTCGAGGTCCATCATGACCATCGACAGCGGGGTTTGGTGGCGTCGTGAATAGGCCCACTCCGTCTCCAACCGCTCGCCGAAGTAGCGCTTGTTGTACACCCGCGTGAGGGGATCTCTCAGGGCGGCGTCGAACATCTGCTCCCGGAAGGTGTGCTCAAGCTCATCGTGCAGGGTGAACTTGAAGTACACCTGCGGGGCGATCTGGATCTTGTCACCGTCCTCCAGGCGATGCACTGTCACCCGGTCCCCATTGACAAAGGTGCCGTTGGTGCTGCCGGCGTCACGCAACTCCACGCCCCCTGGCAGCTTCAGAACCTTGCAGTGGATCCGGCTCACGCCGTCGTGGTCCATCGTCAGCGTGGCGTCGCTGCTCCGACCGATGACCGTCAGATCTTCCAGCTCATGGGAGGCTCCTGTGTTGGGCCCGGTGAGAACCACCAGGAAGGCACGGCTCTTGTCGCGCTCGCCCACTTCGGGAACAACTTCGCTCTTCAGGATTTTGGTGGCGTCGTCGAATTCCATCGTAGCCTGCACAGGGGACTGGGGCTGACCGGGGCCCTCCCACCGAATAACCAGCTTTTCGCGAATCCGTCAAGAATCAGAGCTGATCCGCGAGCCACCAGCCCATGAAGTCGCCGTAGGTGGAGTCCACCCCGGTGCAGCTCCCGCGATCACCGTTGTCGATGGAGGCCACTTGCCAACCGCAAAAGCGTATGTCCGTCCAGTAGAACTCAGCGTTGTCGCTGTGCAGAACCTCGTCGACGAGGTGAGCTCCGGGGTTGCCCACGTTGCGCCCGGGCTCGATGCCCAGGCGCACCAGCGCGTGCTCCTCGCAGTGATCCATTGACAGGCCGCCGAGATCACAGGACTGCAGATCCCGGTAGTTGGCGTGCTTCCACTCGGACACGTAGACAATGGGGTGCTCCAGGCCCGTGGCGTCGGCGTGCAGCTGCAGGTCGGACACGTCGTACCAGCCCGAGGAGTCGGTCACGGCCCGATAGTGCGCCGAAAGAAACACCCTGTCGACCTGCCAGGGGCCGCTCCCGACCAGCTCCACCACCACGAACTCGGAGTCCCCGAGGTGGCTGGAAAAGCCGCCGAGGTCGGGATCGCCGTAGTCCTGGTAGTAGCTCTGCGCGTAAAAGACCGAGACCCCGCCACCCCCGCTGGGGCTGGGCTCGACGGCGAAGTGCGGCAGCCGATCGGCGCGGTAGCCCTCCTCACTCGCCGACAACCACAGGAAGGGCTCGAACTGCTGGGCCAGGGCCAGCTCCACGCTGTCGTACAGGCCGTCTGCGTCGGCGTCACAGTCGACCAGGTCGTCGAAGTGGCTCGACGGCAGCCAGGCCAGGCAGGCGTCGTCGCAGACCCCGTTTGCCTGCCACCCGCAGGGGTCGGCCGCGCCGCAGGTGCAGGCGTTGTACTGGCTGGCGTCGCAGGTGCCGAGGCACGGCCCAGTGGCGCCTGCGTCCATGGCCGCGTCTCGAAGCGCCTCGGCATCGGGAGCCATCGCACCGTCCGCGGCCGCGTCCCAGCCTGCCCCATCCAACGACACGGCGGCGTCGTGCTCCGCCGCTGACTCGGAGCACCCTCCGGCCAACATCACCATCAAGAACGCTATGACTGGAATCCTCTTCATGGACCGCTGTTTCACGAGATCGTAGCACAAGCGGGACGAAGGTGGGGGCCCGTCAGGACGAAAAAGCGGTGTTGGCGCGGTTCGCGCGGCGGGCGCGGTGGGTGAGAAAACCGGTGGCCACGGCGCCGACCATGCACAGGGGGCAGGCCATCACCATGGGGCCGATGCTGATGGCCCAGCCCTTGAGGAACATGCGGGTGACCCGCGCTTCCTCCATGCGCGCCAGGGCCCCGAAGAACTGGTGCTGCCCCACGAGCGTGCCCGCCAGGCCGGCGAAGAAGAGCGCCGCCACGAGGCCCCAGAGGATGGGGCCGTAGTCGACGCGATCCCGCCGAATGTGCTGCAGCACCAAGGTCACGGTGAGGGCCAGCCCCAGGGCCGTGATCACGTAGCTGAAGATGCCGCTCTGCAGGAAGACGTTGCCGAAGATCGGGATGGAATGACTCATGGGAACCTCCTGGGTGTGACGGTTTTCAAAGGGTCGAGCGGGCCGCCAAGCCATTGCCGACGCGTCCGGATATCAATGAAAATCTCGTGCCAAGTCCGTCCGCTGCTCCCCGAGCGCGCCAAATGGCCACGACACCCAAGTGATCTCGGGCTCCTGCGACCAAGCGGGCGAAGGCCGGGACAACCGCGTCGGCTGTGATCCAACGCGCCGACAGGTAACAGGTGGGATCCCGCTGGGCAGATCCGGCGGGTGTCGCTATTGTAGGACGCATGGCCGACCGCATCGGCGATGTGCTCGAAGGCAAGTACCGGCTCCGGCGCGTGGTGGGGCGCGGGGGAATGGGTGTCGTGTACGAGGCCGACCACGCGGTGATCAGCCGCCGCATGGCGGTCAAGATGCTCCACGGCGAGCACCTGGGCTCCGACGAGATGGCCCAGCGTTTCCTGCAGGAGGCCAAGTCCGCCAGCACCATCCGTCATCCGAACGTCATCGAGATCCAAGACGTTGGCCAGGCACAGGACGGGGCGATCTTCATCGTGATGGAGCTGCTGGAGGGGCGAAGCCTGAGCTCGATGCTCGGCGACAACGCCCGCCTGGCGCCCGGTCTGGCGGTGGCCATCACTCGGCAGATCCTCGCCGGGCTCGGGGCCGCCCACGCTGCGCATATCGTGCACCGGGACCTCAAGCCGGACAACGTGTTCCTGGCCATCGAGAGGCACACCGGACAGGTAGGCGAGCGCGTCAAAATCCTCGACTTCGGCATCTCCAAAGGGGTGGCAGGGGGACCCGAGATGGGCCTGACCCGCACCGGCGCCGTCATGGGCACGGCCTGGTACATGGCGCCGGAGCAGGCCCGCGGGGACAAGGACCTGGACGAACGGGCCGACATCTGGGCCGTGGGTGTGATGCTCCACCAGATGCTCGTTGGGGACCTGCCCTTTGCCGGAGACTCGTACAACGCGGTCCTCGCGCGGATCCTCACCGAGCCCGTGCCGACCTGCCTAGACCGCGCACCGGACCTGGATCCGGCCCTCGCCCAGGTGGTGCAAAAGGCCCTGACCAAGGACCGCACCCAGCGCTACAGGTCCGCGGCCGCCTTTGACGAGGCCCTCGCACAATTTGCGACGGGGCCGTTGGAGCTCCTGCCCCTGGAGGCGGGTGAGGAGTGGACGCCCCTCCCCGGCGACGAGGCGACCGCCGAGACACTGGCCACCGACGCGGCGACCGCCCGAACCGTGGACGCCGTCGCGGGCGTGGCCACGGCGAAGACCAAGGTCGCCGACGGGCGCACGCCCTTCGCACCCACGGGCATGACAACGCCGAACGCGGGCGCCCGGTCGCCGACTCCTCCCTCCACCGCCACCCCCCTGTGGAAGCTGGTGCTCTGGTATGCCATCCTCCTGCCCCCGATGTCGCTGCTGGTGCTGATCCCCGCGGGGAGCCCCGTGTCGGTCCTCACGGCCTTCGGACTGCCCGCCGGGTTGCCGGCCACCCTGGCCTACGCGACATCCGCCGCCCTGGTCGCCGGCCTGGGCTGGTGCGCAGTGCTGGCGGCCCGGGCCTGGCGGAGCGGCCGACCCAACCGCTGGCTGCACGGCGCACCAGTGATCGCCGCGCCGGCCCTGGGCCTCGGCCTGGTGCTGCTGCACTACCTGACCCTCAGGGGGCAAAAGACCTCTCATCAAGTGTCCCTCCGCGCCTACTCCGCCATCACCGACGCCCAGGCCGACCGCATGGCCCGGCTCATCGGCGACAGCCACGAGCAGTTCCTCAACGCCGTGTCTCTGGACCAGCTCTTCCTGTCGCTGCTCGGCCTCGTGCTCCTGCTCGGGTGGCTATTCCACCGCCGGGACACCTCGGGGCCCCGGCCCCCTTGGACCCGTTGGCTCGTGCTCCCCGTGGGCTACGTCGTAATCGGGCTGGCGCACTTGGTGATCTTCCCCAGGCACCTGCAGTTCATGGGCATCCTGTTCCCCCTGAGCTACGCGCTGTGGACCGTCGCCACGGTGGTGACCCTCCGCCAGCGCGCTGGCCCACGGTCCACAGGGGCCACCACCGGCTGGGCCGCCCTGGCCACAGCCCTCGCCACCAGCGCGGGGTTGACAGGTCTCCAGGTCGCCGCGGGCTACGCGGGCATGTTCGAGGGCGTGGCACACACGCCCACCACCGACCTCCCGCCAGCGGAGCGTGAGGCCATGTTCAACGCGTGGGTGAACCCAGCCATGGTGCGCGGCGTGGTCCTGCAGTGGGCAGTGCTCTTGACCCTCTTCGGGCTCACCTGGCTCTTCGGCCGCCGGGTCCTGGCCTGGCCGGGTCGACGGGCCCGGCGACCGCTGGTCATCTTCGCAACGGTGTTCGTCATCACCGCCCTGCCCACCCCAATCCTCTTGAGGGCCATGTACAGCGCCAGCGACCAGTGGGCGCCCCACAAGTTCGCGCGGATGCAGCCGGTGGCCCGCGCCGGGGAGAGGGAGCCCACCTTCTACATGGACCGCGCGCCCCAGTCCCTGGCCGTGGGACACCGCCTGCTCTACCGGGCGCTCACGAAGTCGAGCGCCTCGAAAAAGCCCACGGTGGACGAGGTGCGCCGGGCGCTGACAGCTCACCAGACCTGTCCCAAGATCCTCGCACGCGCCCTGCGCCAGACCAAAGACGCCCAGCCCGCCCGCTGCATCACCGCCATCGAAGCCCGGATCTACTGCGAGCGGCTCGGCAAGCGGCTGCCCACACCAAAGGAGTGGGACACCGCCCTGTCGAAGGTGACGCCGGACAGCCTCGGGGGGACGGCCCCGCGCAGGCTCACCCGGGGTGACTTCGGAGAGTGGACCATGCGCAAGGTGCATGGCACGGCCACCTTCGAGATCCGGGGCCATGCCGGCACCGTCGGCGTGCCCCAGCGCCTCGCCCCAAATCGCTTCTCCAAGCGGGTGGGCTTCCGCTGCGCCTTCACTTTCCGGGGTGATTGAATGAACGGCGCCGTGAGCGGCCTGCCCACAGCGCGGTCTGAGACGCATGAAGGGGAGTTATCGCCCTGCGAAGAGGTTCCGCACCGCCTGCATGAAGCTCACCCGCTGCATGAGGCGGGCATAGCCGCGCAAGGAGCGGTGGGCCTTGCAGTTTTGGTCGTAGCACTTGTTGGAGTTCGAGTGACAAGAGGACGAGGAGCTCCCCACCGAGCCGCAGCTCCGGCCGGCCACTCGCTTGCAGCACTTTCCGGCCTTCTTACGGTCAGCGAAGGAGTCCCCCTTGACGCAAAAGAAGTGGTCAGAAGGTGCGTTGCTGAACCGATAGCACTTGGCTGACGCCATGTCGACAGGGGCCACGGTCACGAATCCCAGCGCGAGCAATCCCAAAAGCAGGTACTTCATCATCCGGTCTCCTTTCAATCGCGTGTGGGCAATAGATAGTAGGTTCCGGACAAACAGTCAATTCGTCCGAGGTCCTGTCGACGAAAACTCCCCAATGCACGGAGTCGGCGACACCTGCGCCTTCGGCTCGCCCCAAATCGCTTCTCCAATCCGGTGGGCTTCCGCTGCGCCTTCACCTTCCGGGGTGACTAATGCCGCTCGGTCCAGTAATCATGGGCGTAGATGGACACGCGAAAATCCAGCCCCGACAGTCGGGTCTTCGCCGGAGGCCGTGGCGCGGTGCCCGCCCTCCTGGTGGCCTGGGCACCTCCCGGCGCCCTGTCGGTGGACCTGCGCGTGGTGGCGCCCCCCTTCACCGTGGGGCGAGGCAGCGACGCGGACCTGACCATCGCCGACGACAAGGTCTCGGGCGGCCACTTCCGCATCTCGCGCACGGCCGGCGGCTTTCGGATCGCGGACCTGGGGTCCACCAACGGGACCTTTGTGGACGGCGTCCCCGTCACGGCCCCGACGCCCTTGGGAGACACCGCAGTGATCCGCGTCGGGCGGGCCGTGCTGGTCTTCCACGCCGAGGCGGGTGCGCTGCTCGAGCCCCCGTCCGGCGAAACCTTCGGCCTGGCGGGGAGATTCCACACCGCCCCCCTGGTGGGCGCCCTGCGGGAGGCGGCGCTGTCGGCGCGGCACGTGCTGCTCACCGGCCCCTCGGGCACGGGCAAGGAGCTCGCCGCGCGGGCCCTGGCGGCGCTGTCCGGTGCCCCGGGAGCGCCCCTGCCCCTGGTGACCCACAACGCCGCGCGGTTCTCGTCGGAAGAGGAGGCCACCTCGACCCTCTTCGGGGTGGCCCCGCGGGTCTTCTCCAACGTGGACGCCCGGACCGGCTTGCTCGAGGAGGCAAGCGGCGGCGCCCTGCTGCTGGACGAGGTCCACAACCTCCCGCCGCGCGTCCAGCGCAGCCTGCTGCGGGTCATTGAGGACGGCCACCTCGCCCGCCTGGGCGAAGTCCGGAACAGGCCCACGGACGTGCGGCTGATCCTGGCCTCCAACATGGCCGGGCCGGACCACGGCCTGGCCCACGACCTGCTGGCCCGACTGCGAGTGGTGGAGATCCCGCCTCTGGCCGAGCGGGCGGCCGATGTGCCGATCATCTTCGAGGCGGTGCTTCGGGACGGGCTCGCCCGCCACGGGTTGGAAACGGACGAGGTCTGGGGCCTGCTGGGGGGCGATCACTTCGAGGCGCTTTGCCTGGACGGCTTTTGGACGGACAACGTGCGCGGGCTGGTGGACCTGAGCGACCGCCTCGCCACACGCCTGGCCGCCGGTGCCGACGGGCCGAGCGCAGTGACCTCGATCTTCCAGGAGCGGTTCGGCGACGGCCCCGTGGCGCGCCGCCAGGCCGGCGACAGTGAGGCCGCCAGCCGCTCATCCTATGAGCGCAACAGGGAGGCCATCCTGGCCGCCTTCCGCGAGTGCGACGGCAACCTGTCCGCCACCGGGCGGCTCCTGAGGGATCGGGGGGTGCGCACGTCCCGCCGCTGGCTCGCCGTGTTCCTCGAGCGGTGGGGTGCGCGCTGACCTTTCGCGAGGACATGGAGCAAAATGAGAGGTAGCGCTGACATGAAGCACGCGACTCGGCTGGCCGCCATGACCGTCCTGGTGCTCCTGGCCGCGGGCGCGACGGGCTGCGCCCGACCGGACTCCCGGATGACCCTGGCGGCGCGCCTTTTCAAAGCCCGGCGGTACCGACAGGCCCTGGCCGAATATCGGGCCGTGGTGACGAGCCACCCGCGGTCTCGCAACGCCCCCCACGCCCAGCTCATGATCGGCGTGTGCTACGGATGGCTGGCGGGCGCCCGTCGGGACCGGGCTCTGCTGAAAAAGGAGGCCCAAGCCTACCGCGCGCTGATCCGGCGCTATCCCCGGTCCATTCGGGTCGCGGACGCCTACCTGTACCTGGCGCAGATCCTCTCCGGCCACGTAACCGTGCCGGGAGGCAAGATCGACTGCACCAGGGCCATCGCCCTCTATCGAAAGGCCATGGCCGCCAGCCGAAGGCGCTGGATCAAGGCCCAGGCCCTCGGACGCATCGGCCAGTGCTTCGCCCGGGAGGGCAAGAAGAGCCGGGCGCTTGCCGCCTACCGCGAGGTCATCCGACGCTTCGGCGGCACGCCCTGGTCCACCGAGGTGCGGCTCCTGGCCGGCACCGTGCTCTTCTCCCAGAAGCGGTTCACCGCTGCCCTGCGCATGTTCCAGAGGTACCGCGCCCTGCGCGGCGGTTCCCGGGGGTCGGCGACGACGTTGCTGATGCTGGGGCTCACCTACGGATGGCTCGCAGCGAAAAACCAGCAGGCCAACCTGCTGCTGAAGTCCGAGCGGGCCTTCCGGACGCTGATCCGCCGTCACCCCCGGAGCCGGCGCCTCGCCGACGCCCTGCTCTACCTGGGCCAGACCCTCTCCGGCCACACCGGCGTTCGCGCCGCCCCCCGTAGCTGCGCCAAGGCCATCCCCATCCTCCGAAAAGCCATCACCGCGACCCACCGCGAGTGGATCAAGGCCCAGGCCCTGGGCCGCATCGGTCAATGCCAGGCCCGCCGTGGAGACAAGACCGCCGCCCTGGCCACCTACCGCCGCGTATTCGAAAAGTACCCCCGGACCCCCTGGGCCCACATCGCCAGACAGCTGCACAGCGCGCTCGCGGGCGGGGCGCCCTGAGACCGGCCGGGACGCCCTGCGAACGTGATCCAAACGATCCAAACGATCCAACCGCTCCGGCCGGAACGCGGAAGCGATGATTTTTGGCGAAGTTGCGGTTGACAGGGAGCGAAAGAGGGCGAAAAAGGGCTACCACCGTCGGCGGGGCACAGAGCCTCCGCCTCTGACCGGGACGCAAACGAGATGATGGGACGCGCAGACAGATGGAGGGAGATCATTGCCCTGGCCACCCCCGTGGTGATCGCCAAGCTCTCCTTCACGGCCATGGGCATCGTGGACACCGCCATGGTGGGCCGGCTCGGCGCCACCGCCCAGGCGGCCGTGGGTATCGCCACCACGTACATGTTCACGCTGTATGTGTTCGGCCTGGGCATCATCGGCGTCATCAACACCTTCGTGTCTCAGAACCACGGCGCCGGACGCCTCGACCGCTGCGGGGTGGTGCTCGGCCACGGCCAGCGCATCGCCACGGCCGTCGGTGCGGTGACCCTGGTCATCCTGCTGGTCTCCGGGCCACTCTTTCGCTGGGCGGGCCTCAGCGCGGGCGTGTCGGACATGGGATATTCGTACCTGGCGTTTCGCGTCATCGGCCTGCCCGGCGTGTTCTGGTACTGGACGTACAACGCCTACCTCGAGGGGCTGGGCGAGACGCGCACACCCATGGTGATCTCCCTGGCTGCCAACGGGATCAACATCGTGCTGGACTACACGCTCATCTTCGGCGCGGGCCCGATTCCGGCTCTGGGCGTCCAGGGTGCGGGCATCGCGACGGCCCTGAGCAACCTCTTCATGCTGGGCTGCTTCGCCTGGGTGGTTCACAGGCGGAACAGCGCCTACCGGAGGTACGGGGTCGGCTCCATATGGGCCCCGATCAGCTGGCACCTGATGCGGCGCATGATCCGCGTCGGCCTGCCCATGGGGGTGCAGCTCTTCCTGGAGATCGGCGCCTTCCTGGTCATCTCCGTGATGATCGGCTGGGTCAGCGACGTGTCCCTGGCCGCCAACCAGGTGGCCTTGCGAGTCATGAGCGTCAGCTTCATGACCGCCTGGGGAATCTCGGTGGCGGCCACCACCCTCGTGGGGCGACACCAAGGCGAGGGGGAGCCCGACCTCGCCGCGGCCGCGGGTCGACGGACGCTGCTGCTCGTGTTCGGATTTACCCTGGTCTGCGGCGCTGTGTTCGCCGGCCTTCCCCAGACCCTTGCCGAGCTGTTCACGCCCTTCGACGACGTGGCGGCGTCGGCGACCACGCTGATCTACGTGGCCGCGGTGATCCAGGTCTTCGACGGCCAGCAGATGGTGGCCTACGGTGCCCTGCGCGGCGCCGGGGACACCCGCTGGCCGCTGTACGTCGTCGTGTCGCTGAGCTGGGGGCTGGGCGTGCCGTTGGTCTACGTGCTGACCATCCCCGCCGGTCTCGGTGTCGTGGGCGCCTGGTTGGGTATCCTCGCCATGCTGGCCTGTCAGGCCGTGGTGCTGCTCTGTCGCTTCCGATCGGGGCGCTGGAAGACAATCCGCGTGGACGGGGACACCGACGAGCCGCCCGCTATCGACAGGCTGGCACGAGATCCACGCCGCCAAAGAACTCCGCAGCGATGAGGCGCCAGGCCCGGGCGTTCTCCGGGGTCCGGCATTTGAACGGGGCCGGACGGCGACGACTCTTGCTCAGGACGCCACGCTGCTCGAGGAAGTACCGCACCGCCAGCTCGGCGCCATACTCGCCCACCCCGCTCTCGGGGTGGAACGCGTAGTAGACACCGCCGCGCACGGTGGTGCGGTGGGGCGCGTAGGGCTTCAGGCAACCCTTGCTGAGCCTGGAGCGCTTCCCCCGACCGCGGGTGCAGCGCAGAATGATACGCCGGTGGAGCCCCTGGAGCACCCGATCCGACCAGTCCTTGTGGTGGCGATCGTTGAGGTGAAACAGCTCGTGAAAGAGGGTCTGCCGCACCCCGCGCTGGTGGCGGAGCAGCGAGCCATTGACGTTGTAGGCCACCGTCCAACCCCAGGCATAGGCCGACGGCGTGGCCCGCCCCACCGAGCGGAAGGCCTTGAAGGCGAGCGCAGTCCAGCGGTACCGGATGGCGGCGCCGCGGCCCGCCCTACCTGCACCGCCCCGTTTCGCGTGTTTGGCGAGCCCCTTGAAGAACGAATCGATGTCCCGCAGCGCCACGGCGATCCGCTTCAGGTGGCGACGATGGCGCCCGACGAGCAGCGCTGGCACCAGCCTGAGCTTCCCCCGCCAACCGCCGTCCATGCGCCGGGCCGGCTCCAGCCCCACCACGGTGCCGGTCAGGTCGTACACGGCCCGCGCAAGCCGGGCCGCCCGCGCATCCCGCTCGTAACGCCGCGCCACCAGGCAACGGATCCGAGCCGGACGCTTTCCGTCCCTACAGGCTCGGAGGGCCGCCTTCCCAGCCCAGGACGTCACCGTCTTGGACGCCACCCGACGCCGGGCCCCGGGGAAGAGGATCTGCGCCGCCTCCGTCACGGTGACCACTGGGGGAGGCGCGGGTCGCTTCCCGGGCCGCGGTCGGGGCCGCTCCCGCGGGCGCGCGCTGGCTCCCTGGCGGACCGCGGGGCCGGGCGCGGCCGACTCCCGGGCCATCTGCTGATGGGGCCCCGGGGAGCGGCCGCAGGTCACCACGACCGTCCCGGCCAAACAGGTCACCAGCAACGGCGCGGCTTTCCCACTGGTACCGTTCCTGGTTTTGGTCCTGGGCGTCACCATGGGCACGGGTCTGATCCAACCATAGCACTCCCCCACTGGAGGGCTACAGCCCGTGGAGCTCGAAGGCGCACCGGGTGGGCTTGTGCGTGCCGCCCTGCATGGCGGCCAGGGCCTTGCCCGCGAGGTTCCGCATGGGGCAAGCAGGGTGCTTGAGGAGCTTTCGCAAGGCGGGCAGCGCGGACTTGTCCTTCAGGCGGGTGAGGACCAGCGCCGCGAGGCGTTTGACCCCGTAGTGGGGGTCGTCCAGGAGCTTGACGATTTTTGCGCTGTGCTTGCTGAGGTCCTTCGTGGGCGCGTTGGTCACCCAGAAGTCGAGGGCGGCGGCGCGCACGGTCACCTCCCGCGCTGTGAGCAGCGCCCCCCAGTCCACGAGGGTCTTGCCCTCCCTGCCGAAGTGGACGACGAGCTGGATCCGGGTCCAGGGATCCGGGTGGCCGACCAGCGCGGTGAGCGCCTTCCAGTCCACGGGCCAGGGGTTCTTTTTCAACCGGGACCGCGCGGCGAGCACCGGGAGCACCACCCCGGCGGCCCGATCCTTTTGTGCCAGGAGGGCCACGAGCGCTGGGGTCTTCCAGGTGGCCAGCCGCCGCCGCCAGCCGTCGACGATCTGGGGTGTCGGATCGGTCATGAAGGGCTTGAGCTCGGACCACCGCTCCAGGAGCCACAGGCGGTAGAACACCAGGAGCCTGACGAGCCATGACGGGTCCTTGGACACCTTGACGAGCCGCGCGGCGACCGCCTCGATGTCGGCCCTGCCCGTGAGTCCCAACGAGAGCCCGAGGACCGCGAAGGCGCGCACGCTCGGCTCGGCGGCGGTGAGCCCCGGCTCCGCGAGCCGGAGTCGCTCCTTCACGGGGTAGTAGGCAATCGGGATGTGGGCGAAGGCGCGGAAGTTGGCGTCCTTCATCTTGAGCTGCTTTTCGATCTTCTCCCGCTCCATGTGGAGGCTGTGCTTTTGCTTGCCGGCCTGGAGGTTCGCCCGCTCCCCCAGCCGGAGCTGCGCCGGTTTTGGGCAGCCCTGGGCGCAGGACCCCGGCTGGAGCACCCGCAGCAGCCAGGAGTACTCCGGGAAGTCGCGCTGGTTGCGCAGCCAGTCGAAGTCCTTGTGATTGCCGAGGCCCAGCACGAGGGCCGCGACCAACCCTGCCCGGGCCAGCTCACCGGCCTGGGCGCCCCGCCGCCAGTCCATGGCGAGCCACCTCTGTACGGAGTAGGGGAAGTACAGGCCGTTGAGCAGGATGAGGCGCTGGACCGGGGCGCCGGGCAACCGCCGGGCGGCGACGTTCATCAACGCCGTGAACAGGTGCTTGTTCAGCCGATGGGAGGCCTCGCTCTGGCTCGAGAACATCGCCAGGCTGCGCTGGTACCACCCGGGGACCTTCCCGCCCGTCCGCAGGGGCAGGTCGGGGTTGGCCTCCAGAAACTTGAGCAGCATCCCCAGGTGGCGCCCGGACAGCCGTTCCAGCATGGCCGCCATGGCCGTCTCCCACTCCAGCACGTCCAGCAGATGCCGACGGAACAGGTCCTTGTGCCAACGCATGAGGTACCGCTCCCCGGCGGCGGCGAAGGGGAGCTGGACGAAGTAGGTGTGGAGCAGCACCTTGGCCAGGGGATGTTTGGGGGTGATCTTGTAGCCGATGTCGTCGTCGAGGTACTCGGGGAACTTGACCGCGGCCTCGGCCTTGCTGGAGCCCGGATGGGCCAGGTGGACCTTCACCACCCGGGAATAGATGGCGGCCAGCCTGGGGAGCACCGCCTTGCGCAGCGTCTTGGGGACGCCGTCCTTGTCGACCTTGGCGGGCAGGACCTTCTTCAGGTTCGCGGCATGCACCTGGAGGCGGTCATAGATGTTCGCGGCGCTCTGGGGGCTCAACTGCGGAAAGACGTGGATCCGGATGATCCACGACTCCAGCTGGTCGAGCAGCTTGTTGTTGTACCCGTCGAGGCCCGCGATGCCGTCGCCCGGCGCCTCGTTGTCGCCGCGCTGAGTCCGGTGCACGTGGACCAGCGCCTTCTCCAGGCACGGGTCCCCCACGAGCGCCTCGGCCCCCACCCTCTTGCCACGCCAGGCCCGCGCCCGGCCGCTGAGCAGCGCATAGAGCAGCAGGTTCTGCGGCGTGCGCTCCTTGGACTCCTCGATGGCCGCCAGGACCTTGGGGCACCCCCCCGGCATCTGGGCCGCCAGGGCCGACACGTGCTGCATGCACTCGGCGCTGACAGGTGCTCGCAGGGCCTGGCCCGGCGCTTGCTGTACGAGCTTGCACCGCTGGACCTTTCGCACCAGGCGAGCCCGGGTGGCTCCAGTGGAGGAGTACCGCAGCACCCCGGCGATGATCCCCACCACCACCACCACCGCGACGGCGACGTACGGCCACTTGGACTTCTTTTTCAGGCTCTCGTCGAACTCGTCGTCCGAGATTGCGTCTTCTGTCACATCGAGCTTCGCCATGGCCGAGTGTCCTCGTCCGGTGTTGGACATAGCCGTCAATGGACGCGCCTGCGCCCGTGAGCCGGCGACGAATTATACAACAAACCGTCGCACGATAGAGGTGCTATAAAGGTCCCATGTTGCGTCACTTCGGCCCTGCGCCAACGTCGGTGGGCTGCCCCCGCTGCGAGGTCGGCGTCCTTGCGGTGCACCGCTTCTGCCGGCGCACCGCCCTGGAGTGCGACACCTGCGGCCAGCCGTTCACCCTGGCCGACCTGGCGAGCGTCCTCGAAGACGAGCCCTTCGCCGAGCTGGCCGAGGCCGTGGGTGACCGGCTGAGCGACCGGGTCTGAGAATACCCCCCGCCTTTTCCCGTCTATCCTCGAGAGAGATCGGTATAATCGCGCTGACCTGTACAGCGAAATCTGGAGGCCTCCGCCATGACTCCGACCCGCATCGCGCTCGCGATGGCGCTACTGTTGCTGGGCTCCGCGCCCCCGGTCCAGGCCCGAAAGGCAGGCCACGCCACACTCACCGTCAAAAGCAAGCCCATGGCCCAAGTGTATGTGGACGGTGTTCCCGAGGGCACCACGCCGTGCAAGATGCGAGTGCGGGCGGGGTCGCATCGGGTGGAGCTTCGCACCTCTGATGGACGCACCCAGACCTTCCGGCTGACCTTCGGGGCGGGACAGAAGCGGGCCCTGAGCCACCGCTTTCCCGCCGCCCGCAAGGGTGGCACGGGGTATCTCAGTGTCACCTCCACGCCCTGGGCCCAGGTCTTCGTGGGCGGCCGGGCGGTGGGCACCACGCCCCTGCGACGATACGTTCTCGCGGCACGCAGCTACCTGGTAGAGCTCAAGACCTCGGACGGGCAGACCTACCGCAGGCGGGTCTACATCCTGGCAAAACGGAACAACGCCTTCCACCACGCCTTTCCGAAAAAGAAAAAAGCGCTGCCGCCCGCGGCGTGGCTGTGGGTGCGCTCCCGCCCGAGGTCCAAGGTGACCGTCAATGGCAAGGCCGTGGGCACCACGCCCCTGCAGGACATCGAGGTCCGACCCGGGCGGGTGACGGTGGTGCTGACCACCGCCGACGGGCGCCGGCACAAGCGCGTGATGATGGTGCCCAAGGACAAGACCGCCAAGCTCGAGCACATCTTCCGACCGCGGCGCCCCAAGGTGCGGCAGGTGCGGGTGGGGTGGCTCATGATCACCGCCACCAGGCGGGCCCGGGTCAACGTGGACGGCCACAGCGTCGGGTTCACACCCATCCGCCGCCTGGCGGTCAAGCCGGGCAAGCACCGCATCATCCTGAGGGCCGGGTCCAAGCGACGGACGGTCTACGTCCACACCACCGCCCGGTTCACCAAGCGCGTGCACATCCGTTTCTGAAACGCCATGATCAGCGGCGCCCATGCCTACCACCTCCACGGCACCCGGGGCACGGTGAGCGACCTCGGGTTCGGCACTTGGGCCGGCGGCTATGGCAGCGAGGGGCGCAGCGCCGAGATCACGGGCGCAGACCTGGCCCTTGACGTTTTTGTTCTACGAAGACGGTCAGCCTTGCAGTAGGATGAGGTCAATCAGGGCAGGCTGCAGCGGCCGGGCACCCGTGCCGTGCCGATTGCACCTGCCAAAGCAGGAATCCAATGCCGCGACAGGACGAGCTTCTCCAAAAGGGCGAAATTCTCAAATTCAAGTACGTGGTCAACCACATCATGGCCGCCGGTGGCTACGCCCTGGTCTATGAGGCCAATCGAATCGAAGACGACTACCCGGTGGTGATCAAGGCCCTGCGCAGGGGCGTCACCGAGATCGATCCAAACGCAAACGAGCGGTTCGAGCGCGAGGCCAAGATCGCCGCCCATCTGATACACCCGAACATCGTCGAGATCTTCGACGTGGGCGTCACCGAGTCGGGCGTGCAGTTCATCGTGCTCGAGCGGCTCTACGGCTACGCCCTGTCACAGATCATCTACCTGGAGACCACTCCCCACGAGCACGTGCGGCAAATCCTCATGCAGGTGCTGTCGGCCCTTTCGCACGCCCACGACCAGGGCATCGTGCACCGGGACATCAAACCGTCCAACGTCTACATCTGCGAGCCCGAGGACGCCGAAGCCCCGGAGCACGAGTACCGCATCAAGGTCCTGGACTTCGGCCTCAGCAAGGGGCTGTGGGGCGGGCGCGCCACCTTCTGCCAGCCCCTCACCATGGCCGGCGAGTCCGTGGGCACGCCGGGCTACCTGGCGCCGGAGATGCTCAAGGACCTGGGCATCACGACCCCTCAGGTGGACCTCTATGCCGTCGGCCTCCTCGGCTACGAGATGCTCACGGGCACCGAAGCCTACAGCGGCACAGGGGTGCAGCGCGCCTACGCTCAGATGACGCAGGATCCCAAACCGCCCCCGAAGTCCGTCAAGCAACTCCCCATCTTCAAGGTGATCAAGAACCTGATAGAGCGGGACCCGACCGACCGGTACTTGAGCGCCGTGGAGGCAATCTACGACCTCGAGCACCTCGGGGACTAGCGCAACCTGGCGGCATAGCATATCGCCCGGCGGCACAGAACCGTAGGAGCCAAGCCCCATGAGCGACGAAATCTCCAAGCGCGACGCAGAAAAGATCCTGGACGACCTGGCGGCCAAGGTCGACCCCCACCAGCTGGATCAGCTGGACCGCCCCTTCCACGACAAGCTCGCCGGTCTCCAGGACCAGGGCGGCATCTCCAAGGAAATGCTGAGCCAGCTCCACGTCCTTTGGGAGATGCTCAAGACCCCCGACGACGTGGTGCCCTTCAAGTCCAAAGCCCTCATCATGGGCGCGGTGACCTACTTCGTCTCCCCCGTGGACCTCATCCCCGACGGCCTCGGCTTCGCCGGCTACCTCGACGACATGATGATCGTCCGCATTGTCTACGGCCGCCTCGGCGAGGAGATCGACGCCTTCTGCTCCCACCGCCAGTAGCAACCACCAGGCCAAGTGCGACGTGACCGAGGAGGGCACCGTGGCCACCGCCGCCACCGCCGTGATCATGCGGGCACGCGGCGCCGCCCACCCCCCCGTCATCCCCTTGTTCCGGGCCGACCCCACATTCCCCTTCCTGATCCGCGACACCCAGACCGGAGTGATCCTCTTTTTCGGCCGCCTCGCCCAGCCCAAGTAGCGGTCCTCTCCCCCGCCACCCGCCACCCGCCACCCGCCACTCGCCACCCGCCGCCCACCGCTTGCGACTCGCTACTCGCCGCCCTCGCCACCCACCGAACGCCTCCACCGCCGGCGGACTGTGCTACCATGGATCGGGTCATGCGTTGTCGTGCCGTGATCCTGTGTCTGGAAGTCTGTCTGGGAGTTTTTCTGGTGGCCTGCGGCGGTCGAACGCCCGGCAACCGGAACACCTCCCCCGACGCCGGCGGCGATGCGGCTGCGCCGGACGCATCCGGGCCGGCCGACTGTCAGCACTGGAGCGAAGATCTGGAGGCGGCCAACCGCTTCGACATCAACCGGCTCGGATTGGGCGTCTCCCGCAGCGTGGCCGAGGGCACCCTGGACCAGGTCCTCGACCAAGGTGACCGCCATTTCGTGTCCTTTCACGTGGACCGCATCTGGTACGGCAAAGCGTTCATGGAGGGCCACGACACGTGGGTGCCCTTCGACGAGCTGGAGCTGGCCTCGGTGACCCTGCCGGACAGCTATGTCATCGGCTTTCGCGGAAACGACTTCCCGCTCTTCGACGACGACCTCCAGGACTCGGTGTGGTGGCAGAAGTCCGCGCTCATCCCCTCTGCCGAGCGCGAGGACTACGGCGCCTTCGTCGGGTACCAGAGCCGCCAGACACCCCTGGTGGCCGCGGTGCGCATCTCGGACCAGGACGCGGACCGGACCTGGTTCGAGGTGACAGAGCCGCTGCAGGGCGACTTCCCTCCGGTGTTCGGCGACAACTGGACCACGTCGATCTTCCCGGTGGACTTCCCGCCGCCGTCGGCCACGGGGTACCTCGCCAGCGTCAGCGGCCTCACCGAGTACAGTGGGCAGCACATCGGCAGCGTCCTGGACTTTCGGGAGGACACGCCGGCCAACCGCGCCCTGGTCCTGGCTGACCTCGCCGCGCCCCTGGAGTTCTGGGCCCCGAACGCCTCCGAGCGGGCCGACCGGTACGGCCTCGGCTGGTCGTACAAAATCGCGCCCCACGTGGTGTCCACCGAGGTGTCAGGGCTCGCCGACGAGTGCTGCACCGGAGCTGGGGGCACCTTCGTGGCCCACGACATAAACGAGGTGCTGCAGGGCATCACCGCCCGCGCCTTCACCGTTACCGGCGGCCATGGCTACTACGGTCCGGAGGTCTGTGGCGACGCCTACCTCCTCGGCATCCACGGTCTGGACCTGCTCGAGGGCCTCGCCCCGACGGACTTTGGCTGCGACCCCCCGGGCGTCATCGACGCCTACGGTCCGTTCACTTCAGTGACACGGGTCCTGCAGCTGGACGGCACCGCCGAAAACCGCCAGCATGTGACCGACTGGCTCGCCTCGGATCCGGCCCTGTTTCGCCTCCACCCGCCCGACGCGCCCGTGGCCCCCGAGCACGTTCTGCAGACCGCCCCCACTGCCCTGTGGTCCGTGCCGACGGAAGCGGAGCTGGCCATCCTCGCCGCCACCCACCTGTCCTGGATCACCATCGACCAGGTGGAGCACTTCGCCGCATCCGACCACTACGAGGTCACTTTCTCCACGACCTTCACCAAGTACCGCCATGATCACCAGACCCTCTACCGCGCCAAGCTCGCCTTCCGGTGTGGGGACACCCGGCTCCTTCGGGAGGGCGCCGACTGGCTCGCGCCCATCCTCTTCGACGACAGCCTCTACCTGCAGGGCGAGGACCCCATTCCCTACCTGAGCGGATTGCTGGTCCCCGGCCTGCTCCTGCCCAACCACAGCTACATCCGCCAGGTCATCACTGCCCTGGGCTATTCGCAGTAGCGATAGATGGGCTTGAAGCCGCTCTTGGTGAAGCCGTAGCCCTTGCCTTTGCAACCCTTCCCCCCCTGACAATCGGCGTTCTTCTTGCAGGTTCGCACGCACCGGTCCTTGTGACAGCGGTGGCCACGCCTGCAGTAGGGGACCTTGCCTTTCTTGCAGGCGTTCCCCTCGGCGAGGGTGGCGGGGAGACAGACCCGGTAGGCGGTGGGACGGCGTTTTCCGGGGAGCGCGATGCCAAAGACGATCCGGATGCACTTGGCCGTATCCTTGCAATCCTTGCCGGTGGCGCACTCGCCGAAGCACTTCGATTTGTAGCAGCGATGGCCGGTCTGGCAGCCCTGTCTCCCACCGCAAGGATCGCCGAGCTTCCCGGTGGCCGCCCTGCAGAAGCGGATCCGCTTCTTGGCGAAGGGCTTGGGCTTGTAACTGCCGGTGCACCGGAAGGGCTTGGGACAGTCGGCGTGGGCCCGACAGGGATACACACACAGGGCGCCGACCCCCTTGAACTTCACGCAGTGGTTTGGCGGCGCGCAGTTGCGCTGGCGCTGGCACTTCCGGCCGACGAGGGCCTCCTTCCTGGCGTCCCGCCGCCGCTCGCAGAACAGAAAGCTGGGCTTTCCGAGCTTCCTGTTGAGCGTGGCGAGGTGGCCGGCGAACCCCTCCCCGGTACAGAGGTGCCCCTCGGGGCAGGGGCGCGCCTTGCTGCAGCTGCGGACACAGGCATTGCCATAGCAGCGCAGACCGCGCTGACAACGGATCATGCCCCGGACCTTGCACGCGGCGCCCTCGGCGATGGAGGCCTCGAGACAGACTTTCTTTTTTTCCAGGGTGACACAGGTCTTGTCCGACGCGCAGTCGGCGACCTCGGCACACCCGCGGTAGCACTTGCCCGCCACGCAACCCAGCCCCTTTTTGCAGCCGTGTTTGATGTTCGTGCAGGACTCCCCCTCGGCGCGGTTGGCCGGTCGGCAGAAGTGCTTCACCCGGCCCACCTTGAGGGTGCCGTACTTCACCCACTGGTACTCCCCCGTACACAGCAGGGGCTTGGGGCAATCCGCATGAACGGAGCACTTGCGCGCGCAGACCCCCTTCCCCTTGGCGTAGCGGATGCAGCGGTTGGGCTTGGTGCAGTCCTTGCTGGACTTGCACGACTTGAGCGAGGTCGCCTCCTCGCGGGCCTTCTTCCCACAGGCGCCAAGGCCTCCGCCGAGCACGACCAGGATCATCACTGTGATTGGCACTGCACTTCTCATCGGAACGATCTCCTCGCAAGGGGGTTCGGGTTCAATGACGCCAAGGGACTTCGTTCATCTCGGAAAAAGTGCTGACCGCCGGCACCCACAAGGGCACACAGGCGAGGAGACTCCTCTCCGACGAGCGCAAAGCGAGGGGAGAGCCCTCAGGCAGGCGTAATCCGGAACACCAGGCTGGGGTCCGCCTCAGGGTCGCAGTGGTGCAGCTCCAGGCGCCACGCTTTTTCGGTGAGACACTCGAGGTACCCCCGAACCCAGCCACAGAGCCGGTGGCCGTATATCTCGGTCGCGGCCGGGAAGTCGTACACGCGGAGCTCGATCTGTTCGTCGATGGACATGAAATCGATGCGCCCGCGGTCGAGTATCAGCCTCCACAGCGTCGTGAAGCTGTTGAGCTGATCGATCAACGACTGACCGGCAGGCAGGCTCAGCGCACCGAAGCGGCGCGGAAACTCAAGCAGAGCGGCGTGATGGCCGCTGTGAGCGATCTTTGTGATGTCACCGCCATAGTGTCGATCCACGATCTGCTGAAGAAGCTCGCGGAATACGTCGAACGACACCCAGGCGTCGAGCCTCTCCAGCTCGATCTTGCGCTGAACGGCCTTTGGCATGGCGCCGACGAGCTGCGCCGCTGCCTCTTCACCGAAGGACTCGCGAACAAAGCCCAAGGTCTGAATCAGGCTGGCGTTCTTTATGTTGATCAAGCCCACCGCAGATCCTCCCGGGCATCTGGGCACCATTGCTGGCTCTGACTTCCGCAGGCAAGTATGGAACGCCAAAGGGCCTAGGTCAATGGGCCCGCGCGCGGAGCAGAGAAAGGGGCGGGTTGACAGGCGCCCTGGTCTCACCCGATACTTGATTGCCCGTTGATCACGGGCTGTTGTGGTCCGGGGCGGCAAGTCCGATCGACGCTGGACAGCTCACTGTCGAGGAGCATCAACAGATCCGCGCAGGAGAACGGACGCCATGACGACCTTGCCATTTCTGCTGGGACCGTACCGTTGCGTAGAGCAAGTCGGCGCCGATGAGCTGGCCGATGTCTTCCGTGCGGAGCTGTCAGGAGAGGCAGGATTCGTCAAGCACTATGCGCTCAAGTGCTTCAATGAGCGTGCCACGGCGTTGCCGGATTTCGTCGCGGGACTGACCCGGGACGCCCAGCGGAACACGACCCTCGGACACGGTAGCATCGTGCGGGTGGTGGGGGTCGAAAAGCTCGACGGCACCCACGTGCTCGTGGCCGAGTATGTGGACGGCGTGAGCCTGCGCTCCGTGCTCGAGCGCCTGCAATCGGAAAAGGACCGGATCCCCTGGACCGTGGCAGCCCACTTGGCCATAGAGTTGGGGCAGGCCTTGGACCATGCCCACCACGGGACGCCGCCGACAGCCCACGGCGCCTTGAGCCCGAACCACGTCATGCTCACCCGGGAAGGCGGCGTGCGGATCCTCAACTTCGGCCTCGCCTGGCCACTGGCCCGGTCCAAGAACCTCATCGGCAAGCGAGCCGCAGAGGAGTACGCCTACCTGGCGCCCGAGCAGCTTGAGACCTCGAAAACCGATGCGCGCAGCGATCTCTTCTCACTGGGCGCGATCCTCTACGAGATGGCGACAGGCCGGGCGCTCTTCCAGCTCACCGTGGGCAACCGCCGACGCCTGAGCGCGTCGCCCATGAAGTCGCTCGTCGGAGACCTCGAGCCACTCAAGCCCATCCTCATGCGCCTGCTCGCCAAGGACCCGACCAAACGCTTCGAGACCGCGGGAGACGCGGTGGACGAGTTGCAGAAGGTCCAGTTCGAAAAGGGCCAGGCCGTGTCCTCACGACCGCTGGTGGTGTGGCTGGAGGAGGTGCTCCGCCCGACGGACGACGCACTGAACGCCGCCATCGCCGAGATGGAGTTCGACGACGAGCCCGAGACCAAGGTGGCGAGCTTCGAGCAAAGGGTCACCCAGCCCGAGGACCTGCAGCCGTTGGCCAACGTGAGCACAGCGGTTCCGGACCTGCCCGAGGAGGACGACGGCTTCAAGGAGGACGACGTCACTCGGGAGATCACCGGCGTGGACGTTCGGAAGTCCCGGCCCTCTGCCCTGCCCCTGCCGCCGCTGCCCGACAGCCCCCTGGGCAAGGCGCTGGGTCCCACCGACCTGCCCGGCCCACCGGGAAAGGAGCCCGAAGATTCTGTGGACGTAGATGTAGACATCGACGCCGACGCCGACGCCGACGCCGATGCCGACGCCGATGCCGACGCCGATGCCGACGCCGATGCAAATGCCGACGTAGACATCGACATCGAAGAGCCGGAAGATCCCACGATCGAGAAGCCCATGATGCGCTCCGAAGGCGCTGCCGAGGCCAAGACAGGACCCAGCACCGAGCCCGACCCTGCACCCGAGGTCGAGCCTGGCCCCCTACCCAAACCCGAGCCCAAGTACCCAACCGGCAAGGCCCAGCCCACCAAGACCGAGCCCAAGTACCCAACCGGCAAGGCCCAGCCCACCAAGACCGAGCCCATCCGGGTGGCCCTGCCCGTGCGCACCCGCACGTCCAAAGGGGTCGTCTTCGCCCTGGTGACGCTCACTTTGCTTTGCCTCGCGAGCGCAGGCGCGGCGGTCTTTCTCTACCTCGAGCTGACCCGAGCGCGCAGCGAGGAGGGCAAGGCCCGTTCCAGAAATTTTGCCACCACCGAGCCGATGGCGTCCCCGACCGCCATGCGACCCGAGCCGGCGCCCGCCATGGGACACCGGCCGAGACCAGCCGTGGACCCGCACCCCGTGGAACCACGGCCAACGCCCATGGTCAACGACCCCATGGCCGATGACCCCATGGCCGACGACCCCATGGCCGACGACCCCATGGCGCCGGATCCCAGGGCCAGGCCGCCCGGCAAGCCGACCGCGGTCCAGGCGGTCCCGCGCACGGGCAAGCTCAAGGCCCACGAGATCGAGCTGGTGACCGCGCCGCCGGGTGTCGGCGTCATCTACGACAACCACCTCCTGGGCGTAACGCCCATTCGCTTGCGCGCCGAGTCCCCGAAACGCTACCTGCTCGTGCTCAACAAGGAGCGGCACAAGGTCAAGGTCATCAAGCCCGTGTTCTCGCGATTCGCGGGCTTGCGGCACCGGGTCACCCTGAGAGCCAGCACCTTTTTCGCCCGCAAAGGCACTGAAGGCCAGACCCGCCTCCAGGTGCGCTGCCGCACCGCCAACATCTTCCGTGTCTTTTTAAACGGCCGCGACACCGGCCGCAACTGCCCCACCACCCTCAGGGTCAGCCGCGGCCCCAACGCCCCGGGCATCTACCTGCCGGACAAGGACCGCGTCACCTTCCGCAAGGTCAAGTCCGTGCCCCAGCAGTCCGTGACGGTGAACTTCCCCTACTGACCATCGGGGACCCTCACAGAGGGGAAGCGTGTCGGGTCGGTGTGGGGGAGGAACTTGGCGGCGGAGAAGCGATTCATGAACTCCTGGTTCACATTCAGCTCGAGGTAGGTGATGCGGTCGCGCAGGGCCTCGATCCGGGAGAAGCGGGCGCGAGACGTGAGGGCCGCTGTGGCGCCGCCCAGGGAGCTGTTGCCCAGGGGCTGGTAGGTGGGCAGGGGCAGGTCGGGGACCATGCCGATGGTGACGGCAGCGCGTGGGTCGATGTAGATGCCGAAGGTGCCGGCCACGTAGAAGGCCGCCAGGTCCTCGAAGGAGACGCCCACGTAGTGGGTGACCGTGCGCAGGATGGTGTACATGGCCGCCTTGGAGCGGATGAGGCTGTCGATGTCGGCCTGCTTGAGGGTCAAGTCGGCGCCCGAGGCGGACTCGGCGGCGGGGACCAGAACGAGCTGTGCCATCCCGTCGGCCTCGGTGACCTGGTCACCGCACCGCTCGGGCACGAGCTTGCCACGGATGTCCACCCGACCCGAGAGAAACAGGGCCGCGGCCAGGTCGATGAGGCCCGAGCCGCAGATGCCCCGCGGGGGCTCGTCGCCGATGGTGTGCAGGTGAAGCTCCCGGGTGTCGGGGTCCATGGTGACGCGATCGATGGCGCCGGGGCCGGCCATCATGCCCATCCTGGTGACGCCCCCCTCGAGGGCCGGGCCAGCGGCGCCGGCGCAGGCGATGAGCCAGTCGCGGTTGCCGAGCACCACCTCGGCGTTGGTGCCCACGTCCACGAGGATGGCCGGCTCCTCGGCCTCCGCGATGCCCGAAAAGAGGATGCCCGCAACCAGGTCGCCGCCGAAGTAGCTACCCACGTTGGGAAATACGTAGCACCAACCTCGCGGTGCGACGCGCAGCCCGAGCTGGCTGGCGCGGACGAGGCCCGGGCGGTTCACCACCGGGATGTAGGGCTCGCGGATGATCCACCGGGTCTCCAGGCCCAGCAACAGGTGGGTCATGGCGGTGTTGCCGGCAATGGCGACCAGGTGGATCTCCTCAGGGGCTCGGCCCAGGGCATCGCAGAGGTCGGCGACAGCGCCGTTCAGGCCGCCCACCACGAGGTCCTGGAGGCGCTGGACGCCGCCGTCGGTGCCGGCGAAGTGTATGCGCGTGAGGATGTCTGGGCCCACATCAAGCTGCGGGTTGTCCACGGTGGCTTCGCCCAGGACGTCCCCGGTGGACAGCTCCACCAGGCGGATGACCAGGCGGGTGGTGCCCAGATCCACGGCCAGGCCGAGGGGGCCGTGATCGCTGCGCGGGTCACACAGCGCCACCAGGCGCACGCGGCCTCGATCCTCGATCCAGACGCAGCGGGCGCGAAAGTCCCACTGCCGAACCTGCCGGGGCAGGTCCTCGAGCAGGTCGAAGTCGCGCTCGACGTGGTCGACGCCGAGGGCCGCAGCCAGGGCACCCCCGAGCCGCTCCGCGTCGGCGGTGTTGTCCTGGAGAGATGGCGCGGTCAGGGTCAGGTCGATGAGCCACGTGTCGTTGGGCACAGCAATTGTCCGGTCGGTCTGGTCGGCATGGTCGGTCTCAGACATGGTGTGTTTCTCGTCAGCCAGGGCGGCGTGGCGGCCACGGCACGATCCGGGACACCCGCGCACGGCGTTCTGTGTAGCCCGGCCGGCGGGCCACCATGCGCCTTTCGATGAGGGGAATGGACACGAACAAAAACAGCGCCGTGATCGCCACGGGGCCGCCAACCACCCACCAGCGCCCGGGCGTCGCGGCCAGGACGAAGAGGAACAGGCCCCACCAAAAAAGCACCTCGCCGAAGTAGTTGGGGTGGCGGCTGTAGGCCCAGAGCCCAGTGTCCAGGATGGCCTCGGGCCCCGGGCGACTCCGCACGAAGCGTCGCAGGTGGCGGTCCGCGGTGGCCTCGTAGAAGATGGCCAGGCCGGTGACCAGCGCAGCGACCACGTCCACAACACCGAAGGGGCGCGCCAAGGCGCGGGCGTCGAGGGCAGCCCAGGCCGAGAGGCAGCCCCCGAAGACGAGCACCGTGGGCAGGACCATGATGGTCACAAAGCTGGCGGGCCAGTAATAGCGGCCGGACCAGCGACGGATGTCTCGGTAGCGCCAGTCCTCGTGGCCGAGGCCGGTCCAGCCACGGGCCCAGTTGTAGGTGAGGCGCAGGCCCCAGAGGCCCACCAGGCCGATGACAACCGCGGCTCTGAGGCCCACGCCGTCGCCAGCCACCACGGTGAAGTAGATGACGAGGGCAATGGGCGCCACGCTCCAATAGGGGTCGTAGAAGCTGGAGTTGTCGAAGCGCACGGCGAACCCGAATATCACGACCGTGCCCACCAGATCCGCCACGCCCGCCACCACCAGCGGATGACGCGCGCCCACGGACCAACCCACGCCCAGGGCCACGGCCCCGGCTACCGCATAGGCCACCAGGACCCAGAGGAAGGCTACGGTGCGCGAGGCGGATTTTGGGGCGACTGTGGTCATGGCTCCGGGTGAGACCATTCATGCCATTCGAAGAAGAAAGCGCAAGGGGCCCACGCCGGGTCGAGACAACACTTCCTCGATGACGGGTAGGCGGTAGACCGGCAAGCCCATTCGGTGTAAGAGAAGTCAACTGGCTCTTGGAGGAAAACGAAAATGACAAACCTGATCCGAACGACGGTCATCGCCGCCCTGGTGGCGCTCCTGGCAGGGGGCACGGCCTGCTCCGACGACGACACCGGCAACGGGCTGTGCGGCAACGGCTTCCTCGATGACGGGGAGGTCTGCGACACCATCAACCTCGGTGGACAGACCTGCGAGGACGTCGGGAACTACACCGGGGGCTCCCTCGCCTGCGCGACCGACTGCAGCGACTTCGACACCACGGGCTGCACGGTGCCCGTGGACTGCGGCAACGACCAGATCGACGCGGGCGAGCAGTGCGACGGCGCCAACCTCGACACCACGCAGTGCCAGGATCTCGCGGGCTTCACCGGCGGCACCCTCGCCTGCGCCAACGACTGCACCTTCGACACCGCGGGCTGCGTGACCGGCATCGGACCCGGGGACGTGGTCATCACGGAGATCATGGCCAACCCCGACGGAGTCGCCGACACCAACGGCGAGTGGTTCGAGGTCTACAACGACACCGGCGCTGCCATCGACCTGGACGGCTGGTTCCTGTCGAGCTCCGACGACGGCACGCACATGATCGACGCGGGCGGCCCCCTCGACCTCCCCGCCGGGGGGTATCTCGTCTTCGGAGTCAACGACGTGACGGCCGAAAACGGCGGCGTGGCAGTGGACTATGTCTACTCGGGACTCACCCTGGGCAACATGTCCGACGACATCGCCGTCCAGGACCCCGCCGCGGTGGTCATCGACGTGGTGGTCTACGACGCGACCAACTTCCCCCTGCGCTCCGGCGCCTCCCTGAGCCTGGACGCGGCGACCACCGACGCGGTGGCCAACGACACCGGCTCCAACTGGTGTCCCTCCTCGGCCCGGCTCGGCCTCGACTGGGACCGGGGCTCTCCCGGGGTGGCCAACCCCACGTGCGCGCCCGAAGCCGACTGCAGTGACTCGCTGGACGACGACGGAAACGGCGTCGCGGACTGCGCCGACCTGGCCTGTGCCTACGACGCAGCCTGCACCTCGGCGGGGACACCCGGGCCTGGAGACCTCATCATCACCGAGCTCATGGTGACGCTGAGCGGGGTCGACGACGGCAAGGAGTGGGTGGAGTTGCACAACCCCACGGCCGGCGACCTCGAGCTCAACGGCCTCGAGGTCTGCGACGACGCCGAGCATTGCTTCTTCCTGGACTTCGGCACGAGCTTCGCCCTGGCCGCCGGCGGGCACGCCCTGCTGGCCGCCTCCGGCGTCTCGGCCGACAACGGCGGCATTCCCGCCGGTGACGTGGACTACGTGTACGGCCCCCTGCTACAGCTCAGCGCCACCAGCGACGGCGTGATCCTGAACAGAGTCATCGCCGGCACGCGAACCCGTGTGGACCAGGTGATCTACGACGACGGCGCCGGCTGGACCATCGCCGACGACAGGGCCCTGCAGTTCGACGCCGGGGCCGCCCAGGACCAGACCACCAACGACTCTCCGACCCACTGGTGCCTCTCCACCCAAACCTACGGCTCGGACGGCTACCTCGGTACGCCGGGGGAGACAAACGACACCTGCGCCGTGCCCCCCACGGAGCTGTTCTTCAGCGAGTACGTCGAGGGGTCCTCCAACAACAAGGCCGTCGAAATCTACAACGCCGGCACCACCGACGCGGCGCTGTCCCTGTGCCAGGTCAACGTGTACACCAACGGCAGCTCGACGATCTCCTACACCAAGGACCTCGGTATGGCCACCCTCGCCCCACAGGACGTCTTCGTGCTGTGCGACGACGGCTTCGACGCCGGCAGCATCGGGCTGTGCGACCTCACCGTCTCGGGCACCTTCTGGAACGGCGACGACGCAGTGGCGCTGGAGTGCGGGGGCGTGACCCTGGACGTCATCGGCCAGATCGGCGTCGATCCGGGCACCGCGTGGGCGAACGGCGGGGTGTCCACCGCGGACGACACCATGCGACGGCTGTGCTCGGTGACCTCGGGCGACGCCAACGGCACCGACGCCTTCGATCCCTCCGTCGAGTGGACCAGCGCCGGCCTCGACGCGTTCACGGACCTTGGGCAGCACTGCCCCTAGATTCCCGATTCCCGTGACCCCGCCCCCATCGGATTTCCGATTTCCGATTTTCGATTCCCGCTTGACGGGGCCGGAAACCGAGCCGGATACTGATCACCATGCGATTCGGCCCGGGTATTGTGTTGCTCCTGGCGGGCTTGTGCGCCGGTGGTGACCTGGCCCGGGCGCGCGCGCCAGGGACGCCGCCAAAAAAGAAGCGGAAGCCACCGGCCCGGCTGGTGGTGCTGGTGGCCAGCCAGGCCCAAGGCCAAGTGGCCCGGCAGGTGGCCCGGGCTGTCCGCAATCACCTGGTGGATCTGCGGGTGAGATTCCGACTGCGGTGGGTGAAGCAGCTCCCGGCAGGTCTTCGGGCTCAGGTCATGGCCGCCCGGCGCCTCGGGAGCCAAGAACAGGCGCTCGTGGTCCTGTGGTGCAGCCACGCCACGGTGGACCAGGTCTTCCTCTACATCACGCGCTTCAAAGGGGGACGGATCCTCGTGCGCCAGGTGGACCGCGCCCGGGACGGCACCCTGGGCCGCTTCGAGGCCATCGGGGCGATCGTGCGCAGCGGTGTGGAAGCCATCCTCAAGGGGGCCCGCATCGGCATTCGTCCGCCACCGCCGCCTTCGCCGCCCAGGCGTCGCCGGCCAAGCCCTGCCAAGCCTCGGCCTCGACAGGCGAGACCAAAGGCGCGAGCCTTGGGGATCTCCCTCGACTTGGGCTACTCCATGACGGGCTTTGCTCCCCAGGAGCCGCTGCTCCACGCGGGCTCGGTGGGCCTGTCGGTGACCCTGCACCGCCACTGGGCTCTGCGGCTCGGCTACCGCTTCGCGCCCTCGGTTCGGGCCCAGGACGCCCCGCACGACATCGACCTTCGGATCTTCCAGCACGCCCTCGACCTCGGCGGCGTCTTTCGTTGGCCCCTGGGACGCTGGACCCTGGCCCTCCAAGCCGCGGCGGTCCTCTCCGTCCAGACCTGGTCCGCCTCGGCCCCGGCGCCCTTGCGATCGGCCCCCGACGGGCTCGATCTGACCGCCGGGCTGGAGGTGCTGGCCACCGTGTCCTGGCGGGCGCGCCCCTGGCTGGCGGTGTACGGCGGGATCGGCGCCACGGCGTTGTTGTGGAACCGCAGCTACGACGCCCATGTGGGTGGGGAGCGGCCCAGGATCCTGGAGCCCTTCCCCGTCCAGCCCCACCTCGTGGTCGGGTTGCGGTTCGACATCTTCTGAGGTGCCATGGCGGGGACCGGCAAAAAAAGATCGCCTGTTTCTGGTCGCCGCCCCACTTGTACGGGTGTGATGCCGAAGACCAAGGCGGACCTGGCCGCGGATCGGCGGCTGCTGGAGGCGGTGGCTCGCGGGGAGCCGCGGGCCCAGCGCAGTCTCGTGGAGCGGCTGTGGACCCGGGTTCACAACACGTCCCGCTACCTGACCCGTGACCTCTCCGAAGCCGAAGATCTGGCCCAGGAGGCCCTCTTGGCGGTGATCACCGCCGCGGGCAGCTACCGCGGCCAGGGGGTCCTGGAGGCCTGGGCGGACGTCATCACCGTGCGCACGATTCGCCACCGGCTGAGGCGGCTACGCTGGACCCGCTGGATCCAGGGTACCCCGCTGCCCGACGGCGCCTATCCCCGGGATCCGGCGGCCCTGGATCCCGAGCGACAGCTCGTGCAAAAAACCCGCGCCGAGAGGCTCGGCGAGGTGCTGGCGCGGCTGTCCTCTCGGCAGCACCTGGCGGTGGTGCTGAAGCTGGTCCATGGCTACTCGGTGGAAGAGGTGGCCGAGCTCATGGAAGAACCCGCGGATCGAGTGCGGTACCTGCTCCGGCGGGGTCGTAAGAAGCTGCGGATGATGCTGCACAAGGACCCCCTGCTGGGGGAGCTCCTGACGGAGAAGACGACATGAGACCCGAAACCGACTGCGCGCGATACCAGGCGCTGGTGGACCAGGACCAGCTCGAAGAGGGGGAGCTGAGCGCCGAGCAGCTCGGGCTTCTGTCGAGTCACCCCCAGCAATGCGCGGCCTGCGCGCCCGAAGCCGCGCTCTGGGAGCGACTTGCCCAGGTGCGCGAAGCTTGCGCGCGTCAGTCGTCGGCGCCCGCGGCTCCAGGCCCGGCGGTGGAGCGGCTGCTCGGCCGGGCCCAGGAGCGGCGGCTCTCCGTGAGGCGTCAGCGCCTGGCCTGGGTGGTGGCCCCTGCCGCGGCGGCCGCGGTGTTGCTCGGAGTGCTCTTTGTGGTGCAGCGACCGGCGACCGGGCCGTCTTCGGCGACTCCAGCACCTCCCGCCACCGTGAGGTCCACTGCAGCCCACCTGGGCCTCGTCTCCGGAGCAGTGCAGGTGGCCGGGACCACCGCAATGGCCGGACGTCAGCTCCTCCCGGGCGAGCCCCTGTCCACCGCCGACGGCATGGCCGTGGTGGTCTTCGACGACTCCACCCGCGTCTTTGTCGAGCCGCGGTCCACCATCGTCCTGCGCGCGGGTGTCCGGGCGCACCTGCGGCTCGGGCTGGTCCGTGGCGCGGCCACGTTTCAGGTGGCCCCCCGCCCCGCCGGTGCCCGCTTCGAAGTGGAGGCGGGCTGGGCGCGGGCCGAGGTTCTGGGCACGCTGTTCGAGGTGGCGACCCTCCCCCTGAAGCCGCGCGTGGCCGTGGCCCAGGGCCGGGTCCGGGTGGTGCGGAGGCACGGTGACGCGGTGATCCTGTCTGCGGGCCACCAGGTCACCCGTCAGGGATCGCCCCACCCGCTGACGACATCCCAGCGGAAGCACCTCCTGCGGCGACTGGCGCTGGCCTCGCTGTTGCCCACCCGCGCCGGCGGTGTGCTCTTGGTCCGGACCACGCCGACCGCCGCGTCCCTGCGACTGGACGGTCGACGCCTGGGCGCCACGCCGCTGTCGGTGCAGGTGGTCCCCGGCGACTACGCGCTCTCACTGTCGCGGCCCGGCTTTTTGCGCCACCACGAGGAGCTGCGGGTGGCGCAAAGCGAGCGACTGGACGTGATCCGCACCCTCCGTCCCCGGCCGGGCCTGGCTGGCGGGGCCACCGCGCAACACCCCGGACCCACCGTCGTCACGCGCGCGCCGCGGCCCACCGGTCCTGGGGGACCGGGATCTGGCGACAGGACCACCCCCCGTCAAGGGGCCTCGGCCCTGCCCGCGTCCTCGGCGGTCACGGTGGCGACGCTCCTGCAGAAGATCCGAGCCCAGCGAGCCCGCGGGGACTGGCGCGGCGCCGTGTCGGGCTACCGGGCCCTGCGCCGGCTGCACCCTCGCGCCCCCGAGGCCCGGACCTGCCTGGTGCTCATGGGGCAGATCCAGCTGCGACACCTGGGCCAGACCCGGGCCGCCCTGCGCTCCTTCGAGCGGTACCTCCGAGGGGGCGGCTCCCTGGCCCCCGAGGCCGCCTGGGGGCGAATCCAGGCCCTGGGCAACCTGGGGCGCCGGGCCGCCGAAGGCCGGGCATGCCGCACCTTCTTGAAACGACATCCCCGCTCCCTCTATGCCCCACAGGTCAAAAAGCGCCTCCACCTCGCAAAGGGCACGGGCACACCATAGGAAAATGCGCAACGAGCGCTGAGAAGCTCGCGCCAGGTGCCACGGCGACGAATCCCAACCCCTTTCGGAACACTCGGCAAGATCTGCACACAGCGGCTGGGGTCGCTTGACCCGTGGCCGGGAGGCGGGTGATATTTCAGGGTACAACAGTCCCTTGGATTCATCAGATGACCGCAGGATCCTGGACGGATCATGGCGGTACCTGGACCCCCGGAGTCGACGAGGTCACGGGATCACGGCTCTCTGGCGGAGCCAAGTACCTCCATGCAACGAGCATTGCCGACGTGAGCTACTCGGTGGAGGCGATGTTCCACATGGATCAGGCGCCCCCCGCGGCCTACAGTTGGACGGCCGTGGTGTTCGCGTGGACCGAGTCCGCCGGCAATGTGTACGCCTACGAGTGCGCCTACGAAGGTGCGAAAAAAAAAGATGCCCCATTTCCTGCGCCCAGCCCACTTGTACGGAGAACCCGAAAACATGGGGTACGTCCGGGTGGGCGGCCCCTCCACAAATGGGAGACGAATCCATGGAATTCCGTAGCACTACCCGAACCCTGGCGCTCGCTGCCCTCGGCCTGACAATCGGCTTGAGCCTGGCCGCATGCGGTGGAAACTCAACCGTGGCGGACGATCCGGACAGCGGGGCGAACAACAACAACGCTGCCGAGTGCGGCAACGGGGTCATCGAGACCGGCGAGGACTGTGACACCACCGCCCTGGGGGGCCAGGACTGCGCGGATCTCAACCTCGGCACCGGCGATCTGACCTGCACCGGTGGATGCACCTACGACACCAGCGGCTGCTCCGAGCAGCCCGTGTGCGGCAACGACGAGGTGGAGTACGGAGAGGCGTGCGACGGCGCCGACCTGGGCGGGGCCTCCTGTGTCTCCCAGGGCTTCGCGAGCGGCGACCTGGCCTGCGACGCGAGCTGCGAATTCGTGGTCAGCGGCTGCAACAGCTGCGGCAACGACGTCGTGGACACTGGCGAGCAGTGCGACGGCGCGGACCTCGCCGGCGAGACCTGCGCCAGCCAGGGACTCGGCACCGGGGACCTGGCCTGCGCGACAACCTGCACCTTCGACGTGTCCGACTGCTCGGAGCAGCCGGTGTGCGGAGACAATGCGGCCGAGGGCCCCGAGGAGTGCGACGGCACGGACCTCCGGGGGGAGGACTGCACGTCCCAGGGGCTGGGCACCGGCGCCTTGGACTGCACCGCCGGCTGCACCTTCGACACCTCGGCCTGCGCCTGGTGCGGCAACGACCAGGTGGACAGCGGCGAGGACTGCGACGGTACGGATCTCGACGGTGAGACCTGCGTGTCCCAGGGGCTGGGCGCCGGCACCCTGGTCTGCACCGCCAACTGTGGCTTCGACACCTCGGGCTGCGGCCCGGCGTGCGGCAACGGCACCGTGGACACCGGTGAGGATTGCGACGGCGGCGACCTGGGCGGGGCCACCTGTGTGTCCCAAGGCTACGTGGGCGGCACCCTGGCCTGCACCGGAGCCTGCACCTTCGACGACAGCGGCTGCTCCAACTGCGAGACGCCCGACAACACCGCGCCCACCGCCAGCAACCACGTCCCGGCCCCGGAGACCCTGGGAGCGCCCCAGGCCACACCCATCTCCGTGGACCTGTTCGACAGCTGCGGCGTGGACACCACCTCGGTGACCATGCGAATCACAATCACGCCGAAGTTCGGCCCCGCGACGGTAATCAGCGTCGTCCCGACGGTCACCGGAACCGGCACCAACGTCACGGCCACCTACAACCACCCCGGGGGCTTCACGCCAGGCACCATCGTGGAGGTGATGCTCGCCGCCAACGACATCAACGCCAACACCCTCTCGGAGACCTGGCGCTTCAGCGTGGTGGACACCATGCAGCTGTTCAGCGGCGGCTCGGGTGGCATGTCGCTGACCAACCCCATCGACGAGTCGGTGCCGAACACCAACCTGTCGAGCTTCGCGGAGTCCGAGCTCATCGGCGGCGCCGCGGGCAGCGAGCGGCGCTACCTGATCCGCTTCAGCCCGCCGGTTCCCCTGGGCGCGTTGATCTTCTCGGCCACCCTCTGGGCGGGCGTGTGTCCCCCCGGCGCCAGCGTGACCACCACCCTGGACTGCTATCAGCTCAACGTCACCTCCAGCCCCGTCCATTCCACCTGGAACGACCGCGAGACCGCAGTGCCCTGGTCGGTGGCCGGAGCCGACGGCACGCCCGCCGATCGGGCCGCCACAGCGGCCGGCTCCATCCCCTTTGACAGCACCACGCCGCCGTACACGTGGATCGGTGACGACGTCACCGCCCTGGTGACCAACTGGGCGGCGGGGGACGGCTACCACGGAATCGTGTGCATGAACGAGTCCGCCACGCCGATCACCGTCTGCTCCCCGTACAGCAACGCCCCGCCCAAGATCGACCTGACCTTCGGCCCGCCCCTGCCGTAACCCCGACCTGCCGTAGCCCGCGGTGGGCTAGCCCATCGCGGGCTCAGCACCGACCCTCGAACGATTGGCTGACCTGCTTGAAGCCAACCCGAGTCTCTGACGGAAACCGCGCTACTGGGCGAGACACCTGAGGAAGGCATCGCAGGTGTCGAGCTTGTCGCAGCGTCGGGCGTCCTTCTCGCCGGCGCTTCTGCAGGACGCGGCGGCCCGCCGGCGGTTGCGCGTGAGGCGCCCTTTGTAGGTGGGATCCGTGGTGCAGCGAATCATGCGGTCCACGGTGCGCTCGCACAGGCCCATGCGACGCTGGGCCCGGGTCCGCCCGGAAAAGGCGTTGATGCGGAAAAGCGGGCGACAGGCAACACCCGCCAACACCAGAGCACAGACGATGAGCAGAGTACGAGACACGGTCCCTCCAGACTTGCGCCGGCCATGGGCGGCCCGTCCGTTATGGCACACGAGACATCCGATGGCCATGGTCGGCGTGGCTCGCGCCCTGCGGCTCGCGCCCTGCGGCTCGCGCACCGCCGCTCCCTCGCAGCACCCCCAACCCCTTGCCATGGACGCGGGAGCTGCTATCCACTATGGTCAGGACTTTGCGAGAGGTAAATGATGCCCAAGTCCAAGGTCGCCATTCTCAAGACCACCCCCGCCACCGTGCGGCGGGACTACCACGAGCTGATGAACCTGGCCGACTACACCGACGTGGTGGACCGGGCCGTGGACACGGCCCTGAAGATCAACATCAGCTGGCACTTCTTTTACCCGGCGAGCTCCACCACGCCCTGGCAGCTCGACGGGGTGATCTCCGCCATGAAGCGGGACGGCTACGACCCGAGCCTGATCCACGGGTGTCACAACCGCACCGTGGTCATCGACTCGCACCTGGGGGAGCGAGAGAACAAGCAGATCGATGTCATCCGCGACCACGGCCTGAGGAACGTGCACCTGTACGAGGGTGAGGAGTGGATGCCCATCCGTGAGGCCGTCGGTGATCTGGCCGACGATTTCCTGGTGCTCAACGACGTCTACCCCAAGGGCTTCTACATTCCCAGGCGATTCCCGGGTGAAAACATCATCCAGCTGCCCACGGTCAAGACCCACGTCTTCACCACCACCACCGGCGCCATGAAGAACGCCTTCGGCGGGCTGCTCAACGAGCACCGCCACTGGACCCATCCGGTGATCCACGAGACGCTGGTGGATCTGCTCATGATCCAAAAGCGCGTCCACCGCGGCCTCTTTGCCGTCATGGACGGCACCTTCGCCGGAGACGGCCCGGGGCCGCGCTGCATGGTGCCCCACGTCAAGAACGTGATCCTGGCGTCGGCCGACCAGGTGGCCATCGACGCCGTGGCCGCCCAGCTCATGGGCTTCGACCCCATGTCCATCAGGTACATCCGGCTGGCCCACGACCTGGGCCTGGGCTGCGGAGACCCTGCGGACATCGAGCTCACAGGCGACCTGGAAGCCGCCCAGGAGCGGTGGCGCTTCGACGGCCCCATGAAGGACCTCACCTTCGCGGCGCGCATGCAGCACGAGATCTACTGGGGACGACTCAACAAACCCATCGAGTGGTCCCTCAAGACCTGGCTCGCGCCCTGGTCCTACCTCGCCTCGGTCATCTACCACGATCTGTTTTGGTATCCGGTCAACGGCAACAACCGGGTGCACGAGGTGCTGCAGAGCGACTGGGGCCGCCTCTTCTACAACTGGGGGCAGGTCCAGGCCGACGCCGATGGCTTCCCCGACTTGGGGCCGCCCCCTTCCGGCTTCGTCCACGGCACCGCCGAGCTGCTCCGCATCGGCGCCCGGGTCCTGGCCACGGCGGCCAAGGAGGCCCCCGAGGTCCAAGCCCGCCTGCGACGACTCTGAGCCCGCTCCGTCTCCCCTGAACTGGGGGGCTCCCCGCAGCTCCCAGAGTCCGGTAGAATCACCGCGTGCTCTCCTGGTACGTAATCGTTCCCTTCGTGGCGCTGCTCATGACCGTCTTCGCCGCCGCAGCGGTGTACGGGCAGCGGCGCAGGGATCCAGCCAATCGGGCCTTTCTGCTGTTGGCCCTGGCCTGCTGCGGTTGGCTCTTTGCCGAGGTGCTCACCTATCTGCCCGTCGCGGTGGGACGCGAGCTGATCATCCTACGCGTCATGAGCGTGTTTTGGATCCCCACCGGGCTCCTGGCGCTCAATCTGACCTACGCCCTCCTGGGGCGCCGCTATGACGGGCCCTTCTGGGTGTGTCTGGGGCTCACCGTCTCCGGGGTGGTAGCGGGGCTCATGCCCGGCGTCACCTTCACCGGCTTCACGCACCATCGCTGGGGGCTGTCGGTGACGCTCAATCCAATCGGCTTCCCCCTGGTGGTCGCGGCCCTCATCACCGCGGCCGGCTACGGCACGGTGCTCCTGGTCCGCGGCTGGCGAGCTGAGCCCAACCGTACCTTGCGCCGCCCTCTGACGTTGGTGATCGCCGGCGCTGGGGTGTCCATCGCCGGCGCCTCGACGATCAACTTTTTCCTGCCGCTGCTGCTAAAATCGGCGGTGGTGCCGCGGCTGGGGGCCGCCACCACGGTGGCGTTCACCTTCTCGGTCCTTTTTGCAGTGACCCACTACGCCTTCTTGTCCAGCACCGTGGAGGGCATGGCGGAGGAGCTGTTCGACGGCATCCATGACGGCATCGTCGTCACCGATCCCAAGGGTCAGATCCTGCGCATGAACCGCACCGCGCGGGAGATCCTCGCCTCCGCGGACCACACGCCGGCGGGCCAACCCGTCTCCTCGATGCTCCCCGTCGGGGATCAAACGGACGATCGCAGCGAGCACATCGTCACCGTGACACGAGGTGGCCGGGACCACGTCCTTTCCCTGTCCATGCTGGCCACCCGGCAGATGGGCGGGCTGCCGATCCGGGTGCGGCTCCTGCGGGACGTCACCGAGCAGCACGAGGCCCAGAGGGCCCTCCGGTCCAAGCGAGACGCCCTGGAGGCCGAGGCCCGGCGTCGCACCGACGAGCTGACCCAGATCCAGCGCATGGAGGCCATCTCCGCCCTGGCCAGCGGCATCGCTCACGACTTCAACAACCTCCTCGCCGTCATCGTCGCAGCCACCTCTGCCGCCCGGGACGGCCTCCCCGAAAGCCACGAGGCCCGCGGAGACCTCGACGCCGTTCTCCGCGCCGCTCGACGAGGACGGGACACCGTGCGCCAGATCATGGCCCTTTCGCAGATCGATCCCCCGGACAAGCGGGACATCGCCATCACCAACCTGGTCCATGACACCCTGGCCCTGCTCGAGAAGTCCCTGCCCGCAGACATTCTCGTGGAGCGCGCTTTCGGACCCGACAGCATAACCGTGCTCGGCTACCAGACCCAGCTGCAGCGGGCGATCATCAACCTGTACACCAACGCCGTACAGGCCATGCAGTCCGGCAAGGGGGTGCTTCGCGTGGAGCTCGACCTGTGTCAGGTGGACGCACAGATGGCGAAACGCCACCCGCCCCTGGCCCATGGGCCGCACGCGCGACTGGTGATCAGCGACACCGGCGAGGGCATGTCCCCAGAGACGGCGGCCCGGATCTTCGAGCCATTCTACACCACCAAGCCATCGGGCGAGGGCACCGGGCTCGGCCTATCCACCACCCGGCAGATCGTGCAGAACCACGACGGTGCCATCGCGGTGCAGACCGTCCTCGGCCAGTCCACCAGCTTCACGATCTACTTGCCCGCGGTGGATCGACCGGCGACGCGGATCGAGTCCGAGGAGCTGTCGGTGGCCGGCGGCAACGAGCGGATCCTGATCGTGGATGACAACGAGCCCGTGGCCCGAGCGGGGCGCTGGATGCTCGAAGCCATGGGGTACCGGGTGGAGACGGTCAACAGCGGTCAAGCCGCCTTGGAGGCCCTGGGCTCGAACGACTCGTTCGATCTCGTGATCACCGACCAGACCATGCCCGAAATGTCAGGCACCGAGCTGGCGTCCGAGCTCCACCGGTTGAACCCGCGCCTGCCAGTGATCCTGGTGTCAGGCTACATGGAGGGTGTCGCCGACCGGATACCGGGGGAGCTCGACAGCGTCCGGTTCCTGCCCAAACCCATGACCCGGGACAACCTTGGAGTGCTTGTCCGGAAGATGCTCGACCGATGACGTTGATGCTAGTGATCATGACCACGTCCCTGGTCGCCTGCCTCTTTGTCTGGGGGATGGTCTACGCACAGCGGCGCAAGGACCCCATCAACCGCGCCCTGCGGCTGTTTCTGCTCATGCAGTCGGCGTGGATCTTCTTCGAGCTGCTGTACCACTCCCCGCTGTCACTGGGCCACGAGCCGCTACTGCAGCGGTTCACCGCACTGGTATGGATGACGATCGGGTTCTGGTTCCTCCACGCCATCTACCGGCTCATTGGGCGCCCCAACGACTGGCTGTACTACCTGACCCTGGGCTTGTCGTTGGCCGGTGTGGTGGTGTACTGGTTCACAGACCTGGGTGTCACCGGCTTCGTACGCCATGACTGGGGTGTGGCCGACGTCCCTGGCCACCTGCACACCCCGGTGCTCACCTCCATCGGCGCCCTGGGAGCGATCGTTGGGCTGGTGCTGGTCTTCCGGGCGCGGCGCCACACCCGCGACCCGGATCGACGCCGCTCCTATGGGCTCTTCGGCCTGGGCGGCCTGCTGGCGTTACTCCTGACCTGGGCAATGAACGCCCTCGTCCCCGTGCTGCTGGACATGCGCAACTTTCCCCAGCTGGGTGCCGCCGCCCTGGCCATCATCTGCCCGTTCATCTATGGCGCCGTGGTACGCTACGACTTTCTGCGGCTCGACCTCGGGGAGGTGGCCGGTGAGCTGTTCGAGGACTCTCCCGAAGGGCTGGTGCTGATCGATCCCGACGGGAGGATCCGCCGCACCAACCCAGCGGCGCGGCGCCTGCTGGGGATCGACCACGAGCGGGGCCTCAACATCGAGCAGGTGCTCGAGGGCGTCGTGTCGGACAAGGACTTCTCGAACCGCCTGCACACCAACGTCGGCCCGGACGGATCCGGCGCTCTCTCCATCTCCCAGGCCACCCACGTCCGGCGATCCACCCTCCGGGGACGCATCCTGGTGCTGCGCGACGTGACCCGACGCGAGGAGCTGTCTCAGCTCCTGGAGCGCTCCCGGGACGAAGCGGAGCACGAGGTGCAGCAGCGACTCGGTGAGCTCGAGGAGGCACAGCGCGTCGGCGCCATCGGCACCCTGGCAGGCGGCATCGCCCACGACTTCAACAACCTGCTCGGCGTGGTCCAGGGCTTCGCCTCGATGACCTATGGTGACATCCCCGCCGGGCACCCAGCACGGGAGAAGCTCGCGGCGGTGCTGGAGGCCACCGGAAAGGCTCAGGACCTCGTGCAGCAGATCCTCGCCTTCAGCCGCCGGGAGCCCCCCCAACGACGGGCCATCGCCTCCCACTGGGTCGTGGACGAGATCCTCAAGCTCATCGAAGTCTCCCTGCCGGCCACCATCGCCATCGAGGCACGGATCGACGCAGAGGCCGCAACGGTCATGGCGGACCAGCAGCAGCTCAAGCAGGTGCTGCTGAACCTGTGCACCAACGCCTACCAGGCCATGGGCGCCGAAGGAGGGCAGCTCGTCATCACCCTCGAGACGATCGAGGTGGACGCACCCTTGGCCCATGATCACCCACCGCTGGAGCCGGGGCCCCACGTCCGGATCTCGGTGCAGGACACCGGCCCGGGCATGGACGACGAGACCCAGCGCCACATCTTCGATCCCTTCTTCACCACCCGGACAGCCCCCGAGGGCACCGGGCTTGGGCTATCCACGGCGCTGCACATCGTACGCGACCACGGCGGCGCCATCACCGTGGAGTCCGCCACCGGACAGGGCGCCACATTTCGTGTCTACCTGCCGTCGGTTTCGCCGTGAGTCCCCGCAGCCGGCCCTCGCAGCCGGCCCTCGCAGCCGGCCCTCGCCACCGGCTTCCACTGCCGGCCCTCGCTACCGGCCCTCGCAGCCGGCCCTCGCCACCGGCTTCCACTGCCGGCCCTCGCTACCGGCCCGCCCCTAGTGGCAGACCTGCGCCACACAGAACCCACCGTCGCAGGCCTGCCCGTTGCAGTCGGGATCCGCGCAGTCTGCCAGCCCGTCCTGGTCGTCGTCGGCGCCGTTGTCGCACACCTCGTCTGGCCAGCCGCTCAAAGGTCGATACACCCACGTGTCCTCGGGGTGGAAGGGGTAGTCATTCATGTAGCCGCCGTAGAGCAGCAGGCCGCTTCCGGCATGGCCGAAGCCGTGCCGGGTGCGCGCCACCGGAGACGGATCGTAGGGAGTCAGGGCCCAGGTGACGCCGTCGTAGAGCCAAGTGTCGTCCTGGTAGAAGCTGGTCACTTCGCCGCCGAAGAGGACCACGCGCTCCTGTGCCGGATCGTAGGCCAGCGTGTGGCCCTCCAGCCCCGTGGGCGAAGCCGTGGGCGTGGCCTCCACCCAGGTGGCCCCGTCCCACTCCCAGGTGTCGTTGGAGTAGTGCCAGGCGTCGTTCTCCCACACCACGCCACCGTACAGGACGGTGCGATCCCTCGAGGCGTCGTAGGCCATGGACGCCGACCGCCGCGGCGCAGGCGCCGTGGGGGTGTTCCGCCCCAGCCACACCTCGCCGTTGTACTCCCAGGTGTCGCCGAGGTAGCTGGGATCCAGCCCGCCGAAGATCACCATGACGCCCCGAGACGCGTCGTAGGTCATGGCGTGCTGGTTTCGCGCCGCCGGGGACACGGGGGGTGAAGTCTCCAGCCAGGTAGTGCCGTCGTACTCCCACGTGTCGTCGCGGTACTCGCTGGAGTGGCTCATGCCGCCGTAAAGGACCACCACCCCACGGGCCTCGTCGTAGCCCATGGTATGGAACTTTCGCGGCACGGGCGAGGTCTCGGGGGTGACGTCGTACCAGTCCTGGCCGTCGAACTCCCAGGTCTCGCCGAAGTAGGCCCCCTCCGGCCCGCCCCCGAACAGGACCAGGCGTCCGCGCCGTGAGTCGTAGGCCACGGCCACGCCCTCCCGCCCGTCGGGCGCGACGCTGGTCACCACCTCCACCCAGGCTGGGACCTCCGTGGTGCAGCCGCTCGAGCAACCGTCGTGGCTGGCCAGGTTGCCGTCGTCGCACACCTCACCGTGCAGGTCGTCCAGAACGCCATCGCCACAGCTTCGAGCCTGGCAATTGGTCCGACAGGCTTCGTTGGGCGCATCGGAGTTGCCGGTGCCGTCGTCACACGCCTCGCCCGGATCCACGTTCCCGTTTCCGCACAGCGTGAGGTCCTGGAGGCAGTCGCCCCGGCAGGCGTCGCCATCGTCGGTGTTCCCGTCGTCGCAGGCCTCGACGCTATCGACGACGCCGTCCCCGCAGCCGGCCGGGGTGCAGTCGGAGCGGCAGGCGTCCGGGGTGGTGTCGCTGTTGGCCTCGCCGTCGTCGCAACCCTCCCCCGGATCGATGTTGCCGTCGCCGCAGTAGGCGTTGACGTTGTCGTTGTTGTCGTTGTTGATCCCCGCGTCGTCGTCACCGCAGGCAACCAGGCCAATCGCCAAAACAAATACCAGGCAACGGTACATGAGACCTCCTCCGCTGGGGCAGATGTCTCCAGTATGACCAAACCTCGCTTCAATAGAAAGGGCGGGGCTGTGCGACGCTCACGGAGCCCCCGCTCTGGAGAGGGCGGGGCTGTGCGACGCTCACGGAGCCCCCGCTCTGGAGAGGGCGGGGCTGTGCGACGCTCGCGGTGCCCCCGCTCTGGAGAGGGCGGGGCTGTGCGACGCTCGCGGAGCCCCCGCTCTGGAGGTTGACCTTGGCCGCTCCAGAGCCGCCCAAGGGGCGACTCTGCGAGAGCGGCGGCGGCCAACTCCTCCGCGGGACCTGCCCTCGCTGTGTCAAGGCCCGTAGGTTGTGCGACGCTCGCGGACCTCTCGCTTCGGAGAGGGCGGAGCTGTGCGACGCTCGCGGAGCCCCCGCTCTGGAGATTGACCTTGGCCGCTCCAGAGCCGCCCAAGGGGCGACTCTGCGAGAGCGGCGGCGGCCAACTCCTCCGCGGGACCTGCCCTCGCTGTGTCGGAGCCCGTGGTGGATCGCCATGCGTCGTCGTCGTCGGCGGCGGCGGGCTAGGCGGTGTCGGCGGCGGCGAAGTGAGCCAGGAGGTCGCGGTTCAGGTCGGCGGCGCACTGGCGGATGACGCCGTGGCCGGCGTCTGGGTAGACCTTGAGTCGCGCCCCTGGGATGCGCCACGCGAGGTCCTGGCAGGCCCCGGGGCTGACCAGCTTGTCGTGGGCCGGCTGGACCACCAGGGTCGGGATCCCGCCCAGCCGATCGAGGCGATCCCGCGTGTCGTGACGCATCACCGCCGCCATCTGGGAAAGCCGGTACTTGGCGTGGATGGGCCGACCGAAGTCGTTGCGCAGGATCTCGGCCAACCACTGGCGATCGCAGCCGGCCAGAAACGCGTCGGGAAACAGCAGCCGCTCCAGGTTCCGAATGCGCTCAGACCGCGGACCGAGGTTGGCCAGCACAAAGCACTTCAGCCCGGCCACCGGCGGGAGCCGACTCCGCAGCCCGCCGGCGTGGGTCGCGATGAGCGAGAGGCTGCGCACCCGCTCGGGACACCGCAGCGCCAGCTCCTGGCTGACCATACCCCCCATGGACACGCCCACGACGTGCGCGGCCTCCCAGCCGAGGTGGTCCACCAGCCGCAGGGCATCTTCGGCCAGCAGCGCCATGGTGTAGGCCCCGGGGGCGGCCCGGGTGTCCCCGCAGCCGCGGTGGTCGTACCAGGCCACGCGGTGGTGCCGGGCGAGGGTTGGGATCTGATGTACCCAGGCGCTCCCCGGGACGGTGTAGCCCATGACGAGCAGCACCGGCGTTCCGCCCTCCCCGGCGGTGTTGTAGGCCAGATCCACCCCGGGCCCCTGGGCGCGCTTCACGGTTCGACAGTCCCCAAGAGCCCCCAAGGCTGCCCGATGTGCCGTCCCATGCGTCGCGCTCACCGCCCCGCCCTCTGGGGCTGAACGCTCCGGACGTAGAGGTCGAAGACCTCCCGGGAGGTGCGCCGGGGAGTGTAGCCGAAGTCGGACTTGAGCCGGTCGTTGGCCAGGACGGGACGGTACTGGAGGAAGCCCACCTGCTCCGGACCGTACCGGGTCAACCCGAAGCGCTGGAGCACCGACAGGGCGCCGGCCACCAGCCCCGGCGGCAGCGTCACGTAGGGCTTGTTCAGCCTGCGGGCGATCTCCCGCAGGGTCATGGTGCCGTCCCCGGCCACGTTGTAGATGCCCACGCCCGACCCGTGGATGCCGGCCTCGATGACCCCCACCACGTCTCGGTCCCAGATGAACACGAAGGGCGTCGGCGACCCCTGCAGCCCCACGACCACCCGCTTCTCGAACAGGGCGGTGATCTGGTTTGAGACCGACTCCCCCAGGATGGTGCCCACCCGGAAGATGAGCTGCTCCAGCTCGGGATGGTGCTCCCGATACTCGGCGAGCATCTGCTCCACGATGCGTTTGTGATCGGAGTAGGCGAACTCGACGTTGCCCCGGAGCGGGTGATCCTCGTAGACCATTCTCAGGTTGTCGGCGTGGTAGCCGTAGGCCGCGCCGCTGGAGGTGATGATGACCTTCCTTACGCCACCGACCAGACAGGCGTCGAGCACGTTCTTGGTGCCCTCCACGTCCACCGAGTACATGAGCTCCCGGGTCTGTCCGGGCCCCGGCGTGACGATGGCCGCCAGGTGCACCACCGTGTCGATGTGGTGCGCCAGAATCACATCCCCCAGGTCTGGCGAGCGCACGTCCAGGGTCACCCAGGTCACCCCGCCGGGCAGGTCCCCGGCGGCGGGCTCGCGAATGTCCGTGGCCACGATCCGCTCCAGGCCGCGCGGATCCGCCGCCAGGGACTCGATCACGAGGCTGCCGATGTACCCCGCCGCCCCGGTCACCAGGACCGACCTTCGCGACCCCTTTCCGTTGGATCCGCTCATCCGGCGGGCTCCTGATGCATGTCGGCGAAGGTCTTCAGGTTGGGGGCCCACATGTGCTTGACCGGATCCACGTCCACGTGGATGACGGCGGCCCTGCCCGCCGCGAGGGACCGCTCGATGGCACCAGGCAGATCCTTGGGATCCGAGACCCGCTCCCCGTGAGCGCCCATGGCCTGACCGAGCTTGTCGAACTCGATCTCGCCGAGGTCGGCGTTGATGGTCTCGTCGGGCCCCAGGGACCGCAGCAAGAGCGTCTTGACCGGTCGCAGGCCAAACTGCTGGTTCATCTTCACCATGCCCCACTGCCGATCGCACAGGACCAGGTAGATGACAGGGAGCTTGTTCCGCACGGCGGACTCCACCTCCTGCATGTGAAAGCCCATGGCGCCGTCGCCGATGACGCAGTAGACCCGCCGGTCCGGGTGCGCCACCTGGGCCCCGAGGGTCTGGGCCACGCCCGCTCCGAGCATGCCCATCTTGGGTGTGGTCACCACCGTGCCGGGCACGCGGATCTCATGGTAGAAGTTGGACCACACCGCGGTGTTGCCGCCGTCCACCACCATGATGGCGTCGTCGGGGAACGACCGCTGGCAGGCCTCCAGGACCCGGGACGTATGCATGGGCACCGAGTCGTCGTCATAGCCTTCGTCCAGCTGCTCCCGCCGAATGCGGCAGGCGTCCTTGATCTCGCCCAGGTGCTTCCTGCGGTCGGACAGGACCCCGGTGGACTGGGGCGTCCGCTCGAGGCGCTCGATGAGCAGGTCGAGGAACACCTTCACGTCCGCCTGGATGGGCAGGTCCGCCGGGCGAATGTTGCCCAGGTACTCGGGATCGATGTCCACCTGGATGAGCTCCTGGCTCTCCGGGCGGGCCCAGTAGGGCGCCTTGCCCCACCAGTCGGTCTCCCCGAGGCGGCTGCCCAGGGCAATGACCAGGTCCGCGTCGTTTCTGGCCTTGGCGATGGCGTCGATGTAGACCATGGGCACGGCCTGGGGCCTCCGTTCGTCCTGGCAGCCCCGGGCGGCCCAGCTCGTGGTCAACGGCGCCTCCAGCAGCTCGGCCAGCCGCCGCACCTGGGCCTCGGCCCCGGCATGTACAATGCCCGAGCCAGCGTGGATGAGCGGGCGCTTTGCCCCGGTGACCATGCGCGCGGCCTCGTCCACCTGGTCGGGGGTCGGATGTAGAGGCGCAAAGAGCCGATACTTGGACGGCTCCCGGAACCAGGTGGGATCCGGCTCGAAGGTCCCGTTGAAGATGTCCTCGGGGATGTCCACGTGGACCACACCGGGCCGCCCCGTGTAGGAGAGCCGCAAGGCGCGGCGCATGATCTCCGCCACCCGATCCACCGAGGGAACCGAGCAGCTCCACTTGGCCATGGGGCCGATGACGTCCACCTGGGGAAAGTACTGGAACGTCCCCCCCCGATCCGGATAGACGATGGGCACGCGCCGGGAGCTCGTGATGAGCAGGACGCGGTTCCCCTCGGCGTTCTCCACCGCCACGCCGGGCAGGACGTTGGCCACGCCCGGGCCGTTGCTGGCCATGCACACACCCAGCTTGCCGGTCAACCGCGCATAGGCGCCGGCCATGTGCACGCCCGACGTCTCGTGCCGCGGCGTGATCAGGTCGATGTCGTTGGCCCCCATGGTCGAGTAGAACCCGAAGTAGGTGCCGTCGATGATGCCGAACACCTTCTGGACGCCCTCGGCCGCCAGCATGATCGAGAGGATCTCCCCGCCCTTGATCTTCTTTTTCTTCTTCAGCTTCGCCATGACTCCCATGATGTCCAACCTCCGGTGACGGCTATCGGTCGTTTTTTTCTGTCTGCAATTGATGAACCATGATATACCATGCATTGACCAGTCGGTCAAACCGTTTGGTTAAATCAATCGGTTAAAAAGACGGAGCGCATGGCAAAAGCAAAAAACAACAATGATTCCAAAACAGAACGCGCCGAGCAAATTTTGGATGCGGCCGCCGAGTTGATGGGGGAGTCTGGCTACGACGGCGTCAGCGCGCGCGATATCGCCCAGCAGGCGGGCGTGAACAAGGCGCTCGTTTTCTACTACTGGGGCTCCAAGCCGGAGCTGTTCGAAAAGGTGCTCGAGCGGTACTACGACGCCCACAGGGATGCGCTCGAGCCGGCCTTCCGCAGCGAGGGCACCATGGTGGAGCGGATGCACCGCGTGCTGGACGCCTACCTCGACTTCATCGAGGAGCATCGGATCTATCCGAGGCTCGTCCAGCAGCAGCTCACCGGGGGCGGCCCTCACACGGGCATGGTGCGCCGGAACCTCGCCGCTTTCTTTGACTGGATCACCGAGGCCCTGGCCGAGATCTCCCCGCAGACGGGGCCCCTGGCCGCCAAGCACTTCTACCTATCGATCTCGGGCATCGTCACCAACTACTTCACGGTCACCCCGGCCCTGGCCGACCAGTGGGGCACAGATCCCATGAGCCCCGCGGCCCTGGCCGAGCGCCGTGAGCATCTACACTGGCTGGTCGACACCCTGCTCGCCCGGCTCCAGAAAGAAACCGCAGGAGAGTGAACATGACAAAGCAAAAGATGGTTCCCAGCGAGGCCCTCGTCGAAACGCTCGTCGCCGAAGGCATCAAGACCGTGTTCGGCATCGTTGGATCGGCGTTCATGGACGCCCTGGACCTCTTCCCCGACGCGGGGATCCGGTTCGTGTCCGTGGCGCACGAGCAGGCGGCCTGCCACGCGGCCGACGGCCTGGCGCGGGTCACCGGGCGTCCCCAGTGCTGCATCGTCCAGAACGGCCCCGGCGCCGCGAACCTCGTCTCCGCCATGACGGCCGCCTACTGGGCACACTCCCCCGTGGTGGCCATCACGCCAGAGACAGGCAGCATGGGCATGGGCACGGGCGGGTTCCAGGAGATCGATCAGATGCCCATGTTCCAGGCGCAGACCGTGTACCAGGTGCGGGTCAACCGCGCCGAGCGCATGGCGGAGCTGGCCCGCCGCGCCTTCTACATGGCCAAGGTGGAGCACGGGCCCACCCAGCTCAACATCCCGCGCGACCACTTCTACGGCGTGTGCGAGGACGAGATCTACCCGACCCTCGACGTGACCCCGGGCGCGGGACCTCGCCGGGCGCTGGAGGAGGCGGCAGACCTGCTGGCGGCGGCGAAGTACCCGGTGATCCTCGCCGGCGGCGGCGTGTCCCAGGGCGACGCCGTGGCCGAGACCAAGGCGCTGGCGGACCACCTCACCGCGCCGGTGGTCAACAGCTACCTGCACAACGACACCTTCCCCGCCAACGATCCGCTGGCCGTGGGCCCCATCGGCTACTGCGGCTCCCAGGCCGCCATGCACACCCTCGCCAAGGCCGACGTGGTCCTGGCCCTGGGGTCCCGCCTCGGCCCCTTCGGCACCCTGCCCCAATACGACATCGACTACTGGCCCGCCCAGGCGAAGCTAATCCAGGTGGACGTCAACCCCAGGGTCCTGGGCCTGTCCAGGCGGGTGGACGTGGCCAGCGCAGCCGACGCCAAAGAGTTCGCCACCGAGCTACTGAGCCTGGTCAAGGCCAAAGACCCAGAGCCGCGCCCCAACCTCTCCCGCCTGGGCGAGATCGAGACAGCGAGGGCCACCTGGAATGCCGAGCTGGCCAGTTGGTCTGCCGACGCGCGTGAGCTCATGCACCCCCGCCGGTTCCTCGAGGAGCTGGCCAAGGCCATGCCCCCCGACGCCATCGTGGCCACCGACATCGGCAACAACTGCTCCATGGCCAACAGCTACCTCAAGTTCGGCGGCCCGCGGCAGCACATCTCGGCGCTGTCCTGGGGCAACTGCGGCTTTGCCATGGGCGCGGCCATGGGTGCCAAGATGGGCGCGCCGGACCAGCCCGTGTTCTGCTACCAGGGTGACGGCGCCTGGGGCATCGGCGGCCTGGCCGAGGTCATGACCGTGGCCCGCGAGAAGATCCCGGTCATCGCCATCGTGGCCAACAACCACGAGTGGGGCGCCGAGAAGAAGAACCAGATCGACTACTACGAAAACCGCTTCGTGGGCACCAACCTGCATGAGAACCCCAGCTTCGCGAAGATCGCCGAGGACATGGGCGCCAAGGGGTATCGCGTCACCGAGGCCGACCAGGTCGGCGACGTCGTGCGGGAGGCCATGGCCTCGGGCGAGCCCTGCGTCATCGAAGGCGTCATCGAGGGCGGCGAGCAGGTCTTGGCCGAGCCCTTCCGCCGGGACGCACTCAAGCCCGCCTTCCGCCGCCTCGAAAAGTACAGCCACCTGAACGTTGAGAAGAGAAAGTGAAGAGAACCACCGCGATGGTTTGCTACATCGCGGTCGGAGTCCTACTGCAGGCAGGTGAACTCGATGATCGTCTGGTCGGACGTCGAGCACGTGTTCTCGATCGTCTCGGTGCAGGGAATCGTTCCCTGGCACCACATGCTCACCGAAGGTTGACCGCTGGCGACGCCGTTGCCACAGCCGCCCGTCTTGTTGCCCGTCCATATCCCCGAGCCCCAGCCGTTGTTCACGCACACCGCCGTCGCCCAGGCGTCGGCGTGAGCCTGATCGTTGGTGTCACAGTGCCCGAAGGAGTTGGTCGGATTGCAGGCCTCGTCCGGCCAGGCGGCCGTTCCCAGGCTCCACATGGTGAGCTCGTCCCGGCAAAACCCGGCCACGGTGTCGCAAGACAAGAGCGCCCCGCCGCAGTCCGCATCGGTTGAGCAGGCGCTGATTGCGTTGCAGACGTAGCTGGTGCCATCGATCTCTGCGGGGTCGAGGGTGCCGCTGGAGTCGTCGTCGATGCCGTAGTCGATCCGCTGGCCACCCTTGGAGCAGTTGGCGCCAGCGGGCTCCGGCGTCACGACGACGAGGCTCTGCAGGCCGTTGGTGCCATCGGTGCCGTTGCAGGTATAGGAGGTGCCGTCCACCTCGGCGGCGTCCAGGGTTCCGTCACCGTTGTCATCGATTCCATAGTCGATCCGTTGACCACCGTTGGCGCAGTTGGCACCCGCCGGCTCCGCCGTGACGGACACCAGGGACTGGAGGCCGGCTTGGCCCGCCGCCCCGTTGCAGGCGTAGCTGGTGCCATCCACCTCGGCAGCATCCAGGGTCCCGTCGCCGTTGTCATCGATTCCATAGTCGATCCGTTGGCCACCGTCGGCACAGTTGGCACCCGCCGGCTCCGCCGTGACGGACACCAGGGACTGGAGGCCGGTCTGGCCTTCCCCTCCGTCGCAGACGTAGACGGTGCCGTCCACCTCCGAGGCGTCCAGCACCCCATCACCGCTGTCGTCGATGCCATAGTCGAGCACCTGCCCGCCGTCGGCGCAGTTGGCCCCGGCGGGCTCGTCGGTGACCGCCACGAGCGCCGTGGATCCCGAAGAGCCGCCCTCACCGTCACACACGTAGGCCGTGCTGACGACCTCGTCGGGGTCAAGGACTCCGTCTCCGTTCGTGTCCCCGCCGGTATCGACTCGGATACCGCCGTCTGCGCAGTTGGTCCCCGCCGGCTCATCGGTGACCGACATCAGGGGGAAGGGGGTCGTCTCACCGCCCGATCCAGAATCAGACCCGCAGGCCACCAGCGCCAATGCGAGCAACCCCGAGAATGAAAAATGACATAACGTCTTCACGGTCTTCATATCGCCCTCCGTAGTTGGTGCGGCAGTACTACCAGAATGGACGGCAAAAAACCACCCCATTACTCAACTTACTAACCTATTCCAATCACTCGACGGGCGGGAGCCTCACTTCCAAATCCCGTTGGACCAGCCGGAACCACGGCCCGAGCGCCAGGTTCACCGGCGCCAGGGTCCGGGCCGTCAGCGCCGTGACCAGGGTCTCGGCCCGGGAGATCTTCACCGGCTGGGCGCCGAGGATGGCCGGGTTGCCCACCGTGAGGGCCAGGGTCTTGAGGGCCATGGCGTAGGGGATGGCGCAGAAGACCCGTAGGGGGTAATGCCGCCGGGGGAGCGCGAGGATGTAGGCCGCGGCGAGGCGGATGGAGGGCTGGAGCCACCGCGCCATCCGCTGGCCGGCCCGCAGGACCTCGCCCTCGTACTCGGGGGTCATGAGCCGCTCGGCGTCGAACCGGTCGAAGAGGCTGCGCGGATAGAAGATGTGACCGTGCTCGTGGTCATCCCGGACGTCTCGCAGGATGTTGGTGACCTGGAGGACCAGCGCCAGGGCCCGCCTGGCGCCGAGAAGCTGGGCGCGCCGGGCCGGGTCCAACCACTCGAGCTGTGCCAAAAACCGGTTCGTGAGAAAGTCGCCCACGGTGCCGGCCACGTAGTAGCAGTACTCCTCCAGCGCGTCGGTGTCAGGCAGGGTGACGTAGCCCGACTCCCGGTGATCCCGCTGGATCCGCGCCATGCCCCCGAACATGGCCTCGGCCTCGGCCAGCAGCGCGTCCCGGGCCCCAGGGTCCAGGTCCCCGAAGGCGCGGATGATCCCGTCGGTGTGCTCGAACAGCCGCCTCTCCCCGGGCGTCAGGTCCTTCCAGTCGCCGGCCGCCCGCGCGTCCAACACGTCTTGGTAGGAGGTCCCCTCCCGGAAGGCGTGCAGCAGCCCGTCGAGCAGCTGGGTCTTCTCCGAGGCGTCGAGCGAGGAGGTGTCCTCGATGTTGTCGCCCAGCCGAAACAGCAGGTACGCGATCTGCACCTCCCGCCGGAGCGGCTCCCGCAGCTGCTCAATGACGAAACCAAAAGACCGGGACACGGCCCGCACCTGCTCACTGATCATCTTCGGCCCTCGCTCATGGTCAGCCCCTGCTCATCTTCGGCCCTCGCTCATGGTCGGCCCTCGCGTGGTCCGCCGGAGCCCTCACACGGTAGTGTAACGGCGCGCCATGTCAACCCGGCGAGAGCCCGGCCCTGGGCCATCGAGTTCTCCTGTTCGACATTGGACCGAGCGCGGAAGCGGAGTAGGATGGCTGCTGCACAGGGCACCCCCAGGAGGATGAACCTTGGACATGGCACAGATGGCTATGACCGCCGCACCAGGCTCAGCCGGCGCGACACCCCCGTTCCCCACGGCGCCGGACGCCATGCGCGCCAAGGATGCCATGGAGGCCGTGGGGGCCATGGACCCGGCCGGCTCCTTCGTGGTGCGCGATCCCATGGGCCAGCGGCTGGTGCAGATCCCCCAGGGCTACGAGAACATCCCCGTGCTGGTGACCGCCATCGTGTTTGGGTGTGTCATCCTGTTGGTCGTTGTGTATCTCGTCTATCGCTTCCGGCGGCTCCGGCTCATCCGGGAGACCGATAGCAAGGTAGACTCCGCCGAGGTCGTGGCGCTGCAGCAGGAGCGGGACCGCCTCGCCGCCCGGGTGGTGAACCTGGAGCGGGTGGTGAGCTCGTTGGACCTGGAGATGCAGAGCCGAATCGAGCGACTGGCAGACAAGCAGGTGGCCATCGACGCCACCGTGGCCGCGCTGCCCACCCCGGCGGGCGTCAATGGGACCACCGTGGCCGACGTGGGGGCCGCGGTCACCATGGCCGTCCAGGCCCCCCGCGGCGAGCTCCCGGCGGGGTCGGTGCTCATGGGTCGATTCGAGGTGGAGCGCGCCCTGGGCCGCGGGGGCATGGGCGCGGTGTACCTCGCCACGGACCGGGAGCTGGGCGAGCGGGTGGCCCTGAAGGTGATCACCCGGGAGCTGTCCGAGGACGGCAGCGTGGCCGAGCGGTTCCGACGGGAGGCCGGCGCCGCGCGCAAGGTCACCCACCCGTCGGTGATCCGCATCCACGACCTGGGCACCGCCGACGGCATGCTCTTTCTGACCATGGAGTACTTCGCCGGGCGCAGCCTCGCCGACCTGCTCCAAAAAAGGCACGTCCTGCCCCTGGAGGAGGCCCAGACTCTGTTGGAGCAGGTGTGCGATGGGCTCATGGCCGCCCACGCCGCCGGTGTGGTTCACCGGGATCTCAAGCCCCAGAACGTCCTGGTCAACGACCGGGGAGAGGTGCGCGTCATCGACTTCGGCATCGCCAAGGCGGGCTACATGAAGACCATGACGGTCACAGGCATGATGATGGGCACGCCCGAGTACATGGCCCCCGAGCAGGTGCGAGGCCGCCCCGTGGACCACCGCGCGGACATCTACTCCCTGGGTGCCATGAGCTACCACATGGTCTGCGGCCGCCCGCCCTTCGTCGCCGACACCCCCATCGCCGTGGGCTTTTTGCACTGCTCGGAGGACCCCACCCCGCCGAGCCAGCTCACCCCCGCCCTCCCCGACCCGGTCGCCGACGCGCTCCTGCGCGCCCTGGCCAAGGAGCCCCGCGACCGCTTCGACTCCGTGTCAGACTTCCGCGACGCCTTGACCGCGAGCTAGCCCGACTGTCTCATTTGTCGCTCTCTTTCACTCCGTCATCCCCGTTCCGTCATCCCCGCGAAGGCGGGGATCCAGGGCTGGATCCCTGCCTTCGCGGGGATGACGAATGACCAGTGATGCAGACTTGGGAACAGTTTATGGCTCACTTCCCAGGCGGCAGCATGTGAACAGGGGTGAGCTCGAGGATCACTTCCCAGGCGGCAACATGTGGGCAGGGGTGAGCTTGAGAACCTTGCGGGCCACCCAGTCCTTGAGCCAGGTGGGCGTCAGGTTCATAATCCACACGCCCAGGATGTTGAAGCGGGGGGACACGTACCGGGCACCCGGACGCCGCCTGCGCAGGATGCGCGCCACCGTCTTGGCGATGCAGGCCGGCCCCGGGGCGCTCTTGTAGGCCTTGCCGGCCACCTTGCCATAGGCCGTAACGGCAGGGGCATAGGCCTCGTCGAGGGCGTTGTACTTGTCCGCCGTGGACGTGGCGGTGGACTCGAAGTTCGTGCGGATCATACCCGGCTCCACCAGCGACACCCAGACGCCGAAGCTGCGCACCTCTGCCCGCAGGGCGTCGGTCAGCGACTCCACCGCGTGCTTCGTGGCGCAGTAGATCCCCTGCAGCGGGAGCGGTATTCGCCCCGCAACGCTGCTCAAATTGACCACCTTGCCCGCGCCCCTGGCCCGCATCTCCGGCAAGAACGCCTGGGTCACCTCCACCAGACCGAACACGTTGGTGGCAAACTGCAAGCGCATGTCCTCCCCCGTGATCAGCTCCATGGGGGCCACGTAGCCGAACCCGGCGTTGTTCACCAGCATGTCCACGCCGTACCCGTCAGTGCGCTCCCGGACGGACTCCCGCGCCTTGGCGATGGAGTCCCCATCCGTAACGTCCAAGGTCAGCGTCTCCAGAGCCAGATCCCCCGCCTCCTTCTCCAGCTCAGCGAGCAGGTCCACCTTCCGCCCCGTAGCAAACACGCGGTGACCCAGCCGAGCCAGGTGCAGCGCCGTCTCCCGGCCAATGCCAGCCGTGGCCCCGGTGACAAGCACGATCTTCGAACCACTCGAACCACTCGAACCACTCGAACGACCCATGGCTTTCTCTCCTTTGCCGCGACCATACCACGCCGGTCACACGCCACAACAGCCGTTGTTGCCCGAACCCCCTGGTGCCTGGAACCCCTGGTGCTTGAACCCGATGTTGCTTGACCTTCGCCCCCACAGGAGCAAGATGCTCCATAGGCTCAAAAGGGAGGTACTGAACCTTGCACCGCATCTGGCCGACCACCTTGTCGCTAGCCATCATGGCCATCATGGCCGCCTGCGGCCCGAGCGCCACGCCTCCGCCCAGAAGCGGCTCTACCACCGGCGCCGCCATCGGTACCGCCCGCCGCGCCGCACCCACCAAGTGCCCCGAGGTCGAGCTTACGCCAAAGCTACGCCGACAAAAGAAGCTCACACGCCGCATCCGCCAATTGGTCTGCGGTCTACAAGCCTGCTATGAAGCTGCTCGAAGCAACAGCAAAGCCACGGGCAAGGCCTCGGGCGCGGGCAAAGCCAGCCTCGACCTCAAAGACTTCGACCGCCGCGTAACGCTCACGGTGACCATCGACCAAGGCGGCCGCGTAGAGGCCGTCCGACTGTCAGCCCTGGACGTGCCAGCATCCCTGACCAGCTGCATCAGATCCAAGGCCATCCGCTGGGACTTCGACCTCCGCGACGACTCGGTCACCTACGGCCCCTTCAAAATCCGCTTCGCCCCCTAAGGAGGCTGAGGTGTGTCGCTCCCCAAGCGTCACGAGATCTACGTCTTGATGAAGTTTCCCTCGCGGTAGTCGCGGAAGGCCTGGCGAAGCTCCTCGTCGGTGTTCATCACGATGGGGCCGCCCCAGGCTACGGGCTCGCCGATGGGCTTGCCGGCCACGAGCAGGACGCGGGCGCCCGCGTCGCCGGCCTGGGCGCGCACAGCGTCGCCGGCCTGGGCGCGCACAGCGTCGCCGGCCTGGGCGCGCGCCGCGGTGCCGCCTTCGAAGATCACGAGCTGCGTTGCGGAGGCCTCCTGCCCGCCGCCGGGGCCGAACGTGCCGCTGCCGCGGTACAGGTAGGCGAAGGCGTTGTGCGTGGCGGGCAGGTCGTGGGTGAGGGTCGCCCCCGGCTCCAGGGAGACGTCCAGATACAGTGGCTCGGTCACGATCTCGGTCACTGGACCGGCGGCGCCGGCGGCGCCGCCGGCCTCGCCGCACACCACCCGGGCCTCCACGCCGTCGCCCAGGGTCACCACGGGCAGGTCCGCCGCGTCGATCTCCTGGTACCGGGGGGCCATCATCTTGTGGTCGGCCGGCAGGTTGGACCAAAGCTGAAACCCCTCCAGCCGCGCCGAGCGCCGGGGCATCTCCTGGTGCACGATTCCAGAGCCGGCGGTCATCCACTGTACGGCGCCGGGGCCGATCTCGCCCCGGTTGCCGAGGCTGTCTGCGTGGTCCACGCGCCCGTCGACCATGTAGGTGATGGTCTCCATGCCGCGGTGCGGATGCCAGGGGAACCCGGCCAGGTAGTCCTCCGGGCGGTCCGAGCCGAAGTGATCCAGCAGCAGAAATGGATCCAGGCGCGGGTCCACGTCGCCGAAGGCCCGGCGCAGCCGCACCCCGGCGCCCTCGCTGGTCGCCCGGCTCGTCGCGATCTCGGAGACAAGGCGGATCTTCGTCATCTTCGCTCCCTTTGGCCCTGCACGGGCCAGCTCCTATCAATAAGCACGCTTTTCGATGGGGCAACTCGACGGGCGCGCGCGCGCAGCCGAGCGCCATTTGCCACGGCACGTGGGGCCAAGGCACCTGGGGCCGTGGGGCTTGACGCGAAGGCTGGCACCTTGGTTAACTCTCGTCGGAGGTACTATCGTGTCCGACCTGAAATCCAGCTTCGTGGACTATGAGGATGCCATCTGGGCCGAGCTCTGGGCGGCCGTGGGGGGCGTCTACCTCAACCGGGAAGGGTGGCGGCAGGACAAGCTCCTGGTGGAGCACGGCCCGTGGATCATCACCCTCGACTTCCACACCCACGCTGGCTACCGATCCCAGGCGACCTACACGCGGTTCGGGGTCGCATTCGAGAATCCGGAGGCGTTCCACTTCAAACTGGTCCCACAGGGGCTGCTGGAGTCCGTGGGCAAGCTCCTGGGACTGCAGGACGTGGAGCTGGGCGACCCGGAGTTCGACAAGGCGTTCATCATCAAGAGCAACGACGAGGCGCGCGTCCGGGAGGTGCTCGACGATCCCGTGCTGCGGCAGTTTCTCCGGGAGGAGCCCGAGGCATTCGTAGGGCTCGTCGAGGTCCACGGCGATCGCGCCCAACACTACCCCGACGGCGTGGACGAGGTCATCATGGAGATCCCCGGCAAGGTCGTCGACACCGACCGGCTCAAGCGGCTGTACATGACCTTCGCTCGCACCCTGTCGGGGCTCTGCGAGGCGGGCGATGCCTACGAGACCCGGGGCGACGGGGGGTAAAATACGCTGCCGGGAGTTCAACATTCAAAAAAACGAATCGCAAACGATCCTGCACTGGATACCGGCGGAAATCAGCGTTCTGGTACTCGCCCCGTAGCGTCACTGATCCGCCGGAAAATCAAGCAACTCCATGCGCGCGACGAGCTGACCCACTGCATCGCGGCTATACATCCGAGAGCGGACCTTTCGCAGCGCCATCGACAGATTGGCCACCTTGAACCCCAAGGCATGAGCCACCTCCAATTGCGGAAACCCGCATCTGTCGACGAGCCACCAGCCAGCAACCAACCTCCCAGGATTGCCAACCCTACCCCGCTGAGATCGAACCAGATCTGCGACAGGCATCCCCATGGAGCTAGCTGCGATTGCAACGGCAGCACTCACACCACCCAAACGGCTTGAACATTTGGCCGATTCAGTCGCCTTGTCGTCTGGAGGCACAGACTGGAACACCAACTCGGTAAACCCCTCTTCCGCGCTGATCCGCTTGGTGCGGACAGCCAGCAGATACTCACGATAACCGCCCGCGCAGCCGAAGTAGGACATCAGATCGGAGGTAGATAGCCAATCTGGAGGCACATCCAAGCCGCTGTACGCTCCGTGGGATGTCCACCGACTCTGGTTGATGTCCATCACCAAACGCGCACGCACGGGATTCAAGTGCAGGTAGGCAAGCAAATATGTCCAATGCAGCTCGTGCGACACCAACCGATTTCGGTACCGCCCCTTGAAGACCGGCCCGTCCCATCCGAACCGCCGATTCAGGTACATAGCATAGCCCCACTGCAGACATGCCATGGCCTGACTCAGGTGGCCTCGACGCGACAGAGCCTGCAGGTGAAAGTGGTTGGGCATCAATGAGTACCCGTGGATTTCCACGCCGAATCGCGACGGAAGTTGCGCCACACCCCACAAGAACCGAGCGTAGCACCGGTCATCTAAGAAGATGGGTTGCTTGCGCGCCCCACGGTTCATCACGTGATGGCGTGCTAGTGGAAAGTCCGAATGTCGTCTGCGTGGCATCTTGTTTTCTCCTCGTGGCTTTCCTGGTTATCGGCCATCAGCGCGACAGGTTGCGCAAAGCTGAATATTGAGTTCCCGGTATGCCCACGCGACAGGCATGCCCACGCGACATGGTCAAGCGACATGCAACCAGCTGAAATTGTTATTTTACTTCCCGGCATACCCACGCGACATGTCAAGCGACATGCAACCGGCTGAGTTGTTTTTTGAGTTCGGGGCATGCTCACGCGACATGGTCAAGCGACATGCAACCAGCCGAAATTGTGATTCGCTCGCCACCTTCGCCTGACAAATTCTTAATCTTGAACTCCCGGCAGGTGCCTTTCATGATAGAGGATCGTCCGACAAGGAGACGACGACATGCCCACGCCTGCCCCCCCGCCCGTCCAGACGGACACATCGCCCGCGAAGAGCCCCCTGGGCAAGGCGTTCATCGGAATCGCCGGGCTCATCGGCGCGGGCAAGACCACCCTGGCCACGGCCCTGGGTGAGCACCTCAACCTCGAGGTCCACTACGAGCCGGTGATCGACAACGAGTACCTGGATGACTTCTACCGGGAGACGGCACGGTATGCCTTCCCCATGCAGATCTATCTGCTCAACCGCCGATTCCAGCAGCACCAGGAGATCATCTGGCGAGGCAGCGGCGGTGTGCAGGACCGCACCATCTACGAGGACGCCATCTTCGCCAAGACCCTGCGAGATCAGAGCCTCATGGACCAGCGGGACTACGAGACCTATCTGGATCTGTTTCGCCACATGTCCAACTTCATGTGCCGCCCGCACATGATCATCTATCTCGACGTCGCGCCCCAGACCTCCCTGGACCGCATCCATGAGCGGGAGCGCAGCTGCGAGTCCAGCGTCAGCCTGGAGTACCTCCAGCAGCTCTACGACAACTACGAGGAGTTCTTGGGCGAGATCGCCAGGTTGATCCCGGTCCTTCGGGTAACGTGGGAGGAGTTCATCCAGGTGGACGCCCTGGCCGACGCCATCACGAAGGAGTACAACCGCGGCAGCTTCCTCCGCGAGATCACCAGCCTGGTGTAGCCCGGACTTCTACCGCCTACCGCGAGCGCCTACCGCAGGGCCTCGAATCGTTCGAGAAACAGGGCCTCGGCGGCGGCGGGCGCCAGCGGCTCGATTCGATCGGCCAGGGGCTCGACCGCAAGCCGCCAGTCCGCCGGCGGCTCCACCATCAAATCCCGGGCCTCGGTGACGAGGAGCACGTCGTCCGCGGTGCGAACCGCCTCCGGCATGGGCCACGCCAGCCCGAAGGTCGCGGCGATGACCTGCAGCAGCCGCTCCTCGGCGTCGTTGAACCACTGCGCCTCCTCCTGGCGCTTCAGCGGGCGCGTGAGATCCCCCAGGTAGGCCTCGGCGGCGTCATGCAACAGCCCCCACAGGGCCAGGTCATCGGGGAGGTGCCCGGCCACGCGCACCGAGTGGTCCGCCACCGAGTAGAACTCACGGCAGTGCCCGTTGAACCGACACTGCAAGGAGAGGCTGTGCGCGATGTCGCGGATGTCGAGGTCCTGGGGCCGAGGCGCCAGGGGCCAAAACTGCTTGCCGATGTAAGTTTGGATCCAGGACATGGAGCGACACCTTACTCACCCCCGGCTCAAAAGGCCACCGGTCCGGGCGGTGTTCGATCGATGGTGGTCCCGTCGCCGAGCTGGCCAAAGAAGTTCTGCCCGAAGCACCACACCGTCTGGTCCGCTCTCACGACACAGGTGTGCTCCATCCCGCCGGGCAGGTGACCTGCCCATCCCCCTCCGTGGGCGCACAGAAACCGTCCCCACACCCCGCCCAAAGGCACGCCGCGCCGTCGAAGCGGCAGTCCGGCGCGCAGGCGAGCCCGTCCCCACCACCCAGTCCGAGGGAGGCGCAGGTCTGGCCGCGCAGGTCCGCGCCGTCGCACGCCTCGCTGCCAACGGCCACCCCGTCTCCACAGAGCTCCACCGCGACGTCTTCAGAGGGATCGTCCCCGGGCGCCTCGTCCCGGCAGCCCGGCAGGAGCAGCATCCACAGCAAGAGTCCGGTCGTGCGCAAGGAGGTCCTCCGAGGCTTCACTGGGCGACGCTCCCAATTCTAGGTTCCCGGCCAGCCCATGGCAACCGCCGGATGGCACCGTGCGCCGACGGTTTTACTTCTCTTGCCCCACCGCTTGACGTAGTGTCGACCCTTGGAGCCGGCGAATCAAGCAGTGTGAGACCACCCGGGAGGAGCCCCATGTCGTACGATTCCGTCGACCAGCTCAGGATTGTGATCGAGGAGATCCTGGCCGACAAGTTCGGGACCTTTCAGCTCGATGACGACGGCGACTACTACGTCGACAGGGGCCGCGTCCGCGTCTACATCACGCCCATCGACTGGGGCGATGGTGACACGCTGTTGAAGATCTGGACCGTGGCGGCCCACGACGTGGACAACAGCAAAAAGCTGATGGCCTACCTCAACGATCTGAACCGCCGGTCCGTCTTCGGAGTCTTCTACTACCAGCAGGGCATGGTCTACCTGAGCCAGACCCTCATCGGTAACGCGTTGGATCCCGAGGAGCTGCTCTGGACCCTCAAGGGCATCGCCAAGATGACCAAGCAGATGGACAAGCTCATGGCCCGCGGCTTCGGCGGGGCCTCCTATGATTGGACGCACGACTACGGTGAAGACTGGTACCACAAGCCGCTGACCGCGGCTGAGTACGAAGCCGGGTATGCGGTGGGCGCCCTCCTGCTCGTCGCGAGCCTCGACTCCGATGCCCGGGACGCCTGGGCGTGGGCCTTTGACGACGAGGACGAGTTCGACGACTTCTTCGACATGCTCTCCGAGGAAGTGGACATTGCCGAGGAGGCCCTGCACGAGTGGGAGACGGAGTGGGAGGTCGGCGCCCTCGATGACGGGCAGGACGACGACTTCGACGACGACGGGGACCTCGGCGGCGACGACGACTTCGACTTCGACTTCGACGACGACAACGACTTCGACGACGACGACGACTTCGACGACTTCGACGACGACGACGACGACGGAGACGACTTCGACGACGACGACGACGACGACGACGGAGACGACTTCGACGACTTCGACGACGACGACGACGACGACGGAGACGACGACGACGGAGACGACGACGACGGAGACGACG
>Ga0272441_10000958_pt1 | contig 62629 bp, 52 predicted proteins | sample SSMProp6N_FD_193582 | JGI IMG/M metagenome (GOLD analysis project Ga0272441, IMG submission 193582) | Marine sediment archaeal communities from Little Sippewissett salt marsh, Falmouth, MA, United States - SSM-Prop-6N | ecosystem: Environmental > Aquatic > Marine > Wetlands > Sediment ... | reverse complement strand
ACTACAGCATCAGTCAAAACAGGCGCTGAAAAAAATAAAACAGCCACCAGAGCTAAAGGTGATGCTGATAAGAAAAAAGATAAGGAATAATAAAGAGGAAAACATAAAAAACTATATACCATGGCACACAAGAAAGGAGCAGGTAGCTCAAGAAACGGTCGAGAGTCAGAAAGTAAACGGCTGGGTGTTAAACTATATGGTGGCCAGATTGCCAAGGCAGGCAATATTATAGTACGCCAGAGAGGTACAAAACATAACCCGGGGGAAAACGTGGGTGTAGGAAAAGATCATACACTCTTTGCACTGGTTGACGGAGTAGTTGAATTCCAGAAGAAAAAGGACAATAAATCATATGTCTCTGTAAAGCCTCAGGAAAACTAGGATAATATTATTATATAATAGTCAACTCCTGTTATACTTTTCCAAGGAAAAGTTATATCAGGAGTTTTTTTTATCTTTACTCCCGAGCATCCCATCACATGTAACTATTGTACAAAAAGAACTAATATGCTGACCCTTAATTTTATCAGAGAAAATAAACAGCTTCTTATTGAAAGGCTCAAAATAAAAAATTTCGATGCCTCGGGCATAATCAACAGGATAATGGAGCTTGATAACCAGAGGAGAGAAACCCAGCAGAAAACCGATAGCCTCCAGTCTGAACTTAACAGCATATCAAAAGAGATAGGACAGTTGTACAAAAAGGGTCGCAGAGAGGAAGCTGAATCAGTTAAACAAAGAACAGTTAAAATAAAAGAAGAGACCCGTAAGCTTAATTCGATGCTTGGGAGCATACTGGATGAGCTGAACTCCGAACTGGTAAAAGTACCTAATATACCTAATGAACTGGTGGCTCCGGGAAAAAGCGAAGAAGATAATGTACAGGTCAAAAAAGGTGGTGTAATTACGGAGCTGATTAAGAACCCCCTGCCTCACTGGGATCTGGCAAAGAAATATGATATAATTGATTTTGAACTGGGTAATAAACTGACAGGTGCCGGCTTCCCGGTATATAAAGGCAAAGGAGCCAGGCTGCAGAGAGCATTGATCAGCTTCTTTCTTGATGAAGGTGAGAAAGCAGGGTTCAACGAGGTATTACCTCCCGTTCTGGTTAATGAAGATTCTGGCTTTGGTACCGGGCAGCTACCTGACAAGGAAGGCATGATGTACTACACAGAGCTGGATAATTTTTATCTTATACCCACTGCTGAGGTACCCGTAACCAATATTTACCGTGATGTAATACTTGATGCTGATCAGCTGCCGGTTAAGAACGTTGCGTATACACCATGTTTCCGCAGGGAAGCAGGCTCATGGGGCTCGCATGTCAGGGGGCTTAACCGTCTTCACCAGTTCGATAAAGTAGAAATAGTGGTTATTGCCCATCCTGATAAGTCGTATGACGCCCTGGATATGATGCTAATGCATGTTGAAGGACTCGTTCAGAAACTGGAACTTCCATATCGTATCATGAGACTATGTGGGGCGGACATATCATTCACCTCAGCCCTGACCTACGATTTTGAAGTTTATTCAGCAGCACAGCAACGCTGGCTGGAAGTGAGCTCGGTTTCCAATTTCGAATCTTTTCAGTCGAACCGCTTGAAATGCCGTTTCCGGGAAAAGGGAGAGAAAGTCAATAAACTGGTGCACACACTCAACGGTTCTGCCCTGGCACTACCCAGAATACTGGCTGCCATACTTGAAAATAACCAGATGGAAGACGGAATTAAAATACCTGATGCCCTGGTTAAATATACAGGCTTTAAATCTATCTGAGCTCCCCTCTTATAAATGAGTGATAAGAGCAAATCATATTTACTGGCCGCCCTGGCAATCCTCTTCTGGTCTACCATAGCCACAGCATTTAAGATTGCGCTCTCTGAGCTTAGCCCGGGTCAGCTGCTTTTTATTGCATCATGTACTGCAGTAGTGATACTGACCATAATAAGCATCCTTGAAGGAAAATTCAGGAATATACTTAAAACCAGCCCCTCCGAGATACTTATGTCTGCCCTGCTGGCCCTACTTAACCCTTTTGTCTATTACCTTGTATTACTAAAAGCGTATACCCTCCTGCCGGCTCAGGTGGCACAACCACTTAATATGATCTGGCCAATTGTACTTGTTTTTCTTTCCGTTCCTATGTTAAAGCAGAAAATACCTGCAAGAAGTTTCCTGGCCCTTTTTATATCTTTTACGGGTGTTTATCTCGTATCATCCCAGGGCGAACCCTTTAATCCGGGTAAATCAGACTGGCTGGGTGTTCTGCTTGCAACTGGAAGCTCACTCTTCTGGGCCCTGTATTTTATACTTAACCTAAGGGACAAAAGGGATGAATCGAATAAATTATTGCTGAATTTCATTATTGCTACCGTATATATTGCTATTTATCTTGCTTTTACCGGGGGCTACGCGACTATAAGTACCAGGGGGTTCATGGCCGGGGTCTATACCGGTATTTTCGAGATGGGTCTTACCTTCTACCTCTGGCTCAAAGCTTTAAGACTGGCAGAAACCTCGGACAAAATCTCAAACCTTGTCTTTCTTGCTCCCTTTCTGTCCCTTGTCTTCATATCAATCTTCCTTGGGGAACATATTTATTTAACAACATTTTTAGGGCTGGTGCTGATAATAGGCGGTATCATCTTCCAGCGAACAGGAAAAAAGAGATGAGAGGAGAGAGGTGAGAAAAGGAGAAGGGGAATTCCAGACCCGCTTAAACGATTAAACAATTCAACATTTCAACATTTAATGATCTTTCCCGTATATTTGCCTTAAGCATTTAAAGTATGGATTACGACAGGATAATACTTGGCATCGATCCCGGTACCAATATAACAGGTTACGGGGTCATAGGGATAATAAAAAAAGAGCCGAAGATAATTAGTCTGGGCGTAATCGAACTTAAGAAATATAATGATCATTACCTCAAGCTTAAGCATATATTTGAGCGTACCCTGGGTCTTATTGATGAATATAAACCCGACGAAATGGCCATAGAAGCTCCTTTTTATGGTAAAAATGTACAGTCCATGCTTAAACTTGGCAGGGCCCAGGGGGCATCTATCTCTGCCGCCCTTCACCGTTCAATTCCAATATCCGAATATGCGCCGAGAAAGATAAAGATGTCTATCACTGGAGTGGGAGCTGCATCCAAGGAGCAGGTAGCTGCAATGCTCGGTAAAATACTCAAATTCAAGGATAAAGATTTTATCCTTGATGCCACTGACGGCCTTGCTGCTGCTCTTTGCCACTTTTACCAGAGCAGTAGCCCGGTATCTGAGAAAAGTTTCAATTCATGGAAGGACTACATGCGGAAGAACCCTGGTCGTGTAAAATAGTGTTACTTTTCAGCACTTGCTATGGCAGCGATTGATACTCTTACACCTTCTATTTTCAATAGTTCACCTGCACAGGCCTCCATGGTTGATCCGGTTGTTATTACATCATCTACCAGCAGCACATGCTTACCTGTTATTTTACCGGGATTATTCACAGCAAAGATACCTTCCACATTTTTCCATCTGTCATACCTTTGCTTATTTGTTTGTGTATCTGATGCTATTATCCTGTCCATCAGCTTATCAATAAATGTAAGATTAAGCGCCTGTGCCATTCCTTCTGCAATAAGTCTGCTTTGATTAAAGCCTCTTTTGCGTTCCTTGGACGGATGTAAGGGTACGGCTGTTATGCAGTCTATATCGCTGCAAAAATCAGATTCCTTAATAATATTTCCGTATAGCCTGCCTAGAAAGTAACCAATCGGTTTGACTCCTCCGTATTTGAGTCTGTGCACGAGTTTCTGTGCCTTACCTCCTTGCCTGTAAAATGTCCATGCTGCAGCTTTTTGAATATAACACCTGCCATAGAAGCTCTGCTCAAGACTGTTATCCCTTTCCAGGTGATAATTTGTTCTCGGTATATCAAGCATGCATGCAGTACAAATGATATTTTCATTTCTTACCAGTGGTTCACCGCAGGCATGGCACAGCCTGGGAAACAATAGTGAAACAAAATCATCAGCAATAAGAATAATTTTATTCCGGCGAGACATATTATTATTTATAGCACTCTTTGGTTCACAGCTTCACCCTTCTAACCTGACCTTACCTGTTAGCTTCGGCAGTCAACTATGGCAGCCAGGCACAGGGGTTACCAAAGATTATTTTATTTCACTGCTTATTCTGCTGGCTATATCCCTGAACTCTTCTTCAGTCAGCTTCACCCTCGGGTTCGAAAACCTTACATCAGCCTCTGAATCAATAGGAACAAGATGTATATGTGCATGTGGTACTTCCAGCCCCAGCACCACTACTCCAATCCTGTTACAGGCGACAACTTTTTCTATTGCACGTGCAATTTTCTGTGAAAATACCATCATCCCTGCAAGTGTATCTTTTTCAAGATCAAAAATATAATCCACTTCAGTCCTTGGTACAACAAGGGTGTGTCCTTTTTTCAGAGGGTTAATATCCAGGAAGGCGAAGAAATTTTCATCTTCAGCTATCTTATAGCAGGGGATTTCCCCTTTTATAATTCTGGTGAAAATACTTGGCATGATAAGAATGAATTATAATGAAATATTGATTATTTCAAATGCAATAATCCCTGATGGTACTGTAACATCAACCACGTCTCCGACCTTTTTTCCCAGCAATCCTTTAGCTATTGGTGAATTTACAGCCAGTTTCCCTTCTTTAAGGTTTGCTTCGGACTCGGGCACCAGGGTGTATTCCATGACAGTCCCATTGTTCTTATTTTTTATTTTGACCTTGTTAAGGACCTGAACAGATGATGTATCTATTCTTGATTCATCGATGAGCCTCGAGTTAGCTATTTTATCTTCAAGGATAGCAATCTTAGCTTCAAGCATACCCTGTGCTTCCTTGGCAGCTGCATATTCGGCATTTTCTGCAAGGTCGCCTTTATCCCTGGCATCAGCAATCTGTTTGGATATTTCAGGTCTCTGGACGGTTCTCAGTTCATCCAGTTCCCTTCTTAATTTCTGTAATCCTTCTTCTGTCAAATATACTTTATCCGACATTTTCTTCACTCTTAAACATTATAAAAACAAAAGAATCCCGGGTTTTACGGAACTCTTTATTAAACAAATATACAATATTTTTCTGATAAAGAGACCGGGAATCTTAAAAAAAAGCTCTTAAATAATTGCTAAACAAAGTCTTTTCGGTTGAGTATCTCTGAATAGACTATTGCTTTTGGAAGATCAAAATCTTCAATCAGTCTTCTTGCCCGCGAATTTTTCTCCTGGGGTGTCACGCCACTTCCTGTTCCGAGTTCAGTATCCTGGATACCAAGGTCGGTTGCAGATGTCCCTTCCATTGCAAAATCATCTGCCATGGGTTCAGAGTATTCACCTTCATATTCTGCTCCCATCTTAAAAGCCTGTTCCTCAGAAGATCCCATCATTGCACCCTCATAGGCTGAGTCTGTTTTCTGCAATATGTCTTCATCAAACATCTCCTGTTGTGCAGAGGTTCTTCTTGCCCCGGTGTCCTGGTAGATGGTTTGTTCTTCCTCATCTGGCATTCCTGATTGTGGCATCATAGTTTGCATCTTTTTTTTCTTCTTATTGACCAATGCGCCAATAATACCTACAGCAGCTGCCAGAACCCAAAATAATATATCACCTAAATCTTCCATGTTCCTAGTTTTTTTTAAATTTCTTTCTGGCCTTTTTTCCTGCATTACGTACGGCCTTACGTTTTTCTTTCTCCCTGGCCTTTATTTCTTTTTCATTCTGTCTCATTCTTTCTTTTACTTCTTCGGACTGGATATCGAAATGCCTCTTCTTGTTTTGCTCTACTATCTTTTTATAATCATTCTTGCGATCAGCTTCTCTTTTCGCCTGCTCTTTTTTTGCCTTTGTTACGGAACGAGGTTCCTTAATTTTCTTTTCCTTTGGTACCTTTCGTTTGCTCCCGCTAATCTTCTTCTCCGTTCTCCGGGCTTTCCATCTGTCGAATATAGATGTTTGAGCCAAAGCAGTGCTTTCACTGCTCATCAGCATAACAATAATAATTATTAGAAAACTGCAGTATTTTTTCATAACCAAAGCTTTTATAATATTATTGGCTTTTAAGCGTTAAAACTAATGTTTGTATATTTGAGTTACAATAATTCATTATGCTTCGATCAAGACCAAAGTTAAGGATTTTTTTACTTATGTGCATCATTTTCCTGTTTCACACCTCGTGTAACAAGGAAGCAAATGATGTTATCCCTGATGTGCTTGTTGATTTTTATATCGATCTTAATGATCCTGAATTTTTTGCTCTTAATGCAATAGGCAATCATGTACTTATTAGCAGCAGCACGAACAATTTTGGTTACAAAGCTTCGGGTTATGATGATAACGGGATTATAGTCTATCGTGCCCAGGCCGATGAGTTCATTGCCCTTGATCGCACCTGCCCACATGATTATGTGCTGGATGGCAGCAGTATAGCTGTTACTGTAGATGGCATTTATGCTGAATGCCCTGTATGCAATAGCACTTTTGCCCTTCCAAGCTTCGGTACTCCTACCTCGGGGCCATCAAAATACCCTCTCAAGATGTACAGAGCCAGTTTTACCGGCCAGTTTGTACATGTAACCAACTATTAGCAGGGAGATTAATGATGGCCGAGTAGTACGATACCTGATGAACTCACTCTCACTGCGTCCTCCAAAGCCCAAATGGTGAAGGAGGAACTCCCTCTCAACTCATTTTAAACTTTCTCAACTTAATTAGTACCTGTAATGATCAGGCTTATACGGTCCTTCGGGGTTTACGCCCAGATATTTTGACTGCTTCCCGGTAAGGGTGGTAAGCTTAACCCCCAGTTGGCTCAGGTGTAGCCGGGCAACCTCTTCATCAAGATGCTTGGGTAGTGTATACACGCCTATTTCGTGCTCATTATTCCACAGGTCGATCTGTGCAAGTGTCTGGTTGCTGAAAGAGTTGCTCATAACGAAGGAAGGATGTCCGGTTGCACATCCAAGGTTAACAAGCCTGCCTTCAGCCAGCATAAATATTGAGTGTCCATCAGGGAATACGAATTCGTCAACCTGTGGTTTAATATTTATTTTCTCTACACCGGGGGTGGATTCAAGCAGGTCAACCTGTATTTCGTTATCAAAATGACCTATATTACACACTATAGACTGGTCTTTCATTTTCGACATATGCTGCACGGTAATCACATCAGTATTACCTGTTGCTGTAACATATATATTTCCTTCCTTCAGCGTATCCTCGACAGTTCTCACTTCGTAGCCTTCCATTGCAGCCTGTAAAGCACATATGGGATCAATCTCGGTAACTATAACCCTTGCCCCATATGACCTCATCGACTGTGCACAACCCTTACCCACATCGCCGTAACCGCAAACAACAACAACCTTACCGGCTATCATCACATCGGTTGCCCGTTTAATGCCGTCGGCCAGTGATTCCCGGCAACCATAAAGATTATCAAACTTTGATTTTGTAACCGAATCGTTCACATTTATTGCGGGAGCGAGCAATGTACCTTCTTTATTTCTCTGATATAACCTGTTAACACCGGTTGTGGTTTCCTCGGAAACACCTTTGAGCTCTTCTACCATACGATGCCACTTCTCGGGATCCTGGCTTAAGATACTTTTCAGGGTCTCGTTAACAATACCCTCTTCCCTGCTTTCAGGTATCGCATCTAATCTTAAAGGATCTTCCTCTGCATAGTAGCCCTTATGAACCATAAGTGTGGCATCACCTCCGTCATCCACAATAAGATTCGGGCCTTTCCCCCCGGGAAATGAAAGTGCCTGTGCAGTGCACCACCAGTACTCATCCAGTGTTTCGCCCTTCCATGCAAAGACGGGTATTCCCCTTTCTGCAATTGCTGCGGCAGCATGGTCCTGGGTAGAGAAAATATTACAGCTGGCCCATCTTACATCAGCACCCAGCTCGACAAGTGTTTCAATCAATACTGCAGTTTGTATTGTCATATGAAGCGATCCTGTTATGCGCGCACCGGCAAGAGGTTTATCATCTGAATACTTCTTCCTAATAGCTAAAAGTCCTGGCATCTCCTTCTCGGCAATCTCAATTTCTTTCCTGCCGAATCCTGCCAGGTTTATGTCCTTTATCTTATATGGTAATGTTTCAATCAGTACTGACATTTTTTTAAATTTTTAGGTACGCAAAGATACAAAAAATAAGCCCACAAGACAAAAGTTACCGGGATAACAGTCGCAATGACTCGGCTTTATCTTCTTCTATCTGGGCCAGTAATTTCTCCCTTGAGCTGAACTTCCTGTCACTTCTTAAACGGTGTTTAAAACTTACAGTGATATCCTTACCGTATATATCATCATTGAAATCGAAAATATTCACTTCAATGGTCCTCCTGCCTTTTTCACTTTCTATAGTTGGACGGGGACCTATGTAAAGCATGGCTTTAAAAATCACTGAATCGAGTATCACTTCCACTGCATATACACCATCAGCAGGAATAAGCTTAAATGAATAGTCAGGGTCGATATTCGCCGTGGGATAGCCCAGCAAACGTCCAATCTTTTTACCTTCCACAACCTTTCCTTTTAAAAGGTAAGAATACCCTAGCAGTTTGTTTGCCAGTTCAAGAGACCCTTCCGACAACAACTCTCTTATGGTGGTAGAACTTATTATTCTGTTCCCTTCTTTCAGTGCTTTCATCCTTTCAACAGTGAAACTGTAACTGCCTGAACATTCATTTATGGTTATTGCATTACCATGGCCCCCGTAACCAAAATGATGATCATGTCCGAGTATTAAGTGTTTTGCACCTATTATATCCACAATGTATTTTTTTACAAAATCACATGCCGCCATCCTGCTTAATTCATGTGAAAAAGGAATTACAAGCAGTTTATCTATTCCTGCTTCCTCCATTAGCTGGCTCTTCTCGTCCAGACTGGTCAGACAACGAAGGGAACTGTTGTTTTCTGATAATACTATCCGGGGATGTGGATTAAAAGTCACGACTACAGACTCGGCTCCAAGTAATTTTGCCTTATCTATCACTGAATCCAGTAATATACGATGACCCCTGTGAACGCCATCGAACATACCAGTTGTAACTACAGGCTTATCCGACCGGAAACCTTTATGACCTAAATACTTCTCCAATGAAAAAGGATTTTACGAATGCAAAAATAATAAAGGCACTGATATCCTGAAATTAATTAAGCGCATCTGTTCAGAAAATGTTATCTTTAAAGCAAGAAGACAATCTTTTTTACTTTATTATTTTGCTGTATAACAATTATTTATAATAGCATGAAAATAAAATATCTTTTTTTACTCCTGCTCGGTACGATAATATATCCTGTATGTGCCCAGGAAATTACATCGTCAAAATATTTTACAGAAGGTCTTGTTATACAGAACGGTGTTAATTATGGAAGGAATACCTTTATTAATGATCCGCAGGCTGAACTGATAATCAATGATATGTTCAAATCACCCAGTGAAGGTATGATCTCGGGGAAGAATCCTGGAGGTAAGGATGCCGTATGGACGAAGATATCCGCAAATGAGGAAGGTTATTTCAATTCAGTTCTGCTCAGGGGAGGAGCTCTTTATATTGAGTACAACAGTCCGTGTGAAAAAATTATGCTACTGGATGCCAGCGGTCATACCATGGTTTTCGTTAACGGTGAACCGAGGGAAGGTGATCACTATGATTTTAGCTTTTCACTTCATCCTGTAATAATTAAAAAAGGCCTTAACCAGCTCTATTTCACTAATGGCCGCTATCCCAGGATAAGGGCATCACTTAAAGAACCACACTCGGATATTATCATCAAAAAGAAGGATCTTACTCTTCCTGACCTTATTATTGAAGAACCGGGGTTTAAATGGGCCGGGGTGACAATCATTAATGCAAGCGAAAAATATGCTGACGATCTTAAGATAAGATGCACGGTTCAGGGAACTCAATTGACAACCGGGTTACCCGGTATTGGGAAACTTACATCCAGGAGAATGAACTTCAGGATACCGGTGCCCGAAGGCCTCCGGGAAGGAGAAGTGAATGTTCTCGTAGAGGTACTTTCGAAAAAGGGTATTCAATATGATAATCATAGCTTCGCTTTAAAGGTAAAACCTTTTGCCGTCAACCATGATCGCACGTTTATAAGTAAAATAGACGGCAGCGTGCAATATTACAGTGTTACGCCGGGCACTAATTCAAGTGAAAAAGGGCAGGCGTTATTTCTATCCGTTCATGGTGCAGGTGTACAGGCAAGGAACCAGGCATGGACTTACGATCCTAAAAACTGGGGTCATATTGTTGCCCCGACAAACAGAGGCCCTTTTGGTTTTGCGTGGGAAGACTGGGGAAGACTGGATGCACTGGAGGTACTTGAAGAAGGACAACGGCTCTTTGAAACAATTACGGAAAAAACATTCCTTACAGGACACTCTATGGGAGGCCATGGGACCTGGTACCTGGGGGCTACATACCCTGACAAATTCGCAGCTATTGCTCCCTGCGCCGGCTATCCTGATCTGCTGAACTATGCAACCAGAACAACAGCCAATGAAGAGAGGGGAGAAATGTCACTGATGTTCTCAAGGGCCGGTAATACAAGCCGGACACTCAAAATTGCACGGAATTACATGCATCATGGTGTATTTGTATACCACGGTGATGCTGACCCCACTGTGAGCGTTGAACAGGCTCGCCTGATGCGGCAAAAGCTGGGGGAATTCCATCCTGATTTTACGTACTACGAATACCCCGGGGGAACTCACTGGTATGGGGACATCTCGATGGACTGGCCGCCAATATTTGACTATTTCAGGCTTCACGAAATACCCTTATCAACTGACGTAAAGAAGCTGGAATTTTATACCGCATGCCCTGGTGTTTCAGCTTCTTCAAACTGGATAAGCATACACCAGCAAATAAGACCATTTGAAATAAGCAGTGTTAAATCAAGCATATCCAACGATTCCCTCCAACTCATAATTAAAACTGACAATATTCGTACACTGGGTTTAAGACTTATGGATATGGGTATTAAGATACCCCTTACAGTAGAGATCGACGGACAGGAATTGCTGATTAAGGATGTAAATAAAGACGAATACCAATATTTAAAATTCAGTGATGGCAGGTGGTTACTATCCACGAAGCCAGATACAGGCGAAAAGGGTCCTCACAGGTACGGTGGTTTCAAAGATGCTTTCAGGAATAACATGGTATTTGTATACGGAACAAAAGGCAGCAGGGAAGAAGACAGCTGGAATTATCTTAAAGCCAGGTTTGATGCTGAAACATTTTCATACAGGGGAAACGGCTCAATTGAAATAGTCACAGACATGCAATTCCGGGATGGAGGTTTTGAAGGGAGAAATATTATCCTGTATGGCAATGCTGATAATAACCTTGCCTGGGAAATGCTTCTTTCTGAAAGCCCCGTAAAGGTATTTAATAAAAGGATTGTTATTGGCGACACTGTAATATCAGGGGATGATATTGCATGTTACTTTATCAGACCCGTTGATGGATCTGATTATAATTCTGTTGGAGTAATCGCCGGCACCGGGTTAAAAGGGATAAAGGCAGCTTATCCTAATCAGTATTTCATTGCAGGCCCTGCATTTCCCGACCTTACAGTATTCAGGATGCCGGAAGGCAGCGATGAATTTGATGCAGTTGAATGTGCCGGTTTCTTTGGAAATGACTGGACCATAGCTAATGGAGATTTCACATGGAGAAAGGAATAAAGTATTTATTTAAATGAAAGAAAGTGAGTTTTTTCTCAGCGACCCCTGGCTCGAACCTTACCACAGGATATTGAGGAGCAGGCATAATGCTTACGAGCAAAAACTATTAAGAATAACGGGGGGGACTGATCTTCTATCCTTTGCTTCGGGTCACCATTATTATGGAATGCATGCAATCGACAATTACCTTGTTTTCAGGGAATGGGCACCAAATGCGAATTCAATATACATCATAGGCAATTTTAATAACTGGGAGGAAAGAAAGGAATTTGCCCTGAACAGAATTAACAAAGAAGGTGACTGGGAAATTGTCATAGCACGTGACAGTATTAAACATGGTGATCTCTATAAACTGTCGGTAAACTGGGAGGGCGGATCAGGAGAAAGAATACCTTCATATGCAACAACACTTATACAGGATAAGGAAACAAAAATATTTTCCTGCCTGCACTGGATGCCAGATAAAAAGTACAGGTGGAAATACCCTGGTTTTGTACCTCATACTGACCATCCACTTATATATGAGTGTCATATAGGTATGTCCTCTGAAGAGGAAAAAATCTCAACATTTGACGAGTTCAGGCAAAACATATTACCCCGGATAGCAAGGAACGGGTATAATACAATCCAGCTAATGGCCATACAGGAACATCCTTATTATGGCTCTTTTGGTTATCATGTCTCAAATTTCTTCGCCGTATCTTCCCGCTTTGGCAGCCCCGATGATCTCAAGGCTCTGGTTGATGAAGCCCACAGGCTTGGCATAGCAGTAATTATGGACCTGGTACATTCTCACTCTGTAAGTAATATAAACGAAGGATTGGGATTATTTGACGGTAATCCAGGGCAATACTTCCATTCAAATGAAAGACGGATGCATGTTGCATGGAATTCTCTCTGTTTTGACTACGGGAAGGATCATGTCATACATTTCCTTTTATCAAATATAAGGTACTGGATGGAGGAATATAATATAGATGGGTTCAGGTTTGATGGTATAACCAGTATGATATACTATGACCATGGCCTGGAAAGAAATTTTACCTCCTATGATATGTATTTCGATGGAGGGCAGGATGATGATGCTCTCATATACCTTAAGCTGGCCAATAAGCTCGTACATACAATAAAGCCAACAGCAATCAGTATTGCTGAAGAAATGAGTGGCATGCCGGGGATTGTCAGCAGAATTGACTCGGGCGGAACGGGTTTCGATCTGAGGCTGGCAATGGGTATACCCGATTACTGGATCAAATTAATCAAGGAACAGAAAGACGAGGAATGGAATATGGACGGTCTGTTCCATGAACTCACGACGCACAGGGTTGAAGAAAAAACAGTATCATACTGTGAATCACATGACCAGGCACTGGTTGGAGATAAAACATTGATATTCAGGCTTGCAGATGCAGAGATGTATTTCAATATGAGTAAACACATCGAGAGTCTTAATATTGACAGGGCGATAGCCCTGCACAAATTGATCAGACTTATAACAATATCAACAGCCAATGGCGCTTACCTCAACTTCATGGGTAATGAGTTTGGCCATCCTGAATGGATTGACTTCCCCAGAGAAGGAAACAACTGGAGTTATAAATATGCCAGAAGACAATGGAGCCTGGCTGACCGTGATGACCTTAAATATCATTTCCTTAATGATTTTGACATTGGTATGATTGGCTTTATAAAAGATAGCAACCTGCTCTCAAATGAACTTACAGAAAAGGTGCATAGTCATAATTCAGATAATATCCTTGCTTTCAGTAGGGGTGACTACCTGTTTGTCTTTAACTTCCACCCTTCTGCTTCTTTTACTGACTACAGGCTTCCTGTTACAGGCAGATACATCATTGTATTTGACACTGACCGGAAAGAATTTGGTGGCTATGACCGTGTTGACAGGGATATGATATATATAGCATCAAGGACTACCGGGGAGAAGTTGAATTCACCCCCTAGAGTAAGCCTTTACCTGCCCTCGCGGACAGCAATAATATATAAGATGGCGCCATTAAGACGCATTAATCAATCCATTTAAGCAGGTAAAAATCCTGGCGGTGGGGCAAATCATTATTCTTCGGGTATAACCTCAAGCCGTAGAAAAAGGTACCTGCCTTTTCAGGAGTCATCTCGAGCCGGTATAGTGACCTTCCATTCTTGGAGCTTACATAATCCATATCATATTTGGATATAAATTCGTAATCCCCACTCTGGGTCATATGTGTTATTATAAATTCAACCCCAACATTTTCAGGAGGAATACCATTTACGTTCAATAACACCTCTCCCTTATAGCTAACCCCCGCTTTATAGATGTTCTCACCAGGTTTTTCAAAACTGTAGGTAAGTATCTCGAGTTTGTTCCATTCATTAGTCATCCAGTTTTTCCAGGCAGTCAATGCAATTGCCTTTGCATAATTATCTTTCTTAAGCACCTTCGATCTTTCCCACAGCTTCATATAATAAGTATCATAATAGTCATCTATCATTCTTTTCATTGTAAACTGTGGCGCTACCTGTACCATTGAGTTTTTGATATAGCTTATCCATTCAACAGGAATACCCTGTTCATCCCTGTTGTAATATGCCGGTACAATTTCATATTCCAGCATGTTGTAAATAGTCTCAGCATCCACATCATCCTGAAGGTCCTGGTTAGCAAAGGTCCGCTTAAGTGGAAGAGCGAATCCGGCATATGCCCTGTATCCTTCAACCCACCACCCATCAAGTACACTGAAATGTATTGTGCCATTCATCACTCCCTTTTCGCCACTCGTACCTGATGCTTCAAGAGGCCTTGTAGGTGTATTCAACCATATATCAACCCCGCTGACCAGCTGCTTCGACATTTCCATATCATAATTCTCCAGGAAAATTATCTTGCCCTCAAACTCCGGCATATGTGAAACTTCATTTATACGCTCGATAAGGCCCTGGCCCCCACCATCATGTGGATGCGCCTTGCCGGCGAAAATAAATTGTACCGGCTTATCCGGATCATTTACAATTTCGTTGAGGCGATTAAGATCTTTAAACAGAAGCGTTGCCCTCTTGTATGTAGCAAACCTGCGTGCAAAACCTATTGTTAGTGCATCGGGGTTAAGATGATTGCTTATATTGATAAGCCTCCTGGGACTTACTCTTTTGTTCATCATCTCCATCTGTATCCTTTTACGTATCCATTCAAACAGGTTCTGCTTCAATGAATGTTTTATTTCGTATATATCCCTGTCGGGAACTGAATACAGAGCTTCCCATCTCGACTTATCGGTCTGATCAAAATGCCTGTCTCCGGTTATTTCACGGTACAATTTTTTCCAGCGTTTATGCAGCCAGGTCGGATAATGAACACCGTTGGTTACATGTCCTATGAATAATTCCTCCTCGAGGTATCCCGGCCACAGAACGTTCAGCATTCTGCGGCTGACCTCACCGTGCAGCTTGCTTACCCCGTTAATCTCCTGTGACATACGTGCAGCCAGGTAGCTCATGTTAAACTTACCTGAAGTGTCATTATAAGCTCTGCCAAGACTCATCAAGCGCTCCCATGTTATCTTAAGTCTTTCGGGATAATGCGGAATATATTTCCTCAGCAGTCCTTCCTCAAAAGAGTCATGCCCGGCGGGCACCGGTGTGTGTGTTGTAAAAAGTGTCGAGGACCGGATTGCCTCAAGAGCTTCATCAAAGGTAAGATGACGGTTCTCCATGAGGTACCTCAGTCGTTCCAGTCCAATAAATGCTGAATGACCTTCGTTACTATGATAAATGCCGGGTTTCACTCCCATAGCCCTGAGTGCCCTTATGCCTCCTATTCCAAGGATAAGCTCCTGCTTAAGCCTGTTCTCAATATCTCCGCCGTAGAGATGGTGTGTAACCTCCCTGTCTTCATGGCTATTCTCATCAAAATCTGTATCAAGCAAGAATAGGCGTACCTTACCTATTTTTGCTTCCCATATACGTGCCTTAACCGTACGTCCAGGCCATACAAGGGATATTTTCATCTGTTTGCCCTCTTCATCCTCAACAGGAATGATGGGAAGCTGTGAAAAATCCTCTGCCTCATTCACCACCATCTGCTGTCCTTTAGGTCCTATCTGCTGTCTGAAATAACCAAATCTGTACAGCAAGCCTACTCCAACCATATTATAGTCTGAGTCGCTGGCTTCCTTAAGATAATCACCGGCAAGTACTCCAAGACCTCCTGAATATGTTTTGAGGGAATGATGTATACCAAACTCCATGCTAAAGTATGCAACCACCGGAGAGTTAGGATCATAAGGCCTGTCCATGTATTCTCTGAACTCACTGTAAACGCTGTCGAGGTCAGCAATAAATTCCTCATCTTCGGTAAGTACCTTTAGTCGTTTATAATCAACCCTCTCAATCAACACACAGGGATTATGTTTCGTTTCCTCCCATAAGGTTGGATCTATCCTCCTGAAAATATTCTGTGCTTCATCATTCCACGACCACCACAGGTTACAGGCCAGTTCCTTGAGAACAGAGAGTCGTTGAGGAACATCTGACTGTATATATATATCTTTCCAGACCGGTACTTCATTTGGCTTGCGGGCCACAATATCTTTCCTGAGCAATACCTCCGAAAGTTCCCTGGGTTCATCCCTTCTTTTCTTTGACCTTTCAAGAGCTATTGTGTACGCTTCAAAATAATATTCAACAAGCTTGTTCCAGTTGGCTATCCTTGAAACAGTATAAGCTTCTTCTTTTACCGTCTTAATCCTGCCAATATCCATCCCGTACAACCTCAATATATATTCACTTATATCGTTTGCCGCCTTCTCATTGTTAGTATCATTCCTCTCGATAACAGAAATACCGTCACCATGATCAGGGTAATGATTCTTGACCCACAATCCAAAGCCGGCAAGCGTTGTCGTCACCGTAGGGATTGAGAACATTAAACTTTCCAGCGGAGTGTATCCCCATGGCTCATAATACGAAGGAAAGACAGTTAGATCGAAACCTATAAGAAGGTCATAGTATAATTTGTTGAAGATACCATCATAGCCATTCAGGTAAGAAGGCACAAAAATAGTAATGACTTTATTATCAGGACTATTCCTTAATTTATTATTTTCCAGGGCATTAATAACAGGGTCATTTACAGGATCATGCAACCTGTGCGAAAGGTAATGCTCACCTGATGGGATATTTTTTGTTACTCCATTAAGATAATCAGCTATGTCCTTCCTCGGCCCCTTATGATAAGCTGGTACCATTATAAATGCAACAATATTCCTTTCAGATCCTATCTCTCTGTCTACCTTTGCAAGAGCTTCAATATAAATATCTATACCCTTGTTATGATATTCATACCTTCCAGAAGTGGCTATCAGCATTGAATCACCGGGCAGTTCCCGGCCTGAAATAATGCGTGCCACGTTGAGCAATTTTTCCCTTGCCTCCTTTCGCTTTGAATCATACTCACCTTCGTCAGGCACAAAGAGATCCTCAAAGCCGTTGGGTGTTACAATGTCGACATCTTTTTCAAGGAAAGCTGAACATTCTTTTGAGGTTATTTCACTTACCGTAGTGAAAACATCCGAAGCATGAGCAGCGGTCTTTTCAAGCGAGCGCTTGGCCACAACATTGAATTCGCGTGCCACCTGCTGTGGATTATAATCTTTTAGTTTACTGTACAGTGGACGGTTATTACCTGCTATTGTCCTTCCCAGTATAGTTGCATGTGTTGTAAAGGATGTGCTTACCCACGGTGCATTTTCTTTCAGATATAGTATTCCTGCGCCGGTCATCCATTCATGAAACTGTGCTACTATATCCTGGTATTCATGGTAATAGCCCGTAAAACTTTCAACCACTTTCCCGGCAGCATATCCGAACAGGGCCGGTTCGATATAATCCCATTCCCCGGAAAGGCTGTCCAGTTTATATTGTTCCCATAACCTGGCAAAAATCTCATTTTTCTGGTTAAAGTAAGGGGTGAAATCAACAAGTATTACGATGGGTTTTGCTGATATATTCCACCTGCCTGTCCTAACCCTGAGGCCTTCATTTGTTGCTTTCTCCTTCCAACTGCTGAAAAGACTGTTGTCAGGTATAAACTCAGGATTTTCACCCTCATCCCTCCATACATCAGGCCCTATTAATATATACCTGTCGCCCAGTTCATTTATTATATTGAGGGCTTTTGTAGATATTACAGTATGTATTCCTCCAACCTTATTACAAATTTCCCAACTGGTTTCAAACAGAAGATCAATCATTTCTGGTCCATTCATCATTCTTCTTATTTCTTTTTAGCTTTAGGTTTAGTCTTGTTATTTTCAGACGTCTTTACTTTCGTTGTCTTTTTTTCCTGAACACTGTCTTTGCTTTTTACAGTCCGGCTTGATCTGGCTGTATCTGTTTTAGTTGTTGATACCGTAATGGATTTCATCCTCGAACGTAGGGCACGTATTTCTTTTTCACGTTCATTTAACTCTCCCTCTAACTGTTCCACTTTATTCCAGAGGCTTATTACCTCTTGATTTACTGACTGTTCAGGGCATATTGATTCCAGACGGATTTCAAAATCACTTAGAACATTCATATAATTCATAAAAGCGTCATATGGTGATTCGTAAGGATTAAAGTACTGATGTACTGCACCATCCGAGAAAAACTTGGTACACATATAGTAGAAATGGTCGCTAACCTGAAGGAATTCCCAGTCTTTCTTTATTCCTTCATCGTTGCAACCGTTAACTCTTGAGTTAAGTGAATACAGTTTATCAAATGCAGCATCCTGGAGGTCGTTCCCCAGCCAGGCTGTCAGATCCCTTTCTTCATCTGCCCATGATATGGGATTAGGAACTTTAATGGCCGATACAGGTTGAAATTCATTTGCCACTTCTGAAGGTGTCATGAATTTGAAATTTGTTTTCTTCATTATTGCATCCGGCAGAGCTTCAAGAAAATTAAAAATTCCCGTCTCGGTCTTTTGATGCTCCCCGAATGTCTCATAATCAATAAACAGGTTTATGAGTTCTGCATCCTTGCCTCTTTTCTTCATCCACATTGCAAATTTTTCAGCTGTAAGAGGCCATTCACTCCAGTCCCTGTTTCCAAATCTGAAAGCAATGTCATCACTCATCTGAAAGTTTCTTAATAAAACTTTCAGTTTCGGATTAATATTATTGCAATATAAGAAGTCAGGACTCCTCCACCCCAGTATGTGTTTGGCCCCTTCCGTGAGCATGGCCGAGAAACCCATATCTGCAACCCAGCTGCCTATCTGATCTGAATATACCATTTCAGTATTTCTGAATGACACCGGTTTGATCCCGAAGCATTCCTGAATTATTTCACTGTGTCGGTCAACCTGTAAGGTAAACTCATCCCTGCTTCCCATACATGCGAGGGAATGAGAATATGTTTCAGCCAGGAATTCAACCTGTCCGGTTGCTGCAAGTTCCCTGAATGAATCCAGAACATTCGGGGCATATGTCTGGAGTTGTTCAATAAGCACTCCGGTCAGTGAAAAGGATACTTTAAAATTATTCTTGTGTTTTTTTATCAGATTGAGCAATACCCTGTTTGCAGGCAGGTAACAGTTTTCAGAAACGCTCCTCAGTATTGTCTCATTGGTATAATCATCATAGTAATAATGATCATTCCCTATATCAAAAAAACGGTACCTCCTTAGTCTAAGTGGTTGATGTAATTCAAAAAACAGACATACTCCTTTCATATCTTAACTTATATAATTACTTAATTCAAGGCCTCCTGGTAAATACTTTTTACATTTTTCGCCGAATTTTCCCATTTAAGTGTTTCAACTTCCTCCCTGCCTTTCTCGATGAACATCTTTGAAAGTGCAGGATATGTCAGTATAGCGTGGATAGCATCAGCCATAGCATCAATATCCCAGAAATCAATCTTAACGGCATGTGTTAATATTTCAGCAACACCAGATTGCTTGCTAATAATCACAGGCACATTTGATTGCATTGCTTCCAGGGGTGAGATTCCAAAAGGTTCTGATACCGAGGGCATTATGTAAACATCACTCATTCTCAGCATCCAGTATACATTCATACCCTTCAGAAATCCTGTGAAATGAAATCTGTCAGTAATTCCCAGTGCTGCTGCCCTGCGTATCATTCTTTCCATCATATCTCCACTGCCCGCCATTACGAACCGTACGTTATCCATTACCTGCAACACCCTGTATGCAGCCTCTATAAAATACTCCGGTCCCTTTTGCATTGTTATCCTGCCAAGGAAAGTAACTATCTTGTCATTGATAGCCCGTGGTTTGTAATCATCGTAGATACCTCCCACCGGTTCCACGGCATTATATACAGTGGATACTTTGCCAGGATCAATATTATATTTATGGATAACCGTTTCCCTGGTTAGATTGCTTACAGCAATAATTCTGTCAGCGGTATCCATACCTGCTTTCTCTATATTATAGACTACAGGGTTAACATTTCCCCCGCTTCGGTCAAAATCGGTTGCATGTACATGAATAACAAGAGGTTTACCCGATGTCATCTTAGCTGCTATCCCTGCCGGATAAGCCAGCCAGTCATGTGCATGTATAATATCAAAATCATTTTCATCAGCAATAACTGATGCTACCATGGCATATTTTTCTATCTCCTGTATAAGGTCTGCTCCGTAACCTCCTGTAAATTTAACCCTTCCTTTATCATCAGCTTCCACAAAAAGGCTGCTCATGTTTTTATTTTCCCTGGTCATTCTCCAAAAATCTTCGGGATCGGTATATGGTACTATCTTCGATTCCACCTCTAATTTATCAAAGGTCCTGGATTCACCCCGGTAATAGATTTTTTTGTAAGCAACCTGTACATTATTAGCACCTATTAACTGCATTCCTGATTGATCCTCATCTCCGTATTCCTTTGGGACTACAAAGAGCACCTCCATATCAGGCATCGAGGCCATGCCCCTTGTCAATCCGTAGCTTGCTGTTCCTAACCCCCCGCTAATATGCGGAGGAAATTCCCAGCCGAACATTAGTACTTTCATCCTTTAACATTTTTTTTCACAGTAATCTGGTCATTAAGATCTATTATCCTTAAAATCTCGCTTACGCTCCATGCCTGTGATATTGCTCCTCCCGGTTGGTGTGGAGGGTTGCCATCATAAATCTCGGAAACAGTGCTTACCCCGTGCTCATCCATAACTTCTTCAAATTCCTTGATCAACCTGCTTATCCTCTTTACTCCTTTCTCTCCATATAATCTCAGGGATGCCTCAGCGAAGGGGCCCAACAGCCAGGGCCATACTGTACCCTGGTGATAAGAAGCATCCCGCTCATCCTGATCTCCCCTGTAAACACCCTTGTAATGGGGGTTCTTTGGTGACAGTGTGCGCAATCCACGGCAGGTTAGAAGTTCACTTTCAGCAATGTCAAGTATACTCTTGATCATATCCCTGCCGAGCATAGTATGATTTAATGATGCTGCTATGACCATATTGGGTCTTACAAACATATTTCTGCTGCCATCCTCTTCGACATAATCAGCCAGATATCCCTTATCCTGATCCCAGAAATATTCCAGGAAGCATGATTTTACTTTTTCAGGGAGGTCGTTTACCTGACGTTGCAGGTCTTTATCCTTTATCTTCCCTGAATTTTCTCCTGCAAAACAAAGTGCATTATACCATAGAGCGTTAATTTCAACATTATATCCTGTTCTAGGAGTTACAGGACCGGTCGAAATAACAGCATCCATCCAGGTAAGAGCTTTCCCTTTTTCTCCTGCATAGATTAGTCCGTTTTCGTGCATTGCTATGTTAAAGCTGGTGCCATTGATATAGGCTTTAATGACCTGGAGCACTGCTTCGCCATACCTGTTCCATCCATCCCTGCCTCCAGCATTTATATATTGCTGTACAGCCCATATGAACCATAAGGGTGCATCAACGGAATTAAAGGCATAATTCCCTGCCTCACCCATGTTGGGGAATAAGCCTTCTTTCATCTTCCCCGTTTGTGAATCAAGCACTTCGCGACAGGTTTTCAGATCTCCACGACTGAGGGTTAACCCCGGCAATGAAATGAAGGTATCTCTGCCCCATGATCCGAACCAGTGATATCCTGCAATAATATCAGTATTACCCCTTCTCTTTACAATAAACTGCTGGGCAGCATTAAGTAAGCAGTTCCTGAAACTGTCACGTGGCACCTTATCCTTTAAGACATTTGAAAACCTTGCCTTTAGACCAAGAGGATTAACTTCTCCCGTAGAAGCAGAAAATACAATGCTTCCACCAGCACCCATGGTAAGTTCGAAATACCCGGGCATAAACAGATCTTCCTTGTAGTCATAACCTCTTTTCTGTTCTTCAATATATTCAACACCATAAACCCAGTCAGGTACTTTCACAAATTCAGGTTTGCTCGAAAACTGCATATGAAGGAAAGGGAAACCATCATACAATCTTATCTTGATCCCATTATTAATGTAATTTACCCTGGTGTTGGCAGTGAGGTTAGACATTGTAAGCTCATGTATTTTTCTGAATGCAAGTAATGGCCTGAATTGTAATGTAACAGGCTCATGAGCTTCTTCAATGGTATACCGTATCATGAGCTGGTCGCTCTTGTCTGACAATATCCTCTCCTGCCTGAGCTTAACAGTACCTACCTCATATGACAGAGAAGGAATTAATTCAGTGTTAAAATCCTTTAGATATTTATGTCCCTTGGGGCTGAAATGATCACCATCAAACTTATGAATACCCAGGTTAAATACTTTACCTCCTTCCACCACCGATACATCCAGGGAGGAAAGAAGCACATACCTTTCACCTCCGAAGTTGTCAACCGGGCATACCAGAAGCCCATGATATTTCCTGGTGTTGCATCCCACAATAGTAGTTGAGGAATATGATCCTGTCCTGCTGGTCCTGAGAATTTCCTTATCAAGAGAATACTCAAGATTAACAAGTCTGGTTTTGTCAAAATTTATGTATGCCATGGAACTGAAAAATTATTCTTTTTAAAACGGTTTCTTCCTGAAATAAAATCCTCCAGCGAGGTTTGTAAAATATTAAAAACCGGGTTACTAAGTTAAATATAACTTCCCGTATATAAACATTTAAATGAAAAAATAGTAAGTCTTCCGTAATCTCGGGCAAAAGTATAACTTTGCAGCGAAATAAATGTCAAATTTTTAGAACAATATTATAAAATAAAAAGAAAAGAAATGACCAGACAAATTACAGTTCTCATTCTTCTTGCTATCCTGTTTGCCGGTTGCGGAGAAAAGAAATTCAAGATCAGTGGCAAACTTGATGGCGCCAGCCCCGATACCTATGTTTACCTCGACAGGCTGGGAGGGATGAACCTGGAACCTTATGATTCTGTTATGACCGACGCAGATGGATCATTTGAGTTTGAGGGTGAGATTGAATCACCTGAATTTTTCCTGATAAAAATAAGTGAATCGAATTTCCTGACCACCCTTATTGAACCAGGTGAGCAAATGACTCTGACGGCTAATGCAGATTCACTTGGATTCACTTCTGAAGTAAAAGGTTCCCCGGGAACAAGTAAAATGATAGAATATGATATCAGGTTGCAGGAGGCAATGAAAGAATTACAGGGGCTGGGTGAAATATACGAAGAGAATATTGACAACCCCGGGCTGGAGGAGATAATAAATGAATTGGATTCCAAAGCACAGGAGATATTGAGTGACATGAATGAATATACCAGGAATTTTATTGATGAGAACACCGAATCAATGGTTAGCCTTATTGCACTTTACAAGCAAATAACTCCACAGGTCTATATCCTGAATATAGATGAAGATATTGATTACTACAAGCGTGTTGATTCGACCCTCTATGCACTTTATCCTGAATCTGAACCTGTACAGACGCTTCACAGCCAGATGGAAACACTTATGGCTAACCTTGAGGCTGAGGCTGCCAAGGCAGCAAAAACAGGAATTGGGGCTGTTGCTCCTGAGATAGCACTGCCTAATCCTGATGGTGATACTATAAGACTTTCTTCTACCAGAGGTAAATATGTTCTGCTTGATTTCTGGGCTGCATGGTGCGCTCCCTGCAGAAGTGAAAATCCCAATCTTGTTCAGGCTTATAAGGAGTACAAGCAGAAAGGTTTTGAAATATACCAGGTATCTCTTGACCAGACCAGGGAAGCATGGCTTACCGGTATAAGTGAAGATAAAATTGGTGACTGGATTCATGTAAGCGACCTGAAATACTGGAGTTCTGAAGTAGTGCCATTATATGGTATCCCTTCAATTCCCGCGAATTACCTGCTTGATACCGAAGGACGTATAATAGGAAGTAACCTGAGGGGAGACGCACTGACTCAAAAGCTTGCTGAAATATTTGAATAAAACCCTTTTACACTAAAGTCACGAGGATGAAAAAACAAGGTTTTATTATTCTTTGGTTATTAATAATAACATTTTCATGTAAAAATGAGAATAATACTATTATTACAGGTTCCTGCCCCGGCGTCTTTAATGATTATTTGCATGTAAACAGGGTAAGCCTGAATAATTACATATTCGTGGATTCTGTAAGAGTAATGAAATCCGGTAAATTCAAAATTAAACTTGAAGATACTGAACCTGCTTTTTATACTCTTGGCTTCAGTGGAGACGAATTCATTACCGTGGTAGCCGAACCGGGTGACAGGATCAACCTGGAATTTAAAGGGAAAAAATTGCAAAACGACTATATTGTCGAGGGCTCCGAAGAATCAGAAAAAGTAAGGGTACTTGATCAAAAGCTGGGTCAGACCATCATTATTCTGGATTCCCTGGCTGCAGAGTACCAGCAGAGTCTGGAAAAAGGTGACAATCCGGAAAAAATAGCTGAAATTGATCAGGAATATACAAGGATACTCAATGAACAAAGGAATTACAATATTGCCTTTATACTCGATAATCTCAGTAAGCTGTCAGCAGTTAAAGCCCTGTATCAGAAAATTAATGAAAATACATATGTTCTCTATCAACAGCGCGATCTTCAGTTTCTGAAACTGGTTACCGACAGCCTGGGGAAATATTACCCTGACATAACACTTACCAGATCGCTGGAGGAAAACCTCAAAGATGAAATTAACATTATGAACATTAACAGGATTGCCAGGGCCGCCGAGGAAGTTGCTCCAACCGAACTTGATGTTAATCTCGTTGATATAAACGGCAACAGTAAGAAACTGTCTGACCTGATAAGTAATAATTATGTTTTGCTCAGCTTCTGGTCAGCAGAATCCAATGAATGTATTGCCAATAATCTTTTCCTGAAACAGATGTACCAATTATATCACGATGAGGGATTTGAGATTTATCATGTTAATCTCGACGTTGATGAATCATTATGGAAAAATTCCGTAAGATTTGATGAACTACCCTGGGTTAGTGTGAGGGAAGATGATCCTTCTAATCCCATTACAGCCAGGATATTCAATGTAACGAGCCTGCCGGCCAATTACCTCTTTGATATCAATGGTGATATAATAGGAAAAGACCTTTTTGGAAGGTCTCTTAAAATTAAACTCGGACAGATATTCGACTGATTAAAAGTGGCAGCAGGAAAAAAAATATATTTTGCATCCGACTTTCATCTGGGACTGGAAGTAGATTCCGACCCTTTAAAAAGAGAGAAACATGTTGTCAGGTGGCTCAGATCGGTAGCCGGTGAGGCTTCAGCAATATATCTGGTAGGTGATATATTTGACTTCTGGTGGGAATATAAATCAGTTGTCCCCAGGGGCTTTACACGATTCCTGGGCACTGTATCTGAGCTGACAGATGCAGGTATTGAGGTACATTTCTTTACGGGCAACCATGATATGTGGATCTCCGACTACCTGTCGAAAGAATGTGGTATGACCTTACATACCAAACCGTTGTTAACAGAGCTTTCAGGGAAGAAGTTTTATATAGCACACGGTGAGGGGCTGGGCACCAGGGATGTGTCCTACAAGGTGTTATTATGGTTATTCAGGAACAGGTTGCTGAGAAAGTTGTACTCTTTCCTCCATCCCCGAATAGGCCTTGCAATAGCTCACAGGTGGACAAAGAACAGCAGGCTGGCAAAACATTATTATAGTGAATTGAAAAATCCTGAAAACGAAAGCCTTATCAGGCATGCAAAACACATTGCTCAATCAGAAGAGGTTAATTATTTCATATTCGGACACAGGCATATAGCGCTGGATTATGAGCTTGATTCTGCCGGGTCAAGAATATTTTTCCTGGGGAACTGGTTCAATGCTCCCTCTTACGTCAGCTGGGACGGGAACAGGGCTGTACTCCACGAATTCAATTATCATTGACATCAACAAGTACGCTCAGTGAATAATAGGAATAATCTTCATCAATTTTCTCAAACTCAAAGTTAAGTTTATGTTCTGATTTGCGGGCTATATCTATAAGCCCGAGTATTCCTGTTTGTTCAGCCCTAATCTCATTGCCGGCCAGAGATATCCTGTATAATTCTTTAAGTCCTTTCTTGTCGTATCTGTTTACTGTTTTGAGCTTTTCGCTCAGTACGATGATCTTGTTATTCTTTATTATATTGCCCGTTGTTATCCTTACTTCTTTTTCCTTCATTATTACCATTGCAACGGGCCTGCCAAGTTTCTTTTCAATTTCTATTCCGGGATTATACTTCGAGATGTTTTGCAAACACTCAACCATAATATTGAATATTTTACGCTGCGCCCTCCGTTCAATATCTTCCTCATGCATCTTTGTTTCGGCAAAAGACAGAACCTGCTTCTCAATATCTGTTGTAAGATGACCTGACCATACTGATGCTATATTATTCTCAGCCATCATCTTTTCCAGCTTAATGATACTATCTCCCCTGAAAATTGATTTTTGATGCCCGGTATTTATATTCTGACCCGAAGCATCCACTGCTTTGCTTAGGACAAAATATGAAAGTTCATCATTTATCCTGATAAAGTCAAAATCAAGCTTGTTACCTGTTTTCTTTGCCATCTCTATTAATCCAAGGCCCGCACCTCCTTTTTCACTTAAGGTTGTATTGCCCAGCTTTTGACGATACAAAGCTCTTAATTCCTCCTTCCCCAGCTTATTAAGAAGAAGAAGCTGCTCTTTCAGGCCAGGCTCCTCCTCTTTTCTTATTACATTACCTGTTGTAACAGTATAACCGGTATCATTTTTCGAATAAACAACCAGTGACATGCATGCATATTCTGCACTGTCTATATGCCTGCTCAGATTTTGCAGACTCTCAAGGACAAACATGAACAGTCTTTTCCGTCCTGTTAGTCCAAATTCCGAATTCAGCATTTCCTTTTCAAGCAGGAATAATAGGGATATGGAATTCTGACCTGTAACTGCACCACGATAAACGAGCATGAGGTTATCATCCATCATTATCTGTCTGACCTTTCTGAAAAGCTCCGTATGGTCTGCCATGGTGGGAATCAATAAATTATGAGCTTAGAAGGTTTTTATAAGGGAATAAAAATAAGAAAAAAAAAGACATCCCGGAAACGAAGCAATAAATTGAACCAATGTTAAACATTTAAACCCAAAACATGATAAAACGTGGCCTTCGCAGAGGGATGTCCCAATAATTAACGTACTGGATACTCCTTTGTTCAAAAAATTATTATATTGGAGCCTTAAACCTATTTTTAAACCTTATTGATAAAATTTATATCAATACCATCCAACTTATTTCAACACCGTTCCGGTAATTAACTAAACCCTGAGTTATGAGCATACAGATTATCCTTATGATAGCCTTTTTTCTCCTGGCACCAGTGCTGGTGATTTTCCTGGAAGGCAAATATTCAGCAGTAAAAAAAGTTGGCGCTGTGCTTATTTGTTATGTTCTCGGTGCACTGGTTGGCAATATAGGCATACTGCCCGCAGGTGCTTACGAGTATCAGGATTGGTTCACCAAGCTCACAGTTCCGCTTGCCCTGCCCCTGATACTGTTTTCAATGGATGTAAAAAAGTGGTTGGCATATGCAGGATCAGCCTTTAAATCATTATTACTTGGACTTTTTACCGTAATAGCAATGATATTCCTGGGGTTCTTGATCTTCAAGGGAAGTATTGATGAGATCTGGAAGGTTGCGGGAATGCTCACGGGTATCTATACTGGAGGCACCCCAAACATGGCCGCAATGAAAACAGCACTTGATGTTGATACCGAGGTTTATCTGATGACCCATACTTACGAAGTGGCACTTGGAGCTATATACCTCATATTCATATTGTCTGTCGGGCAAAGAGTATTCCTCCTGTTTCTTAAACCCTTCAAGAAAGCTGAAACGGCTGATATTAAAGTAGGAGAACTGGACCTTGAAGAGGAATATGAATCATATGAAGGATTCTTTAAGAAGAAAACAATCCTCCCTGTACTTGCCGCTTTCGGTTTATCAATACTCATTTTTGGAGCCAGTTACGGCTTGAGCACACTCTTCCCCGAAGAGTTCTCAATGGCTGCCATCATCCTCCTCATCACCACATTTAGTATAGCTGCTTCATTTGTAAAAAAAATCAACCGGATAAGAAAGACCTTCCAGGCAGGGATGTATATAATCCTTATCTTCTGTGTTGTCGTATCCTCAATGGCCGATGTCAGGCAGCTTGTAGATATATCATTTGACCTGTTCTGGTATGTGGCACTTGCTATGTATGGTTCACACTTTCTTCACGCACTGCTGGCAAGATTCTTTAAGATTGATGCTGATACAGTTATAATTTCAGGTAGTGCACTGATATGCTCACCACCTTTTGTACCGGTGGTCGCAGGAGCTCTTAAGAACAGGGATGTTATTCTCACCGGATTGATAGTAGGTATAGCTGGTTATGCTGTCGGTAACTACCTCGGTGTATTCATTGCATACCTGCTGAGATAGAAAGCCGGCATATCTGAACTAACTGATAGGCTTACCTGCATAAAATCATAACAGGCAGTTATATCATACTATTCACTATTTAAACCTTATAAACTTTATAAACCTTATCAACTTAATTAACCTTTTCACTTCCCATTAATAAAATCGGCAAGCTCGATAATATCTTCCTCCCTCCTTGCCTTAAGCTTTTTATCCTTAATGTAGTCGTTGATATTTCTACCCTGCTCGGGCACCATTTCAGCAATATCTTTCAGGTTATTGAAGTATACTATATTGCCGTCAATTAATTCAATGAAGTAATCAGGGCTCCGGGAGCTGAATTTTGCCGCCTGTGCTTCGACGTAACCTGAAGGAGGCTGGGGTTTAGTGTAAATTACCCTGTGTTTTTTAAAAAACCTGTATTTCCCATCAGCGACAAGTTCCAGATAACCTTTAATTTCAGCTGCATTATAGGTATATGTCAAATAATAGAATTTCCTGCCGTTAATGTTTATATGGTTAATAATGCTATTATTGCCCAGCGCATAGCTCACACTATCCATCAGAAATTCAAAATCATCATTATAAATGTTGTAATTCATGGGTATCCCCTTATATCCTTCCCCAGCTTTCAGAAGGATATCTGCCATGGTGAATTGGTCAAGAAGATATGGCGTACCTTCATAATCAACCACCTCTTTTGCTATGCTTGAATTTTCAAGGTCAAAATCCATTTGTAATCTCCTGTAATCTATAATAGTAGCTGGGGTAATCTGTGACAGAATTACATTACTGAAGGAAAGTGTAATAGCCGTAATTAGAATGATTTTTCTTACCATGGCTTAGCATTTTTTGTTTCCATAAAGATATAAAATTTTATCCTGACCATCCTTCCCTGTCAAGGTTTCTGTAGCCTATCGCTTCCGATACATGTGCAGGTCCTATATCATGTTTTTGTTCCAGGTCAGCTATAGTGCGCGAAACTTTCAATATCCTGTCGTAGGCACGTGCTGAGAGTCCCAACAGGTTAATTGCATTCCTCAGTATAGCTTTGCATTCGGAACTCATCCTGCAGAATTCATGCAGCATTGTGGAAGTCATCTGAGCATTGCAATGCACCTGTTCCAGATTCTTAAAACGCTCAGCCTGGATTTTACGGGCTTCCACAACCCTTTTTCTTATCATACATGATGATTCTGAGTTTTTATGTCTGGTAAGGCTGTCAACGGCAACAGGCACCACTTCTATATGTATATCTATCCTGTCAAGCAAGGGACCGGATATCCTGTTCAGGTATTTCTGCACCATTCCCGGTGAGCAGACACATTCCTTATCGGGGTGATTATAATATCCACAGGGGCATGGATTCATTGATGCCACCATCATAAAACTTGCCGGGTATTCTAAAGTATATCTTGCACGGGAGATGCTTATTGTACGGTCTTCAAGAGGCTGGCGCATTACTTCAAGTACCGTTCTCTTGAACTCAGGAAGCTCATCCATAAAAAGCACTCCGTTGTTTGCCAGTGATATTTCACCCGGTTGAGGATTGGAACCTCCCCCGACAAGTGCTATATCACTTATCGTATGGTGGGGTGCCCTGAACGGGCGTCTGGTCATAAGAGAGGTATTATTCTCCAGCTTACCTGCCACAGAATGAATCTTGGTTGTCTCCAGGGCTTCGGCAAGTGAAAGCGGAGGTACTATCGAAGGCAGGCGCCTGGCAAGCATTGTCTTACCCGAACCCGGAGAACCTACCATTATAACGTTATGGCTGCCTGCAGCAGCTACCTCAAGTGCTCTTTTAACGTTCTCCTGTCCTTTCACATCACTGAAGTCAACGTCATATCTGTTGGCCGTGATACTGAATAATTCTTCGATATTTGCTTTAACCGGTTCTATCTTCTTTATTCCATTGAAATGATCAATTACATCCCCCAGGTGATCCACACCATATACTTTTATGCCACTGACGACAGCAGCCTCAAGACCATTTGCAGAAGGTACAATTAGCCCCCTGAAACCTTCCTCCTTTGCATTTAATGCTACAGGCAGTATTCCTCTAACAGCCTTGATTGTACCATCAAGGGATAATTCTCCCAGCATGACGAATGAATCCAGCTCCCTTGAAATGATTTTCTCGCTGGCAGCAAGTATTCCAATAGCCAGCGGTAAATCAAAAGACGACCCTTCTTTCCTTACATCAGCAGGGGCCATATTTATCACAACCTGCTTCCCCGGCCAGCGCTGACCAATAGCCCTGAAAGCCGACTCAATCCTCTGCTGGCTCTCCTTTACAGCAATATCAGGTAAACCGACAAGAAAGAAACGGACACCCTGAGATACATTAACCTCGATAGTAACCGTGGCTGCATCAATACCGAATACAGCACTTGAATAAGTCTTTACAAGCATTACGTGATTTTAGCGAAACATTTTATTTATACTAAAATAGTTATTAGCAGCCACAAATGCAAGCGAACATGCTGACAATGGATTATATTATTGCAACATTATGTTCTGATTATCGTCATTTACTAAACAAATATTCTCTGAGAAAATCTGTAAAATTATGTTCCAGAGCCTGATTAATCACAGTATTAAATCATTCCGAAAGCAGAAAGGATATGTAATTATAAATATCATCGGACTGACACTTGGCATAGCAAGCAGTTTGCTTATATCCCTTTATGTACTGAATGAACTAAGCTATGACAGATTCAATGAAAAGAGTGACCGAATATATAAACTTAACCTGAATGGTAAGATTGGAGGACAGGAATTAAAAGTAACAGCTACCTCACCTGTCATAGCTCCCACCATGCATAAAGATTTTCCTGAAGTGGAGACCTTTTGCAGGATAAACTCCTGGGAAAATACAATATTGCTAGTTGGCGATGAACGTTTCGAGGAAAGACATTTTATGGAAGCTGACTCAACCTTCTTCAAAATATTCAGCATAGCCCTGAAGGGAGGAAACCCTGAACAGGTACTGGATGAACCCAATGAATGCGTTATCTCAGAAAGTACTGCAATGAGGTTGTTCGGAGAGGAAGAGGCTGTGGGAAAAATCATTGAAGTAGGATCGGAACGAACAACATATACGGTAAGCGGAGTAATGGAGGATATCCCTGGTAAATCCCATTTCGAAGCTAATATTATAAGTTCATTCATGACCAATCCGCGATCAAGAGACGGGATCTGGCTTAATAACAGTTTTGATACTTACTTGCTTTTATTTCCCAATGCATTGGCAGAATCGGTTGAAGATAAGATCCCGGGTATGCTTGAAAAATATGTTGGCCCTCAATTACAGGAATTGTTAGGGATAGGTTTTGAAGAGTTCCTGGAAAGGGGCAATAAATATACTCTGACCCTCCAGCCCCTTTTAAAAATACACCTTGATCCATCGGTCGACCAGCGCATGAAACCAACAACCGATCCTAAATATCTTTATATCTTCGGAATTATTGCACTGCTGATTATAGTGATCGCCGCAATTAACTTCATGAACCTTTCCACGGCAAAAGCATCAAGAAGGGCAAAAGAGATAGGTATCAAGAAGGTAGGAGGATCCACCAGGAGAATACTGATAAGTCAGTTTCTTATTGAGTCATTCTTTATTGCCTTTGCTGCTCTTATATTTGCAGTTGTCATTGTTAAACTTACACTGCCATACTTCAATAACCTGCTTGATACAAGTCTTAACCTGAGTCTCTTAGGCAGATGGTACACCATCCCTCTTCTACTTCTCTTTACTGCTATTGTTGGTGTTCTGGCAGGCAGCTATCCGGCTTTTTACCTGTCATCAATAAGCCCATACAACGTGCTTAGAAGTAATTCGGTTAAACTTTCAGGCCACGGTAAATTGAGAAGTGCACTTGTTGTATTCCAGTTTGCAGCATCAATAGTACTGATAATAGGCACTCTCATTATGTACCGGCAGATTAATTACCTTATCAACAAAGACCTTGGATTTGATAAGGAACAGCTATTGGTTATCACACGACTGGGTGCCCTGGGGGACAGGCTGGAATCATTCAAGGATGTCGCACAGGATATTCCGGGTGTGAAGAATATTTCTGCAGCTACTGCCATCCCAGGCAGAAACAATAACCAGAACGGTTACCTGCTGGAAGGAAGGCTGGATGAGACGCTGCTCATTCAATCAAGCTGGGTTGATTATGACTTTGCCGATACCTACCGGATGGACATTGTCCAGGGCAGGTTCTTTGATAAATCATTTCCCGCCGATGAGAATGCCTGTGTAATAAATGAAAGTACGGTTAAAGAGTACAAACTTGAAGATCCGCTCAATACAACCATCCTCTCTCCCGGCCCCCAGGATGATGAACTGCGCAGACTGAAAGTAATAGGTGTTGTCAGGGACTTTAATTTCGAGTCTCTCAACAGGCCTGTCGACCCGTATATTATGAGGCTAATGACTGCAAATCAAGCATTTGGCTATGTCACTGCAAGAATTGATGAAAGTAATATGGAAGGATGTATTTCATCCATTGAAGAAACATGGAAAGATTTCACATCCGGGGAACCCCTTCAATATTTCTTCCTTGATGAAGATTTTGAGAGTCTTCTCAGGCAGGAAAAGCAGAGCGCACAATTATCGCTCATTTTTGCAATATTCGCAATACTGGTAGCAAGCCTTGGCCTCTTCGGTCTCACCTCATTTATGCTCCAGCAAAAGACAAAAGAGATCGGCATAAGAAAAGCAATGGGTTCATCAGTGTCAGGCATATTCATATTGATATCAAAAAATATCAGTCTCCTGGTCTTCATGGCAACAGTAATAGGTATCCCCTTGATATACATATTTGCAAACAGATGGCTTCAGAATTATCATTACAGGATCACTCCACAGGTTTTTGATTTCTTTGCAGGCTACCTAATAGTATATTTAATTGCTCTTGCTACCATCAGTTACAGGACACTTAAAGCTGCCAGCGTTAAGCCTGCCCAATCACTCAAATACGAATAATACTAAATACATTATATGATTAATGTACCCCGGATCAGAGATTTTTAGTATCTTTTGGTCTGTAACAATATCTATTAAAATGGATCCTGAAATAAACAAGCTTTACAAAGACTACAGTGAGGGCAATATTGAAAGACGCAGTTTTCTGAAAAAACTTGCAATTCTGGCTGGTGGCACAGCAGCAGCATATTCACTGCTGCCGCTGCTTGAAGGCAGCGGTGCTTTGGCTGCACCGGTAACAGTCCAGGAGCCTGATCTGATTACGGAAATGATAAAATACCCCGGCAGCTCCGGTGAAGTAATGGCTTTTATGGCGAGGCCCCGGGGTGATAAACTGCCGGCCGTAATAGTCATCCATGAAAACAGGGGACTGGTGACACATATAAAGGACGTGACCAGGCGTATGGCCGCCGAAGGTTTTCTTGCTCTGGCACCGGATGCAAACAGCCCTCTTGGCGGCACTCCTGAAGATGATCCTGACACAGGGAGGTCGATGATACGTGAGCTGGACTATGAAAAAACCGTGGAAGACTTCGTTGCCGCAGTTAAGTACCTTGATACCCACCCACTGACAAACGGCAGGGTGGGTTGTACGGGCTTCTGCTGGGGAGGTGGCATGACCAACCAGGTTGCTGTCAACGCACCCGAGCTGGATGCCGCGGTACCCTATTATGGCAGCCAGCCCGACAGCGATGAGGTAACGAAGATAAAAGCAGCTGTCATGGCCCATTATGCAGGTAACGACGAACGTATCAATGCAGGTATACCCGCCTTCGAGCAAGCACTTAAAGAAGCAGGGATCGAATACAGTATCTTTATTTACGAAGGAGCCTACCACGCCTTTAATAACGATACAAACCCTGAGAGATACAACGAGGAAGCAGCCAGGTTGGCATGGGAGAGAACGATAAAGTTTTTCAAGGAAAAACTCGAATGATATAAGATATAAGGTTTCAGATTTAAGATTTAAGAAAAGTCCATCTTATTTCTTCCAGACCTTTTCTAAGGTATCGGCAAAGGTCCGGATATGATTGAAGATAATCTTATACCCGGGACAAAGATAATTAAGACCCTGATCACCACCCGGAGTTAAAGCAAACCTGTTCTTCGGACACCCGCCATTGCACATATCCCTTACCTCACACTCCAGGCAATAAGCAGGCAGGGTGTGATGCTTGCTTTGACCGAACTCATGCTGTTCACTGCTGTCGAGCATTGCAGATAGTGTTTTGCCCTTTACATTACCCAGCAGATGATCTTTATCCACGAAATGATCACATGAATATAAATCGCCATTCAGCTCGAGCACAGGCACTCCACCACACGTTTCCTTGAATATACATAAAGTATGATCCTGCTTAAATGCCGAACGGAGAGCCTCCTCGAAGATCTGTACCTTTGTAATGCCAATATCTCTTGCTTTCCATTGGTCAAATATCGTACAAAGGAATGCACCGTATTCTTCCGGAGGCACCGAGAAATCAGCAATACTCCCATCATCATTCCTTTCCACCACCGGGATGAATGTTATATATCCTGCACCCAGTGCAATAAAAAACTCGTAAACCTGAACCGGGAACATAACATTCTCAGCATTTACAGCACATAAAATCTCTGTTCTGATACTATATTCCTTCAGAAGCAGGTAAGCTTCTTTTACCCTGCTGAAAGTAGGTTCACCATGTACTGACCTACGGTAAACATCATGAAGAAATGAAGGGCCATCCATGCTCAGGCCAATAAGAAAATTGTTATCAGAGAAAAAACGGCACCAGTCATCATTTATCAGTAGTCCGTTGGTTTGAATGCCATTTATCAGATGTTTTCCTGGTGGGAGGTATTTCTTTTGTAACTCCCTGATCTTCCTGAAATAATCCAGGCCAGCAAGCATTGGCTCTCCACCATGCCATGAAAATTGGATTATTTTACCGGAAGTGGCATCAATATGTTGCCTGATATATTCCTCCAGGATATCATCATTGATATATGAAGCAGCCTGCTCCCCGTGCAAATCTCTATTACCGAGGTAATAACAGTAAGAGCAGGACAAATTGCATCTTGCTCCAACCGGTTTCACCAGAACCTGGAATTCCCTGTCGGTTGCTTTCATGATAACTAAGATATGATCCTTTACCTTAATATGGAACTATTTTTGCGGAATATTTGCTATTTGCTACCTTTCCAATAATTATATAACACGTGATGATATATTTTCAAATAGCTTAATTTTAATATATTGCACGTCTCACATAAAGAAGACAGGAAACTATGAAATATAATTTTGCTCATGTTGCCACCATCTTTGTCCTGATGATAATCTCACCTGTCATCAGCGCTCAGGAAATATCTGCAACTGACAGCCTCAGACAGAACGCCGTTAGGGTTTTCATTGATTGCTGGCGCTGTGACATGGATTATTTAAGGAGGGAGATACCCTATGTTAATTACGTCAGGGACGTGAAGGAAGCACAGATATATGTGCTTAGAACAACACAGTCAACGGGAAGTGGTGGAAAGGAATATACCTTCACCTTTGTTGGACAAGAAGAATTTGAAGGGATGAATGATACCCTGGTTTACCATAGCAATCCTGACGATACTGAGGATAAGATCAGGGAAGGTACCACCAGGATGCTCAGTATGGGACTGATGAGGTATATTGCACGAACACCCATGTTTGATGAGATTGAAATAAATCACCCGGGTATTACGGAGGAGGTCGAGGTAATTGATAAATGGGACTACTGGGTATTTGAAATAGATTTTGATCCGGAGCTTGAAATGGAAGAATCGCTGAAATCATTTAACTGGGATAACTCCATAAATATATCCAGGGTAACGCATGCATTAAAATATGAACTCGACGCTGATATGAACTTCCGCAGGACCAGGTACAGTTATGAAGATAGTACATATGTCAGGAACAGAAACTCATGGAGAATAGATAACCTTCTGGTGGCAAGCATATCGGAACACTGGTCGGCAGGTTTAAGGGCAGATCTGACTTCTTCCACTTACAGGAATCTTCGGTCAAGCATTGATATTGTTCCTTCTATTGAATATAATATTTTCCCTTATTCACAATCTACAATCAGACAGCTGAGAATGCTGTATGGAATAGGCTATTCTTACAATAATTATATTGACACCACTATCTATAATAAAACAGAAGAACATCTTCTTGAACAAAGTCTTGATATTGCGTACCAGGTCCAGCAAAAATGGGGTGAGATAAATATCTCGCTTGAAGCATCAACCTATTTGCATGATCTTTCTAAAAACAGGATTGAACTGGATTCATATATTAGAATCAGGCTGTTCAAAGGATTGTCTTTAAGCATAAATGGTGGTGTGGCCCGCATAAATAACCAGATAACCCTTCCAAAAGGCGATCTGGATGAAGCAGAAATACTCCTGGAACTTCAGGAGCTTGCAACTGCCTATAGTATTGATGGAGGTATTGGCTTTACTTATACATTCGGTTCAATCTATAATAATATCGTTAATCCACGATTCGGAAACGGTAATTACTATTGATAAAACACATGAAGGCAGGATGCCTTCAACCTGGAATAATGGAATTATGGAACCGAGCAGTACGAGTTTGTCGCAGGCAAGCGACTACTGAGAGCCCGCCGCCCTCGTTTGCCTGCGGCAAGCTAAGGTCCCTCAGTTCCATTATCCCATATAAATAATTTGCATAATAATTTTTTTTGTCATAAATTTGACCAATTAGTTAAACTATATGGTTTATCTTCTTAATTAAACTATAAAATTAAAAATATGGCACCTGCGGATAAACAAACTGAATCGAAGATATTCGATGCAGCTACCGAGATCTTTGAGGAAAAAGGACTGGCTGCAGCTCGTATGCAGGATATTGCCGACAAGGCAAAGATTAATAAAGCCCTGCTACATTATTATTTCCGAAGCAAGGAAAAATTGTTTATGGCAGTTTTTGATAAGCTTGCAGAAAAGGTGTTTAAAAAATTTGCCAGCATATTTGAGGAAGACATGCCTTTCGAGGAGAAAATAAGGTATTTCTTTAAAGAACATATGAGCTTCCTCCAAAAAAATCCCAGATTGCCTATGTTTATTCTCGCGGAGATAAACCGTAATCCAAAACTCCTGGACAAATTCCTCAGTAAGGTCAGTGTCGGCAATATCAAAACGAAAATATCATCGGATGTTTCAGGCAGCCTGTCTGAAGAGGCAATACCTCATCTTATGGTAAGCATAGTCTCTTTATCTGTTTTCCCTATAGCTGCAAAGCCAATACTCAAAGGAATATTGGAACAGGCAGGAATTGAGTATAACCAGTTCATTAAGGAAAGAATGCAGGTTGCTCCTGATTTTATTATCAATGCACTTAAACAATACAATGTTGAATCAACAAACAATGTAAAAAAGCAATGAAGCGAAAATGAAAATTATAAACAAATGAAAAAATATATCCTTCTTTCAATTATAATGACATTGCACTGCAGCTCTTCAATAACAGCGCAGGATATTATTACGCTTGATGTATGCTATAAGAATGCTGCCATGAATCATCCGCAGGCAGGTGAAAAAAATATGCATCATAGCCTTTGGCAGCTTAAGCAGGATAATCTGAAGACCTCCTGGTATCCTCAAATAGAAGCCGGTGCAAACGCTCTCTACAATTCAAACGTAGTTGACATGAGCGAGGCTTTTGAATCAATTCCTGTGCCCGGGATAAGTGATAACGTACCCCTGATGCCTCACGACCAGTATAAACTGACCATTGACGTTAACCAGGTTATTTACGACGGTGGTGCAATAAAAGGAAACCGCAGGCTGGAAGATGCCGGTCTTGAAGTAAGCAAGAAAGAAGTTGAAGTAGAACTGTACAGGACAAGAGAACAGGTTAACAATTATTATTTTGCTTTCATACTGCTTGACAAACAGAAGGAGCAGCTGAATATATATCTGCAGACCCTGACAGAACAGATATCAAGCCTTGAAGCCGGAATACGCAACGGTGTAATACTCGCTTCCGACAGGGATGTTCTGAAAGCTGAAAAAATTAGGCTTGAACAGCAGATAACCGAGACCGAAATAAGAATAAACTCTACAGCTGCTGCCCTGTCTGACCTTACCGGTATGGAAATAACCGGTGAGACCAGGGCTATTGTTCCTTCACCACCTGTAAATACTGTCGACAAGCTCACCCGACCCGAGATTAAGGTAATGGATCTTAAGCAGCAGCAGCTTGAAGCTGGCAAGGCACTTATAAGAAGTGAAAGGAAACCTAAAGCATTTGCCTTTGCTACACTGGGGTACGGCAAGCCTCCCGGCAATGATTTCTTTTCGGATACTTTCGGCCCCTTTTATATGGTTGGTGCCGGCATAAAATGGAATATCATCGACTGGAATAAAAGCCAGAGACAGGAGGAGATTATAAATATTAACAAATCCATTATTGATTCACGAAAAAAGAACCTGGAAGAAAATATAAACCGTGCCCTGATAATGAAACATGCCGAGATAAGAAACCTTGAATCGGTTCTGCAAAGTGACAAAGAGCTTATATTAACATTGCAGGCTGTCCGACAAACGGCGTTATCTCAATATGACAACGGTACAATAACCGCATCTGAATACCTTGCCGAATGGTTAAAAGAGAAGGAGGCTGTTATCAGTCGTGAGATCCATACTGTAAGCCTTGCAAAAGCACAGGTTGAATACATGAATATTGCAGGTAAAGAAATTGAATAAACTAAATATCATTAAAATGAGAACATTAACATATCCTATTATATTGATTTCCATGCTGGTCTCCTGTAAAGGCAACAATGATGAGCCTGATGCATGGGGGAATTTTGAATCGAAAGAGATCATTGTTTCATCGGAGTCCCAAGGAAGGATACTCTCAATGTGGGTGGAACAGGGGGACCTGCTGAAAAGTGGCTCCCTGGTAGCCGTAACTGATACTGCTATGGTGAAACTGCAGCTTGCCGAACTGGAAGCCAGCCGAAGCAGTATCCTGACAAAGCTCAATTCCTTTGATGCCCAGAATGATATAATTGACCAGCAGGTAAAAAACCTGGAGGTGAATATTGAAAGGGTGGAAAGCATGCTGCGTGATAAAGCTGCCACACAGAAACAGCTGGATGATCTCACGGGCCAGGTACACGTGCTGAAAAAGCAGAAAGAAGCCAACAATACACAAAAAATGACCATCAGGAGTGAACTGAAGGTATTTGACTCCAGGGAGGCCCTGATGAAGGAACAGCTTGACAGGTGCTATGTAAAAAGCCCATCCGACGGAACGGTGCTTGAAAAATATGCCGAAGCGGGTGAAATTACTTCGGCAGGCAAACCCCTTATTAAGATTGCTGACATGGAAAGTATGGAATTAACAGTATATATAAGTGGAGCCCAGCTCGGGCAGGTCAAACTGGGACAGGAGTGTAAGGTAAGAACTGACAGGGGGGTAAAAGACTATTCCGAATTTAGAGGCAGGGTAATACACATTTCCGACAGGGCGGAGTTTACTCCAAAAATAATCCAGACAAAGGAAGAAAGAGTGCATATGGTATATGCCGTAAAGATATTGGTTAAAAATGATGGTACGCTTAAGAACGGTATGCCTGCAGAAGCGTTCTTTGGTCTTTCCAACTGACTTCATAATGATTGACTCCGATAATATATCCAAAAAGTACGGTAATGTAATAGCCCTTGACGGGATATCCCTCAAGGTGGAAAAATCTGAACTGTTCGGCCTGATAGGACCTGACGGAGCCGGCAAGACAACATTCTTCAGGATTGTAACTACCCTCCTTCTCCCCGATAGTGGAAAGATGACTGTCATGGGTCATGACACGGTTAACAAATACATAGAACTGCGCAGTAACATAGGATATATGCCTGGTAGGTTCAGTCTTTACCAGGATCTCTCCGTTGAGGAAAACCTGAATTTTTACGCTACGGTATTCAGTACAACAGTAAAAGAAAACTATCACCTCATAAGAGATATTTATAAACAAATTGAGCCTTTCAGAAAAAGACCCGCAGGTAAATTATCAGGTGGTATGAAACAAAAGCTGGCGCTGTGCTGTGCCCTGATACATGCTCCGGACCTGATAGTGCTTGATGAACCCACAACGGGCGTAGATGCCGTATCGAGGACTGAATTCTGGGAAATGCTTAAATCACTGCAGAAAGAAGGTATTACCATACTTGTTTCAACACCCTACATGGACGAGGCAATGATGTGCGACAGGGTGGCACTGATCCAGAGAGGGCATATTCTCCATATTGACAGGCCCGGTCATATTATCTCGGGCTTTGGCAGAAAAATATATGCCGTTACAGGCATGAATAAGTTCAGGCTGATACAGGACCTAAGGTCTTTTAATCCTGTTGAAAATGTCAATCCCTTTGGCGATTCTGTACATATAACCTTTGCGGGTGACAACTACGACGGCACAATAGTAGCCTGGCTTGAGGAAAAAGGACACAGCGATGTGGGTATCGCCCCGGTTGAGCCAGGCATTGAAGATGTATTCCTTGATCTAATGAGCACTGAAGAAAATGAACGGTGAAAAAGTAATAGAAGTAAGTAATCTTGTTAAGAAGTTTGGTTCATTCGTTGCCAATGATAACATTAGCTTCGATGTGTACCGGGGAGAGATTTTCGGCTTCCTGGGGGCAAATGGTGCGGGTAAAACAACAGCCCTGAGAATACTCTCGGGCCTTTCAAAGCCAAGCTCGGGTGATGTTAAAGTAGCCGGTTACGATATATACCGGAATGCTGAAAATGTAAAAAAACACATAGGCTACATGTGCCAGAAATTTTCCCTTTATGAGGATCTTACCGTTGCTGAGAACATAATGCTCTATGGCGGCATCTACGGACTGGCAAAGAAAGTGATAGAAAACAAAACAGATGAATTGCTTGAATCGATGAATTTCACAGCCTTCCGTAAAAGCATAATAGGCGACCTTCCACTGGGGATGAGACAGAAACTGGCATTTGCCGTGGCAATATTGCATGAGCCTGAAATAGTATTTCTGGATGAGCCCACCGGAGGAGTCGATCCCATTACAAGAAGACAGTTCTGGGAAATGATATATAAGGCATCCTCCGATGATATTACAGTATTCGTCACAACGCATTATATGGACGAGGCTGAATATTGCGACCGGGTCAGTATTATGAGTGAGGGACATATAGTGGCCATTGACAGTCCCGCCGGCCTTAAAGAAAAATACAGTGCATCCTCTGTACAGGATGTTTTTGTTAAGATTGCCAGGCCAGATAAAAATAAAAAAACATGAAACGATTCTTAGGATTTGTTAAAAAGGAGTTTATCCACATCTTCAGGGATGTGCGTACACTGGTAATCCTTTTTGGGATCCCTGCTGCCCAGATACTTATATTCGGCTACGCTGTGAGAACAGACATAAAAAATGCAGGGATTGCCATCCTTGACAATTCGAAGGATGAAATAAGCACTGCACTGGTATCCAAACTGGAAGCATCTGATTTTTTTATTGTGAAGGCGAACCTGGAATCAGGGAAGCAGATTGACAAATCATTCAGGTCAGGCGACATAAAAGCAGCGCTTGTATTTGAAAATAATTTCGGGGAAAAGTTATTGCACGAGCACCGGGCAGGAATACAAATAATTGCAGACGGCTCTGAACCCAATGTGGCAAACCTGGTAAGCAACTATACAAAGGCTATAATAAATGATTATATGCTGGAACTTAACAAAACCTCTGCTGGAACGGGTATACTTATTGAACCCGAGGTGAAAATGTACTATAACCCCAACCTTGAAAGCAGGTATATGTTTGTTCCCGGAGTAATAACCATCATACTGGTACTTATCTGTGCACTTATGACCTCCGTAACCATAACACGCGAGAAAGAATTCGGTACAATGGAGGTGCTCCTGGTCAGTCCCCTCAAACCAATACAGATAATACTTGGGAAGGTCGCCCCCTATGTTGTTCTTTCACTTATCGATGTAATTATAATCCTTTTTCTGTCATGGATGGTCTTTGATATCCCCATAAAGGGAAGCCTGGCACTGCTTATGCTTGAAAGCATGCTGTATATCTGCCTGGGACTTTCACTTGGTATAATGATATCAACCATGTCAAAAACAATGCAGCAGGCAATGTTCATTTCAGTGGTCGGGCTTGCACTGCCCACCATTATACTGTCAGGTTTCATCTTCCCGGTTGATTATATGCCGGGCTTTTACAGGTACTTAAGCATGATTATTCCTCCTACCTGGTTTGTGACTATTGTGAAGAACATTATGATAAAAGGTGCCGGGTTCTCATTTGTATGGAAGGAAACCATAATTCTCCTCGTCATGACCCTTGCCTTTATAATGATCAGCACGCTCAAATTCAAAAAGAGACTGGAATAGGATGAAAACAATATTTTACCTGATAAGAAAAGAGTTCATACAGATATTCAGGGACAAATTCCTGTCCAGGGCAATCTTTGGAATGCCTGTGGTTCAGATGCTGATTCTGGTACCTGCCCTGACTTTCGAAATCAATAATATTGATCTTTGTGTTGTTGACATGGATATGTCATCAGAATCAAGACAGCTGGTATCTACTTTGCAGGGTTCTGAATTTTTTCTGCTCAAACACACCACTTTCAGCGATGAGGAGGCTGATAAGATGCTTCACTCAGGCAGTTGCGACATGGTCCTGCAGATACTGCCGGGCTTTGGCAGGGATATTATCAGGGAAGGCGGGCAGAAACTGATGGTCAAAGTAAATGCAATCAATGCAAGCTCGGCACAACTCTCCTGGGCATATATGAGGGCTGTATTGCATGATTATAATGCTGAACTCATTGCTGATAACATGCTTCTTTTCAGACCACCACAGCTGTCAGTTATTGAAACAGAAACACGCTTCTGGTACAATCCGCAATTGAACTATAAATATTATATGTTACCCGGTATACTGGTTATCCTTGTGACGGCTATCGGACTTTTGCTGGCAGGTCTTAATGTTGTGAGGGAGAAAGAGACCGGTACCATTGAACAGTTAAATGTAACACCGATAAGGAAGTACCAGTTTATTACTGCAAAGCTTGTTCCCTTCCTGCTTATAGGCCTGGTCGACCTGGCTTTCGGTCTGGCACTGGGCATGATAGTTTTCAGTGTGCCAATGAACGGGAGTATTGCCATGCTATTCCTTTATGCAAGCCTGTATCTTGCAGCTGTACTGGGACTGGCACTGTTCCTCTCGACGATGTCATCCACCCAGCAACAATACCTTTTCATAGTATTCTTTGTATGGATGGTATTCATATTAATGAGTGGTATCTTCACCCCTGCTGAGAGCATGCCCGGCTGGGCCCAGAAATTCAACCTGATCAACCCCGTTGCCTATTTTATGAGGGTAATAAGGATGATCATGCTTAAGGGATCAGGTTTCTCCGATGTACTGCCCGATCTCAGGGGCATATTGCTTATAGCCGTAGCTACCATCTCCCTTGCCATCTGGCGCTACCGCAAAACCGTGTAACGCGTATTTACAATAGCCAGGAATTATTAATTATCAACCTTATCAACCTTCTCCATGCCCCATGCATACCAGCCAGGTTTCAAATAAAAATCCTTATACTATATTAAGGTCTTATTACTACAGTTGCTGAAACCGGCCAGTGGTCTGATATGTAAAGTTTTCCCTGCCTGGGGGTTTGTGTTCCTTGTGTGAGTACGCGGATTCGGTTACAAACAAATATATAATCTATCCTGCCTTCACCTTCCTTATCACTGAAACCGTTGAAGGTGTAAGAAAGCCCGTCAGGTTGTTTTTCGCTGATTAAATATGAATCTACTACTAAAGCCCCCTCATAACCATCTTCAGTAAGTGTGGCATAAGCCCTGCTGTCTGGAAGCATATTAAAATCACCTGTTAGTATAAAAGGAGAGTCACCGGCTATCTTAATAACCTCTTCCAGTATTATCCTTGAGCTCATCAGTCGAGCTGAATCAGACATATGACTGTAATGGGTATTGAAAAAGAATAAATTTTCTCCGCTGGATTTCTCCTGCAGTTCCACCCATGTCACTATTCTGGGCAGAACGGCTCCCCATCCTTTACTGCCCGGTACAGCAGGTGTTTCTGACAACCAGAATGTCCCCGAACCAAGGGCAAGGAAACGATCCTCCCTGTAAAATACCGGTGTCATCTCTCCCCTTTGTTTACCATCTTCCCTTCCTACTCCTATCGATTCATAATCAAGCATAGCTGAGTCAATGAAGTGGTACTGGTGCCATAATGCCTCCTGGAGACCAAAAATATCAGGTGATTCATCCTCAAGGAAGGATAATACAAAATCCTTTCTCGACGGCCAGTCATTGGGTGCATCACCTGGATTGTCATAACGGATGTTGAGGGTAAGTACTTTGATCCTGATGCCCTTATCCCGGCTACATGCAAGAAGGATTATAAAGAGGAGGAGTGATAAAGTTACTGCCCGTTTCATCTTATGTCTTTTTTGTAAAGATAGTAAATTAATAAAGGCAGGGAGTCAGGGGGCAGGGAGACCTCCGATGGCGTGGATTTCAAATCCACGCCCATCTTCAGCGTATAACGTGTAGGCTAAGGCTCCCACCTACTACCTGCACCCTGCTCCTTGCTCCCTGCCCTTAGCCTTTTGTAAAGAGTTTCCTATCTTTATCACATCAATTCTTATACTTTACCAGCTATGGGGAAAATAAAAGAAAGACTTTACGAGATAATCTTTGAGGCCGACACCAGGGAAGGCAAAACTTTTGATGTGCTTTTAATAACGGCAATAGTGATAAGCATAATAGCCGTAATACTGGATTCAGTGCCAGAGATTAATGCTGGCTGGCATGGTACCTTCATGACAATTGAATGGATTATTACCATCTTTTTTACACTGGAATACATACTGAGGGTAAGTATTGTAAGGCATTCTTTCAAATATATATTCAGCTTCTACGGAATAATTGATCTCCTTGCCACACTGCCTACCTATATTGGCCTTATAGCCACAGGAGGATCGAGTCTGCTAATTATCAGGGCATTGAGGCTCCTCAGGATTTTTCGTGTATTCAAACTGTCAAGATACACTGTTGCAGGTTCTATTATAAGCAAATCACTTGTAGCCAGCAAAGCAAAAATAGGAGTATTCCTGGTCGCTGTAACTACTGTTATTATCATTATTGGCACCATGATGTATCTCGTTGAAGGTTCAGCAAACGGCTTTACCAGTATTCCCAGAGGCATATACTGGACAATCGTCACAATTACCACGGTTGGGTATGGTGACATAGCACCGGCTACCGGCCTTGGACAATTTATAGCCAGCCTTACCATGCTTACGGGTTATGCTATAATAGCTGTTCCAACGGGTATTGTCAGTGCGGAAATGAGTTATCAGCAGAAGCTCATACGCAAAGGTAATAGCAATGCGAAGGCCTGCCCGGAGTGTCTTGCTCAAGGTCATGATGAGGATGCTGAATTCTGCAAATATTGTGGTACAAAGCTTAATTGAAAGACTGGTGTATTATTAGTATCTTTGTTAAAAATTATGAGTAATGGCAGGAATACCAAGCTTTTTCAAGCAGTATAAACCTAGGGGGTTCAACTATACTCCTATGTATTACGACGCTGATAAGGAGCGGAGGGAGGAGAGAGAGCGCCTTATTAAGGCTGAGCTGGGTATTAAGGATGAAGGAACTAACGATAAAGAATACGTCCCGAGGATAACACGTGGATCGATGACAAACTATTTCAGCCAGCAGAAAACAAGGGTTCAGAGATACACATTAATACGACTGATAGTTATTGTCCTGGTACTTTTCCTCATCACTTACGTTTTCTTATATCTCTAAACTTTTCATTGATGCCTGATATTATCAAGCTCTTACCCGACTCTGTTGCAAACCAGATAGCCGCAGGTGAAGTTATACAAAGACCAGCATCGCTTGTGAAAGAATTGATGGAAAATTCTGTTGATGCGGGCAGTAATATTATAAAAGTAATTATTAAAGATGCCGGAAGCTCACTCGTGCAGGTTATCGACGATGGTACAGGCATGTCAGAAACAGACTGCAGGCTGAGCTTTGAGAGGCATGCCACCTCAAAGATAAGTACTGCTGATGACCTCTTTTCAATAAGCACAAAAGGATTCAGGGGCGAGGCTCTTGCATCTATAGCTGCCGTGGCAATGGTGGAAATAAAAACCCGGCTGCATTCAGACGAGATAGGTACCATAGTAAAAATAAACGGCTCAAAGGTTGAATTGCAGGAGCCAGTGAGTTGTCCCCCGGGGACAAATATTGCAGTCAAAAATCTTTTTTATAATGTCCCTGCGCGGCGTAAATTCCTGAAATCTGCTTCAACAGAGCTGCGTCATATAATCAACGAGTTCCAGAGAGTAGTACTGGCTCATCCGGGTGTGAAGTTCAGCCTGCATCATAATGACAAGGAACTGTTCAACTTGGCACAGTCTAATATCCGGCAGAGGATCATCGGGGTTTTTGGAAAGAGTATTAATCAAAACCTTATTAATATTGAAACCGATACCAGCCTGGTTAAGTTAAACGGGTTTATCGGTAAGCCTGAACATGCCAGGAAAACATTCGGTGAACAGTTCTTTTTTGTCAATAAGAGGTACATGCGACACTCATACCTTCATAAGGCAGTGATGGAGGCATACCAGAATATCTTGCCCCCGGAGGCAATACCGGCATATTTTATTTTTCTTGAAGCTGACCCGGCAACGATAGATGTTAATATACACCCGACAAAAACAGAGATAAAATTTGAGAATGAAAGAATTATTTGGCAAATATTACATGCCTCTGTCAGGGAAAGTCTGGGTAAGTTTAATATTGTGCCTTCACTTGACTTTGATAATGAAGGCATAATAGACATCCCGCCTGCAGGAAGGGAACCTGCTGAAATGCCACACATAAAAATTGACAACGATTTTAATCCATTCAGTGAGGACGACAGGTACAAAAGGGACCCCAATGTGCGGGCCTGGGAAAAACTGTATGGAGGAACTGACACTGAAGACCAGAACAGGATCATACCGGACTCTAAAAACATGGGGGATATCCACGGCCCGGAAAAATTATTCCAGGTAAGAAACAAGTATATAATATGTTCCGTCAAATCGGGACTTATGATAATCGATCAGAAAAGAGCCCATGAGAGAATCCTGTATGATAAATTTATTAATGCACTCAAGACAAATACTGTAGTAGCACAAAAAAGCCTGTTCCCAAAGACCCTTGAACTGGACCAGTCTGACCTGGCCATCCTGTCAGAAATAGAAGAAGATCTAAAGAATTGTGGCTTTGATGTACGCTACCTGGGTAATAATACGATATCCATCAACTCACAACCATCATCAAGTATGAATGAGGATCCGAGGGAGATGATTGAGATAATACTGGAAGAGTATAAATCTACTGAGAAAGATCCCGGTGACGGTAACAGGGATAAAATTGCCGCCTGTATGTCGAGGGCAGCAGCAGTACCTTATGGAAAGACACTTGAGATACCGGAGATTAGAGAGCTGGTTGATAAACTATTCCAGTGCACAAACCCGAATTATTCGCCTTCGGGGAAAGCGATAGTAAGTATCATCACACTGGATGAACTGGATAAGAAACTGAGGTAGTCTGGTTCCTTATCCGTGTAGCCGGAACAGGTTTATTTTATGGAACAGGCCAGGAGGGCTGATCATACAGGGAAACAACTTTGGGTTAAGAAGGTGACAATATGTCGTATTTAGAATAATCTTAACTATCTTGGCCTGACTATTGTTATAAAAAAAGACAACTGTTAAATCAGATTTTGGTATATGAATAATTTTGGTAGAGGATTTTCAGGAATACCCCCGGTAGTAAAGAATCTCATTCTTATTAACGTAATTATGTTGCTCGTGCTTTACACCGCCTCAGGAGTATTCAATGTCGATCTGAATGCAATGCTTGGTCTTTATTATCCCAGATCCGACCATTTCAAGCCATACCAGATAATTACACACCTGTTCATGCACGCTGGCTTTGCGCACCTGTTTTTTAATATGTTTGCCTTATTCATGTTTGGACGTGTGCTGGAGTCAGTCTGGGGACCTAAGAGATTCTTTATATACTATTTCGTAAGTGGTCTTGGAGCTGCTCTTACTCACGAAGCGGTAATAGCCATACAATATTATAAGCTTGTCGGTTCAATCAGTCCCGATCAGCTTCAGATTGTTATGGATAGAGGAGCAGAAATATGGCAGACCGGGAGGAATTTCACCGATCCCAATATGGGGCAGTTGAATGGTCTACTTAATATACCCACTGTTGGAGCTTCAGGAGCAGTATTCGGTATATTACTGGCCTTTGGAGTACTGTTTCCCAATACCAGGCTTATGCTCCTGTTTCCTCCAATACCAATTAAGGCAAAATGGTTTGTAATAGCTTATGGGGCTCTTGAACTATATTTTCTCATAGCCCAACCCGGAAGTAATGTCGCACATGCTGCTCATCTGGGCGGTATGATATTTGGATATATTTTAATAAGGATATGGAAAAAAACAACTAATACTCTTTACTGATGACTGTTATCAGCGATTTGAAGGAACAATTCAGGAAAGGCACAAACCTTCTCAAGTTGATTTATATTAATTCAGCTGTATTTATTGTAATGGCGGTTTTGCAGATTATTGCCGTACTGGCCAACAAACCGGGTATATCGTCTTCAGTAGTTGAGTTTCTTGCTGTGCCTGCCTCCTTCTCGAACCTGCTGCTTAAACCCTGGACCGTAATTACCTACATGTTCCTGCACGAAGGCTTCTTCCATGTACTTTTCAATATGTTATGGCTTTACTGGTTTGGCAGGATATTCAGTGATTACTTCGATCAGAAGAAGCTTGTAGCGGTATACATCCTGGGTGGACTGTCAGGAGCTCTTTTCTATATACTTTCCTTTAATATTTTCCCTGCCTTTTCCGAAACAATACACGTTTCGATTGCCATGGGAGCTTCAGCTTCAGTAATGTCAATTGTTGTAGCCACAGCTGCATATGTTCCCGATTATTCTGTACATCTCTTCCTGCTGGGAAGGGTTAAGATAAAATATATAGCTATTGGTATCTTCCTGCTTACTTCAGTTTTTGACTTTTCAGTTAATACAGGTGGAAAAATAGCCCATATAGGAGGAGCTGCCTTTGGAATTATTTATGCCCTTCGTTTCAAACAGGGTAAAGATACCGGTAAATGGATTACCAGCATCATTGATACAATTGCTACCTGGTTTAAACCTCGCAAGAAGATGACAGTATCATATAAGAAACCCATGAACGATCTGGAATATAACAAAATGAAAGCCGACCATCAGGAGCAGATAAATAAAATACTTGAAAAGATATCCAAGGGTGGTTATGACAGTCTCACAAAAGCTGAAAAGGAAATCCTATTTAAGGAGGGCCAGAAATAAAGCCTTTACTTCTTTTTCTGATTTTTTCACCTTATTTTTATTCCTTATAATTCATGTGATCCTTGCATAAGTTAATTAGAAAAATACTATTAATCCTTAACCTTGGCGCTGCCCTGGCATTACTGTTAGCCTATGCTTCGGTGATAATTAATCCGGGTAAAATTGCACTACCAGCCTTTTTTGGCCTTGCTTATCCTTACCTTTTACTATTAAATATAATTTTTGTGCTCATCTGGGCAGTCAGTATCAGGAAAGAAGTATTTATCTCAATAATTGTGATCGGCCTGGGATTTAATCATTTCAATAATTTTATCAGGTTCCGCAATAGCGAAACAGCGGATTCAGATCTGAGACTTATGAGCTATAATATTAGACTATTCAACCATTATGATACTGACAGGAACAGTGAAAAGGACATCCTGGATTACCTTAATGCAAATGATCCCGATATTTTGTGCCTGCAGGAATTTTATCTTAATGGTCCCGTTTCGGACATACCCCGACGCTTTGCCAGGCCCATCAACGAGGATTACAAGATCCATACTAAATTCGTGCATATAAAGGATAACCGTCATTACGGTATAGCCACCTTTACCACTTTTCCCATTATTGGACGTGGGGATATCCTGCACCCAAATTCTGCTAGTCTTTCTATATATACTGATGTTATTATAGCTTCCGACACTTTCAGGATTTATAATAATCACCTGCAATCATTTAAGCTCAGGCGAATGGAACGATCACTTATTGAGGAGATTTACGCTAATGAAGAAAACGGCACCATGAAGGAATTGAGAGATCTGTCTTTTTCACTTAAGCAGGGATTTGCCCGAAGGGCAGAGCAGGCAATCGTTGTAAAGGAACATATAAATTCTTCACCTTATCCTGTCATTGTGTGCGGTGATTTCAATGACACCCCCATATCGTACAGCTACAGGAAGATCAGGAAGGGATTGAAAGATGCATTTGTGGAATCGGGGAGCGGAGCGGGTTTCACGTACAAAGGCAAATATCCACCCAACAGGATTGACTATATCCTTTTTGACGACAGGCTTTCTTCAAGTGGTTATATCTCTGACAGGGTAAAGTATTCCGATCATTATCCCATCACTGCTTATTTCAGAATAAGCAACTAGAAGGGAAGATTACTAAGATCAACATTCCCCCCTGACAGTATCAGACCAATCTTTTTGTTTTTGAATAATCCCCTGTTCTCATCAATAATGGCGAGACTTACTGCAGATGAAGGTTCAATAATGATTTTCATTCTTTCCCATATAATCTTCATGCACCTGATTATACTATCATCCGTTACGGTAAAAATATCATCCAGATTTTTACTTAATATAGAAAATGTTCTTTTGCTCAAAGTCGTCAGTAATCCGTCTGCTATTGTTTCAGGTTTATGAAAAGGAATATACTCACCTGATTTCAACGATCTGTAAGCATCATCAGCGCCCTGTGGTTCAGCCCCGTATACCCTTATATTACTATTTACACCTTTAACTGCAATTGATATTCCACTCATCAGGCCGCCACCGCCTACAGGGCCAATAACTATATCAAGGTCGGGGTGTTGTCTCACCAGCTCGAGTCCTGCTGTACCCTGCCCGCTGATTACATTAAAATTATCATATGCGTGGATGAAGGTGGCCCCTGTTTTTTCGATTATCCGGTTTGCGGTGTCCTCTCTTGCTTTCAGGTTAGGCTCACAATAACTTATCTCCGCACCATAAGAGGCTACAGCCTGTTTCTTTACTTCCGGCGAGTTTGAAGGCATAACAATATATGCCTTTGCATCCCTCATTCTTGCAGCAAGAGAGAGTGCAGCAGCATGGTTACCTGATGAGTGTGTTACCAGTCCCCTGGATATTTCTTCCTCACTCAGCGACATAACTGCACTGGTTGCTCCCCTGAACTTAAAGGCCCCTACTTTCTGGAAATTTTCACATTTGAAAAATAACCTGGCACCGTACATTTCATTAAGCAGCGATGAACTCAGCACCGGCGTCTTATGTATAAAAGGTTTTATCTTATCATAAGCTTCTTCAATATCAGCCGGTACGGGGATCTTCAGATCATTCATACATGCTTATTAAAAAATACTGTAAGCCACCGTTAAGCCTGCCATCACGACAGATACCATGGTCATAAGTTTAATCAGGATATTTAGTGATGGTCCGGAAGTATCTTTAAAGGGATCTCCCACTGTATCGCCCACTACACTTGCATGATGGGATTCGCTTCCTTTACCTCCGTAATTTCCCTTCTCAATGTATTTCTTGGCATTATCCCATGCTCCTCCGGCATTGTTGAGCATTACTGCCAGGGTAAACCCCGTTGTCAATCCACCAACAAGCAATCCAACCACACCTGCCACACCCAGTAAGACACCTACTGCTATTGGTACTATAATAGCCAGCATTGAAGGCACAATCATTTCTCTCTGTGCTCCCCTGGTTGAGATGGCCACACACTTTGCATATTCAGGTGTAGCCTTACCCTCCATAATGCCTGGTATTTCCTTGAATTGTCTCCGTACCTCATCCACCATTGAACCTGCAGCCCTGCCAACTGCCTTCATAGTCATAGCACAAAAAACAAATGCCATCATAGCGCCTAAAAATATACCTCCCAGCAGCATCGGATTGAACAGTGAAAGGTTGTATGCCGAAACGAAATCATCTATATGGGCTGTTGCAACCTGAACAGCTTTCTGACCTTCTTCTATCATTGGAACCGAATCGGTATAGAACAATATATCTCCAATCTGTTTAAAACCTTCGATACTGGCATCCGCCAGTTTGCCTAGCCATAATCTTACTTCTTCCATATACGCGGCCAGCAGAGCCATGGCAGTAAGAGCAGCTGATCCTATGGCAAATCCCTTTCCTGTGGCAGCAGTTGTGTTCCCAAGCATATCAAGGGCATCTGTTCTTTCCCTTACTTCGGGCGGAAGTACTGACATCTCAGCATTTCCCCCGGCATTATCAGCTATAGGGCCAAAAGCATCGGTTGCCAGTGTGATGCCAAGGGTTGATAACATACCAACGGCGGCAAAGCCAATACCGTAAACGCCATCAGCAAAGTGTGTAAATCCCCCGGCGAAACCAAATGCAGCAATAATACCTCCCACGATTGTCACAACAGGAATCCATGTTGAGTACATACCCACAGCCACACCATCAATTATGGTTGTTGCAGGCCCCTGTTGCGTCTGTCTTGCTATTCCTCTGGTAGGTTTGTATTCATCAGATGTAAAATATTCCGTACCCTGTCCTATTATTACTCCTGCCAGCAGACCTGCAACAACAGCCCCGAAAACGCCCCATGTTATCCAGCCAGCAAAAGCCAGTCCGGCCAGCACAACAAGTATAAGTGCCGAACTGCCCCCTGTCCCCAGGAGGAGTGCATTAAGGAGGTTCTTCTGTGTAGCCGACTCTTTAGCTCTGACCATGTATATGCCTGCTATAGAGAGTATTATACCTACAGCTGCAACAATCATGGGAGCAATAATTGCCTTAACCTGGTCATCAGGAGAAAGGGAAGGCAATGCCGCACCCAGTGCAGCAGTGGCAAGAATTGAACCTGCATAAGACTCATACAGGTCGGCACCCATACCGGCAACGTCACCAACATTATCACCAACATTATCAGCTATGGTGGCAGGATTACGAGGGTCATCCTCCGGAATTCCGGCCTCAACCTTTCCAACAAGGTCGGCACCAACATCAGCAGCTTTTGTGTATATACCTCCACCAACACGGGCAAACAGTGCCTGTGTCGATGCTCCCATACCGAAAGTAAGCATGGTTGCTGTTATCTCAACCATCTTCTGGTGCTCTGTTGTCCCCTCATGAACGAAAGTCAGGCCGAGCCATTGCAGACCATGTTCCATGTTTTCCGGGGTAAATACAGCTTTGGTAAGTATCAGAAACCAGGCTGAAATGTCCAGGAGAGCAAAACCTACAACAACAAGTCCCATCACTGCTCCACTGCGAAAAGCTATTTTTAATCCCTGGTTAAGCGATTTAGACGCCCCATGGGCTGTACGTGCCGAAGCATAAGTTGCAGTACGCATACCAAGGTAACCGCATAAGCCGGAAAAGAATCCTCCTGTTAGAAAGGCCACAGGCACAAATGGATTCTGAACGCCAATCTGTGCAAGTATTAAAAGGAAAATAACCAGGAATACAAACACAATAGATACAACCTTATATTGCCGTTTGATGTAAGCCATAGCTCCATCCCTGACATACTGTGCAATCTCTTTCATCTTGTCAGTACCCTCTGGTTTTCTTATCATGCCCTTGAAGAAAATCCAGGCAAATAACAGGGCGGTAATCGCCGCAACAGGAACGATCCAAAATAAACTGCTGATCATAGGTAATAAGTTTAGTTATCTAAAAAATTCAGGTTTTTGTGATAATTATGCAAAAGTATCTGACTTTTTGATATACGCAAGATTTTAGGCCCGAAAATATATTCAAATATGTTCATATCTGAATATTTGTTGAAATGTTGAAATATTAAATTGTTGAACTGGATTGTTGAATTGTTGGCCCGGGGTGGAATCTTAAGTAATTATTTTACATACTTAAACACCCCGGTTCAACAATTACACTCTTTAACGCTTCAACAATTAAACATTTATTTATTCTTCACATATTTCTCCAGCCAGCGGTATGTTTCCCACTGCATATGCATAAGTGATTCAGCTGATGAATAGCCATGGCTTTCCTTTGGCAGCAGTACCAATCTCACGGTAGCTCCATGTCCTTTTAATGCAGCATAATATCTTTCACTCTGTATTGGGAATGTGCCGCTATTATTATCTGCCTGCCCATGTATAAGTAATATAGGATCCTTGACCTTATCTGCATGCATGAATGGGGACATATAGAAATACAGATCCGGGGCTTCCCAGAAAGAGCGTCTTTCATTCTGAAAGCCAAAGGGTGTTAATGTTCTGTTATACGCACCGCTCCTTGCTATTCCAGCAGCAAACAGGCGTGAATGAGCAAGCAGGTTAGCAGTCATAAAGGCACCGTATGAATGTCCTCCGACGGCTACTCTTGCAGGATCAACAACACCCATCTCCACACCTTTGTCTATTGCTGCCTGTGCATTGGCCACCAGCTGTTCCCTGAAGGTGTCATTAGGTTCTTTTTCATCCTGCGCTACAATTGGAAATGCGGCATTATTCATTACTGCATATCCCTGGGTCACAAATACCAGTATTGATGAGGGGCTTACCCTTATGAACCTGTATGGCGATCCCGATACCTGGCCTGCTGCATCCCGGCTCTGGAATTCACGCGGATATGCCCAGAGAATAGCAGGCAGGGGTCCATCCTTTTCCCTATCATATCCTGCTGGCAGGTAAAGCTCAAAGGAAAGGTCGAGACTATCATTCCTTTTATATTTTACCAGTTCTTTTCTTACACCTTCCAACTGAGGATAGGGATTCTTAAAATTGGTGATCTGCGTCAGTTCACCGCTTTTCAGGTTACGTATGAAATAATTCGGTGGTATATTAATTGACTCCCTGGTGGTTATGACAAGATTTTCCTCATCAGAAAGCATGTCCACCACAGTCTCATAATATGGTGCTTCCGAACGCCATAATCTTGTTATTTTCCCATCCTTAATCCTGTACTCATCAATGAAGGGACGGTCGCCCTCCGGTGATGCCCCGCTTCCTCTCAGGTAAAGAGATCTCCCCTTTTTATCAAACAGGAGCACTCTCTGGCCTGATTCGTTTTCTGTGGTCACAAAATTGCCAGGGTTATTATACCTGTCTTCTGATTGCAGCCTGAAGATCTCTTTTTTTGTCCCCATAGGATCATCAGGATCGAACATGCTCTGAACTGAGAGTCTTTCCTTACGGGACCTTTCCATCAGGATTGCAACATCATCATTCCCCCATGTAATACCTCCGAACCTCAGTCTGGTTGCCAGATACTCTTCAGGTTCTCCGTTAAAGGGTGCATCAAGTAGATATACCTGATCATGGTATTCCATTTCCTTCTCAAAATTACCATCATCCAGCGGCTTGACCCACATGGCAGTAGAAGGTTTGTCATTTCTCCATGTAAAACCCGATGGCTCGGGGAAAGTCATATCATATCCCCTGGGGAGGTTTTCTTTCAATGGCAATTCTGCCATCTTTTTAACGAGGTTACCGTCCATGTCCCATATGGCAACAACCGATGGAAAATAATAATAAGGAACAGTATATGAGAATGGTTTCTCCACTGTCTGTATCATCAGGTAACTACCGTCAGGAGATGGATCAACCGAGCCATATATTCCCGGCTTACCTATCTGCCTGGTCGATGATCCGTCCCATATCTTTATTACCGAGCCTGCATAATATTCAAATATTGCTTCATCTACAGGATTTTCAAGAAGGTCCTGGAAGGTCCTTGCAGCTCCCTTTTTACCCAGGCTTTCCTGTACAACGGGGCCTTCAGGTACGGGGGACGGCAACGGACATTCGCCCCTCCCCGGTATTATGGTCTGATAAATAATACTCTTGTTGTCGGGTAACCATCTGAAACCACGATAACCAATGACCATATTTAAATTGTCATCAATTTTTTTCACTTCCAGGCTTACTACATCACCTATCCATAACTCAATACTATTATCGGTAGTGTTGGTAAAGGCAAATTGTTTGCCGTCATTTGACCAGGATAAGCTACCCAGTTTGAGATTCCCGGGTAAACCCTTTAGTTTACCTTTAACTGATCCGTCAATATTTATCAGGGACAATCCCGTAGCATAGCTACGCCTGCTGGGACCATTAACAGCCGGGTCTATCCTGAGACCTCCAAGGCGTAGCTCTTCCCTTGAAAGGTCTTCTATGGAAGGCATACCCGGTCTTTCTGTCAGAGCAATTGTAGTACCATCAGGACTTATTGAGACCGAAGGTGTAGGACTAGCCGTCATTATCGCAACAATTTCTTCAGGTGGCTTCTGGTATTTCAGGCCATCCTGGGCAATGATACTTCCTGTAACAAATGATAACAGGACAAACAGAAATAGCGAATTTTTCATAATGGTTTTATTTTGGTTAATAATTTAATCCTTCAGGAATAGTACAGATGACAAAGTTAAACTTTATAAAATATTATTATATGCTATATAATATTTGTTGAATTGCTTAACTGTTAAAAAGGGATTATTAAGAAGTTAAGAAGTTGAAGGTTTGAATGGTTCTGCCCAATTCAACGATTACACAGTTCAACGATTCAACTTTCAAAATAACTATATACCTTTACTATGAAAAATATTTATTATGAAGGAACTTAAAAAGCTTATTGAGAAAGCCTGGGATAACAGGGATTTGCTCAAGGATAAGGCAACAGTAGAGGCGATCAGGGAGGTTATAGATTTACTCGACAGGGGTGAGCATAGGGTTGCTGAACCTTCTCCTCAAGGATGGACGGTGAATCAATGGATAAAGAAAGCTGTTATACTGTATTTCCCGATCCAGGACCTGGAAGTAAGTGAGATCGGCCCCTTTGAATTTCACGACAAGATAAAACTGAAAAAAGGCTATAAAGAACTTGGCGTAAGGGTAGTACCGCATGCTATTGCAAGGTATGGGGCATTTATCAACAGGGGAGTCATAATGATGCCCTCTTACATAAACATAGGCTCCTATGTTGATGAAGGAACCATGGTAGACACATGGGCTACTGTGGGATCATGTGCACAGATAGGAAAAAATGTTCACCTGAGCGGAGGAGTTGGAATAGGAGGTGTACTGGAACCTGTGCAGGCAGCTCCCGTTATCATTGAGGATAACTGTTTCATAGGATCAAGGTGTATCATAGTCGAAGGGGCATATATAGCAAAAGAAGCTGTCCTGGGTGCTAACGTAGTAATTACTAGGTCAACAAAGGTGATGGATGTCACAGAGGATGAACTTCGTACATACAGGGGCTACGTGCCACCAAAATCAGTTGTAATACCCGGATCATATACAAAAAAATTCCCGGCAGGCAAATATCAGGTACCCTGTGCACTGGTGATAGGCAGGCGTAAAGAATCAACAGACAAGAAAACATCGCTGAATGATGCTCTCAGGGATCATGATGTTGACGTTTAGAAATTATAACTATCCATGTTAAAAAGTGGGTAATATTTAATTTGAAATAAACTCAACTGTTTATGGCAGGAATTAATGATATAATAAAAGAGAGCATTCATGTGCTGCGCAATGGAGGGGTAATTCTTTATCCCACTGACACAATATGGGGACTGGGTTGTGATGCTACCAACAGCGATGCTGTGAGAAAAATATACAAAATCAAGAATAGGGATGATAGGCAAAGCATGCTGATATTGCTTGACACTGAATCAAAATTACCATACCATGTAAAAGAGGTGCCGGATATTGCCAGGCAGCTTATTGAAGTAAGCGATGGGCCTCTTACACTTATATACCCGGGAGCCAGGAATATTGCAAAGGAGCTTATAGCTGATGACGGTTCTCTCGGGATCAGAATTGTGGAAGATGAATTTTGCACTTCACTTATTGCACGATTAAGAAAACCGATTGTATCAACATCAGCAAATATCACCGGGGAAGAAGCCCCTCGCAATTACTTTGAAATCAGTGAAAAGATTAAAGAAGCTGTAGACTACATAGTACCTTTGCGGCAGGATGAAACAGATATGAAAACTGCCTCTTCAATAATCAAAATAGAAATTGACGGACAGTTTAAGATTATACGATAACTGTAACTTAATTTTTCCTTATCTTCCCGGAACCTGATACTCTTGCATCAACATTGGGACTCCCTGAATAATATATATCTCCGCTGCCTGACACTCTTGCTTCAAGATCCTCCTCAACCATAGTCCGGCATGTTCCGCTTCCTGATATAGATACATCCATTGTTTTCAATCTGAAACCTTCTCCCCTGTATTTACCGGATCCGCTTATTGTCAATCCACATTCCTCTGCCGAGCCATCCAGTTCAAGTGATCCTGACCCTGAGATTCTGCATTCGATAGACTCAGCGTTAAGATTATCCATCTTGATATTACCACTGCCGCTTACAGCCAAACCCAGCTCTTCTGCCCTTATTGATTTTTCTGCAATTATGTTACCTGAACCTGAAACATTCAGTTCTTCTATTTCAGGCATTGTTACATAAATCGTAACTTTCTTATTGCCAAAGCTCATCCAACGATCATGACTGATAATGAGTTTGTCATTTTTTACGGTTGTTGCTATTTCTTCGAGGTAGTCTTCATCCCCTTCAAGCACCACGCTGAAGTTATTACCCTGCTGAAGCACCAGGGTACCTGCGACACCAAATCCTATACCGGTAAAATCATCCAGATCCCTTGTATCCCTTGTCTGCGCATTTAATGCACCAATGGATAGAAGAGTAATAAGTATTAAGCCAAAATATTTCTTCATGATTACTTATTTGTTAGTTTAATTATTCTAAAACATAAGAAAGACGACACTAAATAATTATCGTTGCAGGAAGTGAGAGATATTAGTAATTGATATCCATTATTCCGTCGGGCAGATCTATTATAATAGTCTTTTTATCCTTATCTATCTTTATAAGCCAGTCCTCGTTCAGTGGTATAAGTTGTTCAGTATTTTCATTATCCCTTAACACAAGCATATATTGCATTGGCAGGCTAATTATTTTTTCAACCAGGCCGATATATTTATTAAGCTTATTATAAACTTTGAAGCCTGTCAGTATAAGGTGGGCAGGAATTTCATCATCACCTTCCAATTCTTCCTGGTTCAGCAAAACCCTGCAGCCAATAAATTCTGTCATTGCCTCACTGTTATCGTAGTTCTCAAATTTAATGACTACATTTCCGGATGCATGCCCGGTAATTGATTGAATAAAAAAAGGAACAGGCTTTCCATCTATTTCAATAAAAACCCATTCCATTTCTTTGAGGTCTTCAGGAATATAGTCCTCAGGATGCAACATTACAGCTCCTCCGTAACCATGCACCTTAATGATCTTTCCGAGTAATATCAACTTCTTATCTGGAACGGGCATAATATCCCGCGATTAATTATCTTACTCTTCCCCTGTCTTTTCTTCTTGTTTTTTTTCAGCCCTCTTGTCCGCTTTTTCTTCGTCTGCAGCGGGAGCTTCTTCCACTTTTTCTTCTTCCTTCTCCTCAGCCTTCTTGTCCGCTTTTACTTCATCTGCAGCGGGAGCTTCTTCTACTTTTTCTACTTCCTTCTCCTCAACCTTCTTGTCCGCTTTTTCTTTATCTGCAGCGGGAGCTTCTTCCACTTTTTCTTCTTCCTTCTCCTCAGCCTTCTCGTCTGTTTTTACTTCATCTGCAGCGGCAGCTTCTTCTACTTTTTCTACTTCCTTCTCCTCAGTCTTCTCGTCCACTGCGGCCTCGTCTGAAACGGGTGCCTCTTCCTCTATTTTTTCTCCTTCTGATACTTTTGCATCCTCGTCACCTGCAGATGCTTCAGCAGCAGCCATTTCTTCACGTCTTTTTGCCAGGGCTTTAGCTCTTTCCTCGTTAATCTGCTTCTCAGCTTCAATCCGCTTTCTCTTTTCGTCTTCCCTGTCCTTCTCTAATCCCGTTATTTTGGCCTCAATTTTCTGTTCCTTTTCTTTCAGCCATATCTGGAATCTTCTTTCAGCTTCAGCTTCATCAAAAGCTCCTTTTCTCACTCCGTCCAAAAGGTGTTTCTTCAGCATCAATCCCTTATAAGATAAGATAGCCCTGCATGTATCTGTAGGTTGTGCGCCTTTTTGCAGCCAATCCAGTGCCCTGTCGAAATCAATTTCGATAGTTGCCGGATCTGTTATGGGATTATATACCCCGAGTTTTTCAATAAATCGGCCATCCCGTGGCGCTCTGCTATCTGCTACCACAATGTGGTAGAAGGCCTTTCTTTTGCGGCCCTTCCTAGCTAATCTGATTTTTACTGCCATTTAATACGCGTTAATGTTCCTACTTATAAAATTTGTGGCTGCAAAGATATGATTATTTAAGTAATCGGCAAACAATATTTTTAGTAAAATTAACTGCAATTGAATGGAATAACTGAAGGATGGATTAATGAAAGGAGTGATTAATGGGGTTAGAGATTACTCCAATAAGTTAACAATATTCCAATTTTCCAATTTTCCAGTATTTACTCACCCCGCTGGCACGGTTCTCCGAACCGTGCTGCGAGATTCGTCGAGCTCGTTACCTTCACTTGCTTTCAGCAACCTCAGGTTCCCCGGTTCCAATATTCCAGTACCCCAACAGAAAAAAGAGGCTCCCGGTATGAGAGCCTCAGTCATTAATCAAATTATTATAATGGCCTTTTAGCCGTTTTTATTTGGTTACATACCATGTATTCTGAACAAGCAGGTCGTTTGCTTCCATTTCCCTGAATGGAATAGGAAGTATTAGGTTTCCTGCATCATAAGGAAGACCTGCTTCTATGTCCACCTGCCATCTTTTTAGGTCGTGCAGCCTGTGTCCTTCCCAGCAGAGTTCCCAGTATCTCTCCTGGCGTATCTGATCCTGTGTCAACGGGCCGGTAAGAAGAGGAGCCAGAGCTCTGTCCCTGATAACATTAATATCCTGGATTGGAGCATTTGGTCCAATCTGAGGACCTGTTGACTCAAAATTCGCTTCTGCTCTTACCAGGTACATTTCTGCCAGTCTGATAAGTGTGATATTGGCAAAGTAATCTCCCCACTTTGCAGTATTTATCCCACCATTATTCAGTATAGTACCAACACCATAGTAATACATCTTATTGATATCCGCGATTGTATAACTATCATCCATCTCAGCTTCTCCCTGGTAGAAACCTCTCAGATCGTTCGCATCAAAAGTTGCAAGGAAACCAGGCTGTATGTCATAGTCGCCTCTTCCCATACCGTTCAGTGAAGCGTACATTACAGTCAGCCAGGATGTATTACTGGCCACGTTATTCTGCAGGGCGAAAATATCTTCGCTTGTTGCAGCATTATTATTAAACGCCTCCAGAGGTGTGGCAACCAGCGAATAATACCCTGACTCAATTACCCTGTTTGCTTCAGTTGCAGCATTGGTAAAATCACTCATCTGCAGGTATATTCTTGCAAGCACAGCACTGGCGGCATATGTTGTTGCATAGACATCATTGAACTCAGGTAAAAGAGTCTTCGCATCAGTTAAGTCATCCAGTGCCTGTGTATAACATTCTCCTACAGTATTCCTGGCAACTTCAATTGCATCACTTACATCTTTTGTAGGAGTGGTTAGAATAGGAACACCCAGCTGGCTGTTAGCCTGCCCGGGTTCATATGGCAAACCAAAGAGCCTGGTCATATCGAAGAGCACCCATCCTCTTAAGAATTTAGCTTCACCCTCGATTCTCTGCGCATCATCAGCATCAAGCACTGCGAGTGTTTCAGGATCGATAAGCACATTACATATATTTATCAGTTCATATGCTTCGATCCATGTATCTCTGATATATGAATTAGTAACAGCAATTTCCTTGTTT
>Ga0272441_10000957_pt1 | contig 62685 bp, 58 predicted proteins | sample SSMProp6N_FD_193582 | JGI IMG/M metagenome (GOLD analysis project Ga0272441, IMG submission 193582) | Marine sediment archaeal communities from Little Sippewissett salt marsh, Falmouth, MA, United States - SSM-Prop-6N | ecosystem: Environmental > Aquatic > Marine > Wetlands > Sediment ... | reverse complement strand
GTTCACACGCGTCCGATTAACGCGGACGCGATAATCAGATACGTTTTACGGAACTGGAATTCCGAAGATGAGTAACCAGCAGGGTAATGAGTACATCTGAAGAAAAATACCGGAAATGGGGAGTGCCGGTCATCTGGCGGAACATGATAGTGGCGTTCGTACTCACGCTCGTGTTTGTCGCGCTCATGAACCTTGCGGTCGACCCGTTCGAACTGTACGGAAGCACTATCCTGCCGGTGAGGAACGTAAACGGTTACGCAAACAAGCTCAATCTCTACGATGAATTCGGTGGAAGCGCCAACATACTGATAATGGGAAGCTCGAAGGTCATGACTTTCGATCCCGTACTCGTGGATTCAACAACAGGCGGAACCACGTTTAATTTCTGGCTTCCCGGCTCAGGCGCAGAGACCTACTACGCCGCCCTGAACCTCGCCCTCGAAAATAACGACGTCCCCATCGACACGATCATCCTCGGGCTCGGTATCGAGACAATACATCCCGCGTTTCCGATCCAGCCGGAGGCGAAATTCGTGACCGAAATCTCCCGCCACTTCATCTATAATCCGGAATTCCAGGGAACGATTTATGAAAGGCTGGGGCTACTTTTCACGATAGACCAGACACTGAACTCGTACTACAAGATATCTCAGAATTTAAGAGGGACACTGAACCAGGCACAGGTTGATGGAATTGACGTCCGAAAGCTGGAATTCAGGGCGGACGGGTACACGGGTCACACGCTTGCGGAAACAGAGATCGCCGAGGGCACGTATGATTTCGATGCAGAGATCACATCCCGGCTGAGACAGCCAAGGTATAACGATCAGGGGATGGCTATTGCCGCTTGGCAGGGAATAGAGGGCGTGCGAGTTCGGTACTGGGAGGATTTTCTCTCGCTTTGTGAGAGAGAAGACATTACAATCTATGCTTTCATGACACCGGCGCATCCGCGATTCTGGGAGTTGATGGATACATTTGACGCAATCCCTGTTTTTGACGAGGTCACGGATTACTTCAGAGAATCCGTTACTGGTGCCGGAGGATCTTTCAGGGATTTCCGGTACGTTGAAAGTTTCAATGGAAGCGAAGACCAGTTTTACGACGAGATCCATATGCGCCCGGCGAACTGCGACGCGCTTGTAGATGAATTACTGAAGGATTACGAACCGGGTGCGACAGAATAGATGCTGTTTCCGAGTTACATATTCCTTTTCGTCTTCGGACCGATCGCGATCATCGGCTACTGGCTGATCAGGAACCAGAAAGCCCGTCGCACATGGCTCACAGTGATGAGCTATATCTTCTACGGTTACTGGAAATGGCAGTTCTGCGCACTTCTCCTGGTTTCAACAATAGTCGACTTTTTTGTCGGGAAGAAACTCGCATCGGTCGAGGAACCCGGCAGGCGAAAATTCTGGCTGATTGTCTCACTCGCCGCCAATCTCGGCATGCTTGGATTTTTCAAGTACTACATGCTCTTGGCCGCATCGGCCAACGAGATCGCCGGATGGCTTGGGGCTGGCCCATGGCTTCCTGGATGGGAGATAGTGCTGCCCATCGGGATCAGCTTCTTCACCTTCCAGTCGATGTCCTACACGATCGACATCTACCGTCGGGAAATTAAACCGACCGGCGACATAATCGAGTTCGCGGCTTATGTATCGCTGTTCCCCCAGCTTATCGCCGGTCCGATAGTCAGGTATTCGGAGGTTTATAAAACCCTCAGGAACCTCCCTGCAAAGCTATCACTCAGCAATCTGAACCTGGGCCTGTTCTACTTCACCGCCGGGCTTGTCAAAAAGGTCCTGATTGCAGATCGAATTGCATACTTTTCCGATCCGATGTTCCAGGATTACACTAACCTTGTACCCATAGAGGCGTGGCTCGCGATTCTCGGATTCTCGCTGCAGCTTTATTTCGACTTCGCCGGTTACTCGCTCATGGCGATAGGACTCGGCTACCTTCTCGGGCTGGAATTCCCACAGAACTTTAATTCTCCATACAAGGCGGTATCGATAAGCGATTTCTGGCGACGGTGGCACATGACCCTTTCGCGCTGGCTCCGCGATTATCTCTACATTCCCCTCGGAGGGCGTAATAACCGCTTCATTGCACTTGCCGTGACTATGCTTCTGGGCGGGCTGTGGCATGGCGCCGCATGGACCTACATGATCTGGGGCGCGTACCATGCGGTTCTCCTCGAACTGCATCACCATCTGAAAAGGTTCAAATGGATTCCCAAAAACATTGCCTGGGCACGGATCGGGACATTCCTGCTGGTGACCATCGGATGGGTTTTCTTCAAACCCGAATCGCTCGAAGCATCGCTAACTATATTGAAAAAGATGTTCGACTTCGCGAATTTCACAACGCTTGTAAGGATTTCCCCGCTTTACCTTCTGATACTCCTCATCGCTCTTCTCTGGGCAATGCTCGGACCAAACATGGTCGACCTGATCCGAAACAAGGAAGCCGCTCCGCGTCGCGCATGGGCAATCGCACTGGGATTCCTTGCCGCCTTATGTGTCCTCTTCTTCTCCGAGGCAAGTCCGTTCCTGTACTTCCAGTTCTGATAAAAAAAAAGCCTTCGCATGAGCGAAGGCATGATTACTTATTATGGAGCTTCCCTAGAGATTGTCCTCAAGGACCTGGCGCATGTACATCAGAAGGTGCTTCTTTAACTCGGGACGCTTCATCGCCCAGTCGATGGACGCCGTAAGGAATCCCTCGACCTGCCCGACATCCCATCGCCTGCCCTGGTAAAGCACCGCATGCATCTTCTCTTCCTTCAGCAGAAGCCTCAGAGCATCTGTAAGCTGAATCTCGCCCTTGTGATCTGGTTTGGTCTCTTTCAGGCACTTGAAAACACCCGGCGTGAGAAGGTATCGCCCGATTATCGCAAGATTGCTTGGAGCTTCGTCTACAGGTGGTTTTTCGATAAGGTTGGTCACGCGAATTACACCGTTACCGTTGTCCTCGCCCGCGACGATGCCGTAGCGGCTGACTTCACTCTCCGCAACCGGCTGGACCGCAAGAATACTTGTCCCGTATTCCCGGTAAGCTGCAACCATAGCCTTCGTTGCCGAACTGGCCGGATCAGAGATGTCATCACCGAGAAGAACGACAAAAGGCTCGCTGCCAACGTGATCTTCCGCAACCGACACTGCGTGACCGAGTCCGAGTGGTTCACCCTGGCGAATGTAATGGAGCCTGGCAAGACGTGTAATATTCTCGATCAGCTCAAGCTCCGATGCCTTGCCCTTCGACCTGAGAAAGTGCTCCATCTCGAACGCCTTGTCGAAATGGTCCTCAACCGCCCTTTTTCCACGGCCAGTAATGATAAGGATGTCCTCAAGTCCGCTACCAACTGCCTCTTCAACCACGTACTGAATCGTCGGTTTATCGACAATCGGCAGCATTTCCTTCGGCTGCGCCTTTGTTGCAGGCAGAAACCTCGTGCCGAGGCCCGCTGCAGGAATTACCGCCTTGTTAATGCTGTTTGTCATACTTAATCAAAATCCTTCCTCTATAAAAACAGTGTTTTCCTGCCCATCATTATAATATAAAGACTATTTCGATGCTGTATTCAGAAATCTAACGATCTCTTTCCAGACCATCGTAGCTCCGTGACGTTCCGGTCCCCAGATAAACTCATGGTCTTCGCATGGCTGGATTATCGCACGGCAACACCTGTTGCCCGCATCCGTTATTGCCTTTGCAAGATTCGCGGTCTGGTCCGGAGGAACCATCACGTCATTGTCTCCATGAACAAGCAGCACGGGTGCCTTTATCCTGTCAGAGACACCCATTACCGAGCGCCTGTCCAGTTCATCTGTATCCTGTTCGGCAAACTCCCTGAAAAATGGATCGGCAAGCAGGATATGATTAATATCCCTGACCCATTTCACCCATCCCGACATGTCATATACACCAGATAATCCGATAACTCCCCTGACGATATTATCAGCCTCTATGCGGCTTACTGCGAGTAGATTTACAATAGCTCCATGCGAGCTTCCCATGAGCCAGATATTATCAGGATTAACGGTATCAAGGTTTTTTAATACCTGATAACATGCAAGCATGTCGTCGACTTCGCCCACGCAGAATTCCACGTCACCGTCGCTGCCGTCCTCACCACGGTATGATGGTGCGATTACCGTCCATCCGGCCTTTGCAAGTCGCCTGAGGACTATATCGTAGTGAGGCGGGATACCCCAGATTCCCCCATGTCCGACAATAATCGCCCCACCATCGGGGGCAGGCAGGTCCACGGGGTGCCTGGGAGCCGGAAGCGGACTATCAGCGGGCTGATAGAGCCATGCCCGGATTTTTAAGTCGCCTGACAGGTACTCCACAACATGCGCGCTAACATCCCTTGCTCCACGACCAAGAAATCCGGGAAGTGGCCTTACGATCTCAAATTTGCCGGTCTGTACTGCCAATTCATTAATCACTCTCCCCCGATTCCCAGCACTGATGCACAAACGACAGAATATCATCCCATGCTGAAAGCGATAAATTGACTGCTTCGATCCCGTAACGTGGAATGTCTCCTTCATGCCGCCAGAGGAATCCATGTCCGGCGTCCGTATATTTATTGTACAGATAATTCGTTTTTCCACACCGGTTGAATGCATCGACCATCGCTTCCTGCTGTGACACCGGGACAAGCGTGTCGCTGTCGCCGGTTACGAGCATCACGGGAGGTTCCATAATGCATGCAACACGAATTGCGGACCTTGCTGCGAACTCATCCGGATGATCGAGGGGACCGCCACCGTAAATTCTGCGGGACAGGTCATCCTCTTCATACTGTCCGGTATCCTGGAGGTAATACCACCAGCCGACGATATCCATGACTCCATATCCACAGACCACGGCAGGAATTTCCGGATCGCGGGACGCGGCGAGTGCGGCAATTAATGCTCCGTGGGATGTCCCGATTACCGCAAGTCTCGATGAGTCAACTGACTGGTTACACCTCAACAGGTTGATACAGTTAAGAACATCATCAACTTCACCGAGAGCAACCTCTATCTCACCATCGCTGCCATTCTCGCCCCGGTACGAGGGCATTATTACCAGATAACCATCGTTTGCCAGTTCAAGCGCCTTCAGGCGCATACGGTTTGTAACTCCGTTTATTCCCCCGTGGCACAGAACCAGTGTCGGTACCGCTGATTCACCAGAACCACCCGGGAACACCGCTTCGCACATGACTTCAAGGCTGCCGGAAGCATATGAGTAAATTTGGACTTCGTATTCAACTCCATCGGTCCACGTGACCTCGACCACACCGACTGAACTAAATCCATCGAGCTGAGGATACACATCCGCATATACTGTGTGTCCTGTCAGAAAGGGCACAAGGGCAGCACAAAGCACTATGTAGTGAAGTCTTCGAATCATCATGACGCCATTGTATTGGAGTTTTGCTGCCTGACCTGGGGTGGAATTACCTCTCCGAATTCCTGGAAGAACACTTCCTCCAAAGACATTTTTTCCTGGTTTATCTCGTAGATTTTAAAATCATTCTGCGCAAGGGCGTAAACAAGGTTCGGTATTTCATTCTCATCCTGGAGCGTACAGGTCAGCATTCCTGAGTAATACTGCTCGTTGGCAACTTTAATTTTTTCGAGCACCGGCTTAAGCCTTGCATACTCTTCCTCATCATTGAAAACCACGCCGGGTGGCGTAAATCTTGGCCTGAGCCTGACATCGACCTTGTTCGTGTGCAGCGTAAGGTCGTCAAGGCTGGCAATTTTCCTGAGACGTCCGTGATCGATGATCGCGATCCTGTCGGCAACATCCTCGACATCCCCGAGAACGTGACTTGAGAAAAGTACCGCCGATCCCTTTTGGGCCGCATGCACCATTATGTCCTTGACAAGTCGTCGACCGATAGGATCGAGTCCGGTCTGGGGTTCATCGAGAAATAATACCCTCGGCCACCCGAGAAGAGCCTGGGCGAGGCCGATCCGCTGTGTCATTCCCTTGGAGTATGTCTTCAGTCGACGCTTAACGGCTGAAGGTTCCAGCTTGACAAGTTCGAGGACCTCGTGGACACGGCTCTTTCTATAGCGATATGGTATACCTGCAAGCTCGGCATGGTAATTCAGGAACGAAAGCCCGTTAAGATGGCCGTAGAAATTCGGGTTCTCCGGGAGATAGCCTACCTGGCGCTGCGCCATCGGATGTCCCGGACGAAACCCGAGCACCCAGAGGTCGCCGGAGGTCGGGAAAATTATGTTCAGGCATGATTTTACGAATGTCGTCTTGCCCGAGCCGTTGGGACCGAGAAGCCCGAAAACTTCACCGGGTTCGACCGAAAGGGAAAGTCCGCCCAGTGCCCATACAGGATGGGCTTTTCCGAATCGCTTGGTGAGGTTATGACTTACGATGTACGACATATAGTGCTATGACACCGGAAAAGGCGCGACCGTTCAGACCGCGCCTTATGCCCCACTATATTTTGGGGCACCTATCTCCCATACGTCCCGTAGTTTCTAATCTTCAACTTCCTGATTATCAACCCGATAATCACGAAGTATCAAGCGCTGTCTGAGTAATGTTCCGTACTCTAATCCCAGGCAGTACCGTAGTGGGTCGTGCCCGTTATGAATACGGCGACCTCTTCGGACGGCGCGCTGTTGAGTCCGATAAGATCCTGGGCGGTGACCCTGTAGTAATACCAGCCTGACACAACTGACTGGTCGAGGTACGACGGGTAGAGAATCGGGTATTCGTTTACCTTGCCGAAATCGGTCGCGTAGTGAGCAACCGAGACCTGCGTACGCCATAGGTTGTAACCCGCGATGTCACCATCGGTCTTGTTCATATCCCATGAAACAAGTGCGCCTTCATCGGTTGCCGAGATCATCGGGTTAAGAGGAACTGCTGGCGGAAGGTCCTGGTTCGGGTTGAACGCGTTAACGAACGAGGCGTTACTGTGAACCATTCCGTTTCCGAGGTTGAACCTGGCCCTTACAACAGCCACACCGGGATTCTGGGCAAGATACTTGCCGGTGATGGGCTCGAAACTGCCGATCGCCGGGTTCTCTGTGTACCACTCTACCCTCTGGGTTCCCACCTCATTTGTGCCATCGTTGTAGTAAAGCGTGGCCTTGAACTGCTGAAGGCCGCCGATGGCAATATTAACCCCGGCGGGTTCGATTACAATACTTGTAACGAACCTTTCAGGTGTGTCAAAGGGATTATCACCTTCGTTAATGTAAAGCGGATCAGCAAATGTGTCCCCGTTGCTGCACCCGAAAGCAATCGGGAGAGCAGTTATCAGGAGAACAAAAGCAAGAAGTGTGACACGAATAATGTTCCGGGACATTCGGACCTCCGGGGTCAACTCATGTAAATTGAAGTAACGTAATGCAAGCCGCCCCCAATTCCGGGCGGACTGAAAGGATAATCTATCACAGCGAAATAAAGGGTGTCAAGCAAATGGCAGGTGCGTTAAATAATATTAATCATTATTAGAAAATTAACGCCGGAAACACATGTCCTCCCATCGCGAAAACCTTAGCACACTTACAATACCCGGGTGAAGGATTAAAGGGATTAAAAATCCCCGTTAAAAACATCGGTCCCCGAAAGCCCATTATTAATGGGGTTCTTAAAGGGGGATACAGAATGAGATAAAAAGAGAAACAAGCAGCCTGAATCATGCTGAGATTGCGCAAAGGAGATAAATGTGGTATATAGTATCATAGCACGCTATAATACGCTATGGACTAAAGGGCGGACAACCCTTCTCCCGCCCGCGCCGATCAGTCCGTGGGACATGGTCCCGAGCGGAATCTGACTGGAGGTGCACTTAATATGCATAATTTTACACCAGGTGAAGTTTTCACAGCAGTATTTTGCGGGGTAGTGGTCCTGTCTTATGTAGTGAACAGGATGCACGCAGTGAACCTGTCAAAGAACCGCAACGAGGTTCATTAAAAGCAAAAAACGCGCTGCTTGTTTTGAAGAACGCGTCGAGATACGATCGAAGGTGAATTTACAGGCGTCCCGGTTTACCGGGCGCTTTTTTTATTTGAAAAATCAGTTTATAGCATATTATTCGCATGAGTGAATGCGCCGCACGTATCATCCATGCAGGGATTCTATAGATTTTCGAACCCCGGGGTTGGTGAACGACTCAAGATATGAGAACCGGGCAAGATGATGGACGAACAGGTTTTGCTAATAATTTCGCCGTACAGGAATTTTAAAGCACATATCCTGTATACAGCCAAACTATAAAAAAAATCCCAATAAAAGCCAGGGATCACGTAAGTGTTATCACGATGCACCTTTTAGGCCCATGCCCTGTATCGCGCATCATTAAAGGGCTACAGGGCCCGAGGTTACGGAAGGCTGAATATTACTGTACCAATGCCGTTTACAGCGGCAAGTAATAGGATGCTATTATAGATTGTAGGGTGTAATTTTTCTAAAATGCCCTGAAACCCGCATGAAATAAGGCTTTTATCTTGACACACCCCTAATGTGCTGTATACTTGAATGAGCAAATTACAGGGAAACCGCGAGTCGCGTGGAGATAATCAATGGATACGCATCCCTTTTATCATCGCGTGGACGGCGATTTTCCGTGTTTGGCTCCTATTTCATTCTATATCAATTGTAAAGGAGGCGTCGAATGAACAAGCAGGAGCTTATCGAGGCCATCGCAAAAGAGACAGGCCTCACCAAAGCCGATTCAAAGAGGGCCCTCGAGGCTTTCACCGGCATCGTGACCAAGCAGCTCAAAAAGGGTGACCAGGTCAGACTGATCGGCTTCGGTACTTTCTCCGTCCGGAAGCGCAAGGCGCGCAAGGGCATCAATCCCCAGACCGGTGAGCAGATCAAGATCAAGGCTCGCAAGGTCCCGCACTTCGCACCCGGTACAGAGCTCAAGAACGCCCTCTAAGAAAGGGCAATTTTCCTATTTCACGATTTGAAACCAATCGATCTACATCGGTAGCAAGAAGCTGGACGCCCAACGGGGCGTCCTTCTAGTTTATCTGCCTGCTGGCTTACCGGTAATGACTGCTGCTATAATCACCGAAACCGCATCATGGCGACAAACTCCATCGATCATGCAAGTACTGAAAGCCGCATGCTGGGTATTTCCGAGCGTGCATGGATTCTGCTGATCGTACTCGCCGCCATGGCAATCCGTATGTGGGGGCTCGATTTCGGACTCCCCCAGCGCTTCCACACCGATGAGCCGGTTGTTGTAACACGTGCCCAGTATGGTGCGGCGACCGACTACTGGAACCCGGAAGCGTTCCACTGGCCCAGCCTTCAGATCTATATCCTCGGTTTCGAGTACAAGGCATGGTACTGGATCGGTAACTCCACCGGTGCATGGAATACCGATGAGTACGGTGAGATCGAACCGGAAGAAAGGTTCATCGCGTACGCCCTGAGGGCTCCCGGTGGATTCTACTATCTCGGCCGTTTAACTACAGCACTCTTCGGAGCCGGGATTATCCTGCTTCTCTACATTCTTGCCCGACGCATGTTCGATTACAGGATCGCTCTGGGCTGTGCATTCCTCGCATCGGTAAATCCCATTCTCGCAAGACACTCCCGATACATAACACCCGACATTCCGTCCGAATTTTTCCTCCTGGCTGTTTTACTTTACCTCGACTTCCTGGTAAATCCGTCACCTGCATCGAAAGACAGCTCAAGGCTGAAGTTCACTCACAGCAGGTGGTGGTACGTCCTGATGGCTGCGATCCTTCTGGGACTTGGAACCGGAACCAAGTACCCGGTTGGATTTATGGGCTTTCCTATGATCGCGGTGATCCTGGCATACGGTCCCGGGAGTTCATTTATAAAACGCATACCCGTGGCCTTCATCGCAGGCCTGATCTCGATCGCCGTATTTTTCCTGACCACCCCATACGCGATTATCGAGTGGGAGAAATTCACCTCGGCACTTCGTGAGATCGGAGGACATGTCCAGTCCGGGCAGCACATCGGGATGGAGATATCCGGAAGCATCTGGAGCACGGTGCTTGGTTCGCTGATTGCAAACATGGGCGTGATACTGACCGTCATGGGAATTGTCGGGCTTGTCACGTTCTTCTTTGTAAAATTCCGCAGGTCGTGGCACATCGCATTCAGCCTTATTGTGGTGCTTTCGGGTATAGCTCCACTGAACGTGTTTTCCGACAGGTACCTCGTTCCCCTGATACCCCTTCTGCTGCTTGGATTCGGTCATCTTGCCGGGTATTCAGTCGGGTCCGAGGACAAACCGCGAAAAATATTAAACAGCCTGGTTATCACGATCGCTGTAATTATCGGGCTGATGGAAGGTTTGAAATATCTTCTACCGGTCTGGCTCTACCTGCCGATCGCACTCGGAACCGGGCTAGCTTATTTCAAGCTTTCATCATCACGAACGCCGGGCACGAATTACAAATCCGTGGCAGTCGCAATTCTCTTAATTGCTGTCGGGAGCTGGGGAATTTATAAAACCGGTACCGAAGCCCATGCGCTTACGCTTACCGATACTCGCGAGCTCGCGCTTGAATGGGTTGAGGATAATATCCCCGGACACAGTGTAATCGTGGAGGAACAGGGAGGCCCCGACCTCTACACTGATGATCTGGTCCCGCTCGTACCCGAGCCTTGGTATTTCGTGACAACAATCGAACCGCTGTTTACACTCGAATGCCTTCAGACCACACCTCTTGAAAAAATGATGATCCCGAATCCGGACTGGGTGATAACCTCAAGCTATGTTCGCGGACGATACGAGCGTGAGGAGGCGGCAGCCCAGTTTCCCGAACTAGTCGAATCATTTAATGAATACTACTCTTTCATTGATAACAGGCTGACAGAGGTGGCAAGGTTCAGTCCCGGAAACGAAGTCACGGGCGAGGAGGTCGTCGTTTACAGGACAATTCACGACACAAGGGATGACTCCCTTGAATGGATCGAGGGCAACATCCCGACGGGAAGCCTCATTGTCATGGAGGAGGGCGGTCCGGACATTTACTTCATCGAGCCTGAAAATCCGGATGCCGACAGGATTGCCGAATCGCTTCCCGAACCATGGTATTACGTCGAGGAGATTTTCCTCTCGACCCATGTCCACGACTCGATCCAGAATCCGCTTGAAACCCTCGTGGTTACGGGGCCCGACTGGGTGATCACGAACAGCATCGTGAGGGACAAGCAGACTAGTGAATGCGCGATGTCAGAATTTCCCGACCTTGCGCAGGTATTCGCGAATTACTACTCGCTTATCGATGGATACCTTCAGGAGGAAGCAAGGTTTACACCTGATGAAGACATGATGGGGCCTGAGGTAGTGATTTACAAAGTACCCGAGGGATTCTGGCAGAATGTTCAGCTGGGATCCGGCGGAAATTAAGCTGCTTTTTTTCGTGTTCGTCGGGGAATCGAAGCAACGGCGAGTGAGACAAGGAAAATTATAATCAGAATTCGGTCAGCTCTTCCATTCATTACGAAATCGGGCAGCATCCATCCATCGTATCGCAGAACGACCCCCTGAATTCTGCCTGCAAGCCTGTCGATGAATCTCCTCGCGGACAGTTCAATACGGGAACCGTCCGGATCGTATGCATAGAGGCGGTAAACGGCCAGATTGAACAATTCCTCTACAGGTACCACATAATCTTCCATTGTCGGTGTGACAGAAGTTGCATCCTGCACCCACGAAACAGCACCACCCTCTTCATAGATATTCATTGCATCCGCAACACCGAGGAGATTACCATGGACATCCGTTACGACACTGTTGAACGTAGGGTCCTGGATAACCCAGCGGCCACCTATCCAGACCTCGACCGTGGTGTGTGCCCGGTCGAAAGATCCGGGCGATGCCATTAGCGCGACCATCCGTGCCGGAATTCCGTATGAATTGAGCGCGCTGATATAGAGTATGGAGAACAGGGTGCAGTAAGCCCGTTTACCGGATTTGAGGCTGTCGAGAATCTCGCACGGATCTTTTGATTCGAAACGGTTCGATGGATCGGGTCCCTGGAGCATGCGTGTCCAGTCGCGCAGAACCGTAACGATTTCATACTGCGTCAGGCCTGAGAGATCGCCAACATCCTCATCGAGAACTTCTCTGACAGCACCGATGATTTCTTCATCGTAATAATACGGGTTAGTTTCAGGATATCCTGACAGTACGGGCAGCCGACGATCAGTATGGATAGCTGGCGCTATACCGGTCGGCATAACTGAGCGGGTGCCGTACAGGACGGATAATTCGAGGAGAACACATGCGATCGCAAGGAATAAAAAATATAACCTCACGGGATATTTGCGATTAGAGGAAGTACGAAGCATATAAAGAACCTGAAAACCCGGTTAACTAATCACCATTATAACAGGATGGTTTCGATAGTGCTGGTAACAAGGTACAAATCATGGCAATTAGACCACTCAAAGCGTTTATCAACATTAATATAAGAAAATGATTAATACTGCCAGAACAATTCCAGTTGCCGATATCTGGAAAACGGTTGAAAAATGAGAATTATTTGATATCATGAAAGCATGGAATAATCCGGGTGCATGGACAACAATCCCTGCACCTGCGAGGCTGATCATATGAAAATCACACGCTGGAAGAAGACCAAGGGAGAACCTAACCTGGATCAGATCCGAACACTTGTAGCGGATGAGGGACTTCGATGCTACACATGGAGCGATGCCCCCGGTAAATTCTACCCGGAGCACACCCATGACGAGGATGAAATGAGATGGATCGTCCAGGGCAGCCTCACTGTGGGCGTGAACGGTAAAGAAGTAAAGCTCAAGGCCGGCGACCGCATTGAGCTTCCGGCCGGAACCGCACACTGGGCGAGGGTGAGTGAAGACGGCCCCATAATCTACCTTTGCGCAACAAAAAACTGATCCTGAAATCACAACAAGATCTGTTTCCGACGAAAAAACCCCGCCGGCCAGCGGGTAATTTTTTCGCGCTCAGTATAGTTAATACTGCCCAGGTTTCAGATATCCTGTAGTATTTTTTTTACGGCATCTCTTCGGGAAGGAAAACACTCAACATGAATGTATCTCCGCCCGATCCATGAAGCACAAGGATATTCCCGTCGAAATCATTGCCATCTATTCTCTGTGGATCGCCGGAAATTGTTTCCGAATCACCGTACGAACCGATGTAATCTCCGCCGGATACATCTCCCGTGTAGACCCTTATAAGCGGCGAGTCACTGTCATAGTCGAGAATATGGAACCGGTTACCGTCATCGCGTGACATGTCCCTCGCATCGGTCCAGCTTGAGTCCGTTCCGTCCCCGAAGTACCTTCCGCTGAATTTCATGAACCACGAGTCCTTGTACCAGTTGGTACAGTAGAAATCGGGCTGTTCGAGAACCCAGATCGATTCGCCATCCGTATCCGTGTCGATCGCGACGATCCATTCGTAGTAAGTCTTATCGATCCCCGTATTTCCGGATGACACATCGTAGTTGTACCCGCACCATGATGTGTAGTAGTCGTATACGTAATCCGGGGGCTGGATCAGGTGTAGGTAATGACGCACGTATGGTTCATCAGGGGGGTCTGGATACTTGGTCGTACCAAGAAGGATCGCGAGTGTGTCGGCGTACGTTCCGGTCTGCGATGTGAAACTCGCGACGTCCCGTACCGGCCCGCCATCGAGTATAGCGCTCGAAGTCTGGTTGCCATCCGGATCGAACACCTTATAGCGGGTACCTCCCCCGCAGACCATATGACATGTGGACACGATATCCATGAATTCGGGGTAGAAGTCCGCGGGCATGGAATAATTCATGTATCCTGAGTGGTAGTACTCATCGAGTGGATAAACCCACGTCAGCCAGTCTCCATACAGAATATAAAGGTCACCGGTCAGGTCATCGATCCCCATGTCGAGCGCATCGACTCCATCCCTTAGAGGGATATTCTTCGACGGCCACGCGGTTACATCGACTTCCACTGAGCACACGGCATCGGCGTCATCAGTATCGGTAACCCGGAGCCAGACGGTACCGGTATAACTTTCCGTGTACGTATGGAGTGGATAATCATCCGATCCGGTGTATGAATCGTCGGGATCTTCATCGTAAATTCCATCCCCGTCGAAATCCCACTCGTACGTAAGGTCATCCCCGTCATCATCATAGGTGCCTGTAGCATCGAACTGAACGGGGACGCCGACATCCCAGCCCTCAGCGGGCATAGGCGTGGACGGATCGATTAAGAGATCGCATACGGGCGCGTAATTAAACGGGTCTGGTGAAATAAACAGATTGCTCCTGAAAATCGTCGTCAGGGGATCGGTGTACGCAAGATTCGGCACGCCGAAATCATTCTGGTAGTCATGATCGGGATATTCGACGAGAACGAAATACTCGTTGCCATCGTTCGAGTAGATGTGGTCTGCCGGGATTTCCACGTGATACGTGGAATAGTTCTCATCTCCGTCTACCGGGGTCATTTCCGCCGAATTTAAGCAGTATGACGAATCAAGGACTGTTGACTCCACCCTGATAACGTAATCCTCCATCACGCCGCTCTCCACTTCCGAGTGCCAGTCGAAGATGCTGATGTCGAGTATCAGGTCCCCTCCCCAGTCGGTGTCGTCAATATAATGAAGGTCATGTGTTATAACGACGCTGCTTGCTACCGCTTCGGGGGCGTTTGCGGGATGCGTGTCGGCATCTATCCAGTTCGCGACAACGGCGTATCCGAACTTTATCCCTCCCGGTTTCGGGAATCTTATGTAGTAATTTCTCGTCGCGGTGTTTCCCGATGAGAATCTCCCCTCGTAACCCGGATTGACCGTTAACCACGACCAGAGGTCCTCGTCCATAACAAGGTCATCCGCAAAATATTTATATGGGTTCAGCGTCGCACCCGGCGTGTAATCATGGGTTGCGAGTTTACCCTCCACATAGCCAAGAAGCTGACTGTGTGTAATGTCCTGGTTGAATTCCGTTGGATTAAACCACCGAGTATATCCATCAGGCCCACCACCATCGTAATCATGCGGATCGATAAGCATGTACGGGTCTGTTCCAATGGCCGGGATTATAAGGTCGCTGTTTGTCTGGAGAGTTTGAGAACCTTCACTCATGAAAATCCCGCGGACATCGTAACCATTGAACTGCGGAAGACCAGGGAACGGATGCGTTATGCTGATATCGACATCGAGGTCGATGTAACTTGCGTCGTTCTGAACCTTGTTGATCGAAAGACCGAGGAATGCGGGATTGGCATTCAGGAAATTAACAACGTTCGCGGTGAACATGGCATGTCGGAGTGGAGTGACAGCCGTATCCCATGTAACAGGATCAATTTCGATATCGTAATAACCCCACAGGCAGGTCTGTCCATTGTTGTCATTATCGATTGTTAGTCCATGTTCTCCGGAAATGTCAGGTTCCACCGGATTTAAGTCCGTACCGGAGTTGCTACAGCCTGAGTAAATGCACATAAGCAGGGCTGCCGGAATGATAAATGCTCTTTGAAATGACATCGCGACCTCCCGGGATCGTTACCGAGTCAAAATCAGGACAGGTCTTATTTTATCTCATATCGGGATAATTGAAAAATCCGCATGTATTAGATGCGTGGTAAATTCAGGAGGTCATATCGTTAACAATTTCAATGACTCTTTTTTTGAAGGCAGGTATAGCCTCCGTTACCTCTCTCGTCATCTCTCCACCGACTGTCAGCGGGTCGGCGATTTCCATCGCGATGATCCTGACATCGTGGGGAAATTCCAGTCCAAGCTGCTGTGAGATCATAAAAAGCTCAGGGATACCGGTGTAGTGAGGGGATGGAACAGCCGTAGCGAGAAGGTCCTTAGGGTCAATCTCTATAAGTGTCCCGGGTGGATTCTCACCCGTGACAATCGCATCTACAATTACCGCTTTCTCATATCCAATAAAATAATCAAGAAGGACGACACCGTGCTCCGGCGTATATTCCACATCCGCAAGGTCACTTAATTCATCCTCCAGCTCGCGGGCAACGATTAGCCCGACTGCGTCATCGGCGAGGATATCGTTACCCAGTCCGATAACAAGAACACTTTTAGTGGGATTCATAAAATCATTCCAGTTCAACAGAAATAAAACACGCCCGTGAAAACAGGGGCGTGATAAATTTTCAGAAAATTAATTATACGTCATTAACGCCCGTCCCGGCGAATCTCCCTGATAAGCTCACGATTTTCATCGTAGATGCTCACAATCAGGGGCATCTGTCCGGGAAGGCAGTGAGTAGCGCATCCGTGGCATGGATCGTAGGCCCTGAAGCCCATCTCGATCATGTTCATGATGCCGTCGTCGACATTTCCGTCCTTCACAATACCGCGAGCCGCCTTGTCGACCGACATCGCGATACGCGCCGCGTTGTTCTGTGTGGCGACGATCAGATTCGCCCTCTGGACGACTCCCCTCTCATCGGTCTTGTAGTGATGGAACAAAGTGCCGCGCGGGGCTTCGACTACACCGACACCCTCACTCGGGGTCTCGGTCGGGATCGTGCGGAAGTTCGGATCGGTGATCTGGTCGTTCTTCGCAAGGTCCACCATCATCTCGGCAGCGCTCACAAGCTCGATCAGACGCGCCCAGTGGTTGGCAAGCGTCATGTGGACGGGCTTACCGCCAAGCGTGGAGAACATCTTCTCGTACGCTTCCTGAGCGACCGGGGTAGCCATTCCATCGGCCGCGTTCAGACGGGCGAGTGGTGCGACAGCATAAACACCGCTGTCCTTGCCATCCTCGAAGCCCTTCCATCCGATATTCTTGAGGTAGCAGAACTTGATGTAGCTCCACGGTTCAATATGCTCGGCGACGTGCTCCATGTAATCCTGGGCCTTGAACTTCGCGTATTCCTTGCCATCAGGATCGACAACACGTAGCATTCCATCGTAGAAATTGACCTTGTTGTTCTCGTCGACAAGACCCATGTAGTAGGTTTTGTGAGTGTAGGGATCGGATGTAATGAGGTCGACGTACTCCTGGTTCGCGAGCACGATGTCCTCGAAGGCCTTGAGGCTGAACTTGCCGAACTCGACAGCTTTCTCGCTTCCCTTGATCCACTCTTCCTGGAGTTCCTTGTTGATTCCCTTGGAAACACCTCCGGGAAGCCCGTGCACCGGGTGGATGATCTTGCCTGCGGTCTTCGAGACAAGGTCTCGGACAATGCGCCTTGTGGCAATCACATCACCGGCTATCTCGAGTCCGACCTTTCCGATGACCCCGAGGATATTCCTCTCGGCCTTCGGAGCAGTCGGACCAACGATGAAGTCGGGTCCGCCAAGGAAGTAGAAATGGAGCGCATGATCTTCCACTGTGAAGGCGTTGTAGACCAGTTCGCGGATCATGCGTCCGGCCGGTGGCGGCTCGACCTTGAACACATCGTCAAGTGTCTTGGCCCCGGCCATATGGTGAGCCATCGGGCATACACCGCAGATTCTCGATGTGATCTGCGGCATATCCTCGACATGGCGTCCTTCGGCGAATTTTTCAAATCCCCTTAACTCGGGAATCTGGAGGTATGCACGGTCGACAGTTCCCTGGTCGTTCAGAAAAATGTCGATTTTGCCATGCCCTTCAAGTCTGGTGATTGGATCTATTGTTACCTTGCTGCCCATGATTACTTGGTCTCCTCTTTGAAGTTTGTTCGCCTGAAGAGCTGTGATTTCGGGTACGAGTAGCGGTAGAAAGTTCCGGCGGGATCCGGAATTTCATCGAAAAGTTTCGCGATCTCGTCAGCATCGTTACTGTCGAGAATCGAGGCAATACCGCTTAATGCCTTCGCACCGAAATCAACAACCGATCCAAGCGGCCCCTGGCAACCCGTGCACGGCATGCCCACGCTCGGACACGCCGCGTCGCAACCCTGCCTTGTTACAGGTCCAAGGCACAGGAAACCCTGCGCCAGAAGACATTTCTCGGGATCAATATGATCCTGATGAGGACGTTTATACTCGGAAACCAGCATTTTTTCCGGTTTTGTCTTGTTCAGAGAGCACTCGTCACAAACCGCGATATCGGGTGCAAGCACCGCTCCCTTTGGCGGGAGGTTTCCCTCGAGGATTGCAGTAAGCGCGTTTTTGAGAAGCCTGACGGGTGGCGCGCATCCGGGGATGTAATAGTCCACATCGACAACCATGTCCAGTGACTTCACATCATCGTGCAGTTCCGGAAGGTCAAGCATGCCCTCCTTGACCTTTATCTCGGTCTGCGGAAGGGTGTAGTCGGGATTGGTCGTGCTGAGTTCATCGCCATATGCAGCCTTTAAAAGGCTTTCCTTTGAGTACAGGTTGGCGAGTCCGGGAATACCTCCCAGGCTTGAGCATGCCCCGTAGGCTATGATCAACTGAGATTTCTTCCTGAGAAGCTCGACCATCTCAAGCTGCTCGGATGTGCGAATCGCACCGTTAATCATGCAGACAGCCATCTCGCCGTCGGCCATGGCCTCGACGTCCGAGCGCTTGAAATCCATCGCGACCGGGAAGAAAACGAAATCGACCGCGTCAACTACTCCGAGGATATCCTCGGCAAGGTCGACAACCGATTCCTCGCAGCCTCCGCATGATGCGCACCAGTAAAAACCTACCTTCGGTTTACTCATTATGCGCCTCCTTCCACACCGGCCGCGACCGGTTCTTTATCGTGAGAATGTGGAGTGGGAATTTCAGCCAGGTTCAGCGGCCCGAGTTCCCGTATGGTCTCCGCCATGCTGTTCATGGCTTTCTGAACGAGATCGCCTTCAGACGCGGAGATCCATTCCAGCCTTAACCTGCCCTCCTCGATCCCCATCTGCGCAAGCATCTTCTTGAGAAGAGTAATTCTTCTCAGGGCCTTGTAGTTTCCCTCCTGGTAATGGCAGTCACCGGGGTGACATCCACCAACAAGGACACCATCGGCACCCTCTCGAAACGCTTTCATGATGAACTGGGGATCGAGACGGCCGGAGCACATAAGCCGGATGACCCTGGTGTTCGGGCGGTACTGCATCCTTGAAATACCTGCAAGGTCTGCGCCTGTGTAGGTGCACCAGTTGCAGAAAAACGCCACGATCCTGGGTTCCCAATTATTTTTCACGGAGCCGTTATCAGACATATTCCAGCACTCCTTCTATTTCTTCGTAGATCTGATCATCGGTAAAGTGATGCTGCTGGGCCGCACCTGCCGGGCAGGCCGCGACACAGGTTCCGCATCCCTTGCATAATGCCTCGTTGATCTCCGCCTTACCCTTTTCCTCGTTGAAGGAAATGGCTGTGTACGGGCAGAGAGCAATACATGTATGACAACCTGAGCATTTGTCTTCGTCTATGAATGCCGTGTTCGGTTCAAGCTCGATATAACCCTTGTCGATCAGCGCAAGGACCTCGCTTGCCGCGGCACCCGCCTGTGAAACCGAATCGGGGATGTCCTTCGGACCCTGGCATGCGCCCGCGATGAACACTCCATCGGTGAAAGTATGTACCGGGGCAAGCTTCGGATGCCTCTCCGTAAACCATCCCTCGGTTCCGCAGCTCATGTTGAACATGCGCGCGACTTCGTTCGCGTCCTCATGAGGTTCAAGTCCCACGGAAAGGATCACCATGTCAACAGGTATGCGCCTTACAACGCCCATCATTGAATCCTCGGCGCGAACCACAAGCTTGCCTTCCTCGGCTTCATCAAGCGCCCAGTTCCTGACCTCCGCGGCACGCCCGCGGATGAAGTGGACACCCTCATCGAGGATCTTGTCGTAGAACTCCTCGTAGCTCTTGCCCGGAGTCCTCATGTCGATGTAGAAGTTAAAGACCTCGCCATCAGTGCGTTCCTTAACCAGGTGGGCAAGTTTCAGGGAGTACATACAGCATGCGCGCGAGCACCATGCGTTTGTTTTCTTGTCACGAGAACCGACACAGTGCACGATGGCGATCGACTTCGGGGTGGTTCCGTCCCTCAACACCACGTTGCCGCCTGTCGGACCCGCCGCGTTACAAAGCCTCTCAACTTCGACACTCGTGTAGACGTTGTCGTACTTACCATAACCGTATTCAGGCGACCTGACCGGGTCGAATGCCTTGAATCCTGTCGCGAGAATTACCGTGCCAACTTCGATTTCCTTTATTTCCTCAACCTGATCGAAATTGATCGAGTTCTTGGAACAGACCTCCGCACATGACTGCTTGCACTTACCTGTTGTAAGCTGCAGGCATGTGTTCGGATCGATCACGGCTTTCAGCGGAGTGGCCTGCGGGAAAGGAATGTAAATCGGTTTCCTGAGACCCATCCCAACCTCGAATTCGTCCGGGAATTTCGGTTTCTTGAACACGCAGGCTTCGACGCAGTCATAGCATCCGGCGCAGGTGTCCTCGTCCACGTACCGTGGTTTCCGGCGAATCTTGATCTTGAAATTACCGACGTATCCGTCAACCTCGGCAACCTCTGAGTACGCCCACAGCGTGATGTTCGGATGAGACTTTACCGAGGACATCTTTGGGGTCAGAATACATGCCGAGCAGTCGAGGGTCGGGAATGTCTTGTCAAACTTGGCCATGTAGCCGCCGATCGACGGTTCACGCTCGACGAGGTATACCTTCTTGCCGGCATCGGCGATGGTAAGCGCCGCGGTGATTCCAGCGATTCCGCCACCGACAATGAGAACATCGGGATTGACAGGAACCCGTCGCTGTTCAAGCGCCTCGTGTTCGTGAACCCTCCTGACTGCACCTGCCAAAAGGGCCTTTGCCTTCTCCGTGCCCTCCTCCTTGTCCGGGGTTACCCAGCTTACGTGTTCACGGATATTCGCAACCTGAAGATAGTACTCGTTAAGGCCCGCCTCTGAAATAACCTTTCGGAAGGTCATCTCGTGAAGGCGTGGTGTGCAGCCCACGAATACGACCCTGTTAACCTTCAGGTCCGGATCCTGGATGTCATCCCTGATCATTTTCTGTCCCGGATCGGAACAGACGAACTTATAGGTACGGGCCGCGACTACATCGGGAAGTTTTTCAGCGAATTCCCTTAGGGCTTCAACATCGACCGTCTTGGCGATGTTAGTACCGCAATGGCAGATATAAACTCCGATTCTGGATTTCTCACCATTCGGTTTGAGCTCTGGTGTGGTCATGCCAATCTCCTTCTCATACACTGGCTGGTAGTTCCAGCCGCTCGAAAAGCCTGTTCATGCCAAGCTTGTTAGCATCTATTCCCAGCGCAAGTCCCATGAGCTGGGTGAAATATACAACCGGAATTTTTTTCTGGTAATCGAACTTCGCACGGATTTTATTCTGAAAACACTCCAGGTTGAACTGGCACATCGGGCATGCGGTCGCAACCGCATCCCCGCCTGATCCAATGGCGTCCTTCAGAATGATCCAGACGAGTTCGAGGAACGGGTCGGACGACCATGTCTGGGCACCGCCGCAGCATCGTGTCTTGTGGGGCCACTCGATCGCCTCCACCCCAAGCACCTCGAGGACCTGGTCCATTGTCTGCGGATCGTGCCCTTCGTCAAAATCACTGTACGGCCTTACGATCTGGCAGCCGTAATAAGCGGCAACCTTGAGCCCCGTAAGCGGTCTTTTTACCTTTTCCTTCAGCTTATCGAGACCGTAGTCGTTCACCAGGACATCGAGCGGGTGACGGACTTTCGCCCTGCCCGTGTAATCCAGTTCCGCCGACTGGAGCGCTTTTCGGATCGTTCCGCCAATCTTCGGATCGGTGTCGATGTACTTCTTGGCTTTCAGAAGTCCAAGGTAACACGCGGCACACGGCGCTACGATATGGACCTCGTCCATGTCGGGAAACTGGTCCTCGGCAAGCGCGAGGTTCCTGGCTGAAAGCGCGAATGCCTTGGCCTCGTCGACCGACATGTAAGCGGTAGCCCCGCAACAGTTCCAGTCTTCAAGGGTAACCATCTCGATTCCAAGTTCCTCGAAGACGGGAAGAGTGGATTCTTCGTAACCACGGCCCGTGCCGCTGGCCGAGCATCCTGGATAGTATATGTATTTCATATCGGTACCTTCCATACCGCTGACAGCGTGATTGTTCTAATTTTCACAAACTTCACATGCATCAAGGATTTTCTTCAGGTCGCCCTTCTTCCCGGTACCCATCTGGATGCCAGCCTCGAATATCGGCATGCGTCCCTGGGCGAGAAGCTTAATTCCGACGGGAGCAAGATCCAGACCCTTGAACCAGTTTGTTTTGAGCACGGTGAACATCATGAGGAAAACCTCATTGTTTCGACCACGCTTCATTACAAGGTTGAAGAATTCCTTCGCTAGCACCGGATTGTAGTTACCCGCAGGCACGGTTCCGGCTTCCAGCGCACGCTGTTTCAGGGCGTACATCACATCGGTAATCTTGATTTCCTTCGGGCATTCAACCGTGCATTCGTAGCATGATGCGCAGATCCAGGGTGTATTGCTCTTCAGAACTTCATCCCTGAAACCCGCACGGATCATGGCGATAATCCTTCGCGGGCCATAGTCCATGATATCGCTCAGTGGACATGTTCCGGTGCAGTTACCGCACTGAATGCACGACCGTAATGTCTCGCCCCAGGATTTCTCAGTAATCTCGTTCGGGAAATTCTGGTCGGCCCGGGACTGATCAATTGCAGGTTGTTCAAACCACTCAGTCATGAGCGGACTCCTCGGTTATTATATGCAAATTGTTAAACCATCCTCATGTAAAATAGAACGGGATGAGCATCATACGATAAAATATCTGTAAAGGCAAAGGGTTTTTGGTACCATTTCAACTTAAATTATTAAGGTAATATATTTAAGATGGGTGTATAAATAATATATGATGGCAAGATAAAGGCGTGCCTGTAATCAGTTTATATAAATTTATGAACCCTCTTCCGCATTAACGGCAAGATTCTTGCCAGACCATATTTTAACTGAGCTCGGAATATCCGGGGGCCTTTTGAAGTTCTTCCATGAAAAATTTTCTGTCCTCATCCTTTTCAATACTGCTTCCGGCCTCTTCCGCGAATTTCAGGTTCCTGTCACGGTTTCTGGTATCCCCGGTAAGATCGTACGCCCTTGCGAGACACTCATATCCGAACGCAAGATCGAAATCCCCGATTCCCCTGTCCACACACATTTTTACGCATCGTTCAGCGTGATAAAGCGCGGGTTCCGCCCGCTTCAACGCTATGTAGACATTTGCAAGCTGGTTGTGAGAACGGGGACCCGACTGCAGCCACCGCGTCTCGTCAATGTGCCCCTTAAGCATCGACCAGTGATGCGCGGATGCGTGCGCCGCGTTTATCATCTCGTCGTCCTCATCAGGAGTGCGGTCTGTTTTGTCGTACAATCCCCACGCATGATTAAAAAGTTCAACCGCAAATTTTTTATGGCCTGCAATGGTCATTTCCATGTTTTCGTCAGTCATCTTAAATCCTCCCCGAATTTATGGCATTCGTTAACAGGCATGGATATTACCACGCATTTCACTGAAAGTATAAAAAAACGCCCCGTATTGGGACGTAAAATTCCGCTATTAACAGGCTGTGTATCAGCCGTAGAGTTTGCCTTCGTCGTGACGCTTCTGCAGCTTTTCGAGCATATCTTTGGTCATCGAATCGAGATCGAACTCCGGATTCCATCCCCATTCATCGCGTGCCGCGGTGTCATCTACGGATGACGGCCACGAGTCGGCGATCTTCTGGCGATCATCCGGCACGTATGTGCACTCGAACTCCGGAATGTGCTTCCTGATGTTGGCGGCAAGCTCTCCGGCCGAGAAGCTCATCGAACCGACATTGAAATCGCCATGATGCTTCAGGCTGTCGAAATCGGCCTCCATGAGATCGATCGTTGCTTTCAGGCAGTCCGGCATGTACATCATCGGAAGGCGAGTGTCCTCTCTTACGAAGCACTCGTACTTCTTCTCCTCGATGGCCTTGTAGTAGATCCACACCGCGTAGTCGGTCGTACCGCCACCCGGCAGCGTCTCGGCCGAGATGATTCCGGGATACCTGAGACCCCTTGCGTCCACACCAAATCGCCTTACGTAATAGTCGCAGAGAAGCTCTCCAGATACCTTTGTCACACCATACATGGTGGTGGGTTTAAGTACTGTCTCCTGTGGAGTGTTGTCGAGTGGAGCGTAATCTCCCCAGACCGCGATCGAACTCGGGCAAAGAACCTGGTTAAGCTCAAGAATCCGGGCGACCTCAAGGGTGTTGATTAGTCCGTTGACGTTCACGTGCCAGCAGAGCTGCGGGTTTCGTTCACCGACCGCAGAGAGGAGCGCCGACATGTTAACGATCGTGTCGATATTGTAGCGATTGACAACATCGACCAGCTGCATGATTTCGGTCACGTTGACCCACTCGAATGGGCCTGAATTTTTTAATTCATCGCTCGGCCTGGTTCGGTTACCGGCGGCGACCACGTTGTCATTGCCATACTTGGCACGAAGGGCCAGGGTGAGTTCGGACCCGATCTGCCCGACAGCACCCGTTACAAGGATCTTCTTGATTTCTTTCCTGGCCATCTTAAATTCCTCGCTGAATTTTTCCGCGTAAAGGTACGCTTTTTTTTATACCTTCCTTGTACCGGAGAAAACTGGTTTCTCAAGTGGGTGATTAAGGTACATGCGACCAGTTTTAATGTCAACTATGGAAGAAATGGCAAGTCGACCTGGGTTATAATTATCACATGTGGAGACAAGTATTTATCCTGATTCTCATATTGAGTTTATGCGGATGCGACCTGTCGGGGCATCGCGCGGATCAATCAGACCAGGATCGAAGAAATCCGACATCAGTAAATAATTCTCCGGAACCGCTTGATATTCCACACGAATTAGTCAGAGTATCAGAAATCGGCAGGTACCAGCCCACCGATGAGGTCAGCTGGCCCGCGGGTAATGCCGGACTCACGCGTACGGTCTGGGCGTGGGACAGTCCCGCTGTAACAGGCACAACGGGTATTGAGGTCCCTGAACCTGTTCTCTACACGGCAACATCTCCCTCAACCGGGACAGATGAAATGACATCCACTGCAGCATGTGAGTACCTGTGGGGACTCGATTACGGCTCGGTAATTGTTACAGAAATCGAGAACCAACCGGTCCCCGATGCCGTTCCGGTCCCGGCTGTCCTGACTGATGATACCGATGAATCAATTGACTATATGACATACTACATCGACACTAGCGGAGAGAGTGAAATCCGCAAGGTGAGTATCGATGATCAGGAACCGGTGGGGCTTCCGATTATCAATTCGGTCACGACTGACGGCATACCGATCTATTTAAGTGAAGGATATGAGGAAGTTTCGGCAAGCGGAATCATACTGCCTGCCGACCGTATGATCGTACCCGCTATTCTCTCGACCGAACACAGGGATGATGGAGTCGCCCTGCCGGATGGCGGAGTTAATCTCTACGAACGGTGGTCGATAATTGGCTTCGGGTGGGACAGGGTCAGAACCGATTCCTCATTAGTCAATGAAATCACTCGCGGCGCGGATATCAATGGTTTCCTGAAGGTAAGTGATGATCCGACATCGTTCCTGTTTTTCCTGAGCGATATACCTCCGGGTGTAAGCAGGCCGGTGACTTATATTTCAAATGGCAGAGAGGTTATGTCTTTCGACGGCGAGCACAGGATCACGGGTTATGTCCCCTCTGTCAGATATCATGACGACCTTCTGGTGTTTGCGGAAAGCGGGCCCGATGGTTCTCTGATCGCCGCATACAAACTTACCGGTGACCTTGAACTGGTAGAAGATATAGTTGTCACGAAGATATGGGAAGCGGAGGTTCCGCGTATTTTCAGCATTTCGACAACCGTTCCCGTCAGGTCTGAAACCGGTGATATCCGTCCGTACATTGTTTGTCTCGATGTACTGGACACGATTCTGACCGTTTTTGATCCGCTTACAGGCTCGATACGGTACCAGGAGCCGATTGATATTACTCCCTGGGCGGATGGAAATCCCCTGCCCGACTTCTGTGTTTGCGGGAATCCAGACCCGACCAGGCCGATTGCACTGATTCACGATCCCGCTGCAAACGAAATAATCCAACTCCAGCTCCAGACCTCCGAGACGGTACACGGAGGAGGAATAGAGGTCCTGGAATAGCCAATTCAGCCACATGTTGCATATGGATATGAAACCTTAATGACTGAAAATAAGTCAGGAAAAGAAACAGGGAGGAAGTAATCATGTGCGAAGACTGTGGATGCGGACACACCGAACCATCCGGTGAGATCACGCATTTCTACGCAAAGCCGATGGTCGCGGTTATCAAACTCACCGAGACAATAAAAAACGGTGACACCATCAAAATAAAGGGCGCGACATCGGACTTCAGCATGTCTGTCGCGGGGATGCGAAACGAGCAGGAGATAGAAGTCGAATCGGCGGATGCGGGCGAGCTTGTAGCGTTCAGGACGACCGAAACAGCCCGTCCCGGCGATAAAGTCTGGCTCGTAATGCGTGAAGTAACAGAATAAGGGATAGACCACAAACAGGTATGCATTGCCTGATGTCACGGATCGACCATGACCATGATTAGTTTTATATTCATTACACCGGAAATTTCATTAACTCTGTGGTTGAGGTTATAATCTGGGACCTGATATTTCATGAATTCGCAGGACGATGACATAATAACGATCGACGACCTTGAACCGGGTGATAAAGAAGAGAAGCACTCAGCGTGCGACTGGTGCATGGCCGCCGGATGCGGTGGCTGCATTGACCCGGTCGGATGTTTTCATGCGGCAAGCGAGGGATGCGCGGCTTTTTTCGAGGGATGCCTCGCGCAGCTCGGCTGCAGTGTCCTTGTAATTGGAGTGCTCGGATTTGGCATTTACGGCCTTGTCTCATTTTTATTCTGAAAAATAATATTTCTAAACGAACCTGTAAAAACCCAGAGATATGAATTTCTATCGACACATCACGGTTATTATCATTTCAGTCATACTCTGTATGATTTCATCACCGGCTCTTGCAGGTGGCGCAGAGACAATAGAGGACGCGCTCAGCGTTGTCGACATAGCTCTTGAAACTGAGGACTACGACGCACTCGACAGTATCATAAATCCCGATTACGGATTAAACGTGGGTGGTTATGTCATTTATCCGAACGAGCTTGAAGGTATTGTAAATGATGAAACGGAGCGTGATTTCGAGTTTGTAACAGCGGACGGAATCGAGCTTGCCGAGACTTCATTCGCGTATTTCCTGTGGGGTGACAACGGTGCGTTTACAGAAATGAACAACGTGACCATGGCGCATTTCATGGAGATCGATCGCGACGAACTGCCGGACGATTCCACGATGGAAATGTGGGAGCATGGGGAATTTGAAGTCGCCGTTGTGGAAGACGATGAAAACACGGTCCATGTCTATATCTTTCCCGATCTTCTCTACCGCGTAACGTTTCAGAGTATCGATGAACTGTGGCACATCACCGCAATCGCCGCCCGCGCCGAATAGAATACGCAACAATTCATATACTTATGAGTCTTAGTACCGGCAGGAGATTTACACACAACCAATACCACAATCCTGCTGCCTGAAAACGATGTTCCCGTATCGAGACGACACCCCATCATATTCTCCACCGCTCTGGATTTTTCTGATAATAATCCTGAACGTAATCGTGTTTATCTCTTCAGTATCGGGGGGGCTCGATGACTACCTCAGGTCGATATACAGGTATGGCTGCATCCCCTCACGGTTTACTTCAGGTGAGACAATCGAGATAGACGACAGTAATTTGATCAGCGGCTACATCAGAGATACTGTCCTTGATGAAGATGAACTCATGCCACCGGTCGCAACGCTGTTCACGTCGGTCTTTATGCATGGTGGCATTTTTCATCTTCTTGGCAACATGTGGTTTCTCTGGTTATTCGGAGACAATGTAGAGGACCGTTTCGGGAGGTTGCTTTTCCCGATCTTCTATATTGCATGCGGCATAATCGCCGGACTTATCCACATTTTTGCCGAATGGGGGTCCACCGTCCCTGCGGTCGGGGCATCGGGGGCGATCGCAGGAGTTATGGGGGCTTACATATACATGTTCCCGCGTGGAAGTATCGCGACCCTCTGGGGTTACTGGTGGTACTGGACAACGATACACGTCCCCGCTTCCGTCTATTTGGGGATATGGTTTGTGCTGCAGCTTCTCGGGGGATTCGCGTCCAGTGGCAGTAACGTGGCGTTCTGGGCCCATATCGGGGGATTCCTTGCGGGACTGATTCTCACCATTCTATTCCACAAGCTTGGTTTGATCACATGGTGGCCCGGTGACAGGGGCTATAACGATGGAGCAGGAGGGCTTCCATTCAGAGCCGGGGGCAGGCGGGTAACAACCATGTCATATAACTCACCCCCACGCAGGCGGAAACGTTACGTGTGGCGGGAATAAAGTTCCTGATAAAGAACAGAGGGAGCAGCAGACCATAAATATTCGGGACAGGATAACAATCACGCAGGGGGACATCGTCGCGCAGGACACGGAGGCAATCGTCAATGCCGCAAATACGAACCTGATACTTGGCAGCGGAGTTGCCGGGGCCATACGAAAGGCTGACGACGGCACGATTCAGAGGGAGTGCGACAGGATAGGCAAAATCCGCCTTGGCGATGCCGCTTTAACGTCGGGCGGAACCACGGGCATTCCTTACGTGATACATGCCGCGGCAATGCACCTCGGAAGCGGGGCATCGGTCGATTCGGTCAGAAGCGCCGTGCGTAACAGCCTGATGAGGGCAAAGAAGGCGGAGATCACCAGCATCTCGTTTCCCGCTATCGGCACCGGTGTCGGTGGACTTTCACTCGAAGCCTGTGCTGCCGTCAGTATCGAAGAAGCACGGAATCATCTTGCGGGTGAAACAACGCTTAAGGAAGTACGATTCGTCCTGTGGGGCGACGAGGCATACGGGATTTTTCTTAAAGAATACGACAGGTTGCTGCCTGAGACTTAGGATTTCCTTTGACTGCTGAAATCTCAACATGAAAATAAAGCAATCCCCCGGAAATCCCGGGGGATTGTCATTTATGCAATTCAGAACCTTAATTTACGCTGATTTTAATCTATCGCATAGGGATAGATAACAACATCGTCAACGAGCCATCCGCGGAATCCGTTGTAAAGCGGATCGCGTGTATCGAAGTCGAACCTGAGGTACACGGTATCGTTTCCACCATACGATGAGATATCGATGATGGAAGGCGACCATATCGCGGCCTGGTAGAATCCCGATGAAGTGTAAGCCTTTGCGGCGTTTCCGCTGTCAGGTACCGGCTCCGCGAGTGGATTAAGCCTGTCGAGACGATCCCAGTGGAGATCATCCGTCGAGATCAGGATATCCATCGCGTCGTACTGGATCGACGGGTCGACCGCTTCGATCTCCCAGTAACTCTGGAACGAAAGTGTCAGTTCATCGTAACCTGTCAGATCGATCGGGCCTGTTTTTGCCCATCCGGCGTTGTACGAGTTGGTCGATGTACCTCCCGAACCTGTACCACCGGTCCACTCGTCGATAAATGAACCAGAGTGAGCCGGACCCGGTGTGTCGTCGAGATCCTCACCGTACCACATGTACCTGTGACCGCCGAATGGATCGGGCATCCAGCCATCAGAGGTGTCGTCCGGCGGGAGGCTGCAGATTCCATTAACGTAGAAAGTGCACTGTACAGGATTTGCTCCCGGATCGTACACTCTCCAGAGGATGTCACTGTTCCTGTGATTGTTGTGATAGTTTGTTACACCACTGCCGCCCGGCCATGTCTGTGTTGTTACGCTGTCATAGTACCAGTCATGCTTGGTACCGACATTACTCGGACCGGGTTCGAAGTCTTCCTCCCAGACTGCATTCTGTGTAAGCGGAACGAGATCGAAGTCGACCTGCGGTGTGGATTTGTCCTTAGCACTCGGAATATCATCGAGATCATCGGGGATATAATCGGGATGGTATGCGTGGACTGTCCAGATGTCCTGCTGGTAAGTCGGTACCGCCCAGAAGCAATAGTGACCATGCTCGTCGGTATTACGCGCCTGGATTACACCACCGGTTGTCGAGCCACCGTCAAGTGTTGCCTGAGCGCCTACAATCGGGTCCCCTGTCGTGGAATCCCTGACATGACCTGAGATTGAGGCGAGGGCCTCATCGGGGTCGTCAAGGTAATACGGGGCAAGCCCGAAGCAGACATAGACCACGGTATCGGGTGGTACAACAACGTCGTACATTGTCTCCTGGACAAAGTACAGGCTGTGTACCGCGTTTACGTGATATGTACCCGCAAGGACACCGACATAGTAGGTACCATCGGTAATGTTGTAGGGAAGTGGATTTCCGCCACCACCCGTGTTCGTGATATTCACAACAGCACCGTTAGCTGCCTGAGTCGTGATTGCGTTAAAGACCTCTCCAGCGATAGCGCTCTCTCCACCCGGATCGGCGAAGATTCTCGCGTAATCATTAAGGGGATAAGCCTCTACGCCAAGATCGTCCGTATAAGCCTCGATCAGGATCGGTGTAAGCCCGGAACCTCCTCCGAAGGTATTGGAGAAAGTCGCCCTGTAGGCTTTGGCACCTTCACCAAGATCGGCGACGAAGTCCATCAGGATATCTTCACCGGGATTTGTGAAGATTCCACCGGTTCGAAGCCAGACCTCACCATGGTCTTCCTGCGAGTCATGTACTACAACATCAACCGTAACCTGTCCTCCGCCACCCGGAGGGAACTCACCATTAATCTCGATTCCATCCATCATGAAAGGCTCCTGGCACCTTCCGGGGAACGATACATCGATTAAGAACGGAATGTACGTGATCGGTGTGTGCTCCGCTGAGATGTAAAGCTGAAGTTCAGCGACATCATTCTGGGCGGGCAGATAAACACGGTTTGTAAGCTGCTTGGCAAGAGCCCTGAATGGATTCGGGGTTCCCGCAATATCATGCAGCTTGGTGTAGTTATCAGGATCGAGCAGATCGTATTCGCCTGTGCCATCAAGGTCGACGATGAATCTTACATCGTAACCAATCTTCATGGTGGGGTTCTGAGTATGAAGTTCGACGTAGAACGTGCGTGTGCCGAAATCGACATTCGTCAGTTTCGCCGTGACGCACGTGGGGCAGATATCCTTGACCCATGTGACATCGTAGTGAGACTGGGTTGTACGATCGGCAACCACCTCTGCGGTCATATCCTCCTCGTTAACGACAAGGAAGTATCGACCCCATGAGGTGTGTCCGTCACTGGATGGCATTGAATCACCGGCGGCGGACATTTCGGGAGTCTGTTCAAAACCCTCGTTCGGAAGAACGGGATTCTGAGACTGGCCTCCCGAGCATCCCATCGTAATCAGCAGAATCGTACCAGCGATCACGAAGCTCCAGAGACCCGTTTTAAGATTAACCATATATAACCTCCCTGCCAGACTGATTTTTTTAAAGCAGCTGGCACATATGTGTATTCTGGTTATTTCTTGTATTATCCAGCACAGGCACAACGAACCTGCGCAAGTTCGCCCAATGACGTTTCGCTTCTGATTTTTCGAACGTCCGGATTAGCAAGGCTAAATCGACGCATTGCTGAGACACAAACAAGTATCACAGCCTTAAAAAAATTATATTAGACTATTAGGTGAAAATCAACCCGGTAAATTTCAAGCATTAACAACATGTTACTTATCAAGCATTATTATGTAATAGCGATCGTAAAGCTTCATATAATCCAATCGCAACAGTATTAGACAGATTAAGACTTCTCATATCCTCGGACATCGGTATTCTCAGCACCTTCGATCTATCAGATGCAAGAATTTCGGCTGGCAGGCCTTTCCTCTCACTTCCAAAAACCAGGACATCCCTTTCCCTGAAATCAGCATCCCACAGAAGCCTTTCACCCTTTGTGGAGAAATACCACATGCGCCTGCCTTCCATTAAATCTCTGAATTCATCCCATGTCCTGTGTATATGCGTCTCGGCGTGCTCCCAGTAATCGAGACCCGCCCTTCGCGCAAGCCTGTTGTCCGGATGAAACCCAAGTGTCCCCACGAGATGAAGAGGTGTTCCGGTACACGCGCATGTCCTAGCAATACTCCCGACGTTCAGCGGAATCTCGGGTTCGTAAAGGGCCACATCAAGAAGTCCGTGGATGTTTCCCGTAATAAACCTGTCTTTTCCACGATCTTTCTGACTACTCACAACCTATCCACCATACCTGCCGAGATAAATAACTCCGCGTGTTTCCGGATTACCGGTTCCCATAATTTCAATTAAAAGAGATTTTACATCCGGGGGGAGTAACTCAAGCCCTTCTATTGAGTCCCGATCGATCCACTTAACCTCCCCGATACCCTCATCATGAAAAATCTCAAAGTCATCATTGGAAAGAAGTTTTCCAAGAATGTAGAAATCGACCACGTGTCTTTCGGGGGTTATAAGTTCGCCAACCGCAACCACCCTCTCGATGTCGCAGTCAACTCCAAGTTCCTCCCTGATCTCGCGAACGCCTGCGTCTTCGACAGATTCGCCGATATCGACTCCACCGCCGGGTAGAACCCAGTATACAGCATGTTCACGAATATGCTGCATGACGAGAATCCGGCGGAATTCATTAACTAAAATTACCGATGCTCTGAGTCTGGGATTACTGTAAGGTCCGGGCATACACTGGTAACTTCCGCGAGTTTATTCCCTGATCATCCGAAGACTTGTGATGCTGATGTCTCGGTCCATCGTGCGAAGGCGATCCATAAGCGCGATCAGAACGCTTCCACATCCGACAAGCGCCGCTGTCTGGGCCCCGAGTCGCTCCATTGTTTTCACCTGGCAGCGTACTCTCAGGGTATTATTGTCGTCATCAATTTCATGCTCGATTTCAATGGCTGTCACATTTATCGACTGCGAGACAAGCACGCGCTCATCGGATTCCTTCGCACCGAGAAGTCCGGCGGCCCTTGCGGTGATCCACGCCTCGTTTCCGCCACTTTGAGAGCCGGCCTGAATTACACCGAGCGCAGCCGCATTCATCCTGAGGACACCCTCCGCAGATGCGCTTCCGCCATGCGTTTCAGGTTTTTTCTGTTCCTTTTCCCCGCTTTCCACATCGTCGTTATCGTAATAGCTGTTGTAGCTCATCGCTGCCTCCGAATTAATGGAATTTTAATCTTATCACAGCATTGGCTATACTTGCTATCCTGAAAATGCAACATGACAGACAGCACGGAAAATAATTATTTTTCACAACCTGAAGTGACATATTTCATCCGTACATTCGGCTGCCAGATGAACGTTGCCGACAGTCTTCATTACGCGGAAATCATGGAATCTCTTGGCTGTTCACCCGCGGACGGCGAGGAAACCGCGAATATCCTTATCGTCAACACATGCAGCGTCCGTGAAAAAGCCGAAGAGAAAGCAATAAGCTGGCTTGGGAGAGTTTCCGGCCTTCGCGAAAAGCGCAGAAGATCAACTCACGGGCTGTTTCCGGGCGGTATTGCTTTCGTCGGGTGCATGGCAACCGTTCGCGGTGAAGAAATCATGGCAAGGTTCCGGGAAGTAAGAACCGTCATACCCGCAAGGGAACTGGAGACCTTCGAGGATCGAATTATTGAAACATGGCCGGAACTTCACCTTCAGCATATCGAAAGCAGACCGGGACCGCTTCTGCGTCGTGAAGAGCGATACGAGAGATTTATTAATATCGTTCGGGGCTGTGCGAATCGCTGCACTTACTGCATCGTGCCCGCAGCCCGTGGCGACCGGATCGAATCACGTCCACCGTCCGAAATAATCGATGAAGTCGGATTTTTACTGGATACGGGAATCAAATCAATAACTTTTCTCGGACAGAATGTCTGCTCGTACGGATCGGAGATTAAACAACACGACGAATCCGGTTTGCCGGACGGATGGGATAATGTCCTCGAAGGTTATGATTTCTCAAATCTGCTTTCGGACATCATAGACCGATACGGTGACCGGGGGGCATGGTTTAAGTTCCTCACTACTCATCCCAAAGATGTAACAGACTCGCTCATAGGTGTAATCGCGTCCCATGAAAGCATTTCTAAACATTTCCACCTGCCGCTTCAGGCAGGTGATGACGATGTGCTGAGACGCATGGCAAGGCGATATAAATCCGGTGAATATCTTGACCTCATCGATAGAATTAAAACGGTAATCCCCGGAATGAGGCTGACAACCGATATCATCGTCGGATTCCCTGACGAGGATGAAAACGCGTTCGGTCATACGATGGAGATGCTCCGGAAGATCAGGTTCGATGCAGCGTTCACATTCCTTTACTCGACACGATCAGGAACACCCGCCGCAAAATGGGCGGATTCGGTGCCTGTTGATGAAAAGAAGCGCAGGCTTCAGGAACTGATAGCCCTTCAGAACCAGATAACGCTTGAACGCGCGGTGAGTAAACTGGGTCAGGAAAGGATGGTACTTGTCAGAGGACACGCATCCGGGAAAGCCGGACGGGAGTCCCGGATGGTCGCGGGGATTACTCGTGAAGAGGAAGTTGTAATGCTTCCGGGTTCCGAGGTGGATTTCGGAAAATTTGTAAGAGTCAGGCTTATAAAAGCGAATCTAAGGTCATTTACCGCGGAGCGTCCGGATTAATTAAATGAATCAAATGGTAACTTGAGGTAGAATCTACTGGCTATCGAAAAACAAAGAGATGAAGTTTGATATTACGAAAAAACGCTTCAACCCGGTCTGGCTGATAGTCGGGGCGATAACAGGCAGGGCGTTCGGATTGATCTTCGGGATGAACGTCGGCTTCTGGCATGTGGCTGAACCGGGCGTGGTTATCACCTGGCAGGTCCTGGGCGTCGTCGCATTTGCCCTGTTGACATCATTCATGATGACATCCGACATTCCGGTCCAGACCAGGTGGACACTACTGGGCTTCACAATCGGATTCGCGCTTGCCGCGTATGGTACCGAAATATGGTCGCTCGGCCTTTCAGAAAGGGAAGTACAGGGGTTAAGGGGAATAACGGTCGGAGAGGGGATTTTTCTTGAATGGATGTTCCTCCATGCGGGACTGTTCGGAGGTATCGCAGGATGGATAACGGGAGCGGCATGGAACAGAAAGCAGAACAAACAGACTGACATTACGACTGACGGACTGCAAGTTGAATCTGCAGACACCCCATAACAAAGGCAGAAACCGGAACACTCCGCTTTACATCCTCGCGGGATTTACGGCATTCGTTTATCTCGGTTTCATATGCCACAGGTATTTCACCGACGGCCTTTCGGCCGCGTACCTGATCGAAACATCCGACACATGGATCGTGCATCCGAACCATCCGTTGTTCCCTTTACTACCGCAGTATATTTACCGACTACTGGGTGGCGAAACCCGTGAACTCGACGCCCTTGGTCTTCTAAACGTTTGGTCCTCGATCGCGGGATGCCTGTCTGTCTTCGGAATTATTTACATGCTGAGATCGGCGCGTGTTTCGGTTGCGGTTACATTAATCGGAACCGCGATTTTCGCGTTCTCCGCAGGTACATGGTATTTCAACGTGACCGGAAACCAGTACTCGACCGCAATCCTCCTGCACGTTCTCTGCCTTGTCCTCTGCGTGAAATTAATAAAAAGCGATGCAGAACCGGACACCCGTCTGAAGATAATGCTCCCGTTCCTGTTCGCTTTCGCCGTTGCTTTTCATGAAGTTAATATTTTCCTGCTGGTTCCCATCGCTTACACACTTTATGTCACCGGAAAGAATCCCACATACGGCGTCAGGTCAGCACTTGTCATAACGGTTTTCGCAATTCTCCTTACAGCCCTGATCTTTACGATACTGGCGGTGAGCATCGGTGGTGTTGATTCCCTGCCGGATTTCATCAACTGGCAGAAATCATACGTGACTCGTCCCTGGTACTGGGCGCATGGCCCGGTCGACTCGCTTACGAGGTCATTTACAGGGGCGATAAGCCTTCATGTTGCCGAGATACACTCCTCGTCCGGAATCCTCGGTGACTGGTCCGGTGGTCCGGTTTCGATTATTTCGAAAATACTCCAATTCATAATTCTCGCGGGAATTTTATTTATCACCATCAAGTCCCTTATTAGCTACTTCCGGGATGAAACCGATCGAAGGATTTCAAATCTGGCGCTTGCAGTCTGGCTGCCTTATTTGATTTTCTCATTTGTATTTACACCGGAGTCGACAAATTACCGTATCTTCTACATGCCCGGATTCATACTGTTCCTGTCCTGCTTCCTTGAAAAGTTTTCTGCAGGAGGAACGAAGTTGAAGAAGCTCGCTTTACCTGCACTGCTTGCGGTACTTCTGCTTGCAACAAATTTCACATTCAAGTTTCTTCCAGGCAGTAATATCGGGAATAATCCCCTGATCTACGAGGCGGTGCGGCTGTCCGCGACAGCCGGGCCGGGTGACCTAATAATTTATTCGGGTGCAGAACAGGATTACCTTCGCGCGGATTACGCGAAATACTTCGCGCGATGCGACACGGCTCTTCTCCCCGATGTAATCAGCGGCATACGGAACAACCCGGAATTTGTAATCGATGACATAGGGCGGAGGTTCGAGAACGGAAATATCCTCGTAATTCACGAGGACGCGCTGTACTCGGAAGAGGATCTCGAATTCCTGAATAACTTCTACGGTATGGACATAAGGGAGGGTGAACTGGAAGATTTCATAAAAACCCGTCACGCGGTCGCGAATGTAATTGTTATCAACGACAAGCAGTATTTAATTTTCTAACCGGTATGGTCCGCAATCGTGCTGCACATCCTGAGAAGTATTTAAATAATTGCAACGCAACTCTTACTGTGCGAAAATAGCCACAGTGCCCCGGAACATAAGAATACTGGGAATAGACCCGGGACTGAGCCGATGCGGATACGCTGTCATCGATTATGACGGACGCAACGCGGAGACTGTGGAGTACGGGCTGATAAAAACCAGCCCGAAGGAAGACACATCAGACAGGTTAAGCGAAATAGCAGTCGAAATAGGGCGCATTATCGATGAACACAAGCCCGCTGAACTTGCGATCGAAAGAGTATACTTCCATCGCAACGTGTCGACAGCGATTGACGTGGCAATGGTTATGGGTGCGGCGATAGTACTCGCGAAACAGAGTGGTATGGCTGCGAAACAGTATGCCCCCCTCCAGATAAAACGCGCGATTGTTGGGGTGGGGAGAGCCAGCAAGGAACAGGTTCAGAAGATGGTCATGATGCATTACGGGCTCGAAGTGATGCCAAAGCCACCGGACGTGGCGGACGCGCTTGCGGTCGCGCTTACCCATGCCCATCTCAGAAATTTCCCGGAAGACGCATCCGTGGGATAGGACAGGACGGATCATGTACGCATTTATCGAGGGAGAAATTATCGAGAAAACCGACAGTCGTGTTGTCATACGCCCTGATGGTATGGGAATCGGGCTTTCTGTCAATGTCGCCCCGAGGACATCGACAGACCTCCCGACTACCGGTTCGACCGCAAGGTTGTATACGTCATTCCAGGTACGGGAGGATTCCCAGAACCTCTACGGATTCGAGACTGTCGCCGAACGGGATCTCTTCGAAGCGCTCCTGAAAATAAGCGGGATAGGCGGCAAGGTCGCGATCGCGATACTCGATCTTCCGAGAGACAGAATTGTAGAAGCCATCGCCGCAGGTGATTCGGCAGTCCTGACGCAGGTACAGGGAGTCGGTGCGAAGACAGCCGGACGAATTGTCCTGGAGCTGAAGGATAAGTTCGCGGAAGACATAATGGCCGAGTGGGCGGATTCGTACGGTGAACCTGCATCGGAATTTACCGTCTCAATTTCCGGGGACGGCAGCGGTCGCGATTTCGCCGAGGCTGTCGAAGCCCTTACAGGGCTGGGATTCCAGCGATCCGATTCACGGGATCATGTCAGGAAGGCGCGCACGGCCATAGGCGAGGAAGCATCGGCGGAGGAACTTATCAGGTACGTACTCATGCACACCGGGTGAATTACTTGAGAACTCCTGTGGAAATTAACAACACAGATGCAGCATCGGAAGCGGAATCTCCCCGCAGCACGTTTCTGACTGAAATCACTCCGCTTATTTTAATTGTCCTCTACGTGGTAATCCTGATGTTCCCGTTCACGGTGCTCGGTAAAGCACTGATGCCCGACACGTGGCAGAGTATCCATCCATGGGCACGCGGAGTCGATGTTCACGAGAACAACACGAGCATTTACGATACGGTCCTCGAGTACGGGCCATGGTTCGAGTATTCGCAGGAATGTTTCAGGGAGGGTCGCATACCGCACTGGAATCCCCACCAGTTCTGCGGTGCACCACTATACGCAAACAGGCTGATACCATTTTTCTTCCCGCCGTTTATCCTGGCCGAGATAATTTCATCTCCCGAAAGGATCATCGGGTGGTTCCAGTTTTTCAATTTTATTCTCTCCGGATGGGGAATGTATTTCCTCCTGAGAAGGTATCGACTTGCACGGATGATCTCGTGCGCCGGGGCTGCATTCTGGCTGACATGCGGCGCGAATTTTCTGCCGTTTCCGCTCTGGACGCTTGGGGCAATCGGATTCCCATGGCTTTTATGGGCGCTGGAGGGATTTCTCGGTAAACCGGGATTCAGATGGATAGCGATCTCGGCTTTCATAATGGGCCTGATACTGATGGTGGGGTACCCCATCCTTGTTGTTCATCTGACATACTTCACCGCGATATATTTCATCGCACGATGGGCGATGGTCAGAAGTCGCGGGCCGGGTAAACTTCACTGGGCCATCCCCCCCGCTGTCCTGCTTGCAGTGATCATCCTCGGAGCGGGGATCAGCATGATCGCAAACTACCCGCTTGTTAAATATTCATTCGAGACAGAACGACAGGTTGGCGGATTCCGCGATCAGACATTCGAAATAGAAAAACGCAGGCTGATCACATCACCCGAAGAGATGGGAATGGACTACCACAAGGCCCGATTCGGCGAGCAGATGGATATCCTGCTTCCAATCAATGGGAGGGGAACACTTCGCGCATGGAGTTACGGCGGCCTTCTTCTTTATCTACTGGCAATTGTCGGCCTGTTCTCAGGGAGAAGGATCGCAATACTCCTGGCTCTCATCGGGGCGGTATTCTCGATTCCACTATGGAACTCGCACCTTTATGTGTTCATCATGGACCTGCTGCCCGGATGGAGCATCACAGTCCTCCAGCCGATCGAAGTTGTAAACATGGTCGTCTGCATTCTTGCTGCATTCGGCATCGAAGCCCTGACCTATAAGGAATGGAAACCGATTTTCATTGCTAGGTATGGAATTCCGGTAATCTGCCTTGCTTCGATAGTTTTCACATTTGTACTGTTCCGTGACGCACCTGTTACAAACCTGCCGATACTCAACCTTGTTGCCGAATCAAACCTGTTCTCCTACAGCGTGTTTCACATCGTATTTTTCATCCTGTTCACAATCATTGCTTTAGCCCTTGGCATACTGCTGGTTCTGAAAAAGAAATCCTACGAATTCAGATGGGGATTCATTCTCGCATCTCTTATCTTCTCGATGATCACGTTCTGGTACCTGCAGCCCGTATATTCATCGAGGAACTACATGCCCGATGAGCCGCTCATCACCGAATGGGCGGAGCAGGCGAGTGTAATAGATGACCGCGCCAGCGGATTCAGAATTGCCCGGAGCTGGCATGATATGCCGATTCCCTTCAATCCAAGCAAGAGATCGAAAAGTCCGTTCATTCCCAACATCCAGATGCGATACGGCCTTTACGATGTGGGCGGGTACGACTCGCTTGTCCCGAGCAGGTATATCAATTACTGCAACCACCTGTTCGGAGAGGAGTGTTTCATCGAATACCGCGCACTCATAGCGTTACGCGCACCTTCGATCATGTACTCACGGTGGCTCAGGGCGATGGGTGTTAAATACATTATCAGCCAGGGCGAGCTTCCGGAGGAATCCCGTGCAGGATGCACTCTCGTTTGGGACGATCGGGTCGATGGAAATCGGGACGGGCTTGACACATCCGACGATTTCATCCAGGTCTGGGAAGTCAACAATCCGTTGCCAAGAGCATTTCTGACAAGACGTGCAGCATACGTAACCGGTGAGTTCGAAGATCCGCTCGCGCATGTTGTCAACTGGGCCGTAAACGATGTTGAGCTTGTGGTGATTGAGGATCCTGCCGGAGAAAACTTCAGGGCTGTTTTCCCGAATGAGTTCGGCCTGACCGGTGGAATGATTCTCGACGACAGCAACGTAGAGTTTGTAAGGGATGAACCCGAACACTTGATTATTACAACCAATGCCTATGACGAGTGTTACCTTGTTTTAAGGGATACGTATTTTTCGGAATGGGTCGCGACAGTCGACGGCTCCCCCGCCACGATCTACCCCGCGGATGGAACATTCAGGGCCGTAAGGCTTCAGCCGGGTACCCACACGGTCGAGTTTCAATACGTACCCACAAGTTTCCGTATCGGACTTATGATTACAGGAATATCCCTCGTTATAACGCTCTTCATCTACATACTGCCATTATTACTCGCAGGCTCAAAAACCCTGAAAAGAAGGCCTTCCGCGCGAAACTGGTAACCCTTTTCAAGAAGTGATGTCACTGGCGCGCCGATGTAGATCGGACGTTTACCGGTGTTGTTTTCTATAATCCATTCTGCTGTGGCCGCATCCGGATACTCACCTGAAAACGGAACATCGGGAAATTCGATATCGGGCATCCTGTCTCTGAACTGGTTCAGCCCCCACTCGAATGTCGCATGCTCAAGGAAAATAATTTCCACGTCATCACGAGTGTCGGCGTATTCCACGTAGCGGTAGTACCATAGCGTGAACGCGCGCTCGTACCTGACTTCGAGAACCAGCGCATCTTCTTCCAGGATTTCAAACGTTTCCTCCCCGTATAAGACTGCTTCCCTGTTCGACGACAGGTCGACATCATCGTAATGACTGAAAACAGACCACACAGGTGCTGCAACAAGTATGAGAAGCATAATCAACTTAACCGGGATTAGAATTTTCTCATCTATTTTTCCAATTAACGAAGCGGACATGCCGGCCCAGATCACAACGGCGAAGATCATCGGCAGAAGATAACCTTCGGGATCCCATATGTAGTAACTTCCGAGATAGAAAAGCGTCGCCGTAACAAGAAGGAGGGTGTGGACTAGAAGCAGAATAACCTGGCGGTTCCTCGCGAGAAACAGCGTGCAGATGCCAATGAACGACACAAGTGCCCCGATCGCTCCGAGTTCGTACGGAACCGAGTAGTAGCGAAATATCTGGTGAAGCGACTGCTGGGGAAGCATCGTGAACATCAGCTGCCTGAACTGCCTGCCCGACACGACCCATGACAAATTCCCGATAGTCTCCGGATTACCCCAGTCGAGCACCGGATTCATCATGGACCTTAACAACAGGTACATGTACGGCAAAAGCCCAATCACGAAAAATACTGCCGATCTGAGGATATCAGTCAGCTTTGGCCTTAACCCGCTGGCAAAAATAACAAGGAGTATTCCGGGAGCGAGAAATGCACTCATAAGATGATTACAGAGTGACAGCCCCCATACCAGACCGAGAAGTGAAAGGAGTCGTGTTTTCTTTTTATCCGGTGATTTTTTTGGGCTGGAATCTACATCGGGTTGCCGCGACAGCTTAAGCAGTTCGATGAGGATCCAGGTGATCAGGACGGTAAAGAACAGGTTGAACGAGTAAACCTCCGTCACGACCGACAGGGACCAGACATTTGCAGCAAAGCCGAGAAGGAGTGCGGCTGATACGGAAGAGATCGCGCGACCTGTCAGCCCCACCTTGTTTACGGTTTCAACAGGATATAGCCCGAACGAAGCCCAGACTGCACGGACTGTTACGACGACACTCATCGCAGACCAGAATGCAGAGAACATATTCATCCGGAATGCGACAGTGCCGATGGGCAGAGCATGCGACCATAGCCACCCCAACATTGTGAAAAGCGGATAACCTGTCGGATGCGGGATTCCGAGTATCCATGCTGATGTAATAAGGTCACCCGAATCCTCGGAGTGATGCGCCCAGCTTACGCCGGGTGAAAGAGTCATCAGGTACACAATGAAAACCAGGATTCCCGCTCCGATGGATAAATACAGGGGCAGACTACGAACAACCGTCCGCATGTCACCATCAACGCCTTCTGGATTCTTATTTCCGGCAGTCACTTTTGTCCATTTTACTTTCATTAATGCAGGAATGTAAAACGTGACATATGCTAAACTCGTGTCGTGCTATTAACACGCCGCAGCCTGATCGTACTCGGAACCGCCGCAATTTGGCTTCTGTTAAGCGGACTTTCGCCACTGATGCTGACAGTTTTCGTAATCCACGTCGGTGTCACCGTCATTTTTATACTTGTCGATTTTGTCTATGCAGCGGGACTTGATGACATCATCGTGGAAAGATCGTGCGAGGAAAAACTCAGCCTTCTTGCGGATAATCCCGTGACGATTTCCATCCGCAACAGGTGGGGCAGAAATCTGATAGGGTCAATTGTCGACAATTACCCCGATCCCGGAACCGCAAGGCCGGTTCGGATGGACTTCAACATACCGAATGGTGAAAAAGCCGAACTGACCTACCGTTACCGCCCGGAATCCCGTGGTGACATTATCTTCCCACGCATGCACTTAAGGGTCAGGGGACGAATGGGGTTCAGTATTAAGAGGCTGAGCGTTCCTGTCGTGACACGCGCCCAGGTCTATCCCAACATGCTACAGACAAGACGCTGGGACCTTCTCTCAAAGAAGGGAGCATTGTTCGCTGCAGGATTCAAACCCGTCGGGCGGTTCGGACGTGGCACCGAGTTCAGCCAGCTCCGTGAGTACGTACAGGACGATGAATACAGTGCCATCGACTGGAAAGCTACCGCGAGAAAAGGCGACCCTGTGGTTCGGGAATACGAGATCGAACGAAATCAGCCACTGACCCTTTTTATCGACTGCGGCAGGCAGATGATCGGTCGTATTGATGAACACACAAGACTCGACTACGCAATCAATGCTGCACTGATGCTCGCGTACGTGGCCGTGCTCAAGGGAGACCAGGTCGGGCTTATCGCATTCGGCGCAAAAATACAGCACTACCTTGCGCCGCGAAGCGGGGCGGCGCAGTTAAACCGGATTATCGAAGCCCTGTACGATGTACAGCCATCGGAAGTCGAAAGCGATTACGCCGGCGCGATCAGGAAATTTCTTGCGACATGGAGAAAACGAAGCCTTATCGCACTTTTTTCGGATGTCGTCGACCCGACAGCGTCATCTGTTCTCCTTGCACATCTTCCCTCTCTTCACCCGCGACATCTGCCTCTTGCCATCCTGATGAAGGACCCGGAACTCACCTCCCTTGAGAAAATGTCCCCGGCCAGCACAGCCCAGCTTTACGAAAAGGCTGTCGCCTGCGAAATTGCATCGAGCAGGGACCTTGCAAGTCGCCAGCTGAAACAGGCGGGATGCCTTGTGATCGATGTCACACCACAGGAACTGACGGTGGCAGTTATAAATGAGTACATGAAACTGAAGGCCAGAAGCCTGATATAAACGGTCGGGAGGATTAAAAATGATAACTCTCAACGTCCCCGCGGGGAAGAGGATGGAATTTGTCGATATTACAGGAAAGATAAGGGAGCTGTTCAAAAGCAATAACTGGTCCGACGGGATACTGATGATTTACTGCCCCCACACTACCGCTGCCATCACCATCAACGAGGCCGCCGATCCATCGGTCCAGACCGACATAATTTCAACCCTTGAGAAACTTATTCCGTACCATGGCAGTTACGATCACATGGAGGGAAATTCCGACGCACACATCAAGGCTTCTCTCGTCGGACCTTCGGAACAGGTCCTCGTGGAAGATGGAAGGCTGGTGCTGGGAACATGGCAGGGGATCTTCTTCTGCGAGTTTGATGGTCCGCGTGACAGAAAGTGCCACGTTAAATTCATCTCGTGCAAATAGTACAGGGCGACATTAAAAAAAACCATGCCCGGGTAGGGGCATGGCGCCAAAGTGCCTTAATTAGCGCGCTTAAATTATATCAAACAGCCCTCGAAGGTGCAGGATTTCCGAGCGTCTGCGACGATTCCATCATCGGAATATCAACCGGTTCCGCCCCCGATGCCTCGCGAATATCTGCGATTATCTTGGATGCAAGCATACGATCTTGTAATCGTCCGGACAGAGCGGTTTTTAAAACCTCACGGGTTTCCGCACCTGTATGGCGAATTGTAAACCCCACGATAACTTCTGTGGCATTATCAACCGAGTTCAGCCGTATGCTGAACGCACGTACGATCGAACCGCGGTACTCGACATCGAATATCCGGTGAGTTTCGCTCCCGGGAGGCTGTTCAAGCATGTTGGGCAGGATGAATAGTCCATATCCTGCACCGTTCTCCGGTTGTTCGGAGACGAGGCAGTCTCTCAGGTATTCCTGCGTGAAATTAATTGCAGTGCTGAGAGGAACCTCGAGCTTCGTACTGAATCGTTCGTCCGGCTGCCCCATCTGGATAGGATACCCAAACATCACGCCCGCATCTCTCAGGAAACGAAACAGTTCTCCATCTCCCGACAATTCGGACCACTGACGTTTGAATCGTCCCTGGAGAGATCGAAGATAAAATACAACCAGCAGAACAAGGCCGAGTATCATGATAACCGCGATCGATACCGCGACCGCATGATAACCTCGAAGGTACCGTCCGAGGATACCAAGAATAGCAAGGACGATAATACCCACCCAGAACGGGTACTGCTCCTTCTCGGCCTTCGACCAGTGTTTTTTCGTGATCCTCTCGGTGACAGACGGGATCTGATCAAGCTGAAATTCCAGTGATGAGAAACGTCCCTGCTGTTTTGCGTCGTTGTTCGATTTCTCCTGTTGAACGTCCGACGCGATATCTCCCGGTTGAGGCGGTAAAGTCATTCGGGCTGGACCTCCTCAAGCCGTCCGTTTTCCGTAATCCTGAGGATCGAGGCACCCTCGGGCATTCCGGCTTCAGGGCTTGGAGTTGCTGTAATGGTAAAGCTGTCACTCGACGCTTCAATATCGAAGTCGTACCCGGGAACGTATGGCGTCGCGTTTCCACCCACGGCGCGATTGGTGTAGCCTCTCAGCTCGGGCATGTCCTGGTGAAGCTCCGGCCAGGTCCCGAACCTTTTATGGATATTCCAGTATGTTGTCTCGATCTGGGCAAGGTTGCGCATTCTGAGCTTGGCGCGATCGATGCCCATTGCATCATAATTTGGCCCGCCCTCCCCTGTAAGGGTATAGCCACCTATCCCCACCGTCTTCATGAACGTGACAGTGAGTATCAGGACAATGACAAGGGCTAGGAGAAGCCCTAAAAAGGAGAACCCCCGCTGTGACTTCAGTACCCTCATTGCGCCACGCATCTGCTGAAATTATATCATATTGTCAATATAAGTTTTAACACGAATGCCAATTAAATTGCATTAAACCGTAATAATCCGCTAAAACCGCTGAGCGGGCATCAATAAAGGCATGCAGATGCAAAACAACCTTACGGCAACACTCTATTTTTCAGCAAAGAATATATCAAGTTATCAGGAAGAATTAATGATTATGAAATCCCTGAACCTTTACTCAGCCTTGCCAGTCAGTTATTTCAGTACTAGAATACCTCCAGTATTCACTTTTTAAAATGGATAACCCTAAATCAAACCATCACGATCCGGAAACTGCACCGGTGGACGATCAGCCGGAGAAGAAGAAGGAAACCACGTCACGCAGCCTGTTCCTCTGGACGCGCGACATTGCAATCTGCCTCATCCTCGTCCTTCTCTTCAGGGCGAACGTCGCGGAGGCCAACTACATCCCCTCGCAGTCGATGGAGCCCACGCTTCACATCCAGGACCGGATCATCGTCGACAAGCTCAGCATGAACTGGCGACCGCTCGAACGTGGGGAGCTCGTTATCTTTCATCCACCGATAGAGTCGAGGGAAAACGAACGATGGATCAAGCGCGTTATCGGTCTGCCCGGGGACACGGTGGAGGTCATAAGGGGCATTGTCTACATAAACGGTGATCCGCTGGATGAGCCTTATGTCCAGAATCGTGCGTATTACACAAGGCCGCCGATGGTCCTGTGGGAGGACAATCCGGACACTGAGGAGGATGAATCCGAGTATTACCTTCTTGGCGACAACCGTCCGGACTCGCAGGATTCGCACGTGTGGGGGACATGCCGCGGTGAGCGTATTATCGGTCGTGCGGTTTACAGATACTGGCCGATCGGCAGCATGGGAAGCCTTACCGATTCCGACGGTCGATCCGAACCTACAGAATAAAAGGATTTCATCGGTTCGAAATAACAAGCTGACACGGAAACGTGTCGCATTATTTTTTTATTAAAACTCAGTGAAAATCGTTATTTTTTATTCTGACATTGACTTTTCCTGGTTTATGCGGTATATGATTTATGTTGGTTGTTAAATAAAGATACAGGCGGAGGTAACAAAATGAGGATTCTTCTGCAAGGCGGCCTTCTGGTAATCTGTATTTTCACAATCACCCTTCTTTCAATCCCATCTTTCAGCCAGTCCGACACCGAATCATCGGACGACGAAATCGTTTCGAGCATCACAACAGTAAAGGCTGACGGGACCGAGGTAATACATTCTTTTACCGCCGGGGAAATCGCTGAATGGCAGCAGTCAATGCAGGAAACCGCAGCGAACATGCCGCGCTACGGTTACATCAGCGACGAACAGTCGCGATTCACACAGCTCAATCGTATCTCGCACATGACAATGTTCTCTGCGGAAGCTTTTTACAGGGCGAACTACGGCATGCCGGTATCGACAGATGCGCTTCTTCAGTCCGACTGGTGGTGGTTCAGCCCGGTAGAACAGCCCTATTCCGAAGGACTGACGATCATTGATCGACCCCTCGGCCCGCCGGTAACCGACCTGAACAGCGTAAGTATTATGTTCACCGGAAACGGATACGACCTCAGTTTCTACGATTATTACGGGGAAGATGAATACAACTATGTCAGGTATGACAAATCGGACTTCATATCAACGCTCGTGGAAAGGTATTCTCAGTTTCCGGACACATCAAAGAATATTGACAGCGAGCCACTGAATGTCCGAATCGATTACCTTGTGGCGGCAACAGACTCACTTGTCACGGCATACTGGAAATACAACCTGGAACTCCCCGTAACAGTCGAAGAGCTTCTCGGTGGCACATGGACACTCAGGGAAGATATCATCGCGAACCTTGAACCGATTCCCGCAGAAGATGGTGGCTGGTTCTACCTGGGAGTCGCACCCGAGAGCGGGATAATGTATGTCGAGTATGTGCATACTGAAAGGGGTCCAGTAGTCCAGCAGAAGATCTTTATCGAAAACGACCCTCTGACGAGCGATGAATCCGGCATCCATGGAATCGGACGCTATGTATGCGTAAGCGAGAAGATCACCCGGGATGAGACAATTCCGCTGATAGACGCAAGCCTTCCGAACTGGGGATTCCCGGTCGGAGAATAGAACTAAAACGAAAACAAAAAAACACCGGACGTGACCCGCGTCCGGTTTTTTTCATATATCGTACCTCTAGCCGACTCCCATCCATGCAGAATGCGGCACGATCTCCTGCTCTCCCGCCTCGACAATTGGACCGGTCGCAATACCTGTCGGGACACCATCCTCCGGAAGAATCCCGCCTTCACCATACATCGTGTGAGAGTACATCTTATCGGTCGTGTAGTATCGTGGCTCGTCTGATGGATTCACAATAATTATCCCGTTGTCGAAGTGACGGACGTAGCATCCACCGGCATCCTGAATTTCATCTATTTCGTTCCAGTCCTCGACAGATGCGCCCGGATTCCAGTGATATTCCGGCCACCACTGTGGCTGTAGCGACCATGGCCCAAGCATGTTGAGGTAGGTGAAGTTATCCTTCAACAGCATGTACGATCCCAGCACGAACGATCTATCCAATGTGTTGTCGACCGCAACATCGGTCTGGCAGAGAATTATCTTATCCATAACCGCAAGATCACGGACGCGGTTCATCTGGAGACGCCAGTCTGCTTCGGTGAAGTAGTTATCGGGTCCCCAATGGGCAAAACCCTCGATCATCACTCCATCGCACTGATAATAGGTAATGTCCGAGATTGTTGTAACATAGCTTCCCGCATTCGGGATAAGGTAGCAGGAGGTTGGAAGGGTGTGAAATGCGTCGGTGACCCTGTCGAAGAACTCCTGTGTCCTCGGTGTCCAGTATGTAAACATGTCGTGGGGATCATCGGAGCCTTCCCACCACTTGGCCGGATCGGTATTCCATGGCTGACTTGCGGAGTCCGCGAATACACCATCGAACTGATCCCCCAGCGGCGCCATGCGATCGAGGCAGTTTCCGATGAAATAATTTGTCCAGTCCCCGGTCGGGTCACACAGATACCAGTTCCAGTCCTGCTGAAGCACCCTCTCCTGTGGTTGTGTCGACCACGATCGATGCTCGAAGAAATCCTCTTGGGCGGTTTCAAAATACCAATTGTTAATCCAGTCGTTACCATGGATATTCGATATATCACCTGCCCCGAACGCCAGATGATACTGGAGGATAATGAACTGCTGATTGTACTCGCGCATCGAATCGGCAAGTGATTTGACCAGTTTCTGACTTCCGACGCAGTTCGTCGCCATGAAATCCATCTGCTGGGGAGTCATCTGTGTCGTGAGTTGATCGACAAAGACGGAAGGGGCATTCCCAACGGTTGGGAAATGCCGCGTTTCCTGCGGTGTGACATCATCGAGGCTGAATTCAAGCCTGTATGCCATGTAATCCTGTTCGATACCCTCCATTAAGGCCCGCACCCATATTGTCGCCGAATCCGCGGATGTTGCCTCGCCGGGAAACCAGTCGATGTAGGTAAACTGCTCCTCGTTACGCATATCGTGCCAGTCGAAAAATTCATCATCACCGAAGGCTATTCGTGACTGCATGGTGACATCCGGGGCAAGGGGGGCTTCCTCCATCTCGATCCGGAGCGTCAGAAATCCGCCCTGCTTCGTAAGCTGACCGATCCATGATGGGTTTTCCAGACGCAGCACCTCGGACGGGTTCAATGGATACCTTGTAATTACCCTGTAGCTTAGGTCAGAGAAGTCTGCAAGGTTTTCGTAAGCGAAAACATAAAGCTGGGACTGCTCGGAATATGGGGGAAATTCGTAATCTATATTTGTTGTCGCGAAACCGAGAAACGGATCGGGCATTTCTGTATCGGGTTGAAGATTCGAATGCCACCACGCGTCCGGGTCGACAAATTCAACGCTGTTGCCGTCGGGAATATGTACAGTCCCGCGCACAAAGCTCCCTGTCAGGCCTGTAGGGTTTTTTAGTGTTACAAGGACTGCCATTATCTTGTTAACCGGATCATGGAAATCAATATGCAGTTTCACACAGTCCATACAGTGCGGGGGCTGGAGAAGGTACCAGACGTTGATGAAATAGTCTGAGGTGCGCGATGGCAAAAAGTCGAGAGCTTCAGAATCGAAATTCCAGCTTAACCGTCCATCGGCCCACACCGCGTATTGTGATCCCATAGACTGAATTGTGGAATTCGCATCCTGGATGTCTATGGTCGTAACGGGATCAGACCTGGTTCCCGCACACCCGACGATAGATATTAAAACAAGCAAAACCAACGCTGAGCGCATTTTTCACCCCGCTGCTATAGGTTAAATGTCAAATTTGTACTTCAGTTCAAGTGCATACTTATAAGATATTTCCTGGCGATCTTTCGTGTTATTATACGCAGGTTCATCGTGCGAAATCTCACTGATTTCCTTCCCGCTGGTATACCTGAACTCCTTCGCCACAACCCTGAGAATTGTTAACTCTAAATCTGAAAATATTCCCGTATCTGCTTCACGTGCGGCTTTAATTTTTTCCTGCCGGTAATCTTCGTCGAATACAAAATCTATATCAGATCCCTGCATCTGATCAAGCAGTGCAGAATAATTATCAGGAACCGGCCCGTACTGAAGATGGACGTAACGCGAACCGGAAATAGATTTATTTTGAAGCCTGTATGCAAGAAAATCCGCATAGAAAAGTAACTTGTTCAGTTTTGTGCGGTAAATCTCTCCACAGAGTAACGCGATCAGTACAACCATCTCCCGAAACCTGTTCATCTCAAAGTTCCTGTTACCTGAATACTCGGGATCATGTTCAACAATTTCCTCTCGTGAACAGACGGGATGTATCTCGACAAGCGACTGAACGGCATTCCTCGTTTTTGTAAAAGCTTTACGATCAATAGCATCGGGACGTGAATCCAGAATCTCCAGGTAATTCTCCGGATTCCGAATAAGTTTAAGAAGCGTGTTATGGGATTCCGCAGGAAGGTTACCTGTTTCGTACCTTGTAATCGTAACCTCTCCAAATCCGAGCAGGAGGGCGAGATTTTTCTGACTGACTTTATATTTCGCGCGAAGCTCCCTGATCTCTGACGGATAAATTATGCCGTGCTTCTCACGGAAAATATCATAAGCGGTCTCAAACATCCTGGCTTCAAGATCGGGGTCATAACACTCATTGCCGCAGTTATCGCAAATTCTGATATCCGCAGAGAACAGTGTTTGTTCACCTTTCACCGGAAGGCTGCAATCTCTTGTTTCTATGTGTGAATCTGTCCTGCAGTCACATGTATTACAAAAAAATTTCTTCATATCTGCACCCTCTAAACGAAGGGATAGATCATCTTATATTCAGGAAAATGAAACGATAAACATTTTGCCTCACCGGAAAGGACAAGTTTTACATAAAATTCGGTGCCCTCATAAAATGCCCCGAATACCCAGATAACCTGTCCCGGAACATCACGATCCGTGTCCGGTCCGCTAACGTAGTTACGGTAGTTCAGATTCCTTATTACTTCCTTTCGCACACCGGGCATCAAACCAAGCATAGCCAGTGCATTATTATTCTTCTCAGACTTAATCACCTGGAGGCCATCCTCTTCCATTTTCTGCCTGAATTACCTGAGAAATGCCTCAATATCGGCTCTGGAAGCCATGCCCTACTCCTAAATACTATCATATGATAGCGTTTTGCGCAATACCGGCAGCAAAATTTATGCCGTCCCTACCTCGGGATCGGGGTTTTGCCGACAATACGCGCGATTACCTCGTCCGGACGTATCCCCTCGATCTCCGCTTCCGGCCTCATTATGATCCTGTGACGCAGCGCGGGGTACGAAAGCTCCTGCACATCGTCCGGTACGACGAAATCCCTTCCCCTGCATGCCGCGAGTGTCTTCGAGGTCAGAAGAAGCGTTATCGCGGCTCTCGGACTTGCCCCGAGAAGAAGATCGTCATCTTCCCTGCTCGCTCGCGCGATCTCGTTAACGTAATCAAGAACACTGTCCTCGACTTTTACGGACTGAATTTCCGCGCGCACTTCCTCGATATCAGCCTGTGGCGCGACCGCCTGAATTCCGACACTCTCGAGGTCTCTCGACTGGAATCCCTTATGGAAACGCTTAAGGAGTTCGAGCTCCTCGTACTTTTCGGGATAACCCACGAGAAGCTTGAACGTGAACCTGTCGAGCTGCGCCTCGGGTAACGGATAGGTACCCTCGTACTCGATCGGATTCTGTGTCGCGAGAACCGTGAAGAGTGGCGAGAGTTTATATTCCTCGCCCTCGATCGAGACACGACGCTCCTCCATTGCCTCGAGAAGAGCGGCCTGGGTTTTCGGCGGTGTGCGGTTTATCTCGTCGGCGAGCACGATCTCGGTAAACACCGGACCCTTCTTCAGGCGGAATTCCGACGCGCGGGTGTCGTAGATCACCGTACCGATGACGTCCGACGGCATGAGGTCGGGGGTAAACTGGATACGTGTGAAATCGGCCTGCAGGGTCATTGCAAGCGCACGCCCCATGAGCGTCTTCGCTAGGCCCGGAACACCCTCGAGAAGAACGTGTCCACCGGTCAGAACCGCGACAATAAGGTTCTGTAGGACATCCTCCTGCCCGACTATGGCCTTAGCCATCTCGCCGGTGATTTTTTCCATTAGTTCCTGTGCTTTCGCCATGCGGGGATTGTAGCATAATGATATGCATATCGGGATAACAATCAGAAACCACGAACGTGATACGTCATTTTAAAAACCACTAATTTGTGTATGGAGGAGGTACTTACACTCCTGTAATAAAATCCCGGACTGCCAGTAAAATTAAAAGGAAATAGCCTGCGATGGGTCCATTAAACAATGTGTTCAGGATTGTCAGTCTGAGTGGGTTCTCCCATTCTCTGTATACGCTCGGTTGGTGAGATGATCGCTGAAACCCTCACACCGAAGTTCTCATCGATCACAACAACCTCTCCCCTGGCAAAGAGTTTACCGTTAACGAGAAGGTCGACCGCCTCACCGGCTAGTTTCTCAAGCTCCACGAGGCTTCCGGGCGTCAGGCTAAGAATATCCCTGACCGGAAGGGTTTTCCTTCCAAGCTCGACCGTCACCATAAGGGGGACATCGAGGATCAGGTTAACACCGCGGGTTTCATCAGAACTGGTATGGGGCTCAAGGTCCTCGAAAGCAACTTTTTGAATTTCCGGTTCCACCGGTGGTGCAGGTTCACCTGCAGCAGCCTGCTCAGCGGGCTCCGATTCCGCGTCGACTGCCGTATCCGGGGAAGCTTCGGAACCCTCTCCGGCCCTGGCTTCTATCACGAGCGGATGCTTGTCAGTCATTTCATTAAGTCCATTATCACTGATTATCAGTCCCATCTTACCCTTAAGATCGTCCATTGTAACATCGATTGGAACGTACCAGACCTGCGCATCCGCGGCTATCTTCGACTCAGCGGTAAGGATGTCGATAGAGCTCTCCTCGAAAAATTTCAGATCACCATGCTCGGTGTCGGCAACGAAATCCTCGGCGAGTGCGGAATCAAATGCGCCAAGGATATTGTTGAAGGCCTCCGTCAGTGCCGAAAGAAGTGCTTCATTCAGTTCCTCCGCACCTTCCTGCCCCATCATTTTCTGCGATATTTCGAGCGCGATCGCCTGTCCGACCGAACCGAGAAGCACGGTCGAGGTAAGTGGACCCTGTGTAAACATGAAGAACGCATCGGGAGTGGTCTGCGCGGCTATTAATTCATCGAACTGCCTCTGAAAGGGTTCTTTCGCCTCAATCCTGATATTTTCGGAACCGGCAAGTACCGGAACGATATTCTCGATCGCCCCTGTAAAGAGCGTCGACACCTTCAGAAGCGTTTCCATTGGGAAATCACGTCCTGCGCCCGTATCCTGGTTTTCAGTGGCCAACTTATCGATTTCATCCTGTGATAATCCCATCGCTTACTCCTCGTAGAAGTCCATGATTTCGACTCCCTTGAATCTGCCCATCTTACCCGGTCGACCAAGGAACCTCGGGTGAGGATCGTCTCCGACAAAAATCCTGAACAGGTCGTTCAGCCGTGTCGGTAGGGTTATGACATCACCCGCTCCAAGTTCGAGGATTTCCTTAATTGAAAGATCCAACCTGCCAACTTCTACCCGCAGATCGATCCCCGTTGGCGATAAAGTCTGAAGTATTGTATCCGAAGTGCTGGTCTCCTCGTCCGATGCACGTGCAGATCGTCTGAAGAATCTCTCGGTCGAGAGGGTTCCAAGGATCGGTTCAAGAAGCATATGGGGCATGCATAAACCCATCATGCCGCGTGAGTCCTCGATCCTCATCTCGAACGAGACGAACAGGGTCATGTCCCCCGGATGCACAATCTGGGTGAACTGCGGATTGTATTCGATGGCCTCCAGATGCGGATTCACCTGGACCAGGTCGGACATGGCGTTCTTGAGAACCCTGAGCGCGTCCGACACCACGTTAACCATGAGAGCTTCTTCTATTTCGGTCAGTTCACGAACGGTACCTGCCGAACTGCCGGTTCCCCCGACAAGTCTTTCGACGATGGAGAACGCGACAGGGGGAGAAATGTCGAAGATCGCATTTCCCTCGAGTGGCTCCATGGAGATAATCGCTATTACAGAGGGGCTGAATGTCGATTTGATGAATTCCTCGTACGGAAGCTGGTCAAGCGAGACGATCTCGACGTGCACGAGGCTTCTCAACTTACCGGAAAGGAAAGTCGACCAGCTTCGCGCGAATCCCTCCATTATCATATGGAGCGTGCGTATCTGGTCTTTCGAGAACTTGTCGGGACGCTTGAAGTCGTAGTCCTTGATTCGCCTGGTACCGCGTATAACAGGCGCTTCCTCCGGAATCTCCTCGACATCCAGAGCCGACAAAAGAGCATCGATCTCTTCCTGTGAAAGAATTTCAGCCATAACAAAAAAATGTCACCCGGAAAGGTAAGACAATCCGTTAAAACCTGTACCTATTATATCGGCAAAGTTGTCTCCGGGCATTAGCCATATCCGGAAATTTATAAAAAAACGTTACTGAGCGACAAAAGTACTGAAGAAGGTGTTGATAACTTCACCTTCCTGCAGTTCTTCATTAATTACCCGTGTCAGCTCCCGTGCAAGACGCTCGCGTCCTGAAAGGGTAGCAATCTCGTTCCAGTCCTGGTTGGCCATGTTCGAGTCAACCTTCGAGGTTATCCTCGGCTGCTTTGTCATGATCTCGGATACCACGAGTTCGTTGCTGACTTCGACTGTAATGCCGTACTTGAGGTACATGTACTCGTATTCATCGGATATCGCAAGATTCACGATCGACATTTCAAAACCCTCGTAGAAAATGTTTGTCTCGGTGATCTCCACTTCCTCTTCGGTTCCTTCCTCACCTTCAGCAGCTTCCGCGCTGTTAAGGGAATTCAACATGAAGAATCCGCCACCGCCGAGGGCCAGGACAACTACGACGATCCCGATTATCAGGCCAATCGGCATGCCCTTCTTTGCCGGGGCTGCGGGCTGTGCAGCCTCGTTACCTGCATTTTCATTATTATTCTCATCAGCCATTTTCTTTCCTCTTCGCTGTGTACGACGTATAAATCCGTGTTTTTTTTACTGCCGGTTCCCGGAAACTTTGGTCGCGGTATCATCCGCTTCCGGCTCATCGACCGGTGGGGTAATTATTCCATCACTCTCCGGGCTTAAAAGATACTCAAGGGCATCGGACGGGTCCGGACTGACATCGGCCGGTGCTTCGGCCTCAACAGTTTCGGATTCCTCCTGCCCCGTGTCGTCTGTCGTTTCGTTTTCCGATTCATCCATGAGATCAGGCTGGAACACAGGATCCTCGGTGTTCAGAATAATTACATCCACACGCCTGTTTTTCGCGCGGTTTTCAGGTGTCGTGTTCGGCACAACCGGATAATAGAAGGCGTATCCGGCCGCTGACAGCTGGTGAGGTGAAATACCGCCATTCTCTATCATGTAATGTATTACCGCCGTCGCGCGTGCTGTAGAAAGTTCCCAGTTGGATGGAAACTGTGCCGTGTGAATCGGTGACGGATCGGTGTGACCCTCAACCTGTACACGATTCGACACCTGGCTTATCTCCTGTGCAATTACATCAAGCACCGGAACAACGCCAGGCTTGATATCCGCTTTACCAAGGTCGAACAGGGCCGTGTCGGTAAAACGGATCATGAGGCCGCGCTCGTTGATCGAGGTCTCTATAGAACCATCCAGTCCTTCCTCCTCGATCTTATCCTCGATCGCCTCTTCAATCTGCTCCATCTGACGTGTATCCGCGGCTGGATTCTCGGTTATCTGCCTCGCCGGAATATCTCCAAGATTAAGGACCATCGGACCGCCCGAAAGGACCCCAAGCGCCCCCTGCAACTCGATTATGACATTTCTGAATTTAACAACATCTATTGTTGAAAAGCTGAACAGCAGGACAAAGAAACATAGGAGCAGCGTCATCATGTCACCGTAGGTGACCATCCACAATGGTGCGCCCAGTCCTTCTTCAGGTTTCTTTTTCTTCTTGCCAGCCAAGTCTGACTACTCCTCCTCTTCCTCGGTCTCTTCCTTCGGTCGAGTACTTGGCGGGAAGAACGCCTTTAGTTTCTCCTGGACGATCCTGGGGTTCTCACCGTTCTGAATCGACAGGACGCCTTCCACGATGACCTGCCTCATGAGGACCTCTTCCTGGCTTCGGATACTTAGTTTCTTGGCGATCGGAAGTGTAACGAAGTTGGCGAGGATCGCACCGTAGAAAGTGGTGAGTAGCGCAACCGCCATGCCGCCGCCGATCGCGGACGGATCGTCAAGCTTCGCGAGCATCGCGATCAGCCCGATCAGCGTACCGATCATACCGAATGCCGGGAAAAATATGCCAAGCTGCTCGAAGATATCCTTTCCAAGCTTGTGACGGTCCTCGAGGAACGCAAGCTCGATCTCGAGAATGTCCCTCACAAGCTCCGGATCGGTTCCGTCAACGACAAGCTGGATGGCCTTCTGAAGGAATTCATTGTCAAGAGCGGCCGCATCCTCTTCAAGCGTGAGAAGACCTTCACGCCTCGCCTTTTCGGCGAAAGATACGATCGTTCCGACGATTCCGGAGGAATCATGTTTCTGCGGCATGAAGGCGTTTTTTACAACCTTCATCGCGCCGATCACCTGCGACAGCGGAAAACAGACCATGACCGCAGCCATTCCGCCGCCAACGACAATCGCGATCGACGGGACGTTAACGAATAACATAAGGCTGCTTCCGCCCTGGGACATACCGAATATGATCAGGGAGGTTCCGACAACAAATCCGAGGATCGTGGCGATATCCATTATGAATCCGCCTCCTCACGGAAATAAATCATGTCCTTCAGTGTACGTCGCTTGTAATCGATGACCTTCTTCACAACATCATCCATCTCTTCCTTCACAAGGACTTTCTTACCGTTGGTGAGCGTCAGGATGGTGTCCGGAGTAGACTCGAGAGTCTCGATCATCTCGGCGTTCACAACGATAGATGTTCCGTTTAATTTAGTCAGGGTAACCATGACATCTCTCGGGACACATTTGTGTCACGTAATAATATCCGCTTCACCTGTTTCTGAGATTAGATAAGATTTAAGATCGGGTGCCCGGAAATGGGCATGAAATGGGCTATTCTTTAATCAAACTTAATAGGATCGATAAATTACGTGCGTTACATCGGGATGTTCCCGGATTTTTTCAATATATCATCATCAAAATCACCTGCATTTTTATGGCCAAAAATCGACTGATTTTTCTTCCCGATTTCTAATTTTTCGGCTTGACAGAACGGATTAGTAAATTTATACTGACTGACTGGTCAGTCATTAAGCACAAGCAATCACGATACTATATTAATGGCCGTTAAATCCAAAACAAAAACTCGCAACCGTACGCGAATGGCTCCCGAGCAGCGAAGACTTCAGATCCTTATCGAGTCCATCGGGCATTTCTCAAGGAATGGTTATCACGAGACCGATCTTCAGACAATCGCTGCAAGCCTGGAAATCGCCAAGGGCACAATTTACCTGTACTTCAAAACCAAGGAAGAATTGTTCAATACAGCTGTCGAACACGCCGTGCAGGCCCTTGCCGATTCAATTCACAGGGAGGTCATGGCTGTCGACGGACCTGTCGATAAAATAAGGGCGATAGTACGGGTGCACTACACATTCTTCTACAGGCAACGTGAACTTGTTCAGATCATCATAAGGGAGCGAGGCGAGCTTCTTGCTCGCGCGGAGAGCACGTATCACAGGGTTTTCCAGGACAATGCTTTGCATATCGAGAATATTCTGCGTGATGGTATCAGGCAGAAAATTTTCAGGAAGGTTAATACAGAGGAGACCACCCTTATCCTCGCCAGCCTTCTTACAGGTTCGATATTCACACACGTTTATAAAAATACAAGGAAAGCGATGGAAACATCCATCGCTGCCACATGCGATCTGCTTCTTAAAGGACTAACATGCGAGATGAACAAATGAAGATACTACTTGTCTATCCGGAGGTACCGGACACATTCTGGGGATTCAGGCACATTCTGAAGTTTTCAAAGGTACGGGCAACCCAACCCCCGCTCGGGCTGCTGACCGTCGCGGCGATGCTTCCGCAGGAATGGGACAAGAAGCTCGTAGACATAAACGTCTCGAAACTTAAAGACGAAGACCTCGAATGGGCTGATTACGTTTTCATCAGCGCGATGGCGATACAGCGCAAATCTGTCGAGGAAGTGATCGACCGCTGCATGCTTGCCGGTGTAAAGATCGTGGCCGGCGGTCCCCTTTTCTCGACGGAATCGGAACGCTACATGGAGTGTGATCATCTTGTGCTCAACGAGGCGGAAATAACTCTGCCGCAGTTTCTGGCAGATCTTGAAAAGGGTACTCCCAGACACGTTTACACATCGGATGAATTCGTGGACATGGCAGAAACCCCCGCCCCACTCTGGTCAATAGTCGAGATGGATCGCTATGTACTTATGAACATCCAGTACTCGCGCGGATGTCCGTTCGACTGTGAATTCTGCAGTATTCCAGTTCTGTATGGAGAGCGTGTACGGACAAAATCCGCTGACCAGATCATTTCCGAACTTGAACTTATATACGCAAACGGATGGCGCGGCAGCGTATTTTTTGTCGACGACAACCTTATCGGAAATAAAAAACAGCTCAAGAAGGAAATCCTGCCGGCGATCATCGAGTGGCAGGAAAGACGTGGACGTCCGTTCGCATTTCAGACAGAGACATCGATCAACCTTGCGGACGATCAGAAACTGATGGACCTCATGGTGGAAGCAGGATTCAACTCAGTTTTTATTGGAATCGAAACCCCGAACGAGGAATCCCTCGCCGAGTGCAACAAGGTTCAGAACAAGAATCGCGACATGCTTGAGAGCATTAAACTCATACAAAGTTCCGGAATGCTCGTGTCCGCAGGATTTATTATCGGTTTCGACAACGACACTCCGACGATTTTCGAACGGATGACCGACTTCATAAGTCAGTCGGGAGTGGTAAGTGCCATGGTAGGCCTTCTGAACGCACCTATGCATTCAAGACTTCACGTTCGGATGCAGAAAGAAGGCCGCATGATAGATGGGATCCACAGCGATCACATGGATTACACGATGAATTTCAAACCCAAGATGGACCTTGACACACTGTTAAAAGGTTACAAGGGTGTCATAAGGGACATTTACTCCCTTGGCCCCTATTACGAGCGTATCAGGAAGTTCATGAATAATTACCGAACAAAGACCGTTATTCGATACCATTTGAAGTGGTGGCACATAGTGGCAATCTTTAAATCTTTCTTCGTTCTTGGATTCAGGGAAAAAGGAAAGAGCCATTTCTGGAAGCTTTTCTTCTGGACACTTACAAGACACCCGAGACTGTTTCCGATGGCCATGACCCTTGCGATATATGGTCTGCATTACAGGAAATTCTACCATTCCGTACTGTCCTGACAGGATTAATCAGCACTCGGACGTAGTTACATCAGGATTAATTAAATATGCGGAGTAATCAGGTCACGATACCCTTCGTAACCTTCATGAACAGGTCCTCAAGGTCCGTTTCTTCCTCGGCGAAACTGAGAATCACAATACCCTCGTCCTTCAGCTTATCCATCATCACGGGCATATCATCCACCTCACCATTATAGATAACCTTCAGGAAATTGGGTTTCGGAATAGATACATCATCGACCTTCTCGATCGTGAGAAGAATTTCCTTAGCCTTCTCATCGTCCGCCTTCACTTTAATATTAAGAACTTTAGCGCCCTTGATCTCCCGGAGAATATCTTCGATCCTGCCGTACAGAATCATCCTGCCAGCCTCAATAATTCCCACCGTGTTACAGAAATCTGCAAGCTCGGTAAGTATGTGTGAACTGACAAGAATGGTTTTTCCCATCCGACCCAGTTCCTTAAGAAGTTCCCTGAGCTCGATCCGTGCTCTTGGATCAAGTCCGCTCGCAGGCTCATCGAGAAGAAGTACCTTCGGGTCATGAACGAGACATCGCGCGAGACATAGCCTTTGTTTCATCCCGCGAGAGAGCTCATGAACGAACGCGTTTTTTTTGGAAGACAGGTCGGTAAGCTCAAGAACATCATCGATGATGCCGATCCTTTTCTGCTTCGGAATCCTGTAACATGCCGCGAAGAAATCAAGGTACTCCCACGCTTTCATCTCGTCGTATACACCGAAAAAATCTGGCATGTAACCGATGATTTTCCGAACAGACATAGGGTCACGAACCACGTCAATACCGTCGATAAATGCGGCACCGTCCGTTGGGAGAAGAAGCGTTGCCAGGATTTTAATTGTTGTGGTCTTCCCTGCCCCGTTCGGGCCAATATACCCGAAGATATCGCCTTTCTCGATGTCAAAGGAAACACCCTTCAGTGCTTCTGTCCTCTTGAATCTCTTGCTGAGACCCTGAACTTCGATCATCGGCATGGAACTAACCCCCAATAATCAATTGATGCCCGGCACCTGTTAATGCAGACTTCCATAAGCTCAAATGGTTCACAAAATAACGAATACAATACCGTATTTTCAGGATGAGGTATCTTCCTCGACAATCTCCTCAACCACAACTATCTCTTCGCCCTCAACACCTTCGGGAAGAGGCTCTCCCTCCTCAACCACGATTACCTCTTCAACAATTTCAATAACCTCCCCATCTTCACCTTCCTGTACGGATTCAGCCGTTTCCGGCTCAGGTTCGACTGTATGTTCCTCAGCGGCTCCGGTCCGCACGCACATGCTGTAGATTTCGATCATGTCTTCTTTGCTTAAAGGTTTAAGGCCACCAATCGTGTCCTCGCCCTTGCCAAAAACGCGAAGAATATCATCAGCCATTTTTGCGAACATCTCGGGGTCATTGGGAATTCCGAGATCGTCCATAAAGAACCATGCGCCGATATCCTCAAGCCAGTTTGTGACCCTCTCGATCACAATTTCAGCCGCTTCAAACGGGTGGTGAGTCTCGAGATCGAGATTGAAAACCCTCTCTCCGAGCTGAATAATCCTGTCCGGTTTCTCGTGGTAAACGAACTTCATCCAGCGCGGCAGGAGCATCGCAAGTCCCGATCCATGTGAGATATCATAGTAGGCGCTGAGCGGATGCTGCATCACGTGCAGCGGGAACATCCCGCCCCTCGGACGGTTGATAAATCCGTGAAGCGCGATGGCTCCGAGCCAGCTAAGCCTGCTTCGCGCATCAATATCCTCAAGGTTCTCGAGCACATCCTCAAGTGCGATCATGACCTCGATTATGAAACTCTCGGTCATCCTGTCGGCAAAACCGTCCGGTTCACCATTGAAGTAACTTTCGAGGACGTGCATGATCATATCGACCGCACCGTCGCGGGTGTAATTCTTCGGCGTTGTAAGCGTCAGTTCCGGATCGATGATGCTGACTTTCGGGAACATGCTCTCGCCGAAAACTCCAACCTTATCTCCGGTTTCCTCGTTCGTGACAACAGCCCCGGCGTCACCTTCGCTTCCGGTCGCCGCAAGTGTGCTGACGAGAAGAATGGGAAGCGCATCCCCGACAGGTTCGTAGTAATCCTCCCAGTGGGCGATATGCGTCCAGATATTATCGGGATCAAGTGCTCCGAATGCGATAACCTTGCTCGCGTCCATCACCGACCCGCCACCAATACCGATCACCATGTCGCAGCCACTTTCTTTTGCAAGCTCGGCGGCCTTTTTTATTGTGGCAACTCTCGGATTCGGTTCGATACCCTCGAACGGTACCGGGTCCAATCCGGCCTCTGTCAGCATCTCGAGAGCTTTATCCATCACTCCCATGACTTTTGCCGATTCCTTACCAAAAACGACGAGTGGCTTTTCGCCGTACTGAGTGGCAAAGTCAGCAAGATTGCTAAATTCTCCGACGCCAAATACCATACGGATGGGATTGTAGAGCTGAAAATTATTCACCAGTGTCCTCCGGAATTCTGTCAATGCATACAAATACACGCATCCCTGTTAAGGGATGTGGGGATTGTAACATAATTTATGTTATTAATGTTTGCAGAAAATTGATATTGGCCATTCGCCGTTATTACATAACACCCGGAATGCTGTCAGGCTGACTAATTTTTCCATGCTCCTTTTCGAACACCATGAACGGATTGAAATTGGTATCGCGGTCGTACACATCAATCCCCTCTGACTTCTTCAGACCGATTACTATGGCGTATGTGATCGGTGTGAAAAGGACCTCGATACCGCATTTGAAGATGTAGTTAGACAGGATAACCGCAACGACTGTTCCGGGCGACCATCCCCATCCGATATTTGCGATCAGAACAAAAACCACCGTATCGATTCCCTGCCCCACGAGTGTGCTGCCAATCGTGCGTATCCAGAGGAACCTGCCCTTTGTTATCAGTTTCAGTTTCGCGAGGATATAGGAATTGGAAAATTCACCCGCGAAAAACGCAGTAAGGCTTCCGACAATAATCCATCCGACGGGTGCCAGCACACGCTCATATCCCGCCTGTGCAGCGGGCTCCCAGTCTTCACCCGGGGCCGGAAGTCTCCCGACAAGCCAGAGATACCCGGCCATTATCGCGGCACAAATGAAACCGGTCCAGATTACTTTACGACTGGCACGGTATCCATACACCTCGGTGAGGATATCGCCAAATATATAGCTCAGGGGAAATAACAGTGTCCCCGCATCGTAG
>Ga0272441_10000956_pt1 | contig 62695 bp, 47 predicted proteins | sample SSMProp6N_FD_193582 | JGI IMG/M metagenome (GOLD analysis project Ga0272441, IMG submission 193582) | Marine sediment archaeal communities from Little Sippewissett salt marsh, Falmouth, MA, United States - SSM-Prop-6N | ecosystem: Environmental > Aquatic > Marine > Wetlands > Sediment ... | reverse complement strand
TAAAATCCCTTACCAGAAATTCTTGGATGGTAAGCGTAAATATACTTTACCTGAGCCCTGATAGATAGTATTATTTTTCTATAAGAAAGATCATTAAGTGTAAAGACTACTTGGTATTAATACAATTAATTCTTAAAAATAAAACTACTAGAAGCAATATATACTTTATTGAGCGAATCTAAGATTAGATTAGGGGGAAGGCATTGATTTTACAGAAAAGTTTAACGAATAATCTAACCTTTATTAGAAAAACAATGGATTACAAAACAAAGTGTTCAATTGATATTTACACAAGCAGACAGGGATTATATGGATAATGTATTTAAGTGGATGAGATTTCATCAGAATGAATAACTCTAGCTTTAAAGTAATGATTTTTTACAGTTGCATCTAAAATATTTTTACCTTATTGCATAAAAAATTCTTGAAATCACTCTGAATAACGGGTTAAAAATACGAAAATATCTAATGGAGTACACATGATAATGTTTAAAGAAATATCAGATGTTTCAAATTATTATTTCACTGAAACTCTCAGGGTATATATAGAAAATTTTCCTGAATTTGAAAGAAAACCATTGAGTGTTTTACAAGAAAAGATAATAAATGGACTCTTTCGGCTGTATGTTGGAAGCCTTAAAGAACAGGTAGTATCCATGGCTTTAATCCAATCTATTCAAAATACTTCCTATGTTCTTTTGGCATATATTGCTATTGACAGGAAATATCAGGGAAAGGGAATAGGCTCTCGTTTTATTAAATATCTTTTAAGGGTGATTAAGGAACAATCTTTGGGTAAATATCTTTTAATGGAGGTGGAAAATCCTCAATTCGGAGAAAAGAGAGTCGAAAAAGAAAAAAGGGTAAGATTTTATAAAAAACTTGGCGCAAAAGAGTTAAAAGATGTAAAATACTATTTTCCAGACCAACCGGAAACAGGGCTTATTGAAATGATTCTCATGGTTTTTCTTGAATCCGATACCGATAAACTGGAAGGGGATTTTGTTAAAAATCTAATCAAAAAGATTTATCTTGAATTATACGAACAGGAGCCGGATAATACTTTGTTGCAAAAAATATTTGAAAGTATATCCAAAGAGGTAAGATTAATCTAAAAAACCTTACACGCTCCTTGTTATGCAAAATTAAAATGAATAAAACTGCAAATCCATTTGTCTGTTGCTTTAATAGGAATGGTCATGGAATTCAATAGAATGGTTGCCTAAAAATCAGGTATAATCGTTGTTACCTTGACACTTCTTTGGATTCAGTGTATCATTTTTTATAGAATACATGTTGCCACTTACTGCTGTAAGGGGGAAATATGAAAAAAATCTTCATAATAAAAATCCTTTCTTTTACTACCAGTTTTTATAATAAACTACAGATAGAAATCGGAATCCTCTTAAAAAAAACTATAAACCTTTCTCAATCACTTAGTATGATAAATATAAAAATTATGAAATGGATAAAATGCCTTTTAACAAAATATTTTCTGAACTTCTTTATTCTTTCAACCTTCCTCGATTTCCGATTTATTATAATCGAATCAAATAACATACTTACAGTATTCCCCTGCTTACACAAACATAACCAATTTTATTATATGCGTATTTCAACATAATGATAGAAAGGTTTCGATAAGATACCTATAGACCAATTGCACCCTTTTTAAGTTACATAATCATTGAGACAATCAGCTTAAAAAAGTTCTGAAAAGGAGCGAAGCGATGTGGAGTCTCATTATGGGAAGTATCATTTTACTTGTATTTTTTTTACTGCTTCAAAAAAAAATATTTGCTGAAAAATCAATATTTACCTACCAACATATAGATAACCTAGAAGCAACCTCTGTTAATCTATGCACTTCATTTAATAACTGGCATGAAATACCAATGAAAAAAGGTGATAATGGTATTTGGAAAATAGAATTGGAATTGGATCCGGGGGAATATCAGTACAAATACCGGATCAATGGCATAATGATAAAAGATATGGCAGTTGGCCGGTCTGGAAGTCCTGTCAATCCTGAAGCATCTGCTTATGTTTTTGATGGTACTGGTGGTCAGAATGCTGTCTTACGGGTAAGGGATAAATGCACGAAAAAAATGAAATTATACCACCTTTCTCATGATCCTGCCTATCTATGTATTTGTGATGAACGTTTAGTGATTCGGGTAAAAGCATCCTTAAAAGCTATTAAAAAAATATTTCTATTGACCAATGAAGAAGGAAAATGGCCCATGGAAAAACAATTAGAATGGAATGAAGGAGAAATGTATCGAATTTCTCTGAAGGTTCCGGAATTTCTACATTATCGTTTTACAGGATATACCAAAGATGGCAAAGAATTTCATTTACCGGAAAAAATATCACACACTTATTTCTTTGATGGAGTCAATCGATTCAAACGAATTGAATGGTTAAATGGGGGAATCATTTACCAGATATTTCCTGAACGTTTTTATAACGGAAATCCCCAAAATGATCTACATGCCCTTAGGACCGATGAATTTAACTATAACAAGCTCTGGGATGCGAATAAATTATGGGACAAAAAAGGGCCCACACTTTCTCAATGGAATGAACCAATCACACCGCAACATTGTTGTCATCAATATTTTGGAGGTGATATATCTGGAATCACCTCAAAACTCGATTACCTAAGAGATTTAGGAGTTAATATTTTGTACTTAAATCCCATTTTCGATTCCGGTAGTTCACACGGATATGATACTCATGACTATATGAAGATAAGCCCAAAATTTGGTGATGATAAAGATTTAAACATATTTTTAGATGAAGCCCATAGGCGGAGTATTAAAATAATTCTTGATTTTGTTCCAAATCATACCGGGTTAGGTTTCTGGGCTTTTCAGGATGTTATTGAAAAAGGTAAAGATAGTAAGTATTGGAACTGGTATTTTATTTATCGGTGGCCTTTTTCTCCGGGTGATGCAACCGCTTATGAAACCTGGTGGGGATTTGGAAGCCTACCTAAACTAAATACCAAGAATCCAGAAGTAAGAGAATATCTTTTTGAAGTAACACGACACTGGTTGAATCTTGGTATTGATGGTTGGCGTGTCGATGTTCCGGAAGAATTAGAGAATGCAGAAGAGTTTTTTAAAGCAATGCATAGAGTTGCTAAAAGAGAAAAAGAAAATACCTATCTGGTTGCAGAAGTCTGGAAACTGGATTCGACATGGGTGCAGGGAGATCAATTTGATTCTTTGATGAACTATGCTTTAGGTAGGGACATTTTACTCAATTATGCCAGGGGTAGTATTAATGGTAAAAATGTATTGGATAATCTATCACGGTATTATGCGGTTTATGGTGAAAATGTTGTTTCTATGGGTTTTAATATTATTGGTTCCCACGATACACAGCGAATCCTAACGGATTTAGGGGGAGGTAATTTTGGTGATGTGCCGACAACTGAGTCTATCAGGAAATTAAAATTTTTAACAACATTGCTGTATACTTTGCCAGGTGCACCGGTCATTTTCCAGGGTGATGAACGAGGTTTATTGGGTGATAAAGAGTTTTATGATGCCCAGCGCTATGCAATTCAATGGCAAAGTGTTAATAAAGGTGTACTGTTACATTATAAAAAATGTGCCGGGTGGTATAGGAAAATTCCTGCACTTACCAGCGGTGTATTTCGTGTAAATTATGGGAAAAACGGATTGCTTTCATTTTTTAGAGGAGAAAAGGGCATCAAAGAAGCGGTAATTGCTGCTAATAATGGAAAAAAATCCATTCAATTTAAATTACCTCCTGGAGAATGGTGGCCTGTAACACAAGAACAGATAGTTAAAGAAAAGGTGAGTATACCGTCATTTCAGTTACGGATTTTCATCCATTCGTTGCAATTTTTGGATAATCTTTAGAATACCAAACGAATATCATAATTTAGTAACATTAAAGGAGAAGTAAGGAATAAATAAAGGGGGTGATATGTATCTATAACAGTTGAATAATTTACTTTCCGAAAATGTTTTTAATTTAAGGAGGAATTTAAAGTGAAAAAAATACTATCAATTTGTTTAGTCTTGGTTATGTTGTTAGGATTTGTGGCCATCTCCTATGCAAAAGTCAACTTAATTCTATGGACTAAAGAAGGGGAAGAGGCTTTAGATTGGAACAAATCTTTGAATGAAGAATTTATGAAACTCTATCCGGATGTGACCATTGAAATGGTTAAAAAAACCAACGTAGAAATATTAAGAGAGGATTTCTTAACAGCAAGTCTTGCAGGTGCTCCTCCCGACATTTTGTGGACTGTAAGTGACCACGCCGGACCTTTTGTTGCGGCAGAAATTATTGAACCAGTCGATGACCTTTTTGACTTGAATAAATATGTAGAATCATCTTTAAATGCAGTAAAACTGGAAGGAAAATATTGGGGTGTTCCGATCTCGAATGGCAATCAGTTAATGCTTCTCTATAATAAAAAATTAATTGCCCAACCGCCAAAAGATACAGATGAGCTTTTTAAAGTAGGAAAAGAGCTTACCTCCGATGATATTTATGCACTGGTATGGAACCAGACAGAACCTTTCTGGATGGTACCCTGGTTAGGAGGTTTTAAGGGAAAGGTATTTGCAGAGGATGGTATAACTCCTACCCTGAATACACCTGAGATGTTGGCTACATTAAAATTTCTACATGCCATGAAATTTGATGCAAAAATAATACCTCCCGAGAGTGATTATGACGCGGCAGATACTCTCTTTAAAGAAGGCAAAGCAGCTATGATCATTAATGGTGACTGGTCGGTCAGCGGCTATGTCGGTGCATTAGGGGATAGTTTGGGAGTTGCCCGTATTCCGAAAGTAAGTGCAACCGGTGAATGGCCGAAACCATATACCAGTGGAGTCTATTTTATGCTGTCTCAAGGAATTTCCGGTGATAAATTGAAAGCAGCTCAGGATTTTGTGGAATTTGTATCTACCATGGAGAAACAATTGGAAATGGTAAAATTATTGAATCGTTTACCGGCATTAAAAGCTGCATTGGATGATCCGCTAATTACTGAAGACCTTCTACTAAAAGGTGCAGCAGACCAGATGGTTGTTGGCACACCAATGCCAACTGTATTAGAGATGCGCTGTAATTGGGACTCTATGAAGCCAGAGATGTTAGCAGTGTTGGCTGATATAAAAACTCCTGAAGAAGCTGTTAAAGATATGCAGGCAAGCGTAGAATCATGCGTGAAGACTCTGGAGTAGAATCACTTGAAAATGCGGGGGGGGTTTTTTTGTCCCCTCGCATTCATTAAAACAAGGATTACGATACACAAGGAGGCTAAAATGGAAGCATTAAATTTTGAAGTGATAAAAGATACATTAGGGCAATTGGGAGGCATGCTGCTCTATATATTGTTGGGTATCATTCTTCTAGAAATTTTTATCTATGTCATATTAGGCAAGATTTTTAAAAGTAAATATACGCTTCCTTACATGCTGATGATTGCTGCAATATTCGGAATAAGTCTATTGATAATCTATCCAATCAGTTATGAAATAAGATTAGCTTTCACCAATATGAGTCTTAGGCATTTTAGAACGTATACTTTAAGCTGGGCGCAAGGATTGAAAAATCTAAAATTAATCTTTACCGAGCCTATTTTAAAGAATGTAAAATTTTTCTCCCTGCTATCCCGAACCCTATTATGGACCGGTGTTAATGTGGTGTTTCATCTGGCCGGAGGATTAGGATTAGCTCTACTCTTGAATCGGCCGATGCGTGGGAGAGGTATTTATAGGGCTTTATTGGTATTCCCCTGGGCAATTCCTCAGATTATTGCCGTATTAGCCTGGAAAGGGGAGTTTCATTTTGAATATGGATTTGTCAACATCATGCTAAGAAATTTAGGAATGCAACCCATCCAATGGATGATTAGTCCCTTCTGGAATTTTGTAGCGGCATGCATTACCAATATTTGGCTGGGGATACCTTTTATGATGATTATTATTCTCGGTGGATTACAGAGTATTCCCCTTGAATTTTATGATGCTGCCGAGATTGATGGTGCATCGAGATGGAATCAGTTTCGAACCATTACGCTTCCGTTATTAAAACCCGTGCTTACCCCGGCAATAGTCCTAGGAATCATCTGGACATTCAATAATTTTAATGTTCCTTATATGATTAACGCCAATGAATTGGAATCAACGGATATTCTGGTCACCGGATTATTCAGGGCAGCTTTTGAATATCACCGTTACGGATTTTCCGCGGCGTTTGCAATGGTCATTTTTATTGTACTCTTTGTTATTGCTTCAGTGTATATCCGTATGACCCATGGATTAAAGGAGGCGTATGAATGAAAAAGAATAACAAAAAGAATTCTGTTTTACAATTTTTTACATCCCGAAGTAGGACTGATAGCCCTTTTAAAAGACTGGTTATTCATCTGGTGTTAATCATCTGTTGCTTTATTGCAGTGTACCCGGTATTACGGGTGGTCAGCGTATCACTCCGTCCCGGAGACCGCCTTCTTTCAACTTCTTTAGCTATTATTCCCAAGGATGCATCCTTTTTTAGTTATTATCGGATAATCTTTGAAAAACCCTTCTTGGCATGGTTATGGAACAGCCTGGCTATTACAATTACCACAGCTTTTATCGGTCTAATCCTGGCATCGACTTCAGCATATGCCTTTTCCCGATGGAAATTTCCCGGTCGGATACCCGGTTTATTTTTTCTGTTAACGACACAGATGATACCTGCTGCGATGCTAGTTGTTCCAATTTACATTCTAGCTGTTAGATTTCAATTGATTAATTCTTACAGGGGGCTGGCCTTGGCTTATTCTGTGAGCTCTGTTCCTTTTAGCATCTGGATATTGAAGGGTTATTATGATACTATTCCCCGGGAGTTGGAGGAAGCGGCGAAAATTGACGGGGCTTCACAGATGGGTACATTCTATCGGATTATTCTTCCTTTATCTACGCCTGCATTAGCCATTGTATTTCTATTTAACTTTATCATGGCCTGGAATGATTGGATTATGGCTCGAATTATGTTGCAACGAGAGAATATGTTTACCTGGCCTTTGGGAATTTGGACTCTTGCAGGTCAATTCAGGGTAGAATGGGGAGCTTTTACAGCTGCATCGATTTTAGTTGCAGTTCCGGTCATGATTCTCTTTCTTTATTCATCCAAATGGCTTATTTCCGGTTTAACTTTAGGTTCAGTGAAGGGATGATAGTTAATAAAACTCTAATAACAAATTAAGAAAAGGTAAATTCTGTATTGATTTAATTAAAAAGTAAATCCATTGTAAGAGGAACATATTAAATGAAAAAATATTTACCAAAAGTTGCCTATTTTTGCATGGAATTTGGATTAAAAAATGAATTTAAAATTTATGCAGGCGGTCTGGGTATCTTGGCAGGTGATTTTTTAAAAGGAGCAAAAGAACAAAATTTGCCGGTCGTAGGAATCGGAATAAAATGGAAGCAAGGATATACTGAACAAAGCATTGATCAGCAGGGAAACATTCACCACAATTTTCGAAATTATTATTACGATTTTTTAATAGATACTGGAAAAGAAGTTTTGGTTCAAATTAAAAAAAAGGATGTTTGGTGTAAGATATGGAAAGTTAACTGTTTTGAAAATGCGGATTTATTTTTACTGGATACGGATATAAAGGAAAATGAAGATACCTGGATAACCCGGAGACTGTACAGCGGATATGCCGAACAAAGAATTGCCCAGGAAATGATCCTTGGTATCGGAGGTATCCGGGCATTAAGAGCACTAGGCATACCCATAGATATCTATCATTTTAATGAGGGGCATGCTGCTTTTGCCGGTATAGAATTGATTCGTGAAAAAATGAATAAAGGCGCTTCTTTTAAAAAAGCATGGGAAAAGACACGAACAGAGGTTGTTTTTACAACTCATACTCCGGTAAAAGCAGGAAATGAAAAACATGAGATTAAAAGCCTACTTGCCATGGGTTCAAATTTACACCTGTCTCAAAAGCAGTTGTGTTTTTTAGGGGGGCGACCCTTTAATATGACCGTGGCGTCCTTAAGGTTGGCTGGTAAATCAAATGCCGTTTCAAAATTGCATCAGAAGACTGCCAATAAAATGTGGGAGAGAACTCGTAACAAGTCAGAAATAATTGGTATTACCAATGCTATTCATGTGGGAACATGGGTAGATAAAAGAATGAGAAATGATTTTTTCGACCTGGACGAAATGTGGTACTACCACATGGAAATTAAACATGAGTTAATTGATTTTATAAAAGAACGTCAAAAAATATCATTGAATCCGGATAAGCTATTAATAGGATTTTCCCGGAGAGCAGCACCTTATAAGAGAAGTACTTTAATATTTAGAGATGAGAATCGGATAAAAAACTACCTGGAAGATGCTAAAATTCAAATCATATTTTCAGGAAAATCACATCCACAAAATATTATCGGAAAAAGTGTAATATCTAATCTTCTTAAAATGTCCCGAAAATACCCTCGAAGTGTTGTTTTTATCGAGAATTACGATATGGAAATCGGACGTAGAATGACAAGTGGATGCGATGTCTGGTTGAATAATCCAAGGAGATTGAAAGAAGCGAGCGGCACTTCCGGAATGAAAGCAGCAATGAATGGAGTGCTGAATTTTTCCATATTAGATGGGTGGTGGCCGGAAGTTTGTCAAGACGGTATCAATGGATGGGCAATTGGAGAAAAGGATTTCCCAAATACTATCGAAAAACAGGATAAAAAAGATGCAAAAGCTCTGTATGATATTCTATTAAGAAAAATTATCCCCACGTATTATAATCACCACCAGGAATGGTTGAAAATGATGCACAATAGTATTTATTCTACCAAAAAATATTTTTCCATACATAGAATGCTTGATGATTACTTTAGATTACTATATGTAAAACAATAATCATTTCTTATCAGGGAAGGAAGGAGTCAGGTATGAAACTTAATAGAATAAGCGGTATACTCCTGCATCCTACATCTCTGCCTTCTAAATATGGAATCGGTTCGCTGGGAAAAGAAGCCTATGAGTTTGTTGATTTTTTAAAAGCTGCTAAACAAAAATTGTGGCAGATTCTTCCTCTTAACCCTCCCGGTTATGGGGGGTCGCCTTATAAAAGTTTCTCTGCTTTTGCGGGAAATACCTTACTTATTAGTATTGAAAAATTATTTCAGGATGGCTTGTTGAAAAAAGAAGAGATTCGGGATATTCCGGAAATACAAACAGAAAAAGTAAATTTTAAAATAGTATCAAATTTGAAAAAAAGATTCTTTACAAAAGCATTTACTCGGTTTAGAAAAAGAGGCAAGGAACAAGATTATCAAGATTTTAAATTAAAAAATGTATATTGGCTGGAAGATTTTTGTTTTTATATGTCATTAAAAGAATATTTTCATGGTGAAATATGGAATCTTTGGGATAAGCCTGTTGTTTTAAGGGAAATGAAAGCAATTAAGCGATACCAGGAAAAATTAGAGGATGAAATAAATTACCATGAATTTTTACAATATATTTTTTCAAAACAATGGCTGGAATTAAAAGATTATGCAAATCAAAATAAAATAAGGATTATTGGTGATCTACCAATCTTTGTCGCACATGACAGCAGTGATTTGTGGATTCACCCCGAACTGTTTGATTTAGATGAAAATAAAAATCCCAGGAAAGTTGCCGGTGTCCCCCCGGATTATTTCAGTAAAACCGGGCAGTTATGGGGCAGTCCACATTTTAATTGGGAGAAAATGAAAAAAAACCATTTTTTATGGTGGAAAAAGCGATTTGAAAATCTGTTCGAACAAGTGGATATACTTAGAATTGATCATTTTAGAGGATTTGAAGCATACTGGGAAATTGATGTAGTCGAAAAGACCGCAGAGAGAGGTGTTTGGGTAAAAGCACCTGGACATGATCTGTTTTCAGAGATAAAGCGGTGTCTTGGAGAATTGCCAATTATTATTGAGGATTTGGGTTATATTACACCGGAAGTTATTGAACTAAAAGAAAAATTTGGCTTTCCGGGAATGAAAATATTACAATTTTCCTTTAGTGAAAATATTCCCCGGAAAGAAAGACCGGAGGGATATGAGAAACAATGCGTTGCTTATACCGGAACCCATGACAACGATACAATACTTGGATGGTATAGAAAAATAAAAAAAACAAAGAATAAGCAAACGTTAAAATTGTTAGAAGAGAGATATGGTATCTCTCAAGATATGAAAGAAAAAGAAATTTGTTGGACATTGATAGAGTTGCTGTATAAAACTGAAGCAAGTTTTGTTATTGTCCCATTACAGGATGTTTTATGTCTTGATAATCATGCCAGGATGAATTATCCAGGAACCGTTGGAGGTAATTGGGAATGGCAATTTAAAGAAAGGGATATTTCTGAAGAAATCATAGAAAAATTAAGTAACCTGGTCCCTAAACATTATCGATGAAAATGAATCCCCCCAGCAGGAACTGGGGGGTATCTTTATCTGCAACCAAAAAATGAGCTTAAACCTTTCAGGTTATCGCATAAATCTCCAGTCAGTAGTCTTGAGATTTATGCGATTCTATTAATGGAATTTCACCAAAAGTCTCTCAATTTTTAAAGTCCTTATATGCTAAGAAATAAAGAATATTTAATTGAATATCAAATTTAAAAATGGATATTTTCATTTTTAAATTTATTTGTAGATGTAGTCAGGATTGTTGATAGACCCACCACTTTCCTGTGAGCTCATTGCAATATTATCATATTCTTTCTGGCTAAGATATTTTGAAGTATAAGAAAATCCATTTTTTTCTATCTGTCTGTTAAATGAGCGGAGATGATTTCGGGAGCCTTTTAATAAATTCTGGTAGACAATCTTGATATCATCATTATCTGTTTTGCTTAAAAGTTCTTTTAAATCATAAATATCCAATTCCTCTACTGTGGCGCTGGCAGAAAGCGCTTGTTCAAGAGATTCATTTCCCATTGCTACCAGTTCGTCATAAAGTTTTTGGAGTTTTTCATTTTTAAATGTTCCGACAATGTCTTTTCCAACAGGATCTTCAATGCCATAGCGTTTCAGTAATAATTTTACTGCTTCCATGTGTGTTTTTTCACTTTGGGCAATATTGTAGAAAGTCTTTAAATTCCATTTGTCATAAAGGGCCAGATAAACATCCCTGGCTAATTTTTCTTCTTCTCTCATCAAGAGAATGCCTTCTTTTTCAATTGAGTCAATACTTCCTTTTTCTATATCATTAATAATCAAATTGATATTTCCGCTAAAGTTCGTCTGATTGTTTTGAGCTAAAATACCAGAACTGACAATTAAAAATATTGAAAAAACGAGAAAAAAAATTTTAAAATATTTATTCATTTTATTTACCTCCTACTTTGTAATACGCAAATTGTTAACAATTTCTTTCACTGATATGATGAAAAATAATATTTTATCAATATTATTTTTGGTAAAGAATTGGTGAATATCTATAGAATGAAAAACGAGATTAGAATTATAATAAATAAGGTATCAAAACATAACCCATAAAATATATTACTAACGATATATTTGACAAATAATATTATGCTCTTTATAATAAGTAATAGTAAAAAAAGTGTTACATATGAAAAAAAATAAATATATTTTATAATTCTCAACAGTCTTCCGTATAGAGAACAGGAAAAAAATTTTTAAGAGTAATTTATGTATAGAATAAAAATCAATTATTTTTCATGAACACTAATGTTATTTGTCCCCATTTGTCCCCCCTATGTCCCCTATAAAGTTATGATATTTTCAGCAGGTATTATATTATAAAAACATTTTTACGTATTTTGGATTCGTCCGTTTTAAACAATAAAAGATATTCACATTTTTTATTATTTTTAAATTGTATTAAAAGGTATTAATACCTATTAAAAATAATTAACTCAGATTAATTTGTATCCTTTAGAAAAATTGAGTGATTTATTTTGGATGAATATGTTTCAAAAGAACGATTTAAGTTAATAATATAGAAGCAAATATAATAAATTTAAATTGCCCCTTGATTTTATCCAAGGGGCGTAACAAGCTTGTACCAATTGCCTAGAGCCACCTATTTCAATTGATTTGCTTGCAACATATCATTATATACAATTTTATAATAGTATGCAAATAAATGAAACCCTGGTATAAGCTTATACTAGGGTTTTTGTTATGTGCGCCCAGCATGGGTGATTACTTGTCGGTGAAAGTCCTATATGGGGGTTGATAGTGCCAACCATTAGCTTAAGACAAGGGTGTCCATCGCGAGGTGGAATCCGAAGGAAGTCGGCGGCAAAGCTCCGGTCTGAGGAACACGAACTACATATAAGGCATATGCTTGTGGGTAAGTTTGCGTAACAAAACAAAGCCCAAAACTATCCGAAACAGGCGGTGTAAATGTAGCAGATAGATGGAGTGAAAGTAATCGTTCTTACCTGGGGAGGTCTGACAGATAGGTTGTGAATATGAATTTAGAAGCAACAACCCATACAGTGATGTATGACTGAACTGTCAGAAGTCAGCAGACGCCATAGTAGATTGATATATCAATCGAAGGGCTGAACGTTAGGAGGTTTTGAAAAGTTTGAAGAACTCGAAAGAAATACCAAGAAAGCAGACAACTTCTCATGAAGACTATTTCCAGGATGTAAGGCTGGAAGTCAAAGATAATGGAAAAGTGCCTAGTACTCTTTCGGCGTTTGATAACAGAAGAAACAGCGAAAATGTATATGCCGATAATCTTATGGAGAAAATTCTTGCCAAAGATAACATAAACCAAGCATACAAGCAAGTGGTAAGAAATAAAGGGAAACATGGAATAGACGGTATGACGGTAGATGAACTTCTACCTTACCTGAAAGAAAATGGAAACCAACTCCGTAAAGATATACTAAAAGGCAAATACAAACCAAAATCGGTAAGAAGGGTAGAAATACCAAAATCCGATAAAGGAGTAAGACTATTAGGTATACCCACAGTAACAGACAGAATGATTCAACAAGCCATTGCCCAACAATTAACACCAATATTTGAACTTAAGTTTTCAGATAACAGTTATGGTTTTAGACCCCACAGGAATGCACACCAAGCGATAAAGAAAGCACGACAATACTTAAATAAAGGATATACATGGGTAGTAGATATTGACCTGGAGAAATACTTTGATACGGTCAATCACGATAAACTCATGTCACTGGTAGCCAGAGAAGTAAAAGATAAAAGAGTATTGAAACTAATACGAGCATACCTGAATTCAGGGGTAATGATTAATGGCGTCATAGTAGAAACAGATAAAGGCTGTCCGCAAGGAGGACCCCTTAGTCCGCTATTAAGTAACATTATGCTTGATGTACTCGATAAGGAACTGGAGGAACGGAACCATAAATTCTGCCGGTATGCGGATGATAATCAACTATATGTTAAAACCCGTAGGGCAGCAGAAAGGGTAATGAAAAGTATTTCCAAATTTATCGAAGATAAACTTAAGTTGAAAGTGAATTCGAAGAAAAGTGCCATAGGCAGACCCTGGGAAAGAAAATTCTTAGGATTCTCATTCTATACAAAACAGGAAGAAATACGGGCGAGAATCCATCCCAGGTCAATAGAAAGAGTAAAGGAAAAGATAAGATTCATTACCTCAAGGAGTAATGCGTGGAGTATGGAGTTTCGCTATCTAAAATTAAGACAGTTAATAATAGGATGGGTCAGCTATTTTAGGTTAGCAGATATAAAAACGAAATGCCAAGAACTCGATGTATGGACCAGGCGCAGGATTAGGATGTGTTATTGGAAACAATGGAAGAGGATCAAGACCAGACATGATAATCTGGTTAAACATGGTATTGATAACTTCAGGGCATGGGAATATGCCAACACCAGAAAAGGCTACTGGAGAATCTCCAACAGCCATATACTTGCTCTAACCTTTACTAACAAAAGGCTTAAGAATCTTGGATACCTAAGTTTTACAGAAAGATATACACAAGTAGCTAATTTCTAACGAACCGCCGTATACCGAACGGTACGTACGGTGGTGTGAGAGGACGGTAAATGAATTAATCATTTACCTCCTACTCGATTAGATTATTTATTGTTACATTTTATCATTCAAAAACATTAAAGGAGGAATACATAAAATGTTAAAGATGAAAAGAACGACCCAGTTTTATCTAGCTCTCGTTTTAACCATTTGTTTTTTACTTGTTTTATCCCTTGCTGGTTTTGCTACCGGACAGCCTGAAGTTCCCACCCTGGAAACCCCTCTCGCAGTCACTACCTGTGGACAGAGTCCCGGAGCCCTGATGATCTGGGTCTTATCCAAACAGATCAAACTCCCCTGTGACCGTGATGATCTCCTGACTGCCGAAAAACTGAAAGCCAAAGCTGAAGCAGGCACCCCCTACAAGACTCTCATTATCACTACCGGTACCAGCATGAAGGGTATGGGAGCCGCCGGAGTCGATATTGACTTTGAAATAGCCAGAATAAAAGCCATCATTGAAGAAGCTAAGAAGCAAGGCATCTTTATCGTGGGTGCACATATTGAAGGCATGGCCAGACGGGTGGATGACACCGATGCCGCCTCCATTGCCACGGTTGCCCCGGAAGCCCAACTGCTTCTTATCAGAGAAGACAGTAATGAAGATGAATATTTTACCCAGGCTGCTGAAAACCAACAGATTCCTCTCATCCTTTTTCAGGAAACCTTGGATTTATCGGGAGTCTTTAAACAATTGTTCAACATGGAGGGATAAATTATTTTTCTTCCAATAGAAGTATTACGCACTAAATGATTCTAAAAATCTAAACAATTATACGAGGGAGGGATAAAATGTTTACACATGCCGGGATGATTTTAGTTGTCATTGCAGTGGCTTTTACCGTGGCCAGGTTACTTAAATTAACCACGGAGTTATCTATGTTTGCAGCAGCCATTGCCGGAGGTTTAGCCCATGGGGCAGGTCTTCCCATCCGTCATATCGTGGACGGTGCCTTTACCTATTACGATGTATGTCTTATCTTTATTACCGCCACCTTCTTTATGAATCTTCTAAAAGAAGCAGGCGGAGTTGCTTATATCATTAGAAGTATCATAAAAACTTTTCATAAACAGCGTTTTGTCTGTCTATTACTTCTGACTTTGGTTCTCTTGGTCCCCGGAGCATTAACCGGCTCCGGTGCAGTCACCGTATTGATTATGGGAAGCCTGGTGGGAAGTGTGTTGACCTTTATGGGTATTTCGGAAACCAGAACTGCCGCCATCATCTTTCTCTGTGCAGCCATGAGTGCCGCTGCGCCCCCCATCAATCTATGGGCTATGATGGCAGCTGCCGGATCCAATATGCCTTATGTGGGCTTTATGCAGCCTTTACTGCTTATCACCGTGAGCGGTGCACTTCTTTCTATGTTTATTTTAGGTTGGAAGGGGAAAGCCGTTGATCTGGAAAAAGCCATGAAAGAATTACCTACACCCCCTGAAAAAATGAACTTCATCAGAGTTATTATACCGTTTTTAGTCTTTTTCGCATTAGTTTTAGCCGGTCGGATCTGGCCTTTCCAGATGCCCATACTGGGATTGCCTTTGATGTTTCTCATCTCGGCTTTTTCCGTATTCCTGATCAGTCCTAAAAAACTGCCCTTTTTAGAGATTGCCAGTAACACCATACGTCAGCTGATTCCTTTGGTAGGAATCATGATTGTAGTAGGTGTTCTCATTCAAATCATGGCTTTAAGCGGAGCCCGTGGCCTGATTTCTTTAGGAGTGGTGACTTTACCTTTAACCACTTTATTCGCCACTCTCTGGCTGATTTTGCCTTGGTCTGAAGGGTTGGTACAATATGCTGCTGCTCCATTACTTGGTGTTCCCCTTATTCTGCTCTTTAACATGAAGGGGTTAAATCCCATTATTGCCTTATCAGCCATGGCGGTCATGTGGCCTCTGGGAGATTGTCTGCCACCGACTTCCGTCGTGGGAAGAGCAACCGTTATTGAACTGAAATACAAAGGAAACTATTATGGAGAATTCGTCAAAACCTGTTTGCTTCCCATGGCCATCATCTTATTGGTCTGTACTCTTTTTATTATATTTAGTAAGCCCTTAAGCTTTTTGGTGGGTTAACAAAGTATTTGGACAAGCAAAGAAAATCTTTAAACTTAAAAAGGAGAAGATAAAATGGCAACCATCAATTTGGTGATCATGATCATTTATCATATATTCAGTGCTTTTGTCGCTTTTGTGCTCATCTGGAGCATTATTAAAACCAAGAATGTGCAGGAAGCCATTCTTTATTGCATTATTTTGATCCCTTTTACCTTAAGGGTGTTTCACATCAAGTAAATCAATAGCAAAGGAGGTAAACTATGTCTGAAAAATCTTTAAAAACGGTAAAAATTATTGCCATGTGTATCACTTTAATCATATTGATCATAGCCGGCAGAGCCTTCTATATACACCGTTACTTTAAGGGAGCGGTGGTCTTAAGCTCCGGAGTAACTGAAGTGAAAAAACTAGGGGATTACTCTTCTTCTCTCAAGGGAACCACTAATGATTGCAATATCTATATTTTAGATAGCGGTCAACCCGGAGGGACGCTCCTGGTTATCGGAGGGACTCATCCCGAAGAACCTGGAGCCACCCTTGCTGCACATCTTTTAGTGGAAAATGCACAAGTAGAAAAGGGGAGGCTTATCGTTGCTATCTATGCTAACAGAAGTGCTTCCACGGTTAGTCGTCCCGGTGATGCCTATCCCCAGTTTTTCCATATTCCCACCGATTGGGGAGAGAAGAAATTCAGGATGGGGGACCGCTGGGCTAACCCCCTGGATTCCTGGCCGGACCCGGAAGTGTATGTCAATTATCCCAGCAAGCAGATGCTGGCCTATATGGATATTCGTAATCTCAACCGGACCTGGCCCGGTAAATCGGACGGTTCCCTGGTTGAACGCACCTGTGATGCTTTTATTCAACTCATCAAACAAGAAGAGGTGGGCCTGTTTATTGATCTACATGAAGCCGAACTGGAATACCCGGTTATTAGCACAATAGTAGCCAACCAGAATGCCCAGGAGATAGCCGCTATGGCTTCCATGATGTTAACCGCCATGGAATTCAAACGTCCCATGGGTATGGAATTTTCTCCACCTTCCTTACATGGTCTTTCCCATCGGGAAGTGGGAGACCATACTGATGCTCTTTCTCTTCTCTTTGAAGCCCCTGAACCATTCTTAGACAGGGTTCGGGGTATCACTGATGAACATTTACTCTTGACCGGAAAAGATCCTTTTGTCATGAAAGCAGGTGAATACGGGCTACTCTATGAGAAAATCGATGAAAACGGATGGCCCATTGATGTACGGATAGGTCGACACATCTCCAGTATTTTACAGGTCACAGAGACCTTTTCGGAAATGTATCCCGAGCAGGTAGTCGCAATTAAAAATGTCCCCCGCTATGCGGAAGTCATTGAAAACGGGACAGGGCACTATTTGCATAATCCGGAGGAAGCCTTGGTTGACCGTGTAGTCTATGAATAATCGCACTATAAACCTCTGGAAGAAAATTCAAAAAAGGAGGTGAGTCAATTTATTTAATTTTCATCTTTGCGAATCTCGGAAAAATGTTAAATAAAGGAGGAAATTAGAAAAATGAAACTAAAAAGATTGTTAATTGTAATTTATGTTGCACTCATGATATCAGCTATATTCTCAGTTGGCGTATATGCACGTTGTATGGATGTCATGGTGGGAAAAAGTGCCACGGTAGACGGTTCAGTGATCACTTCTCATACGGTGGATGGCTGGTATGACTCAGATTTAAATATTCGTGTAGTGCCCGGGCAAGAATTTCCGGACGGAGCCATGGCAGATGTATATTGGGGTATGGTCCGGGAAGAAGTCAACCAACCCAAAAAGATTGGTGAAATACCCCAGGTAAAGCAAACTTATACTTATTTCCATGATGCTTATTCTCATGGTAATGAATACCAGGTATTAATTGGGGAAACAACGATTGGTGCAAAAGAAGAGTTGTTAACTTTCCTTGGCGAAAATGCCATTATGACTATCGAACAACTATCAGCATTTGCCCTGCAAAGAACAAAAACAGCACGAGATGCTATAAAGACCATGGGAGAATTAGCAGAAAAGTACGGTTTTCTTGGGTCTTGCATCGAACAGGGAGAATGTCTAACTGTAACCGATCCAAATGAAGGTTGGGTCTTTGAGATTTTTCCGGTAGGTATTGGATGGGATCCTGACAGTGGAAAACCGGGAGCAGTTTGGGCAGCACAAAGGGTTCCTGATGGTGAAATTGTTTGTGTGCCTAATATTAGTAGAATCAGAGAAATTGATTTGAGTCAACCTGATTATTTTATGGCTTCAGAAAATTATATGCAGGAAGCCATTGACCGTGACTGGTATAATCCCGATAGCGGAGAACCATTTATCTGGCAGGAAGCTTATACTCCTTTACTGGGAGGATGGTCACTTTCTTCAGAATGGGTTCGTATACGTTTACATCTGGTCTACAGTTGGGCAGCTCCTTCCATGGAATGGGATCCTTACAAAGAAACCCAGACTTATCCCTTCTCCATTAAACCTGAAAAGAAAGTCTCGGTACAAGATGTTATCAATTTACAACGTTCCACTTTAACCGGGACTGTATTCGACATGGAAGCAAATCCGGCGTGGCTGGTACCTGGTCCGGAAGGCAAAGTTGTGAAGAGCCCATTTGCAACTCCTTTCCCGGGTGGTGATTTACGTAAATTACTTAATATTCCTTATCACCGTCCTGCTGCAAGACAGGGTTGCTCTTTTGGTGTGGTTACCCAGGCTAGAGATTGGCTGCCTGATCCTATAGGCGGAATCCTATGGTTCTATTTTGATAATCCACATACCAGCATCCATGTGCCGATCTATGTTGGTGTACAGGAGATTCCTGATTCCTGGACAACCTTTAATCGCACTGAGTTTAGCTTGGAAGCTGACCGTTGGGCATTTATGCTGGCGGATGATCTGGTCAACAGAAGATACCAGGATGCTATGCAGGATTTGAAAGCAGTTCGTGATCCATTGCAGGCAGAGTTCTTCGCTAACCAGGAAACAATTGAAAAGAAAGCTTTGGAACTCTACAATGAAGATCCGATGAAAGCTAAAGAATATCTGACAGCCTATACCCAAGAAGCTATGGAAAAAGCAACCAAAGCATATTGGGATTTGAATTGGGAGTTGATTGCAAAATATACGAACAATACCGGGCTTACTCCTTAAGTTTCATAACAAAGGGTATGGACGGATTTTAAATCCACCCATACCCTTTTAAATCTATAAAAAATTAACAAATAATAATCTGAAAATAAATGCAAGCTTTTTGTAATATTTTAATAAATTATTGAAACTGAATTTTTCTTGTAAATTATTTTTAAGTAATTTACTATTTGTCAAATTGCATTTAAAATTTCACAAAAAGTAAAATTTTAAAAGAATAAATATCTAAACATATAAATTAGAAAAAAAGAGGAGGTGTTATGAAGAAAAAATATTAATAAAAATTAAATGATTTTTAGAGAAATAATTAAAGGAGGAAATTAGAAAATGAAACTGACAAAATCAATAATTTCGTTACTAATTGTATTGTTTTTGGTAACAATATTTGTTTCGGGAACATTCGCCTGCACATCCGTCGTGGTAGGAAAAGATGCATCAGTGGATGGCTCAGTGATGACCACGCATACTTGTGACGGTTGGTATGATGCCCGAATACAGGTCGTTCCCGGAGAGAAACATGAACCGGGTACTATGGTTCCTATTCACAAAAACATTTGTAATGTAACCCGACCAAATAAGGAACTGGTAAAAGTCGGGGAAATTCCCCAGGTCGAAGAGACTTACACGTATTATCATATCGGTTACCCCTTCATGAATGAACACCAGGTAATGATAGGTGAGACCACCATCAGTGGTCGTCGGGACTATCGTAACGGGGATGCCTGGATGGTAATTGAACAATTGGAAGATTTGGGTTTAGCACGGGCAAAAACAGCCAGAGAATGTGTCCAGGTCATGGGTGCATTAGCTGAAAAATACGGCTATGGTGATGGTGGTGAATGCTTGACCGTAACCGACCCGAATGAAGCCTGGTTCTTTGAGATTTTAGGCCCGGGTCCTCTTTGGACACCGGATAGCGGCAAACCCGGAGCTGTATGGTGTGCTCAGAGAATCCCGGATGATGAAGTAGGTGTCAGTGCCAACCGTTCCAGAATTGGAGAAATCGACCTGGAGGATACTGACCATTTTATGGCTTCAAGTAATGTATTTAGTTTAGGAGAAGAACTGGGTTATTACGATCCTAATGGTGACAAACCTTTCGTCTTCTGGGAAGTTTACGGACCAAAAACCGATTTTTATAATCGACGTAGAGAATGGAGAGCGCTTAGCTTAGTAGCTCCTTCACTCAATCTTCCCATGGATCAGCAGAGATATCCTTTCACTGTTAAACCAGACAAAAAACTATCTGTTCAGGATTTGATTGCCATTAAAAGAGACCATTATGAAGGGACCGAACTGGACCTGACCCAGGGTATGGCAGCAGGACCTTTTGGTAATCCAAATCGCTATCCGACTCCCTCGAATGTGAAACCGGAAGAACGTAATACCTTGCGTTGGGAAAGAGCCATTTCGATGTTTAGATGTTCTTACAGCTTTGTTTCTCAGGCAAGAAGTTGGCTGCCTGATCCAATAGGTGGTGTTCTCTGGTTTGGAGAAGATGCTCCTCATTCCACATGCTACGTTCCTATCTACTGTCAGGTCACCGAAGTTCCGGAATCCTACAGTAGTGGTAGTAGGGAATTCTTTGATAGAGATTTCGCCTGGTGGGCATTTAATTTTGTAGGTAATTGGGCGGACCTCAAATACTCTTACATGATAGAAGATATCAAAGAGGTTCAGGAAGAGATAGAAGGTGGTTTCTTTGCGATGCAGCCAGCTGTAGAAATGGCAGCAGCAGAACTGTATAAAAAAGATCCTGCTTTAGCAGTGAAGTATTTGACCAATTACACCAATGACGCTCTAAAAAGAGCAGAAGCAGCCTGGTGGGAATTAGGAGATAAATTAGTTGCAAAATACGACGACGGATACGTAGATGCTTTAGATCAGGTAGGTTATCCGACCTGGTGGCTGGAAGAAGTTGGTTTTGGGGAAACTCAGTTATCACTACTTGAATAAAAAAATCGCTTTTTCTTAAAAAGTTACAATTTAAAGCAGCGGGAAACTTTTTGCTTATGGTTTCCCGCTATTCTATTTTGAAGAATAAATGTGTACTTTATTCATTTCTTAAAAAAGTATGTTTATCAATCGGACAATACCTGTAACGATAGTTAAAGAATAAAGGGTAGGAAAAAAGCCTTGTCTCTTCATTTCATTGGCGATTAAGCCAGGGATGATATAACCGATGGTTTGAAGTTCAATTCCGGAGATAGGCATTTGAATGATTACGCTTTCCAATACCCATTTCAACAGAAAGCCGAGAAGGATTGCCGTCAAAAATCTTCTGCGTCCATAGAGTATCATATAATTAGAAAGAAGACGTAGAATATAATAAGCTAAGAAAGCGACTGCTAAAGTAATACCAATTCGAGCAGGTTGGTCAAAGAACAACGCCAAATAACCGGGCACTACTATGCCACCTGGAGAAAGTCCTGCTAATTCAAAGTAAATAAAACTAACGGCTATTCCAATTCCAATTGATTGATATATCATGCTAATTCTCCGTATTTCTCGAAATATTCAATGAGTTTTTGACCCATACCCCTGGTGTTTCCAAAACCGATAACTATTCCATCCTTCTCAATATGTTCGAAAACCTTTTTTAAAATACTTTCTATGCTGAATAGCCTATCCAGTCTTAGGATTTGGTTACCGGGAACCTTTAATTTTTTAAGTGTCCTTTCAATTAGCCAGGCGAAATGTCCGATTAGTATAATTTTAGAAAGCTGAACATCAACGGCAAAGATTCTGGCAAATTGAAGAGCTCTGAGCACACGGTCTTCCCTGTTATTAAGAATTCCTATTATCGGCATATTTTGCAGGGAAACATTTTTTTTGATATTTCTAGAAATCATCAAGGTAGAGGTTTTGTCATTTACTGCAAAGGCATCTACAAAATAAATAATCTTTTTATTTTTTCTTATTTTGAAGATTTTTAAAGCACCGGGGTCCGGTTTTGCCTTTAAAATTCCCTTTAAAGCAATATCTTCATTAACACCCAGGAGTTTATTGACTTCAAGAGCAATAGAGATATTTTCTTTGAAATTCATATATTCGAATTTTCCCATTATTGTATCGGGAATATTTTCGGATTTGATCGGAATAATTTTCGTGCCTAGCTTTTCAGCCTGATTCTTAAAGACAGGATAATAATCGTTCTCAGCAGTTACTAGCACCCCATTTTGCGGGATAGTCAGTTTTAAGGTTTCCGCCATGGCTTCCCGTCCCGCACCGATATCCTCCATGTGGTCTTCCCGGACATTTGTTATAACACCAATGGTTGATTTAATCATTTTATGTTCCGAAATCCATTGAAGTTCCGGGCGAACTGCCATGCATTCTATCACAACAGCATCAGCACCCCGTTTTACGGCAAAGGACATGGCTTTGATCTGTTCCTTGATATTAGCGCGTCCCCTTCGTTTTATGGGAATTTCCGAACCATCTTCCAGGATAAACCGGGGAAGGGTTCCAGTGGTTTTTGCAATGACTTTAAATCCGGCTTCTCTTAATCCGGCTGCGATTAAGCGAGTAGTCGTAGATTTACCTCGTGTTCCGTTTACATGAATACGAATAGTTATTTTTTTTAGCTTTTTGTGATGAAAAATTTGTTCTAAAATACCAACTCCAAATAGAACTAAGGATAATATTAATACAATGAACATAAAACTTTCACACTTTCCTTTTTTATGAATTCTGAGTATTAAAATTTTTTTATTGAAGGAGTTTGTAATATCCAAATAGCAACAACTGCTGGAAGATATTTTCCACTAAATTTAGATGTTCTTTAACGTAATGGAATTTAATTAAATAAAATTGTAATAAAAACAAATCGATTAATACTTTTTAATTTCGAAATGCTAAAAGACATATTTTTTTAGAACTGATTATTTATAATTTTGCTTGATTTTTAAGACAATTCTATCATTTTACTATTTATTTTCAAAATATTATTTATATAAACTGTATTTCTGTTAGTGCAAACTTTATTCGGGTACTTTGAAGTATTTAAATTTCATTTTGACAAATTGGAATAATTATTTAGAATGAGTATAGTATTCAGTTCGAAATTTTCATTTTTTTGAAAAAAGAAAGGATAATAATGAATAGTTGGATAAAAGGAAAATTTTCTTTAATGTACCTCCTGGTTGCGGTGTTAATTTTAATATCCGGACTTTTCATTGTAGAATTTACGAAAAGCATTCAACCTACAGTTTATTACCATAAACAAGTGGAAGCTGCCAAGCTCATGCAAAAATGTCAGACAATCATTAAAGAGGATCGCCTTGAGAGAAATCTTCCCATTGATTTGGAAACTGATCCCAATCAAACAGGATTGATTGGGGGAGAATACACCCGTTTAACCACCACTTTAGGTAATCTTTCAGCTAAACGCACTTCTACTAATCCGGCATTTGCTGCACTATTAGTTAAGTATCTCAATGAATTAAATCTAGAAAAAGGAGATAGGGTTGCTATCGGTTCAAGCGGTTCTTTTCCTGCCTTAATTTTAGCAACTTTATGTGCCGTTAAAGTACTTGAATTAAAACCCATTTTGATATATTCTATCGGTTCTTCTGAATATGGAGCCACCCTACCAGAATACACATTTGTGCAGATGTTAGAAATATTAAATAAAAATAATCTTCTGCCTTATCAACTTTCAGCTGTTTCTATGGGAGGTTATCTTGATCAGGCAATAGGAATGTTTTATCCTGATTCACAAGAGACAATTTATAAAATTGCAATTAATTCAGGAGCATATTTTATTAACATTGAGAATATAGAAGAAAATATAAAAAGAAGAATGGCTATTTATAATGAAGTGGCTAAGGGACAACCTTTTAAAGTATTTATCAATATTGGTGGAGCCACTCCAAATTATGGAAATACAACAGCCTCTATCACATACCCGAATGGATTGGTAATTGATGGTCCAGAAATCCCTGAACATCCGGAAAGAGGTTTAATCTTTGAATATCAAAGTTTAGGAATGCCAGTTATACATTTATTGAATATCAGGGATTTAGCTGCAAAGAATGGAATACCTATCGATCCTATACCATTACCTGAAATTGGGGAAGGGGATGTTTTTTTAAGGATTAACTATCAAAAACCCATCATTGTTTTAATGCTTGGAGTTGAATTTTTATATCTCTTCTGGATTTGGAAAAGAAATTTTTATAAAAAAGTCAATTAATTATCGAAAATATCAAGGGAATAGAATGGAAATATAATATTGCTGCAACAAACAAGAAAAAACAAGAAAAAATTTGACATCCTTCTTTTCTAGGTGTATAAGAAAGACAGGACAAAAAAAGAATTTAGGGAGGATTCTCCACTAAATATATAATATATTTTTTAATTAATTAAATAGGTATCTTGATATTCACTTAAATATTAAATATAAAATATTCCAAGGATTTATGGTCAAAGATCATAATAAAAAAATATCCCTACTACAATATTTCTATCTTATTTCAATAACTTTTTCATAAACATCTCTACAGTTTCCTCAATATTCAATATCCTATACACATTATTTCACCATTAAAATAATGTGGAAAAAGTAATTACTTAATGCCTTAGATTATATTTCCCAAGTTTTCTGCATGTAATCATATCAGTAATTTTTTCATGTTTTAAATGATTATCAAGCAATAATTTTATTTAGATATATATTGCTTATTAGTTTTTCAGTTAATTTCAATCAAAGAATAATATTTCCTACTACAAGGGAGTGATGCCTATGTTTTTTGCCTGTGGAATTACAAGTTTGTAAACTCATTTTATAAATCTTATAGAAAGGTGGAAAAAAAATAAGATTTGATAAAACAATTTTGTTCACAGTTGATTTTAAATATTTAAATTAAGGAGGACAATTAAATGATTACGAATAAATGGCGTTTTATTGGAACATTAGTTTTTATCTTAGGCTTACTGATTTTTATCTTACTTATAGGTGTCACTGCGAATGATGAAGAAACTTTGAAGGAAGAGGTGTTAAATGATATATTTATGATATATCAATACAATAACAAAGTACCCCTTGATGCCCGTGTTATATCCGAAGGACAGTGGGAACCGGTATTTTCAGAAGACCATCCGTGCAAATGTCGAGAAAAAGTGGTCTTTACCGGAGGACGTGGCGACAGGGTTCCCGGATATCTGGGAATTCCTAAAGAAGGCTTGTCTCCGTACCCTGTCGTTCTGATGCTCCATGGTGGTAGTAATAGAAAGCTAGCTTGGTGGGAAGACGATAGCTTTGCATACGGGGGACTTCTTACAAAAGAATTGCTCTCAGATGGTTTTGCAGTATTTGCTCTGGATGCGCAATATCACGGTGAACGCATAAAAAATAATGACTATGAATTATGGGGAGCCTTGCGGGAGAGGGGAGAGCATGATAAAGTGAATGCGATGTGGGTCGAAACCACCCTTGATTACCAGAGGGGTTTAGATTATCTTGAAACCCGCTCTGAAATTGATATGGAGCGGATAGGGGTAGTCGGATACAGTATGGGAGCTTGTTTGACTTTTGTATTGAAAGCTGTAGAACCCCGTATCAAGGTGGCGGTCGCCTGTGCGTCCATTCCCTTCAAATCTCCACCTTGGCCTTCCCAATATGCAGTTTGGGCGCCTTATCGTATTGCAGAAGCAATTGACGATGAATATCCTTTCTTGATGTTAAACGGGAATTCTTGTAAATATTGTTCTGTCGAAGATGCTCAAGATCTCATTGATTCCATCGATAGTCCAAATAAAGAGCTCGTTTTTTTTGACAGTGGTCACAAGTTACCACCGGAATATGTTTATAAGGCTGCCGATTGGCTTAAAGTAAATCTGAAATATAAATATAGAACAATATTAAATCCGAAGAAAATGGAATGAATGTTTTGAAAGGAATTGAAGCCTGGCTTGATGGAATTTAAAGCTGGCTTCAATTCCTTGACATCGAATATGTCATAGTTATATAAATCGCGGAAAACAAAATCTAATAAATAAAATATGAAAAGTGTTCTAGTATGATAGACTTTTATATCTAAGTGAAGTATGAAATAAGTTATAATTTATCAATGCCGTGTTCTTTTAACCATTCCTCAAAGCCACCTTTTTCATCCAGGAATTCTTTATCGTAATTATCTTCCAGTTTTTTTATCTGTTCAAGTAACTGGGGTTGCTTACGAATCAACTTATCGATTTTCTTTTCAAAATAAGTAATTTCTCTTGTCAAATCAGATAAATCTATTTTTATATTCAGTAATAATCCTATTCTGTCTATCACTGCTTTTATTCCTTTGGGATTTTGAGATTGAATATACATGGGGATTTCTGCCACAAAATTAGTCATCTCAATATCTCTTTCCGATGCAAGCTTGGTTAATAAAGTGGTAATACTGGCTGGTCCGTGATAGTTACTAAGACGGATATCGTAAGGATTCTTCTCTGTTTTTTTCCGGTTGCTGGAAAAATAACTGGATACTCTGACTCTTCTGGAATGAGGAATCATTCCGGCAACGCTCCCGGCAAAAACCATTTTTTCTACCTTAAACTTGTTGGCTACCTCAAAGATACAGTCTGCATATTCATTCCACAAAATATTGGGTTCTTTTCCGCTAAATAAAAGTAGATTGTTTTTTTCATCATAATAAAATTCATTAATAGGGTAATTGAAATCAGTTATCAAGCCGTCTTTGATTTGGGTATTTGGCCTGAATTGAGCAGTTTCCTGCATACCACCCGGAAAATTAAAAAGGTAAAATGGCTGTGCATCTATTTCGGCGAATTTATGTGCATCCAATTTATAGTGTAAATACGTGATGGTACCTGTTGAGACATTTCCCCCATCCATCCATCCGGAAAATCCCAGGACCATCTTTGGATTTTTTAATTGAGGATGAGTGTAGATTTTTAATTTATCCATTTTTTATCCTCTCTAAGATTTTATGGGTATATTTTTTTAATTCAGAACACAATAGAGTATCAAGTTGTTGTTTATTTATTTTACCATAAAAAAATATAAGAGGAAATATAGAGTATTTTTTTAATTTGACCGTTTATCTATTTATTTTATCTCTCTCTAATTATAGTGTGAAATAATAATGAATCCTTATAAATCTTCTTATTTTATAAGTATTAAGAAATATTATTATAAAAGAAGGATTTTCGATTAAAATCTTGAATAAAAATAACAATTAAGGTTGATTTAGAAGTATCAAAGCTTTTTAAAATGAATCAATGGTAAAATTTATATATTTAGGGAAAGATAAATTTCAAATAAAAAGGGTTTGAAACAAAGGAAGTAAGAATTTTTTATAGACCCTCTAAAAGGAGAGAAATATGTCATTAGGAATTAATATAACGACTCCGGAAGGAATGGTGATAGCTGCAGATAGCCGTCAGTCTTACCGAAATAGAAAAGGAATAGCACGTATCGGAAGTGATAATGCTTCCAAACTTTTTCAATTAAATAAAAGAATAGGTATATTAGTGACTGGTTTGGTATTTTTATCGGAGAATGGAGTGATGAAAAGCGTAACCAAATTTATCGAGCAATATAAAAGGGAAACGGATTTAGAGAAGATGAGTGTTTATGATGTTGCCGAAGGACTCTATGATCTTTTTGATTTAAAATATGATTGGTAGAAGCGTTTAGATGGTTCGGTGGAAAAAATTAATAGTGATTTACGAAAGCAAGGCTTTGAGGTATTGGAAATCAAACAGGAAGAGAATATGGTAAAGTTTCAATACAAGGATAAAAACGAAACAATAAGAAATGGGATAGCAACTATTGAAAAAATTTCCCTTATGGTCGCTGGTTTTAACCGGGATGGTTCACATGAAGTGTATGTTTGCAGCGTTCCCGGAGAGATTCAAAAAAAAAGGAATAGCAAAGAAAAGGGCAAAGAATATGGGGCGAGCTGGATAGGTCAGACCGATGTGGTTTCCAGAATTATTTTGGGGATTGATTGGCGAATGAATAATTTTAAATTTATGCAGGAAGCAAATAAGAATTACGGTGCAGGAGAAATTCAAAAACAACTCAGGGGTTTACAATATGCTATTCAATGGGGAATTATGACCTTTCAGGATGCCATTGATTTTTCTACTTTAATGATTCGCACTACTTCTGCTATGCAGCGTTTTTCTGATGGCATTGTAGCGAATCCGGGAGATATGCCCGGGGTAGGTGGTCCTGTCGACGTGGCTGTTATCACTGCAGATGAAGGTTTTATATGGATTCACAAAAAACAATTAAAAATCGAGGAATAAGGATGAATCCTTGCATTGTCATTGCGCACCCTGATTTATCAGGGTGCGATAATCTCATAATTCTTTGTATATTATTTAACTAATATCGCCATTGCGAAGCAATCTACACTCAACCATAGGAAAAGCTTTTCTGTCATTATTAAACAAAAAATAACCCTGCTAACCTTTCAATTTATGTTAAATTTGCAAATTATTTCACGATGTTATATAATCCAAAGTAGATGTAAGAAAAATCTTTTTCATTCAAAGAAGGTGACCTAACAGGAAAAAACTTTCAAAAAGCTGAAAAAGGTACACTATCCGAAAGGATAGGTCGCAAAGTCCCCGGGTCTAAATCACTTTACGTGACATGACTGCCAGACTGCCGACTTCTTTTATTTTCGAAAATAAAAAAGGTGGGCAGTTTTTTTATTTTTTTTATCAACATGCTTTCATTTCTCTTCAACATCTCTAAAATACCCCGCCTTTGCATATATAAGGAGGTAATTTCCTTGATTTCATTAGAACTATTTAAATCAATGTTTCAATCTCGTTTTGCATTATCAAAAAAGCTACTACTATTACGTCATTACTATTATATATTTCACATTTTTTTACAAAGAGTACGTATTTGCCTCAATGCTATTACGGAACAAAAACCAAGTCACCAAAGAAAGGGAAGATGGTGAAACAAATCAAATCACTCGAAATTTTTCGAACGTAATTATCTTCTAGGTCTTGATCTATCTATAAATAACTTAAGTTAAGCGAGTAAACAAATAAAAAATATATAATTCAAATCATGGAAACATATATAGTAATACGTAAAGACGTGCTAAATCAAATAAAGCTATAAAATATTTTTTTAAAAAATGAAGGTTTTTTAAGATTAGTGGTTTATTGTATTTATGCATATGTATATTAAAAAGATACAATGAAAAAGTTATAAAAAAATTACAAGCCTGTTGTAACATTTTTCACAATATTGGTTATTCTAACATACATAATTAATAGCATTTTAGTAAAGATTAAATTTGGAAAGTTGTAGATTTGAAAAAAATAATTTGAGAAATAGAAAGAGATTGGAATGAATAAAATTTCCAATCTCTTTCTATTTTAATTTCAAGTTAAGTTCTTCTTGTTTCTTTTGAAGCGACGAAATCTCTTGGTTGTATTTTTTTCGATTAAGCATCAGGATTTTTATCTTTTGAGAATCTTTTAGGACTTCCGGGTCGCATAGTTGATTTTCCGTATGAGTTTTGTTTTTTTCCAGAGTTTTAATCTTATCTTCCACTACTTTCAATTGATTCAAGATTTCTTTGTTTTGTTTGTAAATAAAATTCCTTTGTTCTGCTTCTTTCCGTTTTTTATTTTTATCCGTTGTTTTAAGATTTTGTTTTATCGGTTTTTTTTGACGGCTATCAGATAATCTTCTAGCGCTTTCCTCAAGCAATTTAGCACGCTTTTCCACAAAATAAGAATAATTTCCGGGATAGTTATATATATTTCCATCACGAATTTCAATTACCCGGTTAATTAGGTTATCCAGAAAGTAACGGTCATGAGAAACAATCAGGATAGTACCTTTAAATTTGAGTAAAGCTTTTTGAAATAATTCTTTTGTTGCTATATCCAGATGATTAGTCGGCTCATCCAGTATTAGAAAATTGGATTTATCCATAAGTATTTTGGCTAGGGTAACCCTGGACTTTTCTCCGCCCGAGAGTACATTAATGGGTTTATGTATACTGTCGCCGGAAAAAAGAAAAGCGCCAAGGAGAGTTCTTCTTTCTTCGGTTGACATGGAACTGGAAACAGCAGATATTTCCTGCCAGATGGAGTGCTTGTAATTTAAATTTTGTGCACTTTCCTGGGAAAAAAAGGCTAAATTCACATGGTATCCCCAAGTGACACTGCCGGTAGTGGGTACTTCTCTTTGACTGATTAAGCGGGAAAGTGTAGATTTCCCCGCACCATTTACTCCTACAAGAGCAACTTTCTCTCCACGGTGTAAAATAAAATTTAAATCACTGAATACCTGGTTATCATCATAGTTCTTACTCAGGTCTTTTGCGGTAATAACACTTTCACCGCTTCGCTGGCAATTAGGAAATTGAATATTTATATGTTTCACTTTTTTTTCAATTTTAACTGTCGGCATCTTCTGCAGCATTTTAATCCGGCTTTGCACCTGAACAGCCTTGGTATTTTTGTAGCGAAATCTTTCTATGAATCGTTCAGTTTTTTCTATTTTTGAAGTCAGATTTTTGAGTTGTTTTTGTAATAATGCTTTTCTTTTCTCTTTTTCATCCAGGTACCAGGAGAAATTACCTTTATAGATGGTCAACTTGTTATTTTCAAGTTCGGCAATTTGAATCACTATTTTGTCCAAAAAATAACGGTCATGGGACACTGTGATAATTGTACCTTCGTATCTTGAAAGCCAACCTTCCAGCCATTCCAGGCTTTCCGTATCAAGATGATTGGTTGGCTCATCAAGTAAAAGAATATCAGGAGCAGAGAGTAGAAGGGAAGTTAAAAAAATACGCATCTTCCAACCTCCAGAGAATTCATTGCATCCGCGTGTGAAATCATTTTCCCGAAATCCTAATCCTTTTAGCATCTTTTTAGCCTGAATAGAAAAGGTGTAGCCTCCCTTTATTTCGAAAAGGTGGGTAGCTTGCTCATATTTTCTAAAAGCTGCATCATATTTAGGTGAATCTGAAGGAATTGAAGATAAATGATTTTCATATTTAATCAAAGCCCTTTCCAATTCCTCTATACCTGATTTTTCTTTTAAAAATTTGAGAAGATTCTTACTGCTGCCGAGCTCAATGATATCCTGGGGCAAATAACCTATTTTCTGGTTTTTTGGAGTTGATACTTCTCCTTTGTCGGGATGAAAATTTCCGGCAATGACCCGGAATAGAGTGGTCTTTCCGGTACCGTTATTCCCAACTAGTCCAATCCGGCTTCCTCTGGGAATATGCCATGTTATATTTTCGAAGAGTGTTTTTTCAGGGAATATAATACTGATATTATTCAGGTTAATCATAAATTGAGAATTCTCCTCTGTTTGTGAATGTATGATTATGACATATTATACACGATAGTAAAAAAAATTACTTTAGATTAGAAGAAAAATGTTTTAAAATAAACACAGAAGTATTATAAAAATCTGGAATAAAGGGAAGAAAGTTTAAATTATGCTAATAAGAGATAAATATTTATTTGATGTATCCGTTATTGGCGGTGGACCTGCCGGAATGCTGGCAGCTGGTCGAGCTGCAGAATTAGGGGCAAGAGTAGTATTAATAGAAAAAAATGATAGTCTGGGTAAAAAATTACTCATCACCGGCAAGGGACGATGTAATTATACCCACAATGAAACCGAAATCAGGAAATTTGCAGAGAATTTTGGACGGAATGGTCGATTCCTATATGGAGCACTAGAACGATTTGGCGTACAACAAGTCCTGGATTTTTTTCAGTCCAGAGGATTGAATGGGAAAGTGGAAAGAGGCAACCGGATATTTCCCGATAGCGGAGATGCAAGGGATGTATTAAATGTTCTTTTAAAATATTTATCAAAAGGAAAAGTTGAGGTTTTAAATGGAACAGAAGTAGTGGATATTATTTTTAAACATCATTCAAATCAATACGATTTTCGAACCATTCTCCCTCGATATGAAATCATTTCCAAAAAAGTGATTCTTTGCACAGGAGGAAAATCCTATCCTCAAACCGGTTCGACCGGTGATGGTTATGATTGGGCAAATAAGTTCGGACATACAATTATTCAACCTGAACCAGCACTTAATCCAGTGAAAACACTCGAGAAATGGATTAGTGAAGTCCAGGGATTATCACTACGAAATGTTTCCCTTCAATTATTTCATGATGGGAAAAAGAAAGATGAGCGTTTTGGTGAAATGCTTTTTACCCATTTCGGAATCAGCGGACCTATTGTTATGGATATGAGTAAAACGATAGGACAATATTTAAAAAAGAAAGGAAAACTTCAATTGATGCTTGATATGAAACCTGCATTAAGTTTTCAGAAATTGGACAAGAGGATTCAAAGAGATTTCCAGGAATTTAAAGGCAGGATGTTTAAAAATTCTTTGGCTAAATTATTACCTGCTTCCATGATAGAACTTATGGTTAAGCTTTCCGGTATTGACGCTAACAAGAAGGTTGATCACATATCCCGGAGCGAACGGAACAAATTTCTGCACCTACTAAAGGAATTGACCTTAACACCGGTTGGACTCCTGGGTTTCCAATGGTCAGTCATCACCAGCGGGGGTATAGCACTAAATGAGGTAAATCCTGATACCATGGCCTCAAAAAAAATCGACCAACTCTATTTTGCAGGAGAGATATTGGATTTGGACGGTCCCTCAGGAGGATATAATTTGCAGGAATGCTGGAGTACAGGATTTCTTGCAGGAGAAAATGCGGCGCAAAAGATTAAAAAATAAATTTAAAAAAATGAACGCAATTTAAAGTTTTTCAGCAAATAAATATAGAGGGGATATTTTGTGAAAATTATACATCTGGCTGATATCCATTTGGGCATGGAGAATTACGGGCGGATAGATCCTTCTACCGGATTACATACCCGTCTGCAGGATTTTATAAAATGCTTCAGTTTTGCTATCGATGTCGCTCTAGAGGAAAAAGTAGATCTGTTCTTATTTGCCGGGGATGCATATAAAAATAGCTTTCCCAATCCCACACATCAGCGTGAATTTGCACGCCAAATCCATCGGTTAAGCCGGGAGCAAATTCCTGTTGTCCTGGTTAATGGGAACCATGATAATCCCGTTTCTTTTGGAAAAGCTACATCGTTGGAAATCTTTAATACTCTGGATATTCCGGGTGTAAAAGTAGTTACCTTTCCGGAATTGTTTTCACTTGAGACGAAGTCCGGACCAATACAAATCTTTGCTTTGCCCTGGCCGACGAAAAGCCAATATCTGGTCAAAGAAGAATATAAAAATTTTACGGATAAAGAAATCATCGGGGTAATTCAGAAGCGTGTCAGTGAAACTATACAAGATTTTTCTAGAAAAATAAAAAAAGGAATTCCTGCAGTTTTTACCGCCCATCTGGCTGCTAAAGATGCGTCCTATTCCGGTTCAGAGAAAACCGCTATTATCGGAAGGGATCCGGTGTTTACAACAAATACATTAGCTCAGGATTCCTTTGATTATGTTGCCCTGGGGCACATCCATAAGTATCAGGATTTAAATCTTAAAAGTGGCCCGCCAGTGGTTTACCCTGGTAGTATTGAAAGGATGAACTTTGGCGAAGAAAAAGAAGATAAGGGATTCTGTTTAGTAAACATCAAGAAAGGTCACGTCAATTATGAATTTATCCCGGTACCTGCAAGAAGATTTATTACCATCGATGTTGACATCGAAAAAGAACAAAACCCAACTGCTGCCATCCTTAATAAAATTAAGAACTATGATTTATCTGAAGCAGTTGTTAGAGTGTTTTACACATTGCCGTTGGATAAAGAAGAGCTCTTGGATTTCAAAAAAATCAATGAAGCTCTTAATCCAGCTTTTTTAATTGCTGCTATTGCCCAAAAAACTAAACCGGAACAAAAGATGCAAAGAACGAAAATATCGGAAGATTTCACTATGCTAGAAGCCATGGAAAATTATATTCAGTCCAATCCTCATTTAAAAGATTTCAGCGAAGAATTAAAGGATTATGCCCTACAATTAAAAGATGAATTAGAAAAAAATAAAGCATTCTGATTGTTTATTAATCGAGTTTTTCCGCGGCAAAAATAGCGGTGCAATAATGATAAAGAAAGAAAGGTTGAACTATTGATACCTGTTAAATTGACTCTAAAAAATTTTTTAAGTTACGGAGAAGATGTTCCTCCTCTTGATTTTGAGCAATTTCATATTGCCTGTCTTTCAGGTAGTAACGGGCAGGGTAAATCTGCTCTTCTGGATGCCATCACCTGGGCTGTCTGGGGAGAGGGGAGAAAATCCAGTCGGGAAAAGAAGGCGGATAATTCCCTTCTTCGAATTGGCCAAAAGGATATGAATGTGGAATTTTTGTTCGATATTGAGGGAAACAGGTATCGAATCATCAGGACTTTTTCCTTAGGAAATAAAAATTCCAGGTCTGGTCTGGAATTTCACGTTCTAAACCATAAAAATAATCAATATGTTTCTCTTTCTGCTGCATCCATTAAAAAGACACAGGAAAAAATTATTAGTGTTCTTAAAATAGATTATCAAACATTTATCAATTCCGCTTTTATTTTACAGGGAAGAATTGATGAATTCAGCAGAAAAAACGCCCGTGAAAGAAAAGATATATTGTCAGAGATTTTAAATCTCTCAAGGTATGACCGGTTGGCAAACCTTGCGAAATTGCATCTAAAAAAGGTTAATCATTCCATTATACGTCTCGAGGGACGTTTACAGGTTGTTGATGAGGAATTGCAAAAAAGTGAACAGTATAAAGATAAAATTGAAAAATTACTATATGAATATAAAATAGCAAAAGAAAAGATTATTAAAAGTCAGGAAAGAATCACTGCATCAAAAGAAAAATTGAATACTCTAGTATTTAAAAAAGAGCAATTTTCTGACCTGGAAAATAGATTAAAAAGAATTCAACAGGAAATAGAGCATGAAAAGAAAAATGCGTTTGTAAAGAATGAGGAGCTGAAATATTGTGAAGAAATCATTTCAGGAAAAGAGAAAATATGTCAGGCGTATAAAAATTACCAAGCATTCTCGAGGGAAAGGAATGAGCTGGTTGGTAAATTACAAAAGGTCAGAAAATTAGAAAGTGAGAAAGTATTTATCGAAAAGAAAATTGAAGATAAAAAAATGGATTTAACCATTGCTCTCAGCAATAATAGGTCAAGGTATACTGATTTGCAAAACATAGTCAAGGAGAGTGAAAAAGCCAAGAAACATATTTTAGACCTGGAAAACAAAATGAAAGAATTCGTATCCCTGGAAAATGAAAAAGAAAAAATTCGCGAACATGGAATGAATTTAAAATTAGAGCTGGAAAAGATGAAAGATCGGGAAAAAAGGCTGGAAAAAATAATGGAAGATGAACGGGAGAAGCTTAGATTGTTAACGGAAAATCCTCAAGGTACATGTCCGCTATGTGAAAGTCAATTAACTTCTGAGAAGAAAAAAAATATCGAAGATAATATTAACCTGGAAATCAACCGACTTGGACAGGAAATAAAACGATTAATAATTGACCTGAAAGAAAAAAATCAGGAGAAAGAGAAACTGGCTATTCTATGGGCTGAAATTGACAGGAAGCTCCGGGCCAAGGGGAAATTTCAGGAAATTTTAAGCAGTGCAAGGGAAAAAAGACGGCAGGCTGAACAGGCGAAAGATGCTGCAAAAAGTTTGGCAAAAGAAATTAAAATAATTCAAGATAGTATTGATAAAAAAAAATATGCAGAATCAGAATACAATGAATTTGAAAGGATTATTGGCATTATTCAAAATCTTTCCTATCAGGAAGAAAGGCATTACTGGTTGGATAAAAAAATCAGTGCTTTACAGGAAGCATCTGTACAATATACCAAGCTGGAAGATTCGGAAAAGAAGATTAATATTCTACGTAAAGAAATTGTAAATTTAAATGAAAAATTAATACTGAAAAGGACAGATGTTAAAGCCATAGAGCAAAAAATGAAAGAAATAAGTGGATATATAAGAAATATGCCTGATTTGAAAAAGATAATCAATACCGAGGAAGAATTGTTAAAATTTGAGCAAGTGAAAAGTAATCAGCTGTTGGAAGAAAAAGGGGTGTATCAAGGCAGATATAAACATTGCCTGAAATTAATAGAAGAAAGAAAAGAATTAACTAAAGATTTAAAAAAAGAAAGAAAAGAACAGGGGATTTATGAAAAGCTTATTATTGCCTTTGGGAAAAACGGCATTCAGGCATTAATCATTGAAAATGTATTACCGGAAATTGAAGAAGAAGCCAATGATATCCTTGCAAAATTAACCAATCACCGGACCCAGATTTCTATCGAATCTCTTCGTGATTTAAAAAGTGGGGAGCCTAGGGAAACTTTGGATATTAAGATTAGTGATGAATTGGGAAACCGTGATTACGAGCTATACAGCGGTGGTGAATCTTTCCGAATAGATTTTGCGCTAAGAATCGCCCTGTCAAAATTATTGACCAGGAGGGCAGGTGCTAAATTAAGAACTCTGGTGATGGATGAAGGATTTGGAACTCAGGATGAGGAAGGTATCGAAAACCTGATTCAGGCGATTGAGACAATCAGTGAGGATTTTGATAAAATTATAGTCATCACACATTTGGAATCTCTAAAGACTGCTTTTCCGGTAAGAATAGATGTAAGCAAGCTGCCTGAAATTGGTTCCCGATATGAATTGATAAAAAATTAAAAAATAATTTTATCAATATAAGCTTTAGTGGGTATTTAAAAAATTAGGTAATACTATACTTAAGTTGCACCTAGAACATTGAAAAACTGTTGATAATACAGTATAAAAAGAGTATGAAAACATGCCCTCGCTGCGGCAGTAAAAAATGGTGAGTACTTTCCACCGGTCAAATCAGATGTAGTCAGTGTGGCTTAACCAGAAAAATCTCAAAAAACATCTGGAAAAAAGTCGCATCTCTCCCTATTGGAAGGGAAGATTGATTGAATTTTTCTGTTTAGGTGTTCCGGCTTATCGTCTGAGATTTCAAGTTCCTTACAGCCAGCTGACCATCCAGAGATGTTTCAGGATGTTCAGAGAAGCCATTTATCGAGATGTTATTAAAGACCTACAACCGCTCTCGGGAGAGATCGAAATGGATGAAACCATGTTTGGTGGCAGGAGACCAGGTAAGCGTGGCTGGGGAGCAATCGGTAAAATCATTGTCTTCGGCATATACCAGAGAAACGGTAAAGTCCTTACTTTCCCTATCTCATTGCGTGCCAGGGAAACCATGATGCCCTATATCACCAGATATACTAAAACGGATAGCCTTTACTATACTGATGACTGGTTTGCCTACACCTCTCTTTCTATTCGCGGGAATCACGTGGTGGTATTGAAAGAGAAAGGTATACCAAAAGGACGAGATCACATCAATGGTATTGAAGGTTTTTGGTCCTTTGCCAAACACTGGCTATACCAGTATCAGGGTATCAACCAGGCATACTTTCCTCTCTACTTAAAAGAGGTAGAGTGGCGATTCAACTACCGGAATGAGAATTTAATTATCCTATTAAGGAGGTTACTGAATCAACAGATTTCAATTGTCAAAGAACAAATTTAGTGCAACTTTGGTTATGCATTACCTAAAATAATAATTAAAAAAAAGTATTAAATTTTAAAAATTTATTGTATTATGACTATTAGTTATGACTATTAGGATTGAAATTAAAACTAAAAAATTATAAAATCTGTTTAAGGAGTATTTTTAGCAAAATAAAGGAGGTGAAATAAGTATTTAATTAGCTAATAAGTTTTGTGTCAGTCTTATTAATATATTAAATATAAAAGGAGATTTAAAGTGATGAAAAAATTGTTTACATTCTTTTTCTTAATCCTTCTTTTTATCATGACAGTCAATACTGTTAATGCGATTGAAATAACCTTCTGGACACACGAAGATCCCAATAGAACGGAAATTGAAAACAGGTATATTATGGAATTCGAAAAGGCAAATCCGGGAGTTACTGTTAAAAGAGTAACCAACAGTTCTACAAAAATACAGGAATTGATTCTTACCGCATTTGCTGCCAACCAGGGTCCCGATATCTTTAACATGTCTATTGAAGATGAATATGCCTACATTGTCAATGAGCGCCTTGCTCCGATTGATTTTGAAGCGGCAGGATATCCCAGTCTTCAGGCAGTTTATGATGATTATGTTCCCGGGGTATTAGACCCGGTCACCTACAAGGGAAAACTTTATGGACTTCCTCTGGAATTAACCAACTGGTGCCTCTATCTCAATAAAAAGGTATTTAGAGATGTCGGTCTTGATCCCGAAAAAGATTACCCAAAAACCTGGGAGGAAGTGGTAGAAGTATCGGACAAAATTGCTATTCGCGATGGAGAAATACTAAGCAGAAGAGGATTTGATTTCAGATATCCCTATTATCTTGTCTCCATGGTTCCCATGGTTGAACAGCTTGGTGGAAAATTAATTAGTGATGATGGTAAAACAGCTATTGTCAATGATGAAGCCTGGCTTAAGTTTTTGAAATTTATGCAGGAATGGGGCCCTAACGGAAAAATACTCGGTTCTCCTACTTATGCTAATGCCCGAAAACTCTTCAATAAAGACAATAATGATATAGGTATGTGCATGACAGGCCTCTACCAACAGGGGAGAATCAGAAACGATAACCCCGATTTCTATAACAGTGGTGAATGGATGGTTGTACCTTTCCCCGTATTTAAGGATGCAGTTAAAGATGTTCCCGCAGCTTATTACGGACACTACTATATGGTCAATGGACAGAAGCCGGTGGAAAATCAAAAGATGGCCTGGAAATTAATCGCCTATATGCTCAGTCATGGGGAAGAATATTTAACCAAAGTCAATATTGTAGTGCCTACGGTTAAATTAATGGAATCAGAGACTTATCAATCAATGCCGTATTCCAAGGTATTTGCAGATGATATGACCAAAGGGCATGTTGTTTATTATGCCGAAAGTAGTGCAGAGATTCAATCACTTATCAGGGAGGCGGTTGAATCTGTCATGCTGGCAGGAACTTCACCGGAAGATGCATTAAAGACTTTAAAAAGAAAAGCGCAGGAAGTTCTTGAAGAAGGATAGCAAATCAAATTTTTAAGAAACCGTCTAATAGGGCTAAGCCAATTAGCTTAGCCCTATTATAATATCAAGGAAAATTATTTATGAGTAAATTAAAAACAAAATACAGCATAGAAAGAAAAAAGGCACAATGGGGATGGATATTTGTTGCACCTTCATTGGCTGTTTTTGCACTATTTAATTTTTATCCTATTTTTAATGCTCTTTATACCAGTTTATTTAAGAAAAAATTACTCTCTTTAAAAGCACCGACATTCATTGGTTTGCATAATTACACTTATCTTTTAAATTCTCCGGATTTTTGGAATTCCATTAGAGCAACTGTTGTATTTACTCTTGGAACTTTTATACCTCTTTTAATTTTCAGCCTTCTATTTGCAGTGTTAATAATGTCCAGGAAAAGATTTCAAAAATTTTTTCAAATGGCTTATTACTCTCCGGCGGTGCTTTCATCTGTTGTAGCAGCAGCTATTTGGCTGATCATCTTTGACCCGAGAGGCTTGGCTAATCAGTGGTTAAACATATTAATGAACACTCCCGGAATTGACCATAAGTGGCTGGCAAATTCAATAATGGTCCAATTGTCTACCATGCTGGTCTATGGATGGAAGTATGTCGGTTATTTTACCATTATTTTTATTGTAGGGTTGGCATCGATTCCCCAGAGTATTTACGAAGCAGCAAGAATAGACGGTGGGAATCATTGGAAAAACTTTTGGTATATTACTCTGCCACTTTTGAAACCGACTACCATCCTGGTTTCCATTATGTCCATGCTTCAATGTTTGAAGACATTCAGTACACAATACCTTTTCACTCAGGGAGGGGCTCCATTGGCTCCCATTAATGTCATTACTCTGAATGTGTACCATACTGCTATAAGGGATCATAGAATCGGTAGAGCAAGTGCTATGAGCATTATTCTTTTTGTCATCATGCTATTTTTTACCTGGGTGCAGTTTAGGTCTTCCCGGGCAGACGAAATCAGTTATTAAGGAGAAAACAGTCTATGTCTCAAGAACTTCAGTTGAATCGTATAAAAAAGAGGGGCATCTTTCAAAAAACTGATATTATTGATTTATTAGTTTGGATTTTTCTTGTTACAACTGCTTTGCTCGTCCTTGCTCCAACTATATTTATGTTTACTGCCTCATTTATGCCGGCTAACGATATTTTAAAAATGCCTTACCGTTGGATACCTAAAAGTTTTTACTGGCAGAATTTTTGGCAGGGTATTAGAGGTAATAATGGAAGTTTTATTTATGTTAGAAATATTCTAAATTCATTGATTGTTGCCTCTGTAGTATCGGTAACTACTGTATTTTTTTCTGCATTAGCAGGATTTGGTTTAGCTAAATATTATTTTAAGGGAAGGAATCTGGTTTTCATGATTATTATGGCGACCATGATGATACCCTTTGAAGCTATTATGATTCCCCTTTATCTTGTAACGACCAAGTTAGGGCTTCAGGATTCATATGCTGGATTGATTGCTCCATTTCTAGTAAATGCATTTGGTATTTTTCTTATGAGGCAATATTTTATTACGTTTCCCGATGAAATATTGGATGCGGCTAGAATAGACGGTGCAAGCGAATTGATGATTTTTAAAAGCATCATTCTTCCCAATAGTATTCCCGCTATTGCAACCCTGGCCATTCTGACCTTCAAAGCGCAATGGGATAATTTATTGTGGCCATTACTTGTCGTGCAAAGCGAAGAAATGAAAACAATACCTTTGTATATTGTGAAATTTATGGCTGAAAAGCATACGGATGAAGGAGCAATGATGGCAGTTGCTGCTATCGCAAGCATTCCCATATTGTTGGTATTTTTTAAGCTTTCCAAATATTTTCTGGGAGGTGCCGCAGTATATTCATCTAGGAAAGGATAAGAAGAATGAATAAGCTTTACATCTTTGACATGGGTAACGTACTTTGTGAAAATTCTAATGTTATTCCTGCTATAGTGAACTATCTAAGCATTACCGAGAATTTATTTTTTCAACATGCCGGTGAAAATTTTAGAAGACTTCTTGAAGGAAAAATCAGTAGTCATAAGTTTTGGGATGATTTTGCATTGAAGTCCGGCCAGGTAATTAAAGGGGAACTATTCGGAAAATTTTTTCATCCACAGATAAACGAAGAAGTTAAAAAAATAATCCTTCGTTTGAAAACTCATTCAAGAGTAGTTTGTGGTACCAATGTTATTGACTCCCATTATGTATTTCTCCAAAAAAAGAATATCTACAATATTTTCCATAAAGTCTATTCTTCACATCTCATGGGTGTAGCAAAACCCGATCCGAACTTCTATCTATATATCTTAAAAGAAGAGAATATTCTACCAGAAGATGTTATCTTTGTGGATGATATGTTAGAAAATATTGTTTCTGCCCAAAATTTGGGTATTAGATCTATTTTATTTGAAAATTTGTCAAAGCTAAAATTCAATCTAAGAATTTGAGAAAAGAATTTTTTTAATCATCTTTATATTTATTTTTTTCCTATAATAAATCATATTTTTTCTCAGCAAAATCCATCAATCATGCAAATTCTGTCAACAGCTACAATTGATAAGCTCTCAATCTCTATTTATACAACTTTCTTTAAAATCATTTATTTTTTAAAAAATTAACTAAATCTTCTTGTATTCTTTATTTGAATATGATTTAATTTAATTGAATAAATTAAATATAGTTTAATTAAACGCTCACATTAAAAAAGTAAAATTTAAATTACATGGGAAAAATATATCATGGTTGAACAAAAAAGATTAGGCGGAAAAATTCGCAAGCTGCGTATTGATAAGGGCATGAACCTAGCCGCCCTGGCTGAGAAAATCGGAAAGACATCAAGTTATCTAAGCCAGGTTGAAAGAGGAATTGCTTCACCATCCATTATTGCCCTGAGAGAAATTGCAAAAGAGTTAGATGTCCCTATTTTTTATTTCCTGATTGATGATAAAAAACAAAGCGCCATTGTAAAGAAAAATGAGCGTAGAGTTTTAAAATTTCCTGAATCCCATTTAACCTATGAGTTGCTTTCTCCGGATTTGAGTAAACGGATGGAAATTATACGCACTCGGATTGAACCCGGTGCTAATACCTGCGCCAGACCTCTCTCTCATAAAGGCGAAGAATGCACCATGGTGATCGAAGGAAAAATGTTGATTGAAATCGGGGATAATGAGTATGAGCTGGAAGCAGGAGATACAATCTATTACATCGCGAGTATACCTCATAAAATTACCAGTATCGGAAAGAAAGATCTTGTCATTATTTCTGCCATGACACCGGCTAATTTTTAGAAAAGTAAAAAGTAATTTGCTTATTATATAAGTTAGATGAATGATTTAATTGTCAATAGATAAATATAATTTCATTTTTAATAGAAATGAATCGAAAAGAGAGATCATCATGGTTAATCTGATATCAATTAAATTGGCGCCAGGTTATTAGCATGCATATTGAATGCAACTAAAATATAAAGAATAGGAGGTCAACTAAATATAGAAGTAAAATTTTTCTGTCTGAGTAAAAAATAAATATGTAAAGGAGAAAACAATGAAAAAAAGAACGATGTTTTTCGCAGTTGTACTTATTCTAGCATTACTCTTTGCAACCAGTGTTTTTGCCGCAGATTCGAAAGTTTTAAAAATTAGTCATCTTAATCCACAAAATCCAAAAGAAATTGCTACTGCCGCGATGACCCAGGTTTTCAAATCCATGGTTGAAAGTGGGACCAACGGGGAGATCAGCGTAGAAATTTATCCAAATGGTGTACTTGGAAATGAACGTGAGAGCATGGAACAGGTACAAAATGGAGTAACACATAGTTATATTGCCTCCGGTGGAGGAATGTCTATTTTCTTCCCATTATTCTCAATCGTTAATATTCCTTTCTCTATCACTAATTACAGTGTTGCTTATGAAGTATACGACGGACCTTTCGGTGATGAATTGGCAAAGATGATTGAAGAAAAAACCGGTTTTGTCGTATTAGGTTTCGGTGAATCCGGAGGATTTTTCCAGTTAACTAATAGTAAAAGAACCGTAAAATCTCCGGAAGATATGAAAGGTTTGAAATTCAGAACCATGACCATTCCCATCCATATGGAATTTATGCGTTCATTAGGAGCATCGCCTACTCCTATTGCCTGGGCTGAATTATATACCTCTTTACAGACAGGTGTCGTCGATGGCCAACATAATCCTGCACCGATTATAAAAATTGGGAAAATTGAAGAAGTCCAAAAATATCTCTCCTTAACCAACCATATGTATACACCTTATACCTGGGTTATGAACGGAGACTGGTTCTATGGATTAACTGAAGAACAGCAAAGAGTTATCAGGGAAGCTGCCCGTGTCGCCAACATTGCCGGAAGAGGAGTCAATCGATTGATAGAAACTTCTGATGAAGGAATTCCTTATCTGGTATCTAAATTAGAAGTCTATAAACCTACCTCAGAAGAATTACAGGCATTCCAGGATGTTACTATTCCTGCATCTATGACATTTATCGAAAAAGAATATAAAGAAGAAGGAAAAGAACTGGCACAAAAATATTTGGATGCTATTGAAAAAGCAAAAAAAGATTTAGGTCTATAATAACAGATTGATTTAAGGGCAGAATCTCTATTATCTGCCCTTAAATCTCTATTAAATTATTATCTTTTTTCTTATAGGGAGTTATAAATTGAAGCAAAAATCATTTTTTGACATTGTTGATGATTGGGGTACTCTATTAGCCAGGTTAACTATTATCGTGGTCATCATATTCAGTTCGGTCATGGTAGTCACTGTCCTGCTGGGTGTTATTTTTCGATATATTATCCATAATTCATTAAGCTGGTCAGAGGAACTGGCTAGATACATGATGATTTGGGCGGCGTTGTTAAGCATAAGTATAGGAATAAAATACAAAGAACATGTCGGAATTCAACTTATTTTAAGAAAATTAACTATTGAAATTGCCAGAATCATAAATATATTTGTAAATATAATAATATTATTCTTTTTAAGTGTTTTAAGTTATAAAGGAATGTTGGTTACTATTAAAGCTATTCCTCAGCTATCATTAGGATTAGGGATCAGCATGTTTTGGCCATTGCTAAGTATTCCTGTTGCTGGAATTCTTGCCATTATTCAACAGATACTGCAGATTGTACTCAGTTTAAGAAAAGATATTACTTTTAATGAATTACTGGGAGCAACTGAGGTAGATGAAGCCTTAAAAGAGGTTGGTGTGGAAATTCACAATTAAAAAATCGGAGTGTATAATTTATGTTAGGACTTATGGGTTTATCATTTATAATTTTGTTATTTGCCGGAATGCCTATCGGATTTGCATTGGGAGCAACTGCATTATTCGTGTTTTTGAAAATGGATATGCCGGTTTTATTAAATATGGTTCCTCAGCGTTTCTTTGCTGGATTGGATATGTTTACCTTAATGGCAATGCCTTTCTTCATATTAGCAGGACAGATAATGAACACATCTGGTATTACGAAAAGACTGGTGAATTTTTCGAATGTCCTAGTAGGACATCTTAGAGGAGGTTTGGCTCATGCGAATATTGTGGCCAGTATATTTTTTGCAGGGATGACCGGTGCTGCTGTATCGGATACTGCTGCAATTGGGACAATGTTAATTCCTGCAATGGTTGAAGATGGATATGACTTGGATTTCAGTGCTGCTGTCACAGCATCTTCATCTATCATTGGGCCAACAATTCCCCCAAGCAATATGATGGTTATTTATGGTTCCTTAATGGGTGTGTCTATTGCCGGATTATTTGCTGCAGGAATTGTTCCCGGGTTATGTCTGGGATTAATATTGATGATATTATCTGGTTATATATCGTTAAAACGCGGATATCCAAAAAAAGAGAAGATGGCATCACCGCTTGAAATGGGTAAAGCATTTATCAATGCTATACCTGCACTGTTAATGCCTCTTATTATTATTGGAGGTATTTTAACCGGAATGTTCACGCCGACAGAAGCAGCAGCCATTGCAGTGGCATATGCTTTTATTGTTGGCTTTTTTGTATTTCGGACTTTGAAAATCAAGGATATTCCAAAATTGCTGGAACAAACTGCTCGTGTTACCGGAGTTGTATTTCTCATCATTGCATCTGCTTCGATTCTGGGCTGGATTCTGGCTGCAGAAAGAGTTCCTGAACAGATTGCAAGTTTATTTTTAAGTATTAGTCATAATAAATATTTTATTCTACTCATGGTAAATATTTTAATGTTAATAGTGGGTATGTTCATGGATATTGCTGCAGCACTAGTCATTTTGGGTCCGATATTGCATCCCTTGGCGGTCAGCGTGGGAGTACCACCCATTCAATTTGGAATTATTATGGTGTTGTCTTTGAATATTGCTCTAATGACTCCCCCGGTAGGAGCATGTTTATTTGTAGTTTGTGGAATTACCAAATTATCTCTTGAATCAATAAGTAAAGCAATCTGGCCATTTATTATCGCAGAAGTCATCGTGCTTTTTATTATCACTTTCATTGAACCGATAACCATGTTTTTCCCCAGGTTGTTGGGTTTTTAAGGGATTGAAAATTAATCAGGCTATCATCTTTAATAGAACATACTTAAAGAAGGCATGGATGTAAATTATATTGTTCTTTGAAAAATACTAAATAACCTATCTAAATAAAAATTACTTTTAAGTTTCAAAATTATTTTTACTTAAGGATAGCAAGACTGTCTCAATACAAGGATACTTTTGCTAAAGTAACAAGAAAATAATGGAATATTTTAAAAGATATGATTTTCGATAAGGACTATAAGTAGAAATATACCTGAAATGTGTTGTCAAAAAAATTATTTAGGAGGTTTTGGAAAGTGAAAACTAAATCATTAAGAGGGAGGGACTTTATCAGCACACTGGAATTTACCAGAGAAGAATTGAATTCAATACTAGAGCTGGCCGCTGTGTTGAAAGCGGATAATGCTGCAGGTCGTGAACATCTTTTTCTTTTGAGGAAAACTTTATTCATCATTTTCTACAATAAATCATTACGGACTCGCAATAGCTTTGAGACCGGAATGACTCAATTGGGAGGCCATGCGAACTATTTGGATTCTGATAAAATCTATACTCCCGCTGCTGCTGGAGAAGAGAAGGCTTATTCCACGGAAAGATTATCCGATGTTGCCCGTGTACTTGATCGAATGGGTGAAGGAATTGCCATTAGAATCTATGGAGAACCAACTGGTTGGAATTACGGAAATGGTAATAAATATCTGCGTGAATTTGCCACATGGGCAAATATTCCTGTCATTAATATGGAAGACGATATGTATCATCCCTGTCAGTCCATGGCTGATGTGCTAACAATGAAAGAACAGCTGGGAGATTTGCGTAGAAAGAAATTAGTAGTCAGCTGGGCATATTCTCCTAGCGTTAAGAAACCAGTCGCTGTCCCTCAATGTTTGATGGCAACTGCTTCAAAATTCGGCATGAATATTGTTCTGGCACGTCCTGATGGTTTTCAGCTCGATCCCATGATGATTGATGCTATTAAAGAAAATTCCAAAAAATATGGAGGCTCATTTGAGGAAACAGATTCCATGGAAGAAGCTTTTAAAGATGCAGATGTGCTTTATCCTAAATCTTGGGGAAGCTTAAAGTATGTTGCACCACAATCCCCGAAAGGGATGCAATATAATAAGATGGAAGCGTTATTTAATAAAAATACAGACTGGATATGTGATGAACGTAAATTGAAGCTGGCCAAACCGGAAGTAATCTATATGCATTGCCTGCCCTGTGATAGGGGATTTGAGGTCACTGATTCGGTGATTGATGGTCCTAACTCGGTAGTTTTTGATGAAGCGGAAAACAGGTTACATACTCAAAAAGCTATTATGGCACTTACAATGCGGTGAAAAAAATATATAAACCTAAATTGCTTAGGAGCTTTAATACTTTTAATTCACCTGACTAAACTGGATTGATGAGTATTCAAAACAGGTAATGACTGTTGCTTCAGCGGAAGCAAATAAAAAATAGGGGGGGGATAAAAGACAAAAAAATATTTGATTTTTTAAAATAAAAAGGAGATTAAAATGAAATATTCGAAATTAATCATTAAAGTATTATTAGTATTGATGATTCTGAGTCTTAGCATAACAAGTGGAATCGCAAAAGAACCGGGAGATTTTAAGATGGTTCTAATACTTCCAGGACCGATCAATGATCAGAGTTGGAATGCAGCAAACTATGCCGGTTTATTGGCTTGCAACAATACTCTTGGAACGAATATGGAGTATGTGGAAAATGTTCAGGCAAGTGATTATGAATCCACATTCCGGAATTATGGTGAACGGGGATATGATTTAGTCATTTCTGCGGGAACACAATTTGATGAAGCTGCCAACCGGGTAGGGCCTTCCTATCCTGAGACTACCTATTGTGTATTTAACGGAATGATAGCAAATCCACCTAATGTTTGCCCGGTTTTACCAAAAGAATACGAAGCCAGTTTCCTAACCGGTCTTGTTGCCGGATATACTACGAAAAGCGGAAAAATCGGAATTGCCGGAGGCTTCCCGAATAAATTAATGATTCGTCTATTAAACACTTATGAATATGGCGCAAGAATCGGATCTCCGGAAGTTGAAGTCATCAGAGCATATGCGAATTCGTGGAGTGATGTAGCTTTAGGTAAACAGATGGCCTCTTCCATGATCGATAAAGGTGCGGATGTGCTCTTTTTCTATGCTAACCAGGTTGGTCTTGGGGCTATTCAATCCTGTAAAGAAAAAGGAGCAAAATTTTTAGGTTTTGCCAGCGACCAGAATGAAATTGCTCCTGGTACAGTAGTTGCAAGTGCATGGTTTGGAACAGAAGATATCTACAAATGGATTGCAACTAAATATATGGAAGGTGAATTGAAGCCTATTGTTAATGAATTAGGTATGAAAGAAGGGGTTATCAGCATGTCCTTTACTGAAGAAGTATCTCCCGAAGTACGTGAAATTGTCGAGCAAGCATCTGAAATGATTACAGAAGGAAAACTGTTGAAATTCATATCTCAATTCCCAGAATCCTTAGATTAAGAAATACTTGTAAAATAGATTGAAGGGTAAAATACCCTTCAATCTATTTTGAAAGAAGAAAAAAATGGTGGAATTTAAAATTAACAATGATTATATTACGTTAAAGAATATTACAAAATATTTCCCCGGTACCATTGCAAATGACCATATCAATTTTACCTTGGCTAGAGGTGAAGTATTAGCTCTTTTTGGAGAAAACGGTGCCGGAAAAACGACATTGATGAGCATCCTTTACGGCTTGTATCAGCCGGATAAAGGTGAAATATATATTAAAGGTAAATTGATAAGAATTCGTTCTCCACAAGATGCTATGAAATATGGTGTGGGAATGATTCATCAGCATTTTACCCTTGTACCAGTCCATACGGTAGCAGAAAATATTATTTTGGGAACAGAATCTTATATTTTAAAGTACTTAGATATTGAAAAACGTATAAAAAAAATCAAAGAAATAGGTAAGAAATACGGTCTTGAAGTTGATCCTAATGCTTTTGTAGGACAACTTCCGGTGGGAATGCAGCAGAGGGTAGAAATTATTAAGGCACTTTATCGGAATGCTCAAATTCTTATTATGGACGAACCGACATCAGTTCTCACTGCCCAGGAAACAAGTAAATTATTCAATTTTATCCGTGATTTTCGCTCCAAAGGGTATTCGGTTATTTTCATTAGTCATAAATTGAATGAAGTGATGGAAATTGCCGACAGGATAACCGTGTTAAGGGACGGTAAAATTGTTGGAAATGTATTACGGAAGGAAGCAACAGAGAAAAAGTTGACTAAAATGATGATTGGAAGGGACCTGATGATTCCCGGTAAAAATAATATTTTACGGACCAATCAGCGGGAAATTTTAAAAATTGAGAATTTAACGATTATGGGGGATAGAAAAAGCAAGATGGTGGATGACCTATCCTTTAATGTAAAGGAAGGAGAGATTTTTGGTATTGCTGGAGTCAGTGGTAACGGACAGGAGGAGCTTGCACAGGCAATATGTGGTTTGCGTAAAGTGAAAAGTGGTCGAATTGTATTAAATAAAAAGGAAATTACCAATAGCAATGCTCTATCGATTATAGAAAAAGGTGTAGGATATATACCGGCTGACCGCCATAAAGAAGGATTAGTGCTGGATATGTCTATTGAAGAAAATCTGTTGTTAAAAAATCATTCCGATTCTTCCTTTGTAAATTATGGATTTCTTGATCGAAAAAAAATGAAAGACAAGGCAAAAAGATTAATGGAAAATTTTGAGATCAAAGCAGCCTCTCCGCAAAGTAAAGCGATGACCTTATCAGGCGGAAACCAGCAAAAAGTAGCTGTTGCAAGGGAAGTCAGTATTGGTTCAAATGCCTTGATTGCTGTTCAACCCACCCGCGGTCTTGATCTGGGTGCTATTGATTATGTTCATAAAACTTTACTCAGAGAAAAGAAAGAAGGAAAAGCGATACTGTTGATATCGACTGAATTTTCAGAAATTATGGCATTATCTGACCGCATTGGAGTGATGTATAGAGGAAAATTGCTTAAAATTATTTTGCGGGAAGACGCAAAAATCGATGAAATTGGAATGTTAATGGCAGGAATTACCGAAGGATAAAAAAATGGAAAAAAATAACCAACATAATAACAAGAATATAAAGAGAGAACTTTCTTTAAAAAAACAGGAAGATTATTTTCTACTGAACCTTTTACCGATATTTTCAGTATTACTAGGATTACTGTTAAGCGGTTTAATGATGCTCCTATTAGGACATAATCCCTTAACCGTTTATTCAAATATGCTAAATTACGCTTTTCGTGATATATATAATATAGCAGACATATTTGCTAAAGCAACACCTCTAATACTGACCGGATTAGCATTTGGATTTGCTTTTCGGGCATCATTATTCAATATCGGTGCCCAGGGTCAATTCTATATTGGAGCAGTCATGGCTGTAGGATTTGCATTAAAATTAGGTTCTATGCCTCTCTTATTAACCTTATTCATATGTTTTTTGATGAGTATGGTCGGTGGAAGTATTTGGGCAGCTTTTATTGGATATGTTAAAGCACGGTTTAATGCAAATGAATTTTTAGTAAGCATGATGTTGACCTATGTTGCGATTGCTGTCATGAATTTTCTACTTGGTGGATTTTTGAAAGAGACCAAGGGAGAATATCCACAGACAGATGTAATCCCTGATAGCGGATGGCTGCCTTCACTTATTCCGCATACCCGGTTACACTGGGGATTTGTACTTGCCTTGTTAGTCGCATTGATTGCTTATTTGATCTTATGGAAAACATCTCTAGGATATAAAATAAGGATGGTTGGATATAATCGGGACGCCGCGCGCTATGCCGGGATAAATGTTGAACAAATATTTGTCATTGTATTTTTTATTAGTGGTGCATTCGCCGGTATTGCCGGTTTTACAGAAGTAAATGGCATGCAACACATGCTAATCGAAAGTTTTAATCCCTTAATAGGAGCTGAAGGAATCGGAATTGCAATTCTTGGAGGAGCGCATCCTTTAGGAATTGTAATTTCAGCTTTTCTTTTTGGAGCATTAAAAGTCGGTGGAAATCTAGTGGTACAGACTTCAAGGATTCCGGCAAGCATTATTGGCATTATGGAAGGTCTTGTAATCTTATCAGTGGTATTTTCATATTTTATAAGAAATAGATTAATTATTTTAAATAGCAAGAAAAAACTCGCAGTACAAGAGAGGAAAGATCTATGAACATTATTACCGGATTATTAGTTGCTACCATACGAATGAGTACGCCTTTAATGCTCGGAGCTTTGGGAGAGGTTTTTGTTGAACGCACCGGAGTGATGAATATTGCTATTGAAGGTATTTTTTTAATGGGTGCATGGGGAGGATTTGTTGGCGCATATTTAACCGGAAAGTTATGGATGGGCCTATTGTTTGCCATGATTGTTGGGATTCTTTGTGGTGCAGTCTATGGATACTTTACGGTTAAACTAAAACAACATCAAATTGTAACCGGTGTAGCCATTAATATCCTGACAGTAGGTCTTGGATTGTTTTTATATCAGATATTGTTTGGCATTCCTCTGTTGCCGCTAACAGTAGAACCGTTAAAAGATATTGCCATTCCCTTTTTATCTGATATACCGATAATTGGTAGTGCGCTCTTCAATCAAAATATTTTAACCTATTTAGCGGTTGTACTGATTGCCCTGGGTTATTGGGTATTATTTAAAACCCCGCTTGGACTTATTATCCGTTCTACTGGAGAAAATCCGGAAGCAGTTGATGTTGCCGGAATCAATGTAGAGCGAATCCGCTTTCTTGCTGTGCTCGGTTCAAGTGCATTGGACGGATTAGCCGGAGCTTTTTATTCGATAGGTTTTTTGGGGTTATACACTAATAATATTATCGGAGGGCGTGGTTGGATTGCATTCGCCATATGCTTTTTAGGGAATTGGGATCCGTTGGGTATTTTAATCGGTTCATTGATTTTTGGATTTGCCGAAGGATTATCAGTTACATTACTGACATCTAATTTTAAGTTGATCCCGAATGAGTTTTTAATTGCTCTCCCGTATATATTAACTATTGTAGCGACCATAGCCAGGAGAAAATTCAATGTACCTGCATTTTTAGGTAAACCCTACATTAAGGAAAGGGGTTGATAGATATCCATGTTAAAAATAACAAATACTAAAATAATTAAAGAGCATCAATTACAGGACGTAACACTTATTATTGATAATGGAAGAATAAAAGACATTATTTCTGGCAAAGTCGTTTCGTTGAAAGCTGATGAAGAAATTGATTTAAAAGGTAAAATTACATTTCCCGGATTCATTGACCCGCATGTTCATTTCGATGATCCAGGCTTTACCGAGAGGGAGGATTTTGAGACAGGGACGAGAAGTGCTGCCGCAGGAGGGATTACTACGATTATTGACATGCCCTGCACCTCTGTTCCGCAGGTAACCAGTGGTAAGAATTTTGATCGTAAATTAGAAGTTGTCGAAAAAAAAGCATATGTAGACTTTGCATTTTGGGGAGGCGTAACACCCGAACAGGTAAATAATGGGGAATATATGCAATCCTTAAAGGAATTGCACAATCGGGGAATAGCTGGAGTAAAGTTCTATACAATTTCCGGCATGAAGCTTTATCCCAGAATGCCGATTCCCGAAATGGATAAAGTATTTAGGTTTTTAAGTAAGTTGGGATTGGTTTGTGCAGTCCATGCCGAAGATTATTACCTGGCAGATTATTATTCTAATAAGTTGACAAATCAGGGGCGGAATGATATTGCAAGTTGGTGTGAAGGAAGAACCTACGAAGCGGAACCTGAAGCAATTTGGTCTGTCGTGGGCGTGACAAGCAAAGCTGGAAATAGATTACACATAGTGCATCTTTCAACCCTTGAAGGATTGAATATAATACGCCGGGCAAAAGAAAAAGGCATGGATATAAGCACTGAAACATGCCCTCAATATTTATTGTTTAATATTCAAGATTTTAAGAGAATGGGAGCTATATTGAAAGTAGCACCACCACTTAGGGAAAACAGAGATAATGATGGACTTTGGGAAGGATTAAAAGATCATTCCATCAGTTTTATATGTACCGACCATGCTGCCGGGAAATTTCCCGAGGAAAAGTCCTACACCAGTATCTGGGATAATTATGCCGGTATTCCCGGTACTCAATTAATGGTACCAACAATGTTTCACTACGGGTATCAGCAGGGCAAATTAAATTTGCAGGAACTTCAGAAACTGATGTCTGAAAATGCTGCAATAAGATACGGGCTTTACCCTAAAAAAGGTACGATCAAGATTGGAAGCGATGCTGATTTAACGGTTATGGATTTAGAAAAAAATTGGGTGGTTGATGCTTCTAAATTGTATAGTAAAGGTAAATATTCACCTTTCACAGGTCTAGAATTAACAGGAAAAGTCTTCTTAACAATGGTAAGAGGAAAAATTATCTTTAAGGAGGGAGAAGGAATTATCGGGAATAAAGGCTATGGAGAAATAGTAAGATGTCGGAATAAATTGCTTTGAAGTATTTCTAGTTTTTGATATTTACTAAGCAAGAGAAAAATAGAAAAATAAATAATTAAAAAAATAAATTACAGGAGGAAAAAAATGTTAACTAAATCATTAAAAGGTAAGGATTACATCAGCTTGATGGATTATTCCAAGGAGGAATTGGAAACTTTACTTGAGGTATCGATGGATTTAAAGAAAAAATTAATGCTGGGGGAATCACATGAATATCTAAAAAATAAAACTTTGGCAATGATTTTTGCAAATCCTTCTACTCGTACCAGGACTTCTTTTGAAGCAGCCATGACCCAATTAGGAGGGCATGCACAATTTCATACACCTGAAGTCATGCAGATTGCTCATCATGAAACCTGGATTGACACTGCAAAAGTATTAGACAGGTATGTAGACGGAATCATGATTCGAATGTATGGAATCGGGAAATATGGTTCAGCTCGAGCCATCTTGAATGTGATGGCAGAAAATGCAAATATTCCTATTTTTAACGCTCTTGACGATAAGGAACACCCTTGTCAGATATTAGCAGATATTATGACCATGAAGGAAAAACTCGGTCCAAATTGGAAAGAAAAAAAGGTAGTTATGAGCTGGGCATATTCTGAAAGAGTAAAATCATGTGGAGTTCCTCAAACCATGGCTATTGCAGCATCTCTACTTGGCATGAATCTCACACTTGCTTATCCCGAAAAATACGATGTGGACCCTAAATATATGACATTTGCTAATAAAGCAGCAGAAAAAAGCGGTGCGAAAATCGAGGTAGTTCATGATATCTATGATGCATCAAAAGATGCAGATGTGATCTATGCCAAGAGTTGGGGAAGTTTCCTGATGTCCAAAGAAGAAGATATTGAATATAGAAAGAAATTCAAAGAAGATTGGAAAATAGCTAGAAAACACTTTGACATTGCTAATAAAAAAGCTATTTTCATGCATTGTCTACCAGCAGACAGGAATCTTGAAGTAACAGATGAAATCATTGATGGACCGATGTCAGTCGTCTATGATGAAGCAGAGAACAGATTACATACTGAAAAAGCCATCATGGCTTTAGCAATGCAATAAAAGGAGGAAAATTTAATGACAGAGCTTTATAATAAACATTTAATAACCACTCAGGATTGGGAAAAAGAGTGGCTTGATAAAGTATTGGCACTAGCCAAAGATATGAAAAAACATCGTTATGAAAAACCTTATACTAAGATTCTAAAAGACAAGACATTTATGATGTTTTTCTATAATCCTTCTGTAAGGACACGGCAATCATTTGAAGCTGCAGCGACTGAATTGGGAGGTCATGCACAATTTCTTGAACCAAAATCAATGCGGCTTAAAGAAAAGGGGAAAGCCGGGGAAACCGTAGAAGATGCTGCCAAAGTCATGAGCAGATATGCTGTAGGACTTGGTATAAGAATTCTCGAGGATGCTATAAGTGAATATGGGCAGGGAGAAGATCTATTGAGAGAATACGCAAAATATTTGACCATTCCAATCGTTTCCATGGCGCATGATAAGTATCATCCCTGCCAGGGACTCGCTGATCTGATGGGTCTGCAGGAACATATGGGAGATGTAAAAGGTAAAAAAATTACCATGATGTGGGGTTATTCTTCCATGGTACGTTCATGGAGCTCTGTTCAAGAGGATATCATGCTTTTCCCACGTTATGGAATGGATTTTACCCTGGCCTATCCGGAAGGATTTGAGTTAGATCCTGAAGTTATAGAACATGGCAAAAAAAATGCGGAAGCATCAGGTTCAAAATTTGAAATTAGCCATGATAGATGTGAAGCAGTCAAAGGTGCACAAGTCGTATATTCCAGAAATTGGATGAGTCCGAAAAGATATGTTATAGGTAAGGAAGAAGAAAAGAAAATTGCCTTGAAATTTAAAGACTGGAGATACACCAAAGAACTCGCTGAATTAACTGATAATGCCTATTATATTCACCCAATGCCTATTGATAGAGGTAATGAAGTTGATGATGAAGTAGCAAGTGGTCCGCGTTCTATTGTCTATGACTTGGCAGAAAATAGGCTGCATGCCCAAAAAGCAGTTATGGCATTAACTATGGCGAAAGGATGGAAATAATATGGGTAAATTAGCAGTATTAGCAATTGGCGGAAATTCTTTAATCAAAGATAAGCAGCATGAAACTGTTGAAGACCAGTATGATGCAGTTTGTGAAACGGCCAAACATATTGCCGGTTTAATTGAACAGGATTTTAGTGTCGTGGTCACTCATGGTAATGGTCCACAGGTTGGATTTATTTTAAGGCGTTCGGAAATTGCTCATGAGACTTCAGGAATGCATGATGTTCCTCTAGTGAGTTGTGGAGCAGATACTCAGGGTTCTATCGGATATCAAATTCAACAGGCAATGGATAATGAATTTAAAAAACGTGGTATCAAAAAAAATATTGCAACTGTAGTTACGCAAGTTGTAGTTGATAAAAAGGATCCTGCTTTCCAAAACCCCGCAAAACCAATCGGCACTTTTTATAGTAAAGAGAGAGCAGAAGAATTACAAAAAGAACATCCGGATTGGGTCATTATTGATGATGTTGGAAGGGGATATAGAAGGGTTGTTCCTTCACCAATGCCGGTTGAAATTGTAGAAGAAGGTGCAATTAACACTTTGGTGAAAAATGGTTTTAGCGTTGTTGGAGTAGGTGGTGGCGGAATTCCTGTTGTCTATAATGAAGAAGGATTTTTGGAAGGTGTTCCGGCAGTTATCGATAAGGATAATGCATCAAGCTTGCTGGCGATTAATATAAAGGCTGATTTATTTGTCATTTCCACTGCAGTTGAAAAAGTGAGTTTGAATTTCAATAAACCGAATCAAGTTGATTTGGATAAAATTAATGTAGCAGAAGCGAAAAAATATATAGCTGAAGGGCATTTCGCAAAAGGAAGCATGTTACCAAAGATACAAGCCATAGTAAGGTTTTTAGAAGCAGGAGGAAAAGAGGCAATAGTTACCAATCCTGAATCATTAGAAAAAGCTTTAAAAGGTGAAACCGGTACCCACATTTATCCATAGAACTAGAATCCTTAGTGAGAAACTCAATTAAGATAACATCAACACTAGGTAATCCAATCGATTACCTAGTGTGCTTTAAAAATGAGATTAAAGAATAGTTAGTATAAATATTAATAATACTCTCTCTTCGTTGAAGTAGCTTAGTGTAAATTTGGAATTGTATATTTTTATTTCTAAAAAAATGGACAGTATCTATATGTATTTAAATCGAAAATAGAGGAAAAATCATATTATCTGTTCTTATAATGTGTTTATGAATTTTCATATAAATAGCATCAAGATTGAAATAAAAAATATGTAAACCATCCACGATGGTATTACAGGAATTACGAAAAAAATTACATTGAGCACAAATATCTATACTGAAAATTATCGATATATTCTCATAATGAGATATTCTCATTTTTATTGAATATTAGTCATTAATAGAATTTCAAGAAAACTTATGAAAAATGAAATATTGTTAGAGGTTATTTTCAGGCAAAATCATTGGTCATTTTAAAGCCTGATTGCATACAGGAAAAAGCAATAATACAAGAAAAAAATACTTCTATTACCTGGAAGGAGAAAAATGAATGAGCAATATAAAGAAATTAAAATGTTTAATCTGTGGAGCAGAATATCAACCCGATGAAGTGAGATATACATGTCCGAAATGCGGAGATGAGGGTGTTCTGGAAATTATTTATAAATATGAAGATATGAAAAAAAACTTCAATATAAATTATTTGAAAAATAATAATGATTATTCCATGTGGAGATATTTGCCAATATTACCGATAGATGAACCAGAAAAAATCGGTCCTCTGAAGGTAGGCTGGACTCCATTATACGATGCAAAAAGAATTAGAGAGGATTTAAACATTTCAAATTTATGGATAAAAGATGATGGCAGAAATCCCACTGCTTCTTTAAAAGATAGACCTTCAGCAGTTGCCATTGTAAAAGCTATGGAACTTGGTGAAAAGGTAATAACCTGTGCATCTACCGGAAACGCAGCATCATCCTTATCCGGAGCAGCAGCGTCTGTTGGGCTTAAGAGTTATATTTTTGTTCCTCAAACTGCACCGGTGGCGAAAATAGCTCAGTTACTGGTTTTTGGTTCTACCGTATTTGCAGTAAAAGGGAGTTACGACGAAGCTTTTGACCTTTCCATTGAAGCAACCAGGAAATTTGACTGGTATAATCGCAATACCGCTTTTAATCCTTATATGGTAGAAGGTAAAAAGACAGTTGGTTTGGAAATAATCGAACAAATGAATTTTGAGGTTCCTGATTATGTTTTTGTGTCTGTCGGAGATGGTTGCATTATTTCCGGAGTAGTCAAAGCTTACAGGGAAATGCATATTTTAGGTCTAATAGATCATCTGCCAAAAATTGTTGCTGTTCAAGCTGAAGGGTGCAGACCGATTGTGGATGCAATAAATGGAAGTGGAGAAGTTAAATTTGTTGAACCGGATACAATTGCTGACAGTATTGCAGTAGGAATACCAAGAAACCGTCTAATGGCAGTAAGGGATGTGAAAGAATTAAACGGTTTTGGTATAGCAGTAAGCGATACAGAAATTATAAAAGCAATAAAATATTTGGGAACCGTTCAGGGTATTTTTGCAGAGCCGGCGGGTTCTACTGCTTTTGCTGGCATGTTGAAATGCATTAAGGAAGGTAAGGTGTCTAGAAAAGATAAAATGGTCATTCTGGTTACCGGAAATGGTTTGAAAGATGTTGAAAGTGCAAAAAAAGCAGGTGGTGAAGCAATAATAATCGAACCAAACTTAGAAGCAGTGAAGGAGAACCTAAATTGAAGGATAATGAAAAAACAGAGCTGGCAGAATTTTTGCAAAAAATGATTCAAATTAATAGTGAAAATCCTCCCGGAAATGAGAGTGAAATTGCAAATTTTATGAAATCTTTTTTAAAAAAAAATGGGATTGACTCTGAAATAGTTCAGTTGAAAGAGGGAAGAGATTCTCTTGTAGCAAAAATACCGGGAAAAATTGAGAGTGATATTGCCCTTTGTGGACATCTGGATACAGTCAGGGTGAAAAAAGAATATTGGACAAAACCACCTTTTGAAGGTATTGTTGAAAATAACAGGATGTACGGAAGAGGTACTGCGGATATGAAGGGTGGAGTTGCCGCAATGATATATGCTGTTATCTTATTAAAAAGAGCAAATATTATTCCTTATCAGAGTATCATGCTGGCCCTTACTGCAGATGAAGAATGGGGATATGGCGGAGCAAAGGATTTAACCGAGAAAGGATATTTTGACAAAACCGATTTTTTAATTATTACGGAACCATCAACACTCAAGGTTTCTTCCGGGGAAAAAGGAGAATTATGGATAAAAGCGACATTTTATGGAAAATCCGCTCATGGTTCTACGCCTGAAGAGGGAATAAACAGTATTGTTCCCGGATGTGAACTTGTTAAACAAGTTGCCAAAAAATATAATGAAATTTTTAAAAAGGATGATTTTTGGGGTAAGACTTCCATGAATATAGGACAGTTCCATGGAGGTGTTCAAGTGAATGTGGTTCCAAATTATTCTGAAATCCAATTTGATTTTCGGGTCATCTCAGATGAAGACCGTGAAAGAGCAATTCAGATGGTGAAAACTTCCGGAGAAAGTATAGCGAATAATTATAACACTCGATTTAAAATACAGGTCTTTAATTATAAGCATCCTATTTTTACTGATCCCAAGAATCCTTATGTTCAAAATTTTATGAAAGCTGCCGGGGCGGATGAAGTGGTTATTACCGGTTATTGCACTGATGGAGCAACGATCATTCCTCAGAAAAAGATGCCATTTATCATTTATGGTCCGGGTGATATTGCACAGGCTCATCAGAATGATGAGTATATTGAATTAGAATCTCTTTATCAGGCAACTGATACTTTTTTAAAATTCTTAAAAGCATAGACCCTTACTTTCCTCTTGGAGAATGACAAAATAGTAAGATTCTCTATCCGGGTGAGTATATTGAATAAATATTGATCCGATAATATCTTAAATTTATATTTGCTACCATAATAAAATGTGTGAAAATTTTGATGATTAGAATAAAACCATGGTTTATATAAACCTGATGATTAAAAAAGGAGTTAAAAATGATTGACTTAACCATTAATGAAGAACAACTAAAAAGGACCGTGCAAAGAGCGAAGGAGAAAAACATCATCATTCCAACCTTTGCCGAACAGGAAAATCCCGAACTTATTCCTCAACAGGTGAAGGATAAATTGAAAAATATCGGATTATGGGATATTAATTCTTATAACCTCTTCCGTATTACCTGGAAAAATCAGCCGATAAAGATGGGAGGACAATTCGGGGGTGTAAACTATGTGGAACTCCCCAAGGAACTGACCGGTGTCAATGCCCGTATCCTTGCCCTGGTCGGAAAGTGGTTTCCTACCGGTGCCCACAAGGTCGGTGCGACCTTCGGTTGCCTGGTACCCCGTTTAGTGACCGGACAGTTTGAGCCTACCTCCCAGAAAGCAGTCTGGCCTTCTACAGGTAACTACTGCCGGGGTGGTGCCTATGATGCCGATCTTCTCTCCTGTGAGTCCATTGCCATTTTACCGGAGGGGATGAGTCGTGAACGATTTGATTGGTTATCCAAGGTAGCCGGAGAAGTCATTGCCACACCGGGTAGCGAGAGCAATGTCAAAGAAATCTTTGATAAATCCTGGGAATTGAAAAAAACCAGAGATAATGTGGTGGTCTTCAACCAGTTTGATGAATTTGGTAATCATCTCTGGCATTACGAAATTACCGGTAAAGCGATGACCGAGGTCCTGGCCAAAGAGATGCGTGCCAGGGATAAATATGCCGGTGTCGTTTTGACCACCGGTTCTGCCGGGACCCTGGGTTGCGGAGATTACATGAAAGAACAATTCCCGACCAGTAAGATTGCCGCCGGTGAAGCCCTGCAATGCCCGACTCTCATGGCCAATGGTTTCGGTGCCCATAGAATAGAAGGAATCGGTGATAAGCATGTTCCCTGGATTCACAATGCCAAAAACACCGATATGGTCATCGCCGTCGATGATAATAATACCATGGGATTAATTCGTTTGTTCAACGAACCGCTCGGTCAGAAATACCTGGCGAAAAAAGGTGTGTCCCCTGATATTATCGAACAGTTACCGCTTTTAGGTATCTCCAGTGTAGCCAATATGATTATGGCTATTAAATTTGCCAAATTCTATGAACTCACAGAAGATGATATTGTCCTGACCGTCTTTACCGATTCCATGGAGCTCTATGGTTCCCGGTTAAAAGAATTGGCAGAAGAGTTTGGGCCCTATAATGAAACCGATGCTGCCATCGACTATCACCGGAATCTAAAAGCGCTTTCTGTTGATTACATGCAGGAATTGACCTACCATGAACGGAAGCGCATCCATAACCTGAAATATTTCACCTGGATCGAACAGCAGGGCAAAGAGTTAGAGGAATTAAATGCCCAGTGGTACGATTATGATAATTACTGGAATGGTGTACATGGGCAGGTTGGCAAAATCGATGAATTAATCAAGAAATTCAATGAAAAGACAGGATTGCTGAAATAAATTGAAATATGTAAGTTAAAAAAAGAGAAAAAAAGGAGGGGTAAAATAAGAAAAAGTAATTTTTCTATCATGTGGGTATGAAAAAGATAAAAAAATGAGGAAATGAGGAGAAAAAAATGAAAAGATTAATAGTATTATTTTTAATTGTGTTTTTTTTACTCGGAATAGTAAATAATGTAATTGCTGCTTCCAAAGACACCATAGTTGTGGGCTTGCTTCAAGGGGTTATTAGTTTAGATCCAGCTAATCATAGAAACAGGACTTCAGAAACAGTAATAAGAAATATGTTTGATGGACTGGTTACAAGAGGACCTGATATGAAAATTGTTCCTGAGATTGCTGAATCATGGGAATGGCTAGATGATCAAACATGTGAATTTAAAATTAGAAAAGGAATAACTTTTCATAACGGAGAAGCTTTAACAGCTGAAGATGTTGAGTTTACTTTTAATAGAATTATTAAAGAAGGCGGAATGGATGGAGAAAGTTCTCCTCGTAAAGGCTTACTAGGTCCATTGGAAAGCATTGAGGCAGTTGATGATTACACTGTAATATTTAAACTCTCTGAACCTTGGACAGTTCTATTAAAAATGTTGCCTCATCAACAAATTGTACCCAAAGATTACTTGGAAGAAGTAGGTACTGAAGAATTCCGTAAACATCCCATAGGGGCAGGTCCTTTTAAATTTGTAGAAGGTAAGCTTAATGAAAGAATTGTTATGGAACGTTTTGAAGATTATTACGGAGGTTCACCTGATCTTCCTCCGGTAGGAATTGCACCAATGAAAACAGTTATTTTTGAAGTGCTTCCAGAAAGCAGTACAAGAGTATCAGCATTATTAAGCGGAGAGTGTGATATTATTCAAAATGTATCTACTACAGATGCTCCACTAATTGAAAAAAATTCTAACACTGTAGTGAAATATGCCAAAGGAACACGTGCTTATAGTTTAGAAATGAATCTATCTAAACCTCCTTTTGATAATATAAATGTTAGAAAGGCAATGAATTATGCTTTTAACGGGAATTTATTGATAGAAATGGTGTATGGTGGAGAAGGGAATGTTTTTGCCGGGCCTTTGTTCCCATATGAAGAAATGTTTGATAGTTCATTAAAGCAATACGAGTATAATCCGGAATTGGCTAAAGTTTTATTAAAAGAGGCGGGTTATCCGGATGGATTATCGATAGTATTAGATACAGAGACAGATTTAAAAGAAGTAGCAGAAATTACTGCCGGAATGTTGTCAGAAGTAGGAATTAATTGTACCGTCAGACTTTGGGAATGGGGTGTATTAAAACCTCTATTACTTAAAGGTGAAAGGAATCTACTTTTTAACTATTGGGGTTCTTCTATTTTAGACCCTGTTGGTTATGTCGATGCAAAATTTCTTACAAACGGTAGAGGAAATTATTCAAAATATTCCAATTCCGAAGTTGATAGCTTGATTGCCAAAGGAGCAATTTCTGTTGATCCTATTGAACGAAAAGAAATTTATAAAAAGATGCAAAGGCTTATCTATGATGATTATTTTTATATTGGATGGAGCGTAAATAGCTTAACCGGTT
>Ga0272441_10000955_pt1 | contig 62794 bp, 57 predicted proteins | sample SSMProp6N_FD_193582 | JGI IMG/M metagenome (GOLD analysis project Ga0272441, IMG submission 193582) | Marine sediment archaeal communities from Little Sippewissett salt marsh, Falmouth, MA, United States - SSM-Prop-6N | ecosystem: Environmental > Aquatic > Marine > Wetlands > Sediment ... | reverse complement strand
GCCTATGAAGAGAAAAATTATTCTTGCCCTTGGTTTCATTGTCTGTCTGGCTGTTTTTTTCCCACCCGGCAGTTTCGCCCAAAGCAGTTTTTTAAGAAGAGGTATCAATGGTGCCATGGTAGACGGTTTCGCCTCCCTCAATATAAAAAATGGTGAAATCGATGCAGGCACTGGAACCTTCGGGGGAAGGATAGGATATTCAATCGGCGGAATCCTCGATGTCGGTGCAGCCTTTTCCGTTGGAAACGGAGAGATCGAAGGCTGCGATTTGTATGACTCAAATGTGGCTATTCGATATGGTCTCATGCTTGCGAAGCAGGACCCTCAGTGTCCCGTTTCGCTCGAACTAAGCGGGGAATACGGATTCGATTTTATTGAAAGCGGATATTTCACAGATCAGAATCTTCAAAAAGACGGCCACGGTTATTTTCTTCAATTGAGTCTTCAAAAAGATCTGCTCGCTGAAAGAAAATCCATCCTTCGATTTGGCATATTCGGAAAGATTCGAAACTATTCATATACAACGAGGGACACTCAAAGAACAACCGATGAGGCCCGTGAATCATCCCCGGAACGCAGTATCAGCAGCCTGTACGGTGTCTCGGGAACCTTCGGATGGGAAATGCCTCGGGGCAGAAGTTTCTATATAACCTTCGAACCCGCTATGAACGAAGACTTTGAATACCGCACAGTTTTTTCTACCGGCATGGTATTTCAAACGCATTAGAGGTATTGACTATAATATTCTAAATACCCTCTTTCTTCTTATTAGATAAGTATTTATTTCAAATCTAAGATGGATTTTATTCCGCACCTGTGCTATACTTTTCCCTATAGAACTTCAAGGAAATATGTTCTTATACATTATTTTGATTCACTGTTCATGAAGCTTTTTTTTAGAACAGCTTGCATAAGGGATTATCACATAAGCATCAGGATAGCCTGTTTCGGCGGCATCCCATGGTCTTTCGAGATTCCTCAGATCATAAAAAAAGTAAGTTCATCTGTTCTCATTATCCAAATTTCTATACTTTCTAAAATTCGATCATATCTTTGAGATAAATGGTCAGACCGATTTTCCCTTTATTTCCAAGTCCGGAATTTATAATCAGGCTGGTCTCCTCTTGATTTTCATAGATTTCACTTTTAGTACTTGTGTAGGAGTATTCGAGCGAAACAGAATATTCGGCAAAAATCGAAAGGAATTCATTTAAATACCATTCAAGACCAAATAAAGCACCGAAGTCCACCGGTACATTTAACTCTGTTTGATCAAGGATCTGATTGTCATTGTAAGAAAAACCGGTACTGATAAACCAGCCGATATACGGCGATATCCTGTCCACAAAAAGATGATATTCCCTGGTGATTCCAAGAGCGGTACTGAATAATTCCGCGTCATAATCATAATACAGATCTACCAAAAACCTCCAGGACAGAGTATCCCTGGTCGTTTTAATTCCAAGTCCGCCCTGATAGCTGTCTATCCCTTCGAGTATATTTCCTACATTAAAAATAATACCGATCGGCGGCGGCTCCTGTACTTCATTTTCCTGAGAAAAAAGAATGGGTGACAGAAAAATTAAAAGACAAAGCAGAATAATAAATTTTTTCATATGCATGCTCCTTCGAGATTAATCCATAATCCAAAAAATATACCATCCGGTAGCCGGTGACGCGCTTGTGTCCAGTGAAGAGTGTATCTTTGATATTTTTCCGTCTTTTGTTTTAACGGAAACTCCAAAATCATATTTACCGGGTTTTAAATCAGCCCGCCGAATTGTATAACTTGGTACAATGGAGAAATCCACTTCATCCATCAACTGCCAGTTTTCCGTACCATGGGCACGGATATATATCATCTGTGATTCGGCTTCACCGCTTTTAATCAGATAAATTGGGTTGTCCCATTCGATGGTGACATAATTATCTCTAACGAGAATTTCTCGAGGTTCGTCATACTCATCATCAACGAATAATGTGCATCCGCCAAGAAAAATCAGAAATAAAATGAGTAGTAATATCTGAAACGCTGTTTTCATTTTCAAACTCATTCCGGAAAAAGATGTTTTAAGTATAATACCGCCGGCTTGAAAAGCAATGAGAATCAGAAATAAAAGATGAAAGGAGTACTGGATGCAAAACATCGCTGTAATTGGATGTGGTTATTGGGGGCCAAATCATATTCGTAATTTATCCGCACTCGATGAGAGCATTGTAAAAAGTATCTGCGATCTGAATGTTACACGATTGGATCATCTGCAAGGGATGTATCCGAACATTGAAACAACCACACAATATGAAGACATCATCAGAGATGAAAGGATAGACGCTGTGGTGATTGCAACTCCTGTTGGAACACATTTCAGAATAGCCCTCGATTGTATAGAATCAGGCAAACACGTGTTTATCGAAAAACCCATGGCATCATCAACCCGTGAATGTGATACACTTATACAGAAAGCTGCTGAAAAAAAAGTACGAATCATGGTGGGACATACTTTTCTCTACACGCCGGCGGTACGAAAAATAAAAGAAATAATTCAGAGCGGTGATCTGGGTGAGCTCCTCTGCATCAATTCAAGACGTCTCAATCTGGGACTTCTGCAGAACGATATCAATGTAGCCTGGGACCTGGCTCCCCATGATTTATCCATACTGCTCTATATTCTCGATGAAAAGCCCTTCTCGATAAGCTGCACGGGCCAATCTCATTATCTCGATACCATCGAAGATATCACCTCCATATCGCTCTCATTTCCTAATAGACTTTTTGCTTCAATACAGAGCAGCTGGCTCGACCCGAAAAAAATCCGGGAGATGACTATTGTGGGAACTAAAAAAATGATTGTCTATGATGACATCGAACCGGTAGAAAAAATCAGAATATATGATAAACACGTTGACGCTCCATCTCACTACGACACCTTCGCGGAATTCCACTATTCATATCACTACGGAGATTGTTATATACCCTACATCCACCAGGAAGAACCTCTGAAAATCGAATGTCAACATTTTTTGGACTGCATAAGGGAAAACAGAAACCCTCTGTCCGATGGTATGAACGGAAGAGAAGTAGTGCGGATACTTGAAAAAGCCGATGAGTCAATCACAAAAAACGGGCAAGCTATACGCATGTAACAAAGGAGAGAATATGAAAAACATTAGCGAAGACGTGGCTATCGGAGAAGGTACGAAAGTATATGATTTCGTAAATCTGTATGGCTGTAAAATAGGAGAAAATTCAAAAATAGGAACTTTTGTGGAAATCCAGAAAGGTTCCTTCATCGGTTCGTACTGTAAAATCTCCAGTCATTCCTTCATTTGCGAAGGGGTCACCATAGAAGATGAAGTATTTATCGGACACGGTGTTATGTTCATAAATGACACATACCCCAGGGCGGCTTCAGACGGACAACTGCAGACGGAAGAAGACTGGGAATGCCTGCCGACCTTGATAAAACAGGGAGCTTCCATCGGATCAAATGCAACAATTCTCGGTGGAATCACTATCGGGAAAAGAGCCATGGTCGGAGCGGGAAGTGTCGTTACCAGGGATGTTCCGGATGATACCATTGTAGCGGGAAATCCGGCAAAAATATTGAGAAAAACTGACGAAAACTAATGAAAGGTGAAGCCATGATTATTCCATTTTTAGATTTAAAAGAACAGCATCGGAGCATCGAGGAGGAAGTGTTCGAAGCCATACATAAAGTCTATGATAACACGGCTTTCGCGGGTGGACCTTTTGTCGAGGAGTTCGAAAATAATTTCAGTACTTTCTGCGGTACCGATTATACCATAGGTGTCGGATCCGGAACCGAGGCCCTCTGGCTCGCTCTTCTCAGTATGAATGTTGAGGCCGGCGACGAAGTGATCACTGTACCGAATACGTTCATCGCAACCGTGGAAGCGATAAGCTTGTGCGGAGCTGTCCCGGTCTTCATCGATGTGGAACCGGAAACATATACGATGGATCCAGGCAAAATAGAAGCAGCTATAACGGAAAAGACCAAAGCAATCATCCCCGTTCATCTCTATGGACAAATGGCTGATATGAAGGCAATTAAAGCCGTGGCGGACAAGCACGGCATCCCTGTTCTGGAAGATGCTGCACAGGCACATGGCTCGGATTACTACGGTAAGCGGGCAGGCAATTTCGGTATAGCCGGGTGTTACAGTTTTTATCCCGGAAAAAATCTCGGAGCCTGCGGCGAAGCAGGTGCCGTCGTTACGAATGACGGAGAACTTGCCAATAGGATAAGAAGGCTGAGGGACCATGGTCAGAAGAAAAAATACTACCATAGTATCGTCGGAACGAACGGCAGGATGGACGGAATTCAAGCTGCTGTACTGAACGTAAAACTGAAATATATCGAATCCTGGAACCAGATGAGAATTTCCCATTCCCGACGATACCTCGAACGGCTCTCGGAGAACAATAACATAGTTTTACCCAAAACTGCTGCACAGAGAACTCATATCTTTCATTTGTATGTGGTCCTGCATGAAAACAGGGACGATTTCATAGAACGATTATCCGAACATAATATCAGATGCGGCATCCACTACCCCATCCCAGTCCATCTTCAGGAAGCGTACCGCCATTTAAATTATAAACCAGGGGATTTTCCTGTAGCTGAAATGAACGCAGCCCGGTGCGTTTCCCTTCCGATGTTCGCCGAACTGAGGGATGAACATATAGACCAGGTTTGCGATGTTATTGATAAGCTCTAAGCCTATCCAAGTCCGGATTAAAAAAAAGGATTGATATGACCCGATCTCATGTCTTATGTATCGTAGAAAACAATTCGGTCCCGAAGGATATCAGAGTCTGGAGAGAGGCCCATGCAATCCGTCAGTGGGACATCAAGGTTTCAATCATCTCACCGCGGAGCGAAAGGGATTCACTTCCCTTTGAGAAAAGGGAGGGTATTGAAATATACAGATATCCCAACATTGAATTTATCCATGGCAAAGCGGCTTTTATCGCCGAATATCTGAACGCCCTGTTCTGGCAAAGTGTCCTTGCTCTGAAGATCTTTATTCATCATCCTTTTCAGGTAATCCACGCGGCCAATCCTCCGGATATGATTTTTCTGCTTGCCTGGTTTTACAGATTATTCGGCACCAGGTTTATTTTTGATCATCATGATTTATCCCCGGAGGTTTACCTCTCAAGATTTTCAGGCAGAAAAGACTTGTTCTATCACATGCTCTATTTATGCGAAAAACTTTCCTGCCGAACAGCAGATGCGATTATCAGTACGAATAGATCCTTCAAGGACATTGTGATGAAAAGGCACGGCATCGAGGGGAAAAGATTCCATATTGTAAGAAATGATCCTGTACACAGAGAAACACCCCAACAGGAAGATTATCATTCAGAAGCCCTAGGTGATGAAAGCATTGTAATAGGCTATCTTGGTACGATTAATCCCCAGGACGGGGTGGACATTCTCATAGAGGCAGCTGCCCTTCTCGTGCATGACATGAATGTCCACAATCTGAAATACCTGATCATGGGTGACGGTGACGCGCTTCAGAGCGTCAGGAACAAGGTGCGGGAAATGAAACTGGATCCATACGTTGACTTCACTGGTTTCATCCATGAAAAATCAATAATCCATTCCAATCTTGCCAGGACCGATATTTGTGTCGAACCGGCTCCGGACAATGAGATGAACCGGTATTCGACATTCATAAAAATAATGGAGTATATGGAAGCCGGAAAACCGATAGTCGCCTTTGATCTGAGGGAAACACGCTATTCCAGCGGCGGATCGGCCCTGCTTGTAGAGCCAAAGGATACAAGAGGCTTCGCCGGAGCGATTAAACAACTTGTCGACGCCCCTGAATTACGCCGGCAGCTGGGAGAAACGGGGAAAAAACGCATCAGAAAAGCACTCAACTGGGACAAAGCCGCGGAGGAATTAAAAGAAGCCTACATCTCTCTGGGTATGATCCGTCAGCACATGGAAGTAAGATAATGGAAAGTCTGCAGCATGCGAAGGCTCCCTATCGGTATGTTCTGATGACTCCCGCCCGGAATGAAGAAGAGAATATCGAAGGCCTTCTGAAATCCGTTGCTGCCCAGACCATCCTTCCGGCGAAATGGGTGATTGCAGATGACGGATCCACCGACAGAACAGCGGAGATTATCCGAAGTTACGCAAATGTATATCAGTGGATCACTCTCCATAGTATGCCGGAACACCGGGACAGACACTTCGCCGCAAAGGCCGATTGTATCAAAGCGGCATACGAACTGATAAAATCAGAAGAATACGAGATTCTGGGTAATCTGGATGCCGATATCACTTTCCAATGCGATTACATTGAAATGATCCTTTCAAAATTCGCCGAATGGCCGGAGCTTGGCGTGGCCGGCACCCCCTTTATCGAGGAAGGATTCACCTCCTATAATCATCAGTTTACTAATTTCGATCACGTATCGGGGGCCTGCCAATTTTTCAGGAAACAATGCTTCATCGATGTGGGAGGTTATATTCCAATCAAAAGCGGGGGTATAGACTGGGCTGCGGTAACAACAGCGAGAATGAAAGGCTGGAAGACCCGAACTTTTAACGATCGCAGCTGTTTCCATCACAGGAAAATGGGCACCGGCAATGCAAGTCCCCTGAAAGCGCTCTTCAAACATGGGCAGAAGGACTTTTCCCTCGGCGGCCATCCAGTCTGGCAGTTCTTCCGTGCATCTTATCGAATGTTAAAGAGGCCCTACATTATCGGAGGCCTCCTGTTATTTACAGGCTACCTCTGGGGCTTCATGAGCGGCAGGGGCATCGCAGTTTCGAAGGAACTCAAGAATTTTCACCGAAAAGAGCAAATGAACCGATTGAAAAACATACTATTCAGCAGGAAAAAATGAAAACAAGGGAAATAAAGACAGAGCAACTCGAAAAGAGCATCAGCTCCTTAGGAAAGTGGGTAGAGGACCATGAGTATAAAAGTTACGAACCCTTCGACGGTTTATCTTCTTTCCTCCACGGAATCACTTTCAACTGCCAATTCGCCGAGCGAATACTGCAGCAGGTCGTGCTGCGGTCTCCGCTGAACATCCGACCGCTTATCGGGATCAAACCGAAGGAATCGACAAAGGGCAGAGGATACATGGCCCGCGGTTATCTCAGCATGATGAGTATTAACGGCTTTGACACATACCGACAAAATGCCGTCAACAATCTGAACTGGCTTATGAAGAACAAGGCACCGGGATACGAAGAATACAGCTGGGGAAATCATTTCCCCTTTTCAAGCCGGGCTTTCCAGCTGAAAAGTCAGGAACCGATCATTGTCTGGTCAAGTCTTATCGGCCAGAGCTTTCTGGACGCATTTGAACTGCTGGGAAATATCGAGTACCTCGATGTTTCGCGAAGCATATGCAGATGGATTTTATCGCTTCCGAGAGAATCCACCAGCCAGGGATTTTGCATAAGCTACATTTATCCACACCAGATCTCCATTCACAATTCGAATATGCTCGGCGCCGCCCTCCTTGCAAGAACCGCACTTTTTGCGGAAAACACCGAATATCTTGATGTGGCCAAACAGGCTATGGAGTACAGCTGTTCACGGCAGCTGGAGAATGGGGCATGGTATTATGGAGAAGAACCTAAGTACCACTGGATTGATAATTTCCATACCGGTTACAATCTCGTAAGCCTGAAAACATACATGACCGCAACCGGGGACGGGCAATACAGGGACAATCTGACAAAAGGTTTCACATACTTCAAAAACACCTTCTTTGAAGAAAACGGCGCCCCCCGGTATTATCACAACAGCACCTATCCCATCGATATCCAGTGCGCAGCCCAGGCCATCGAAACTCTGAATGAATTCATCGATATCGACCCTCAGGCCCTGGATCTGGCATACAAGGTCGCCTCCTGGACTATATCGAATATGCAGGATAAGAACGGCTTTTTCTACTACCGCGTTCTCCCATACATGAAGGTGAAAACACCTATGCTTCATTGGGGTCAGGCTACCATGTACAGGGCCCTGACAGCACTACTTCGCTCTATTCAGTGAGAACACAATGAATACCACAAGTCGAATCGAGCAGTCGAAGCATCTGACAGTATGTATATGTACGTATAAACGAACACAGTTGCTGCTTCGCCTTCTTCACATGCTGATAAGACAATTCTCAGGAGGTCTTTTCACTTTTTCGATCTGCGTGGTTGACAACGATGCCACCGGGTCCGCGGAACCTGTAGTCTCTTCCGTAAAATCTTCCTGTGATATCAGGATCGATTATTTCGTTGAGCCCCAGCAGAGCATTGCGTTGTCACGAAATAGAGCAGTTACCAACAGCCGGGGCGATTATGTAGCTTTTATCGACGATGATGAACTACCATGCGACAAATGGCTGTACGAACTCTATACCACCTGTCGGGAATACCATGCCGATGCCGTCTTCGGACCGATTCTCCCTCTTTTTGAACAGCCTCCCCCGGTCTGGGTCAGAAAGGGAAAGATATTCGAACGGCGATCTTTCTCAAGCGGTACGAGAATTCGGGAGTTCCGGGATACTCGAACCGGCAATGTCCTCATCGCAAAAAAAGTATTTGAGAACATTGGTCTCTTTGACCCGAAATTCGGACGAACCGGAGGAGAAGATGTAGATTTCTTCAAAAGACTTATAGACGCCGGGTACCGTCTCTATTGGAGTGAGGAGGCTCCAGTCGAGGAAACGGTACCGCCGGCGCGCTGGGAATTGAACAACCTGCTGCGCAGAGCTCTGGTCCGGGGGAATATCACAGTTACCCTTCAGCCTGCAGCCGCACGATTTTCAATCTGTCTGAAATCATTCACTGCAGTCGGTGTGTATTCGCTTATGCTTCCTTTTCTCCTGATACGGGGTAAGGGTTATTGCATAAGATATCTGATAAAGCTCTGTGACCATGCAGGAAAAATTCTATCAATTCTGCATATCAAGATGTTTCAAAAAAGAGAAGCGTAAGAAACAACTCGGGGAGGATCTATGCCGGGGATTACTGGTATCATCAGTCGACAGCCGAATGAAACAGCCCTAAAACAGAGAGACATCATGCTGAATTGTATGCTCCACGAGGACTACTACACCAGCGGGAGATACGATAAACCGGACCTCGGGATATCCATCGGATTTACAAGTCTCGAAGGTTCCTTCTCCGACTGCATGCCTGCCTTCAACGAAGAGAAGAACATAGTCCTCTTTATAAGCGGAGAGTGCTATTTCGATACTCAAGAAATCAGCAGATTAAAAAACAGCGGCCACCATATAGAGGCACCTGATGCAAGCCTGCTCGTCCATCTCTATGAAGAAAAGGGTGCTGCACTCTTCGACAATCTCAACGGATGGTATACCGGATTGCTTATCGACCTGAGAAGTAACAGAACCTTTCTCTTTAACGACCGTTACGGGCTCCGGCGGCTGTATTATTATTCCGACGGTGAGGCTTTTTACTTTTCATCTGAAGCAAAATCACTCCTTCGGATCCTTCCTGAACTGAAACAGTTAAACGAAGAGAGTGTCGCCGAATATCTGGTATATGACTGCGTGTTGGGAAACCGCAGCTATTTCAAGAATATTGATCTGCTGCCTCCAGGATCGGTATGGGAAATTTTCAGAGGTGAAATACAAAATCGGAAAACTTTTGATCCCGGTGGTCTTGAATCCCAGGAATCCCTCGATAAGTCTGAGTTTTTCGACGCATTGAATGATACTTTCCAGAAGATTGTTCCCAGGTACTTCTCCGGATCCTCCGTCGGTATGTCTCTCACCGGAGGCCTTGATACCAGAATGATCCTGGCAGCGCTCCATCCCGGTCCGGGAACATTGCCCTGCTATACCTTCGGAGGTTCCTACAGAGATATTCTCGATGTCCGCCTGGCTCCGCAAGTCGCCGCCGCCTGCGGTCAAACACATAAAACCCTGAGAATCGATGACAGCCGCTTCCTTGCAGATTTTCCCGCCAAACTGGAACAATCCATCTACGTCACCGACGGTATTTGCAGTGTGGACAAGACGGACGTGCTTTCCTTCAATGAACTGGCCAGGGAAGTTGCCCCGATCCGTATCACAGGGAAATACGGAAGCCAGGTCCTGAAGGACGTTACCGGTTTTCAGGACCGTTCTCCCTCTGACGCTATAATCAATCCCGGATTTTTGCATCGGTTGAATGAAGCGAGGACAAGCTGTGCAGCGTTTCAACGGGCTGATCCGTTTTCATTCCTTCTGTATAGAGAAATTCCCTGGTGGTGGAACGGATTCATTTCCGCCGAGACCTCAAAAGTAACGGTCAGAAGTCCCTATCTTGATAATGACCTGATACGGCTCTTATACAGATCACCAAACAGATCGAGTGCCTATGGAACGAAGCTCCAATTGAAGACAATTTCACAAAATGATAAAAAACTGATGCACCTGCCAACGAACGGGACATACGGAGGCGACGGATCCCACCTTTCCTCCGGAGCTGTTAAAAATTATTACAAGTTTTTGACAAACCTCGATAAAATGTTTATCCGGGAAAGGGTACCGTACGGGATGACTCACTGGATCCCGAGAATTGAAAGCTGTTTGAATATCTTCAAGATCGATCGGCTGATTCTTGGTCACACAGATTTCCGCAGATACAGGACGTGGTTCAGAAACGAACTTTCCGTCTACCTTCAGGATATTTTACTCAGCAGAAAAACACTTGAAAGAGGCTACTGGAATCGTGATGTTGTTAGAAAATGCCTGGATGCGCACATAAAAGGAAAGGGAACCTACCTGAGGGAAATTCGGAAGGTTCTTCAGATTGAGATGATCCATCGGACGATGCTGGAACGATGATGTACAGTTTGGGTGAGTTTCATGAGGCATTCAATGAATACGAAGAATAAAAACCCGGATGAGTACTTCAATACAGATCATCTGAAAAAAGACTTGAAAAGCCGTGCCGTAAAAGGCGGAGGGCTCGCCATCTTTACCAGCTCAGCCAAGTATCTGGTCAATATTATGGGAACCATCGTTCTGGCACGGCTGCTCGCACCTGCTGATTTCGGGCTCCTGGCCATGGTTTCCGCGATAACGGAGTTCTTTTTCCTTTTCCAGGATCTTGGCTTAACGGACGCCGTAATCCAGGCCCAGGAGATCAATCACCGGCAGATCAGTACTGTTTTCTGGATCAATTTGGTTTTCGGTCTTGGTATGGCTATTCTTATAATCGCTCTGTCTCCGGCTATAGCATGGTTTTACAGCGAACCCAGACTGAAGCTCATCGCGATAATTGTCTCTACCGGTTTCATCTTTTCGGGTTTGTCGATTCAGCACAGAGCCCTCCTGAAGCGAAGTATGAAGTTCAGGCAAATAGCGGCTATCGAGGTATCCGCCCGTATCGGTTCCATCCTCGCGGCAATCATCATGGCATTATACGGCTGCGGATACTGGTCTCTCGTAGCCAGACCGGTTATCTATGCAATTTTAGGGGCTCTGATAAGCTGGGTTCTCTGCAGCTGGCGTCCGGGATTACCTACCCGGAATTCCAATGTTTCTACCATGATAAGATTCGGTGCTCACACTACAGCAACGTTCATTGTCCATTATTTTGCTACACGCCTGGATAAAATACTGGTCGGATGGAAGTACGGAGCCGCTGAATTGGGATATTACCACAAAGCCTATCATCTCTACACGCTGCCGGTATCACAACTCACCGTTTCATTGCAGCACGTTGCCGTAGGAACCCTGAGCAAGCTCCGGGATGATCCCGAGAAATACAGGAGTTATTACCTAAAGGCGGTATCCATTATATCGTTTGTGGGATTTCCCTTCAGTGCTTTCCTCGTAGCCATGAGCAAGCACATCATTCTCCTGCTCCTGGGGCCTCAATGGGGAAAAACAGCTGCAATTTTTTCAATCTTCGGCGTGAGTGCGGGAATACAGATGATATATTCAACCCGGGGTTGGCTGCATTCATCCCTCGGCAGAGCTGAACGATGGTTTCGCTGGGATATGATCGGCTCCGCTCTCACGGTTGCTGCGGTTTCCCTTGGATTGATCTTCGGTACCCGAGGAGTCGCGATAACATATACATGCATAACCCTGATTCTGGTGGGCCCCGGAATTTCCTATGCCGGAAGCCCCATCGGCATTCAACTGAAAAATATAATCAGAGCCGTCTGGCGATACATTATTGCATCGATTACAGCCGGTTTTCTCTGCTGGTACCTTTTCAATCATCTTTTTTTTATTCCAGTGCTTTTTCTCCAGATCTTTCTGGCCTTTATATTCTATTCAGCTGCATACCTGCTGATAGTTATCCTGCTCTTCGGCAGTGTAATGCCGATTACCCAGTTTGTACATTTGCTATCAAACCTCCTTCCCCGATTCAAAAAGGGCGGGGGAGGGAAAAAACAGAACATATAACACTTTATCGGTGGATCTGAAAAATGTCTTCATTTATAGCAACTATTGCTACCATATTTTTTATCATCCTTCTCTACACCCGGGATTTCAACAAGGAAAGGGAAGTATCTTCCGCGGTATGGATAGCCGTTCTGTGGATGATGTACTGTGCCGCCCTTCCCCCATCGTATTGGCTCGATACGAGCCAGGGTATTTCGGTTGGATCCGATTTAACAGAAGGAGATCCGATCGACAGGCTCTTTCTGATTACCCTTCTTCTCACAGCTATACCGGTTCTTCTCAGAAGAAAGAGAAATTGGAAGTATATTTTCGAAAAAAACAGCCTTCTTATCATTCTTTTTATCTATATGGGCATCAGTTTTCTCTGGTCGGATTCCCCCGAGATCAGCCTGAAAAGATGGATTCGGACATCTGGAGATCTCATCATGGTTCTTTTAATACTAACGGAGAAAAAACCAGCTGAAGCGGTTGATGCTCTGATTCGCCGCTGCATGTACCTGCTGATACCGCTTTCCGTATTATTTATTAAGTATTATAGGGATCTCGGCATCGCGTATACTTTCGACGGCTCCATGACCATGTGGATCGGAGTTACAACTCATAAAAACGCCCTGGGCTCCCTCACGGTGATTTCAAGTGTATATTTTCTGTGGAGTATCATCAGAAACTGGCGCAAAGATAATGTTGTACCGGAGTGTATTCTTCTCATCATGTCCTTATGGATGCTGAATGGTTCGGAAACTTCGAGCAGTAAAACCGCCATCGTTGTCTTCTTTGCCGGGCTTTGTATCTTACTTTTAATGCATATCGTAGAAGTCAAAAAAAAGGAAAAATATCTGGATCTCTATGTCTTCATGATACTCTTCTTCTTTTCTGCAGCCTTAATTCTTACCAGCTTCCTTGTCAGCGGTCCGCTCATGGAAATCGTTACCAACGCCATTGGCCGGGACAGTTCCCTTACAGGGAGGGTGCCTCTTTGGAACACCCTTCTTCAAATGGGTAAGGACAATCCGGTATTCGGTACCGGCTATGGTAGCTTCTGGATCGGAAACCGAACCCATGATTTATGGTATCTGTTTCTCTGGCAGCCAAGTCAGGGACATAATGGATATATCGATGTATACCTGGAATTGGGAATTGTCGGTATTCTCATTTTATTTTCGGTTTTAATTGCATCATACCGAAATCTGAAAATGAAGCTGCCATATTATTATTCATTTACCGCTCTCCGCCTCAGTTTCATTATCATGATACTGCTTACAAATATGGCCGAAAGTTCCCTTACCAAAGGGACCAGTTTTTTATGGTTTCTATTTCTCCTTTTTGTACTTGATGTACCGGGGTACCGTAATTTTGAGGAAAGAGAATCTAAATTGAACAAACAGCTGAGTTTCACAGCAGAATAGTACTATCTTCAATTCAGTGTCGGGAGGATCAGTTATGGAGGAAGAAAAATACCTGTTTCGCCGTCAGTATATCATCGCTCCCCGGAAAATACAGATCGGACCGAGTTGGAACCATCTCAAAGCCGGCGAAAATATTCATATATCAGCCCATCCGGATATAGAGCTGACCCGGGCTGATCGGGGAGAGAAAATCCTGTTCCTTATCGGTTTCATTTTCAATCATCAAAAAACCGCTGAAACAAATCAGGAGATTCTAGAAGGCATCCTGGAAAAAGCGGAGGATTTGAATTCACTTTTTGATCTTTTCGATTCCAAGAGCGGCCGTTTCGTCGTCATTGCCCGGTTTGGAAAGGAATATATTCTTTTTAACGATGCCTCCGGTTTCAGAAATATATATTACTACAGGGATGTTTCCGGCAACTATTGGTACGCTTCACAGCCAGGCTTGATAGCAGAAAGATGTAATGTCGAATTGGACTATGACAATCAGGAAGATCTGAATACTCTGCCCTTATTCCGCAATACATCCGAATATTGGTTCCCGGGAACCCTCTCGGCTTATCGGGGCATATTTAATCTGGTCCCAAATCATTACATGGATATGCAGACTGGAAGGACCCGGCGATTCTGGCCCAGGAGACAGGTCAAAAAATATGAACTGAAGGAATGTATCGACACCGTAGTACCAATGCTGCAGTCCCACATCGAGGCATCCGTCCATCGGTTCCATACCGCATTTACCATTACCGCGGGACTCGATACGAGGATTCTTCTTGCAGCCAGCAGGAAGTATACCGAAGATCTCACATTTTTAACCCATACGCATCCAGCACTGCTTCCACAGAACCCAGATATTGTCATACCCCGAAAGATCCTCAGGGATAATAACATTCCCCACACCATCGTCCATCACCGGGAAAAAATAGATGAGTGTTTCAAATCGATAAGTCGAAGGAATGTAATATACGCCAGAGAAAGTAAAGTAATGAATGCCTTCACCTTCAATCAATACTTTCTGGAAGAGAAACAAGAGCCACTTGTATTAAACGGCGTATGCAGTGAGTTAACCAGAACATTCTACCGGCTCCCTGTCTATGCGAAACTTACAGATAAGCTCCTGTGTGCTCTTGCCGGAATGTCCGGTAGTTCCGTCGCCAGGACCCAGTTCAGACAATGGCTCGATGGAGTTGGAGCATACTCATCTTACGGGGTGAGGGTTCTTGATCTGTTTTACTGGGAAAATCGAAATGCAAAATGGCCGGGGTACAATGAGTATGATATTGCCTTTGATAGTTATTCTCCCTTCAATTGCCGGAAATTAGTGGAAATAATGCTCGGAGTAGATCTGAAATTCAGGATTCCGCCGCATTTCCACCTGCACAGGGAACTTATCAAAGCAATGTGGCCTGAATTACTGGAATACCCAATCAATCCACCGCAAAGCTTCAGGGAGATGGCAGCTAATAAATTAAGGGGCACGAAACTGTTCGAGACGGCCAGGTTTCTAAAAATCATGCTTAGGATGCGCAGTTGACCGATAAGAACAAAAATATGATATGAGTCGGAAAGAGTGTTACTATACATATATATACCGATGAATGCAGAATCTTCCGATACACATCCATAACATGGAAAGGAGAACGGAAATTATGAGTATTCACAGATCAGGAAAGCATGCACTACTTCTGGTTTTACTTATTGTTGCTCTCAGCAGTGCGTATGGAGAGACGATCCTGGCAGACAGCACCTCACGCAGTGCAGTCGCCGCAGCGATCAGTTCGGCCAATACCGGAGACACCGTTGTCGTTCCCGCCGGCACCAGCACATGGACATCGCAAATTCAATTTAATAAAGAGATTTACCTGATAGGAGCCGGTATCGACGAGACGGTAATCATTTATGACGGGACATCTACCAGCACTCCCAGTGATTATGTATTTCTTATAAGCGCCGATCAGGACAACCCGATCCGAATTTCAGGCTTTACCTTCGACGGCAACAATGAGATGGCCGGCATCTCGATATCAGGGGTAGCCGGTAAATGTACCAAACTGAGAATAGACAACAACAAATTTACCAAATGTACCAGCCGGGCCATATCGGTGAGGGAATATGTCTACGGTGTGATCGATCACAATGAGTTTTACAGCAACGCCACAACGGATATCGTCTTCTACGGTGACAGTGATGAGGCCTATACGAGACCGGTGGAACTGGGAACCGCCAATGCCCTCTACATCGAGGATAACCTCTTCGTGTATGAAACATCCCCTCTCAATCCTGGAGCGGCCCATGCTGTTGCCTCCAACGACGGCTCCCGCTATGTCTTTCGGTACAACACTATAGAATCTTACGTAACCGGGGCTCCCGGTTCTCCGGTAGACGTACACGGCCTCTGCTCAGGCGGAAACAGGGGTTCTTTCAGCTATGAGATATACGGAAACACAATAAACAGTAACTCCAGCGGGGGCTTCTATCGCGGCATGTTCATCCGGGGCGGAACGGGAGTTATTTTCGATAACGTTATGACCGGGATCATCCAGCATCCCATACACCTGTCGAATTACCGATCCTGGGCCTCTTTCTGCAGTTTCGGCGGCGGCGCCTGTACCGAATACCCGTGCAAGGATCAGATATACGGGCTTTACATCTGGAATAATACCCATAATGGTTCTCTCGTAACCGCCGGTATTCATGACGAAGGGCTGGTATCCGAACATGTACAGGAGGGCAGGGATTACTTCCACATGGAAAAACCGGGATATACCCCGTATATCTATCCCCATCCTCTGACTGCAATCGAGACGCTGAGTCCGAAGAAAATTCGGCTGAAATAGTTCTTTTAACAAAAGAACAAAAGTATATCTCAATTAATTCAATTTCAATAAAGCTATGAGAATAATTCAATTTATTAAGAAAGAGTATGAATCGGTCAGCAAAATTTTTTTGAACTTTATCATAAATTTTTTGCCGAATGACTACCTGTCCAATAACTATTTTCGTCCCGCTCTATGCCGGATCGTGGGAATGCAATGCGGTGCCAAAATTACTATTCAAAAACATGTGTTTTTTGTGAAACCGAAAAACATTTCCATCGACAGGAATTCCAAAATCTGCAGAGGAACATACATAGATGCGGTTGATATGGTAAGAATCGGAAAGAATGTATGTATCGGTTTTCAAACAACTCTCACAACCGCTTCCCATGAAATCGGCGATCAAGAGGACCGGTGCGGACCGATAATTGGGAAACCGATTACAATCGACTCCGGATGCTGGCTCGGCGCAGGAACACTTATAGGCCCGGGAGTTTATATAGGTCCTGGTTCCATCATATCTGCAGGTTCCATCGTTTTGAAAGATATGCCTGAAAACTCTTACATTGCCGGTAACCCTGCGAGAATCGTGAGAAAGCTTGATTACACCTGTATGAATACCCCGAAGAAAGAGTACGGAATTGAAAACTAGAGAAATCATAAGAACCTGTTCGGTAATTATCCTATCGTTCCTTATCTGCCTGTGCATACTGGAAGCGGGGCTGCGCATGCTCGGCAGGAAACCATCAAATATGACTGACGGGATATACGCTGCCGAGAAGGGTTTTTATTTTCTGAAACCCGATATAGACAAGATCACCCGATGGCCCACTCATTCATTCCGTATAATCACGAACAGTTACGGATTTAGAGATACGAAGATCGGAACTCCCGGATTTTTTGATGAATACTATTTCTTTCTCGGAGATTCTTCCGTTTTCGGGCATGGCGTTGACTATGCAGAATCATATGTCGGCGTACTCAGTGAAAAAATGGAACAGCATAACGTATCCATACTCAATCTGGCCGTCGGGGGACATCACATCAATGATCAGCTTACCTTCCTCCGAAAAACCATCGGCAGCACCGATCTCATACCGCAAAAAATATTTCTGGGGATCAATCCGTTTTTTCTCTACTACTTCGAAGATGAACATGAGGATATTATCACCCGAAACGGATATCTCTTTCACAAAGGCTCCTGGCTGTTGCCGTATCTGAAAATCATGGCTGGAAACAATTCAGCGGCCTATTGTTTTTTACGGGACCGTATGAGAATCGCTCAATCACAAATTCTACCGGAAAATCATAAAGAAAATCCCGTATATTTTGAAGTATTCTCAAAGTCAAATGAGATCATGAGTCTGAGCATGAAAGAAAAGATGGAAAACGTTCTATACGAATACAAGAAGGTTGCTGACAGTTTTCGGGCGAAGCTTATCATAGTATATACGCCGATAGGAGCACATTTCTATTTTGAAGATCTGTTGGGATCATACGGCGAGGATAGTCTGGATTATGACAGCGGGTATTATTTTCGCTTATTGAAAGATTTCTGTGAACGTAACGGCCTCGACTTTATAGATACCACTCCGGAATTACAGAGTCTGTATAATAGCGGAGTTAAACTTCAGCTCGAAATAGATGCCCATTACAACGGCCGGGCAAATAAAATTATCGGGAATTTCATATACCAGCACATCGATAAGTGAGCAACATGCTAAAACAATTCTTTTCTTTCAATTACTTTTACAGTTTCAACTTCTGGATATCCTTCGCAGTTTGCATTCTTCTGCTGAGGCTGGTCTGCAGGAAGAAAATCATTCGTGATTTCACGCTTCTCGGGACAAGTATCCTGATGCTCTTTGCCCTTCCAATGTTTGATGTGTACGTTCTGCTTTTTTACCTTCTTCTATCTTTTTTCGTTTTTATTATGAGCAGATATCTGATAAAGACAGATTCCAGGCGGAGATATCTGACCATTTTTATCTCCACTGCTCTCGTTGTATGCGTATTGATATATTTTAAGTACTCCTTCTTACAAATCTTTATAAAAAACAGGATACTGCAAGGTGAAACCATAGTCACACATACAATCTTTATCGTGGGAATTTCCTATATCAGTTTCAAAGAAATTCATATCTTAATAGACTCCTATAATAAAAAGCTGAAAGAGCTTGATCTTCTCACTTATTTGAATTACATCTTTTTCTTTCCTTCCTTTATCAGCGGGCCAATTAATCGATACGAGCAATTCCGCAATAGCTATACAGATTTTGATGAGAACACCATCCGCGGGGATTTGAAATCGGGATCCTATCGAATAGTCAACGGGTTGTTTAAGAAGCTGGTTTTAGCAGTGATCGTATTTCCATATACATTCATCCATCACGGAAGTGAGTCTGCCGGTCTATCCGCCGGAAGTTTTATCCTGGCGGTATACGCTCAGACATTGTACTTCTACTTCGACTTTTCCGGATACTCGGATATGGCAATCGGCTGTGCACAGGTTCTGGGGATCAGGCTTCCGGAAAACTTTAACTCTCCGTTCACAAAACCAAATCTCCAGCAGCTCTGGAACAACTGGCACATGAGCCTGACCCGGTGGCTGTTCGACTATATCTACTGGCCTGCAGTCAAAAGATTACGAAAGAATGCCTATTTCAAAAAAAAGGCTCTATTGCTTTCAAATACCGGAGTACTAATTACCTTTCTTGTTTGCGGGATCTGGCACGGAGAAGGTATAAACTTCGTCCTGTGGGGTTTATATCATGGTATAGGACTGTCAGTCCTCAAAATTTTTCAATACCATATTAAACGGAACAACAGCGGAGTTATCACTTCCATCTTCAATTTCAGGTACATCAACCTGATAAGCACATGCATTACCTTCAACTATTTCGCTTTCGGCATGATCCTCTTCTCTCTGGATCTCCGACAGATTCTGCAGGTGATAGTAAGAATTTTTTGAAAGGAAAAAACTATGTATACATTTCTTCAGAAGACCTTCGGAGAAAAGAATATCAGAATATTTATTCTTGTTTTTAAAATATTCTGGATCTGTATATTTCTCCTGGACAGTCTCAGTGAAACCAGTGTGGAAATTCCGCAATTTATCTACGTAAACTTTTAGGGAGGTCTAGTGAAAAGGAAAACCATTCTTTCTCACCCGGCGGTTTATCTGATCGTGAGTTTCGTTCTTTTGTCACTTACTGCGTGTGTAAAACCAATAGAAAGTCAGGAGAAAATTATGCTGCAAACTTTGGAAGACCTGTCTGAAAAAAACTTTCAGCTCATGAAAAGCCAAAGGATTTTTTTCGCTCATCAGTCGGTAGGGAAAAATATTATTGACGGGCTTGAACTTCTCATGCAGGAAACCGGCACTGCTTTTTTCAACATCCGGGAAATCGTACAGGCTGCTCCCGAAGAGCCGGCTTTCCTTCATGCGTATGTTGGAGAAAATAGAATACCCGAAACAAAAATTGCCGCTTTTCAGGAATATTGTCTTCAAAATGATTCTCTGCACTTCGATGTCGCCGCTTTAAAATTCTGTTTCGTGGATGTAGATAAATCCACGGACGTGGTGGCACTATTTGAAAACTATCAGAAAATGGTGACAAACCTTCAGAATCAGCAGCCGGAAATAAAGATAGTGCACTTTACCGTTCCGATTATGGCAAGAAGCAGAGGCTTTAAGCATACAGTTAAAAAAATGCTTGGCAGGAGGGTTCATGAAGATGCAGACAATGTAAAGCGTGAGGAGTATAACGATCTGATAAGAAATACTTACAGGCCTGACAGAATTTTTGATATCGCCTATTTCGAATCCATCGGAAAAGACGGCAATAGGTACCGCTATACCCATAGAAATCAGAACTTCTACACTTTGCAGGAGGAATGGACGGATGATGGAGGACATCTGAACACGGAGGGCAGTGTATATATCGCCGAGCAATTGATTCTCTTCCTGTCCGGTCTGGAATAGAAACATAATACGGAAAAAATTTACTTTCGGTTTCATGATCCCGGGGCTTGAAGGTCCTGATATTTCTTTACATTCCAATTATTCAGAGGTACACTAGGAAAAATGGGAAAAAAACAGATTCAGCTGCCTGAAACAAATCAGGAGAGAACACTTCTTGAAGAATTTTTATTCTACCTGTCTTACCTGATCCGCCATAGGATACTGATCATTCTCGTTACTCTGGGAGCCGCCGTCGGAGGTGTAATCTTTTCCGTCCTATCCCTGATGCTTCCGCCGGACAAGAGCCCATTACCCAATTACTATCACGCTTATGCTGTTCTCATCGTCGGGCAGGAAGAGACTACCGATATGACAACAATGCTTGCGACCCTCGGCATACAGGTTCCCATAGGAACTGAAGAAATGAACTATGGTGAACTCGCCCTCAGAGTGCTGAACAGCAGACCGTTTATCGACGGCATTGTAGAAAAACACAATATGATTGAAAGATACGATATCAGGAAAAAAGTCAAAACCAATTCCCGAAAAATCGTTATCGAAAACAGCAGAACGGAATATGATTCCCGTACAGGGACGCTGAACATAGGCTATGAAGACACGGATCCGAAATTTGCCAGGGACGTGGTTGAGACTATGGTTACCAATTTGAAAGCCTGGTTTCAGAAATGGGACGGGACAAGCTCACAGCAGCAGCTGGTAGCCATGGAAGAGAAACTGAAGGAAGTATCCGAAGAGATCAGCCTCCTGGAGGAGGAAATCCAGATTTTTCAATCAGAATATGGTGTGATGTCAGTGAATCAGATGGCTGAAACTCAGGCGTCAATGATCGCTGAGCTCCAATCACAGCTGATTCAAACAGAGATTGCGATAAAAAACTATTCCGGTTTCTCCACCATCAAGGACCAGGAACTGATCCAGCTTCAGACCCAGCGTGACAGCCTGCAGCAACTCATAAATCAAATAGAACAGGGTGAAAGCGGCGGGAGTACGAAACTTCCATCCAAGGAGAAACTGCCGGCTCTTGCTATTGAATACTCACATCTACAGATGTCTCACGAAATTCAGATGCGGATTTTTCAAAACCTGAAGGAACAGTACGAAATCCAGAGACTCACCAGCATCGGCACTTCGGTCTTCAGCGAACTCGAACCGGCGGAAATCCCAGATGAAAAATCCCGCCCCAGAAGAAGTCAACTGTGTATTATTGTTACTATCGTCGGTTTCATCTTCTCGATAGTTCTGGCCGCGGCGATAGATATTATTCACAACATCAAAAAAGATCCTAAAAAGCAGAAAATTCTGAAAGGCGATTCAAGCAACTGATCTTCAACCTGCCATTGATTTTTCAAACCCGTGAAAAATGAGCAAATATTGCCAAGAATCATTCTGTAGCTCATAATTAATTGTACTGTTACTATTGGAGTAAAGGATACTGAAAATGAGAAAAATTGTATTATACTTCCTGTTTTTTATTATCCCCCTTTGTCTTATATCTCAGGAACTGGATTATGGTGAACAATACCAGCAGCTTCAGCCCGGCGGACCAGCCAGGCCAGAGGCAGCCCAGGAGGAAGAACTGGTAGAAGCCCAGATAAATCGTCTTCAACTAGCGATATCCAATGAAAACTATCCTGTCACACCAGGTGATATATATCGGATTACTTTCACAACCGCCGGGGAATTGGTTTCCAACCAGCTTATTGTCGAAAGCGACTACTCGATAAACCTGGGAGTATTCGGTACCATGGATGTGAAAAACATGCGATTTCCGGTGCTGAAAAAACAGGTGGAAGAGCTTATTTTGCAGGGATACCCGGGCAGTCTTCCATCCCTCACCATGATCTCCACCGGGAATTTCGTCATACCCGTCATCGGAGAGATACCCCAAACCCGCTATATCACAGCCTGGGGATTGACCAGACTTGATGAAGCGGTCGCTACAGTGCTGGGAAGATACTCCTCTCTGAGAAACATCCGCGTTATCTCTATGGACGGAGTTGCCCGCGAATACGACCTCTGGATGGCAAGATACCGGGGTGACCTTTCACAGAATCCGCTTATCCGACCCGGCGACCGGATTGATATAGGTCGGGTCAAAAAGGAAATCTATATCAATGGAGAAGTTTACCGACCGGGTAGATATCAGCTGAAGCAGGAGGAAAATTTCGAAAGCGTCAGGCTCTTCACCGGCGGCTTCACCCCCCTGGCGGATTTGAGACGCATAACAATAGAAAGATACTCGGGTGAGCAGGTTGAGCTCATCCTTCTCGATTACAATGAATACAAGGAAAGCTTCGAATTCCACGACCGCGATGTCATTACAGTTCCATCCAAACGGGACGAAGATCTTCAGGTTACGGTTCTAGGGGCCGTCTTCAGCCCGGGAAGATATGCCTATACCCCTCCCGAACACTATATGTATTACGTCAATCTTGCAGGGGGAATTGATTTCGAACGAAACTCCCGAGAGGAAGTGACAATCCTGGACAGGTACGGAAATGAAAAGAATACAAACCTGCCAGTAATGCCCGGTGATACGATCACCGTTCTGAACAATGATTTTGTGTATAATTTTAACCGCTATTTTCCAGTCGTAACTACCGGCTTCGCCTTCATCATTACCATTATTGAGATTGTGAATTTAGCCAATCAATAAGGAGTAATATCATGGCAAAACCCAGGTCAGAGGCCTTCTCTTCGATTATCCTGGCCCTTCTGGTTCTTTCTTTGCCCTATTACCTGATCGGCTGCCGGCTATCCGAAAACATGAATACACTTCCTGATACAGACCCGACTGATCCGCCGATCAGCAGAGTCGCCGATCATACCATAGTAGGCCACCTATGGCAGGGCACTATCCCGGAAGAAGATATTCTACACGCCAGAAATATCCTGCATATCGGCTACGGTCACACATCCCATGGTGCTCAAATCACCTACGGAATGACTGATCTCGTTTCGTTCGCCAACGCCGGTAATCTTGGGACCGCCTATTCTCAAGATCTGTTTGCATATAGCCAGGAAGGCTCGGCTACTACTTTGCACCTTTTCCAGGGTGCACAATACGGAACAGGGGAGCTTGAACTCGACCTTCGAGACTACCCGGGCTGGGTAGACGAAACCCGGGCCTTTCTCGATAATCCCGACCATAGTGAATACAATGTTATTATGTGGTCCTGGTGTTATCACGTAGCTGAAAAAACCGAACAGACGATGATTGATACCTACTTGGATCCCATGAACCAGCTGGAAGCTGATTATCCTCAGGTAGTCTTCGTCTATATGACCGGCCACCTGAACGGCACCGGTGTAACCGGAAATCTTCACCTGAGGAATGAGCAGATCCGTCAATTCTGCAGTGACCATGACAAATGGCTGTATGATTTCGCGGATATTGAAAGTTACAGTCCGTCGGGGACGGTTTCCTTCGTTCCTCTCCTGGCCAACGATGCCTGCGACTACGACAGCAATGGAAGCGGCGGACTGGATGTGAACGATTCGAATTGGGCGCAGGAATGGCAGAACAGCCATACAGCTGAAGAGGACTGGTACAGCTGTACCTACTCCCCGCATACCGAACCGCTGAACACGAACATGAAAGCATATGCGGCATGGTGGCTCTTCGTTCAGATCGCCGATTCAATGGACGATTGAAGCTTCATTTAACCCGGGGATTCCTAGTGCCTGAAAATCCCCTTTCTTAACCTGCACCCCTTCTGAAACCCACACTCTCGAATTTTTATATAAAAAGGACTATTGCATGGAACAGCAAAAGCCAACACGGAAAGAAACAGTTGTAATGTGGATTGAAGAGTTTCGCAATATGCAGCGACAACGGGGTAAAACGGAACAGGAAGAACTGGAAGCTGCTCTTTATATAGAGGATGTATTCCATATAACACTGGCAGATATTGAAATAGATATACTTTCCGGGAAGACGGACCTGGAATTAGCTGAATTTATTCTGCGAAAAGCTGGTTGTTGTTGATATGTGCGGAATTTGCGGAGCCTACCTGCGAGACGGAGGAAGAGTTGACGAAAAAATTCTAGAGGCTATGGTGACATCATTATCCCACCGGGGACCGGACGACCAGGTGATACAGATTGACGGACCCATTGGCCTTGGACACAGCCGGCTTTCAATTATTGACCTTGTGACCGGAAATCAGCCGATGTGCAACGAGGACGGCAGCCTATGGATTGTATTCAACGGTGAAATATTCAACTACCTTGAATTACGCGAGATACTGCTTTCCAGGAAACATGTTTTTCGCAGTTCATCCGATACCGAGGTTATCATACACGGATACGAAGAGTTCGGCACGGACTTCTTTTCCATGATGAACGGACAATGGGCAATAGCGCTGTGGAGCGAGAAAAATCGAGAACTTCTGCTTTGCCGGGACCGGGTCGGGATCTGTCCTCTTTATTATACCATCCGAGGTCAGAAGGTCGTTTTCTCCTCGGAAGTCAAAGCTCTCTGGCAGTATCCGGGAATTCCAAAAGATATCGATTATCGCGGGCTTGCTGAGACCTTTACCTTCTGGACCACCATCGCGCCTCAGACAATCTATCGAGGGATCTGTGAGCTTCCTCCTGGACACTGGATTTCCTTTCTTCCTTCATCCATACGGGAATCTGAATATTGGTCTCTTCAGTACCCGGAATATGAAGGTTTTCATTCCAGAACCGCCGCCGATTGTATTGAAGGCTTGCAGGATATCCTGTCGGATGCGACGAGACTCAGATTCACCCGCAGTGATGTTCCTGTAGCAGCATACCTTTCCGGCGGTATCGATTCGTCAGTTACAAGCGCGGTCATTAGAACTTGTACGGATTCAGATCTCAAAACTTTCTCTCTCCGTTTCAGGGATCATGAGTTTGACGAAGGCCCTTATCAGCAACAGATGGTTGACAGGCTGGGAACCGAGCATACTTCGATAGTGGTATCGGGAGATGACATCGCCAGGGTCTTTCCGGAGGTAATCAGGTACACCGAGAGACCGATCCTCAGAACCGCCCCGGCGCCGATGTTTCTTCTGTCCCGTCTGGTACGCAGCTCAGGCTATAAAGTCGTTGTCACAGGTGAGGGATCCGATGAAATTCTCGGGGGATATGATATCTTCCGGGAAGCCCTGGTCAGAGCTTTTATCGCGAGGGATCCGGATTCGAGCCGAAGGACCGACATTATTCAACTATTGTACCCATGGCTTCAGCGCAATCCCGCCAGTATTCCCGCCTTTGCCCGACGCTTCTTCAGTCAGAATCTGGATCCGATGGACCCTGCTTTATCCCATCGGCCCCGCTGGCAGACAGGTGCCAGTCTGTACCGTCTTCTGGACAGGGATGTCCGGGAGGAAGTGCTTTCATACAAAGTCACCGAAGATCTGATAGACAGGATGCCCGGCATGAACAGAAAATGGCATACCCTTTCCCGTGCTCAGTGGCTTGAAATACAGACTTTATTATCCGGATATCTTCTCTCCTCCCAGGGCGATCGGATGCTCATGGGAAACAGTATTGAAGGCAGATTTCCCTTCCTTGACCACAGGCTCATCGATTTTGCCAACCAGCTGCCGCCGCGCTATAAAATCATGGGTCTGAATGAGAAATATATTCTCAAGGAAGCATTTCGAGATATGGTACCGCCGGAGATACTCAATCGGCCGAAGCAGCCGTATAGAGCCCCGGATGCCGGAAGTTTTTTTGAAAAACCCGTAGATTGGGTAGATGAAATCACCGATCCTGACATGATAAAAAAGCTGGGAATATTCAATCCCACTGCTGTACAGCATTTGATCGCGAAATGCAGGAAACACAACGGCCGGGGGATGAGCAATTCGGACAATATGGCCGTTACTGCGATGCTTTCTACTCTTTTGATTCAGCGGCAGCTAAAACAGTTTTCATGATCTTTCCGGATTTGTTCTTCGGCAGTTCATCCCTGAACTCGATATATTTCGGCAGCTTATATCCGCTTACATGCGATTTGAGATGAGAAAGCACATCCCGGACTGAAAGTTTCGATCCTTCCCTGCATACGACAAATGCCTTGATCGCTTCCCCTAAAACTGCATCTTCAACTCCTATGACAGCAGTCTCCACAACATCTTCGAGTGCCAGTATCTTTTCTTCTATTTCCTTTGCGCTTACCCGGTATCCTTTGACCTTGATTATATTCTTTTTTCTGCCGACCACGTAAAAATAACCGTCTTCATCCTGCTTTCCCAAATCTCCGGTAAAATAGAATCCCTTCCTCAAAACCCCCGCCGTTCCTTCGGGATCCTTCCAATAACCCATCATGATGTTAGATCCTCTCGCCACTATTTCCCCTTCCATTCCTGTCGACACTTCCCTGCCGTCTTCATCAACTATACGCAGCTCAACATTCGGAACGGGGATCCCTATAGACCCGAGTTTCTGCGACAGCATGTCAGGCTCCAGATAGGATAAACGGGGAGCCGCTTCTGTAGCGCCATACATCACGTAGAGCACGGCCGGGGAAAAGGCATCGACTACCTCTTTCTGAAGTCCCGTCGCCATATGGCCCCCGGCCTGGGTTACATACCTGAGTTTTGGAAAGGAATGATCCCGGATCGCTGTACGTTTTAGCAAGATGGAGAACGTCGAGGGCACTCCTGCGAATCCGGTAACTTCGGTCTGCTTCATCGTATCTATAATTTTCGCTGGGTACACAAATCGGTTATCGATAACCATCGAGGCTTTTGCCAGCACATGGGTCAGGAGCAGAGATTTTCCATAAATGTAAGTAAAGGGAAGTACAACCATAATTCGATCATCGGAACAGAGGTACAGGTATTCCGCTATGGAATGCATGTTGCTTACGAGGTTCAGATGACTCAACATGACACCCTTCGGTACGCCTGTGCTTCCTGATGTATACACAATTTCAGCCAGATCCAGATCGATCTGCCTGGTTTTCGGCGCCGATACAGGAAAGCCTGAAGCAGCCGAGAAGATATGGAAGGGCACCTGCACGCCCTCAGTCTGCCTGAAATCATCTTCATTTCCTTCTCCGCTGTTTTCATCGCACAGGACAACACCGCGCATATCAGTCTTCTTTTTTGCCCATAGGGAAAATTTGGTTTTACCAATAAAGAGGAAGGCGGCATCGGAGTTTGTCAGGAGATATTCCAGATCATCGGAAGTGATGTCGGTGTTCAGCCCTACGACGACTCCGCCGGCTTTCAGGATTCCGAAATAGATACTCACGAAGAGAAATGAATTCTCAAGAAGCATTGCAACCCGCTCACCTCTCTCCAATCCATTTTCAATAAGGAAATGGCCTACCTGATTAGCCTGATCCTCGATCTCCTTATAGGTTCTCCATTGATTTTTATACCATACCGCTGGCTTCGCCGGTGATTCTTTTGAGGCCATCTCTAAAAAATTCTGCACTAGCATAATTTTACCCTCCCCCCGGAATTTTATCTTCCCTTTTACAGTCGCCATTCTCCATATCTGCTTTCGATTCGGCTTCAGGATCCTTAAATGTAATTACCACTGCGAAGGCATACTCATCACAATGGGAAAGAGATATAAAAAGTTCTGAAATAGATTGACCTGGAATATCCTGAAGTATGGAATCCGAAAGAACTACCCCGGGTTCACCCGTTTCACTACCATGGATTTCGATTTCCTTCCAGCTGAAAGGACGGTTCCACTTCAGATTGAGGGCCTTATACACAGCTTCCTTTGCCGCCCATTTTCCTGCAAAATGAATATAAGGGAACGCTCTCGACGTACATTCCTTTATCTCTCGGTCTGTATAACAACGACGGATAAAACTTCCGCCGGGGTGGTTTATCAGTTTTTTAATTCTTCTCACGTCTACTATGTCATTTCCCACTGACAGTATCTCTCGATGAGTACATTTTCCCATATCCAGGATTGTTTTGAGCTCTTGTTTTTCGATAAAGGGGATAGAACGGGGCACCACATCTCCCTCCGCTCTAAACATAATAGATGCAATCAATTAGCGCAAGAAAAAAAGTGCTGCGGAATGAGTTTTACTAGAAATGAATGTGTAGGCATCTCTAGTTCATCATCCCGCAGCGGGGAGACCAGGAGTTCACTTTTTTAGTTCCAGGATATATACCACCCATAGGATGGCTCGGCAGTATCATCATAGCTCGTATGCAAATCTGATTCGGTGTCCAATACAACCGATGATACGGCCAGATCATATTCGCCGAAGGGAAGATCGGAAGAAGTGACGGTGTATTCATTCATCTCCGCATCTATTTCGGCGAGAAAAGTCCATTGATATGATCCATGTTCCCGATAATAGAGACGGTATCCATCAACAGAAAGCGGGATACCGGTGTCCGGGTCGGATGGAGGATCCCAGGCTACCGTAAAGGTATCTCCCGAAACACTTAGAGGAGTCCCCGGTTTATTTACTGATTCAAAAACAAATATTTCTTCCGTGGTTCCTCCGGTATATACAAGAACCAGCTCAGCCAATCCCGCCACGGGAGTTTCTCCATCCAGCAACTGTGCCTCGAGGGTATAAAATCCCTCGTCCACGGTGATACTGCTTTCGGCGATACCGGCTTCGACAAGAGAGAAATTCAGCGGAATCGACTGGTTCTCGGTATCGATGAGACGGCCCACCACCGAGGCGGAATTCACCTGCAGCGGATTGAAATTCAAACCAAAAAGGGCTTCGCCAGTACCGCTGATCAGCGAAAGATTAACTGAAACACTTTTATTCTGATCGGCCTGTATGTCCACTGTCGATGTCCCGCTGGCCACCAGTCTACTTTCATCGTTGTATCCCTCAACAAGAATGTCCCAAACACCGAAGATGGTCAGCGATATCTCGACGACAGCTTCCCCGGATTCGATGACAACTTCTTCTCCGCCGGTATGGGTGAAGGTGATACGGTACAATGCTATCTGAATACTAGAATCCGGATTTGCTGTACGGGGACTGGTTTCAATACTTACCGTCATTTTCCCATCATCCTGTGATTCATTCATACTGTATGGATTCGAGCAAGCCGAAATGAGGACTGCTATCCCCAGGAGAAGGGGAATACCCCTTATTCTTCTTACTACCTGTATATCTCTACCTGTCATCTCTACAACACCTCTCATCCTTCACCATAATTTCTAGTTTTCCGTTACGATGAAGGTATGGCTTGCCGAACCAGACCGTTTGTTATCAGCCGAGAAACCAATCACATCAAGCCGATAATACCCAGGAGCCAAACCGGAATCGGTGATATAGGTTTCTCCGGAAGCCATATATGTTCCATTGATATACCAGCTGTACGTCACATCAGTAATCGTGCCTGCATCTACCAGAACCGTCATTGTCTGTCCGTGTAAGAAAGTATCCACTGTTCCGGAGAGATTGATGATAAGGGGCTCCTCAAGGTCTGTATCGATTATGATCTCCACATCTCCGGAGGGAATATTTGGATTATTAAAATAAAATTCCCCCTGGGTTTCCTGGGCATCAAGAATGCAAACCGCCTCCACCGCACCGGCAACCACGACTTCTGAATCAAGCAGTTGAATACTGCAGGTATAATATCCCGTGGCCAGATTCGGTTCGTTTATGTCTGCATGCCCGGAAGAGACAATACTGGCAGTCATGGGAATAGTTGTACCGCCCCCAGAGATCAGTGAGGATTGTATAGCTGGGTTGGAAACCACCGTATCGTCCCAAAATATATCTATTGATAAGGTGCCTGTTCCATCCGGAGGACTCAGCTGTATATACAGACTGACCGTTTCTCCGGCAACTATCATGGTTGAACTGGTACCTGCGGCAACCCGTATTCCTGATTCATTATACGCATCGACAGTGATAGCCCACTCACCATGCTCGAGGTATTCTATTTCAAAGGGTGAACTGTATATGGTTTTACTGAAAGATTCTCCATACGGACCTGCTCCTTCGACTATGTAATAATCTACATTTATGCTTATAGACGGAGTAAGAGTCTTCGCGCCATCGAGTTCGATGAAACTGATCTCAAGATTTCCCTTGTCCTTTTGCGGCACGCATCCGAGAAATGGTAAAGCAAATATCACCAATAAAAATAAAACAATGCAAATTTTAATTCTCTCTTTTAATTCCATTATCCCCTCCATATAGTGGAAAATTTAAACCAGAACAATGTAGCAAGATTCATGCCAATACCGAAGGAGATCTTATTTATTTGTTTTGTAAAGAGTTATTAAATTAAAATATTCAAGAGCCTGTTTCTCAGTTACGATATTGTAATTGAATAACAAAAAAAATTTCAAGATTGTAATTTAGTTCTGCCATATTATGTGTTTTTATTCCAATGCGGATTCTTGATTCCATACTTATTAATCTTATAATTGAGAACTCTCGGTGAAATCTTCAGAAGCTTAGCCGCGTCTTTTTGAATATAATCTGCCGCCTCCAGAGCCTGCAGGATGAGATTATATTCAAGCTCTTTCAAACTGAAACCTTCGGCGGGAATGCGCACGAACTGAACTTCAGACTGCTGATCCATTGGTGCCTGGATGTCATTTTCCGGCATCAGATTGAGATCATCGATACCGATGATCTCATGGTCGGACATGAGCACAGCCCGTTCTATGGTATTACGCAATTCCCGGACGTTTCCCCTCCATTTGTGCTGCAGGAGCTCCTGTACTGCCTCGGGGCTGAGATTTTTAACACTCTTTCCGAACTCACCTTTGAACTTCGTCAAAAAATACCGTGCCAAGGGAAGAATATCCTTTTTTCTCTCCCTGAGCGGAGGGATATGAATATTCACAACGTTTAATCTATAATAGAGATCCTGCCGAAATCGCTGTTCCTGCACTTCTCTGAAAAGATCTCTATTCGTTGCCGTCATCACCCGGATATTCAGTTTTATCGGCCGATTGCTTCCGAGGCGCTCAAATACCCTTTCCTGCAGGACCCGAAGCAGTTTCACCTGTGTGCTCGTTTCAATCTCAGCTATCTCATCCAGGAGGATGCTTCCTTCATTTGCCTGCTCGAATCTGCCAATTCGCAATTTATCTGCTCCGGTAAAGGCACCCTTTTCATGGCCGAACAGTTCACTCTCCAGCAGCTGTGCCGGCAGGGCCGCACAGTTTACCTTCACAAAAGCTTTTTTTGCCCGCGAACTGTTATAATGAATCGCTCCGGAAACAAGCTCTTTTCCGGTGCCTGTTTCTCCTGTAAGCAATACCGTTGTATCGGTGGAGGCAACTTTTTTCACCATACGAAGGACTTTCTCCATCTCCGGACTCTCACTCACAAAATTTTCGGGTCGGTAAATAATATCCCGTTCATGCCGCAGATTTTGCGCTTCCAGCTCCAGGCGTCTGAATTCGATTGCTTTCAGGATCTTCTGATGGAGATCTTCCGAGTCATAGGGTTTCTGAATGTAATTATGGGCTCCAAGCTTTACCGCTTTTACCGCTTCATGGACATGACCGAAATCAGCCGTTACAATGACTGGAGCATTCCGGTTGAATGTCTGCTGCATATCAATTAAAGATACAATATTTCCATTCTGTCCGCTTACATCGATAACAATTACATCAAAAAGCTGTTTTTGTATGTACTCAACGGCCTCCTCAAGATTGGAGGCTACTACCGGTTCAATACCTATTTCTACCAGATACGCAACTGTTTCTTCGAGTAATATGGTATCGGAATCAAGCAAAAGTATCCGCATAGTGTATTTAGAATATATCCCGTCCGGGTTGAGTTTTAAACTTCCGGGCCCTTCTTTATAAATATAGTAGTTTTTTTTTACAATTTCACGGTATTCCGTAGAAATACGGTCTGCACTTTCGTGCTGTTCCTCATAATGAGGATATCTATCCGGCATGAGACCGGATAATTCATAACATCCACCAGTGGAAATCTCATCACCTCCCGGAGCCGTAACGCTGAGATGGAAAGAATGATCGACCTATTTGACGAACATACCGCAGTTTTTCAGGTTAGCGAGTCTGGATTTCCCCTGCTTCCCGAATAATAGAAAAGCATGCCCATCAGTACGGTCATTATATAAAATGGATTCTATTTACAGGTTTTCGGAAAAAAAGAATTTTACTCAGCTTATCCGCCTGATTTATAATACCAGGAAAGTGAAAGGAAGAATCCTAAAATGCACATTTCCCCTCAGCCGTTATTTATCTCACAGATACTGAAAATAACGCTGGAGATTGAAAACTGCGATTCTACCCCCTTAGAATTATGATGAAAAATGTAGTATACTGATAAACCTTAGAGCATTATGAAAGCCGGAGGACATAAAAATGAAAAAATCGGGAATCAGAAGACTACTTACTATATTGGCGATCACTATCGTGTTGCTGTTTACAATGGCATCCTGTGATTTTTTCTCATCGGAAACGGTGTATACCGGAATAGATCCGGACGGCGACGCTGACGGCGACGGGATCAAGAACTCCACCGAAGACCTGAACAGGGACGGGTATTATACCAACGATGACAGTGACGGCGACGGCCTATATAACTATCAGGACCCGAACGACGACGGAGACGGTCTGCTTACCTCCTCCGAATCGGGCGATGAGGATTCTGACGGAATACCCGATTACCTCGAATCGTACGTCACAGATACAGACACCGATGGAACGGATAATCAGGCCGACGATGACGACGACGGCGACGGCTTGACATCGGACAATGAAGATCCCAACGGCAACGGCTGGAACTTCGACGACGACACCGACGGAGACGGAATCGTGAACGCCTACGATGATGATGACGACGGGGATGGAACACCAACATTATCCGAATATCTTACCGATTCAGATGGTGACGGAATATTTAACGATCTTGAACCGGATGACCTCGATACCGACGGCGATCTTACGATGAATCAGGCTGACGATGACGACGACGGCGACGGAACGCCGACTGCCAACGAAGATCTGGACGGCAACGGTTTCTGGTTTGACGACGATCCGGACAACGACGGGATTCCCGCCTTTCTCGATGATGACGAGTAGGGAGTGTCACCGATCCTGCGGATGAATTAGATCAAACTTTCTGTTTCTGAACGATTCACGGACATATCCGTCCTGGAAAGCTAAGTTTGTTCTTGGAAATATCTCTTTCTGCCTCAATTTCTCATGCGCCGCGCAATGCTCAAGCCCTATCTGCCGTGTTCAAAGGCAATAAACCCCTCTCTTGAGAATAACCCGGTATCTCTCCTGGCTATTCCAGGCTTAAAGCCATCCTCACGATCAGGAACACTCAGCGGGGGAACTCCGCCATTAGATAGCAGGATCTATCCGACGCCCCCCTCATCTATCCTTCCGCACCGTTCTGAGCGGCCGAAAACAGCCGGCACATACCTCGGTACATCACATTTCCCGCCTATATTTCCCAGATGACTGAACTAATCAGAAAAAAATTTGACAGCCACCTGATTCGTGATATAATAACTACCTGGTAGCTGGTAGTTTTTAACAACTAATCAATGGAGATCACAATATGCCAAAAACTTCAAAAAAAGCCATAGATTTCTTTCAGCCCATTGAAATGGAGGATCCGGCAGACAGGATCATTCAGCAGATCCGGGACATGATTCACGAAGGAGTGCTGAAACCGGGTGACCGGCTGCCGTCGGAGAAAAGGATCGAGGAACGGGTCGGCATCGGCAGGGGACATGTAACCCGGGCCCTCCGGAGACTGGAAACCTACGGAATTTTGAGGACTGTTCCGCAGAGCGGAACCTATGTGGCGGCGATCGGTATCGATGCACTTGAGAGCCTGGCGACCAATATTCTGAAACTGAACGATCAGAATTTGGAAGCGCTGATGGATGTGAAGTTCGTTCTGGAGCGCTATGCCGCCGAAAACGCGGTTAAAACAGTCACGGATGAACAGATCGAGGAACTTGAAGCGGTCAGCCAGACCATCGCTGTAAAGATCAATGCCGGAGAGATCAGTTTTGATGAAGACATGGTCTTTCACCTGAAAATCGCCGATATGGTTGAGAATCCGGTTCTGAGATCTTTACTTACCCTCCTTTCATCCCAGGCGATCACCCTCTTCAAAGACCTTGAGGATCATCTTGGGAGAGAGAAGCTCCTTGAAAGACTGCATGACGCGGTAAATGAGCATGAGGAGATTGTGGAAGCTCTCCGTCAGCGGGACAGCGATCAGCTGATCAGGGTCATTGCCGGGCACTATGAACGGGCGAAATACTTCAGGTCCCATGTGGAGCAGCCGGTATAATTCTGTATTCCGGAGCCTTAAGGCTCTGAAAAATAAACAGGAGGAAAAGTATGAAAAGAATAGGACTGATAGCACTCCTGGTCGTCCTGCTGGTAAGCGTATCAGCATTTGCAGGCGGGCAGGGTGAAGCCGAGCAGGCCCCCGCAGCGGCGGCCGAAAGCACCGACGGCTTCGATTGGCGGCAGTTCGAAGGACAGACGATCGTTGCGTGCTGGCCCAATCATGGCCATTACAACGCAACCATCAAGTCCGGCGTTATTGAGGAGTTCGAAGAACTCACCGGTATCGACGTCGAAATCGACCTGCTCCAGTATATCAAGATGCACGACAAACAAGTCCTCGAAATGAGCAAGCCCGGCAGCGGCGACTACGACATGGTCTCGATGGTCGTTATGTGGAAAGCTGAATATGCCATGGGCGGAATGATTGAACCTCTGCAGCCTTTCTTCGACAATCCCAACATTGCCGTCCCGGACTATGATTTCGACGACCTCGTACCAGGCTACGTCGAAGTTACCGGCATCGCCGGCGGTGAAAACATCTATATGAACGGTGAAGGCGCCGAGCTTTACGGCCTGCCCTTCGGTTCTGAAACCAGCTTTCTCGTTTATCGCAAAGACCTCTTCGACCAGTACGACATCGATGTTCCCGAAACATACGACGATCTGGTGGAAGTCGCCAGGTTCTTCCATGAAAACGTCGACGGTGTCGGCGGGCTGACCATGCGCGGCGCCTCAGGCCACCATGCGACCCACGGTTATCTGCTTCACGCCTCCCCCTTCGGAGCGCGAATCCTCGAAAAAGGGACATGGGAACCTGCTTTCACCAAACCCGAATCGATCCAGACCATCGAATTTATGAAAAAGATGGTCGAATATGGACCTCCGGGAATGACCGGTTACACTCAGGACGAAGAGTGGCAGGCCTTCCTGCAGGGAGACGCGGCGATGTACCTGGACGCCAGCGTATTCACCGGCGCCGTCAATGATCCGGCCAAATCAAAGGTTGTCGGCAAAGTTGGTTATGCCCTCCATCCGACCGCAAAAACCGCTGGATCGGAAACAGGAGGCTTCGGTCTCGGAATTCCGAAAAATGCCATGAATCCTGAAGCATCCTTTCTCTTCATGCAGTTCCTGACCATGAAGGAAACCGAACGGAAGATCATCGAGGCCGGCGGAGCTCCTTTCCGCATGTCATCGGTAAACGACGCGGGGCTTCAGGCGAAATACCCCGAGTTCAAGGTACTGGCGGAACAGCTGAAGTACGCCAATCCGGATTGGCGTCCGATCATCCCCGAATGGGGTGAAATCAACAGTACTATCGGAGTGTATATCAACCAGGCTCTTACCGGAGATAAGACCCCCGAAGAGGCTATGCAGGACGCGGTGGGACCAGTCCGGGATGTACTAGTCCGTGCAGGGTACGTGGATTAGAAAATAATCTTTTCAATGCGGACCGCACTTTGATTAAAAAGCAGCGGTCCGCTTTTCCTTAATGTGGAGTATAATCATGAGCTCACAATCATTACGTGAGAAATCAAGCCCTTTATTGTTTCTGATGCCGGCGATTCTTATTATGGCATTCATTCTGCTGGTTCCGATCATCATCGGTCTGCGGCTCAGTTTTTTCGAATGGCTTTTACGAAATGTGTCCGACGATCCGATATTCGTCGGTTTGCGGAACTATATCGAGCTTTTTAAGAGTGAAAATTTCCGTACCAGCGTTGCTGTAACCATCCGTTTCGTAGTGAGCGTAGTTGTCATAGAAATCGTGCTCGGCCTTGTCCTCGCCCTCTTACTCGAGTCAGGACTGAAGGGGTTACGCTTTTTCCGGACCCTTTTTGTTCTGCCTATCATGGTCGCTCCGGTAGTTGTAGGTGTCATGTGGCGCTTCATGTACAATCCTGCTTACGGTAAAATCAACTACTTCATTACGAGCATGGGATTTGAACCGGTAGGATGGCTTTCGGACCCGAACATCGCCCTTACCTCGGTCATCATCGCCGATGTCTGGCAATGGACACCCTTTGTATTTCTCCTGGCCCTGGCAGCCCTGCAGGGAGTTCCTCAGGATCTCTCGGATGCCGCTGTCGTCGATGGGGCGAACTATATGCAGAAACTGCTGAAGGTGAAACTTCCCTACATTGCCTCGATCATCGGTGTGACGGCGATTCTCCGGCTCATCGACGCGTTCCGGAGCCTGGTTGTAATTTTCAATCTGACCTACGGCGGGCCGGGGGTATCGACGGAGGTTATGAGCCTGCACCTCTACAAGTCGGCTTTCGTAAGTCAGCGGCTGGGACTGGCATCGGCCATAGCGGTCCTTTTGCTGCTGCTCATAATACTGCTGTCCCTGGCTCTGATTATCAGCAGCCTGAAGAACAAGGAGAAATGATTATGTCACTCCTCACAATGAAACGCCGGCAGCAGCTGGCAATGGTACTCAGGTATGTATTTATTATCATCTTCGCCTTGATCGCCCTCTTTCCGATTTACGAAATGGTGGCAACCTCCCTGAAGAACGAAGTGGATGCCTTCAGCATACCGCCGAAGTGGATCTTTAAACCCACCCTCAAGAATTATCAGGCGGTGCTTTTCGAAGGCAAGTTTTTCACCTACTTCTTCAACAGTATCGTCGTCGCCATCACGTCAACAGTGATCAGCGTAGCCGCCGGGGCACTGGGAGCATACTCTCTGGCTCGGTTCAGATTCACCGGAAAGAAGCTGATCGTCCTGGGAACCCTCCTGATGCGGATGGTCCCGCCGGTGATTCTGGTGGTACCGATTTTCCTTCTATACAACCGGCTTGGGATAACCAATGCCCGGATGAGCCTGGCTATGGTATACGTGGCTCTGAACCTGCCCTTCAACATCTGGGTACTGCGTACCTTCATCATGGAGGTTCCGAAGGAACTGGAAGAATCCGCACAGATCGACGGCTGTTCCCACATGCTTACCTTCCGGAAAATCATACTGCCCCTGATCGCCCCGGGCATTTCGGTGGCCAGTATTTTCACCTTCCGGATCAGCTGGAACGAGTTCATTCTCAGTCTGGTCCTGACGAACAGAAACACCAGGACCCTGCCGGTGGCGGTTTCCCTCTTTCTTACGGATACGGGAACAGAATGGGGCAAGATCACCGCCATAGCGACTATCATTGCAATTCCGGCATTTATTTTTACTTTCACAGCAGCAAAAAGTCTGATCATGGGTTTAACGGCCGGTGCCGTCAAAGGATAAACAAATAATTTTTTTGGAGGACGAAATATGGGAGATAATTCCATGAATGTAAAATCAATAACGAAAGAACAGTGGCTCAGGGATGTATTTCCCGAATGGGGTATATGGCTCAATGAGGAGATCAGAGATTACAAGGTCGAAGCCGGAAATTTTTCGATGTGGTGGCTTGGAACTACCGGCATCTGGGTAAAAACGCCCGGTGATGCGAACATCGCCATGGATTTCTGGGTAGGCCGTGGGCGATCGACCCATGTGGAGCCCCCTTTCGAAGAAACGAAAGATTTCCAGATGACCCGGATGACCGGTGGCCGTGCTATGCCTCCCAATCTGAAGGCATATCCGACGGTCCTGGACCCCTTCGAAATCGGAAAGATCAACAGGCTCGACGCTCTGTTTTCAACCCACATTCACGATGACCACATCTGTCCCTACGTAGCCGCAGCGGTAACCCAGAATACCAAAGCTCCCTTCATCGGACCCGAACTCTGCGTAAAAAAATGGCGGGCTCTCGGGGTACCTGAAGACCGGCTGGTGATTGTAAAACCGGGAGACACATACAAAGTCGGAGACCTGACTGTTTATGCCGTCGAATCCTTCGACCGGACGGCACTGATCACCACACCTCCCGAGGGAGACCTGAGGGGGAAAATGCCCGTGGATATGGATGAACGCGCGGTGAACTACGTCATCGAAACACCGGGCGGTCAGATCTACCATTCGGGAGATTCCCACTATTCCAACGGCTACTTTAAGCACGGGAAAGATTTCGATATCGATGTCTGTCTGGTTTCCTACGGTATAAATGCCCCGGGAAACATGGACAAGGTTCCGGCTTCCGATTGTCTGCGGATTGCCCAGAATCTGGATGCCCGGGTACTCATCCCCTTTCATCATGACACCTGGACCAATCAGGTACCGGACGACCATGAACTGGAGATGCTCTGGCGAATGAACCGGGAACGGCTGCAGTATGGACTTTTTCTGTGGAAAACCGGTGCTCAGTATGTTTACCCGAGGGACAAAGAAAGAGTACGCTACTGGTATCCTCAGGGGACTTTCGACTTCTACACCGACGAACCGAATATCCCCTTTCCCAGTTTTCTCTAGACTATACAATTAAAAGGAGTACAGCATGACTGTAGAGAACATCAGAAAAGTAACTGTCATCGGCTGCGGCATGATCGGTCCCGATATCAGCACCTCGGTGCTGACGGCGGGTCTCACGGTCAGGATAGTCGGGCTCGATGAGAACGACACCTCCCGAGGCGTCGCCAATATCACCCGGGACCTCGATGATCTGGTGATGGAGGGAGTCCTGTCCGAAGCGGAAAAGAAGGATGCCCTTTCAAGGGTTTCCACTTCCACCAGAGTCGGCGAAGCGGTGAAGGATGCCGACCTCGTTGTGGAGGCGGTATTCGAAGACCTGAAAGTCAAGCAGGATATTTTCAGTCAGATCGACGCCAACTGTCAGGAACATGCCATTCTCTGTTCCAGCACCTCAGGCCTTTCACCGAACGACATTGGTGCAAACATTTCCCATCAGGATCGGATGATGGTAACCCATTTCTGGAATCCTCCCTATCTGGTCCCGCTGGTTGAAATCGTTCCCCACGACAAACTGAATCCCGAAGCCCGGCAGGTAGCCAAAGACTTCGTTGAAATGCTGGGAAAAATCCCGGTGGTGCTGAAAAAGGACATTGCCGGTCATATCGGGAACCGACTGCAGCACGCCCTCTACCGTGAAGCCCTCTACCTGATTGAACAGGGTGTGGCGGATCCCGACGACATCGATAAGGTCGTCCTCGGCAGTTTCGGTCCCCGATTCTCAAGCATTGGTCCGATGGAATACTTCGACTCCTGCGGCCTGGACCTGCACAAACAGGTGCAGAGCTATCTTTACCCCACCCTCTGCCGGGAAGCACAGCCGCAGAAGATTCTTCTGGACAAGGTGGAAGCAGGCGAACTGGGACAGAAAAGCGGAAAGGGACTTTACGACTGGTCGAACCGGGACAGTGAGGATTTCCGACGGAGACGCAACAAACGCTTCATCGAAATCATCAAACAGAGACGGGACCAATAATCGGGGAGTATGAAATGAAAGCAATCTATCTGGAAAAACCGGGTGCCGTCGGGATCAAGGACGTACCGAAATCCGAAGCCCGAAACGGTGAAATACTCGTTCGTATGAAATCCATGGCCATCTGCGGCTCCGATGTGGCAGCCTATCGCGGGGTGAATCAGCTGGTCAGTTATCCCCGGATCATTGGACATGAACTTGCGGGGACCGTGGAATCCATCGACCTGGCCGGAGAAACAAAACTCTCCGTCGGACAGAGGGTCGTTCTTGAACCTTACCTGAGCTGCGGGAAGTGCTACCCCTGCTCCATCGGCAGAACGAACAGCTGCGTCGATCTGAAAGTGCTGGGGGTGCAGACCGACGGAGGAATGAGTGAGTTCTTCGCCTTTCCGAAAGAACTGGTCCATCCGATACCGGAATCTTTCTCGGCCGAGCAGGCTGCCTGTGTCGAACCTCTTACCATCGCCCTGCACAGCATTCACCGCGGGGCGGTACAGGCGGGAGAACATGTGGTCGTCTTTGGAGCAGGACCTATCGGAAACCTCATCACCCAGGTCGCCCGGGCCTACGGGGCCGTCCCCATTGTCATAGACATCCTCCCGGAACGCCTCGAGCTCGCTTCCCGCCTCGGTGCCGCCCGCACTATCAACGCCGCCGAAACCGATGTCGTCAAACGTGTGGAGGAAATCACCGGCGGCAGATTGGCCGAATGCGTCATAGAGGCGACCGGTGCCCTCCCGATCATCCGTCAGACGATAGACGTCGTATCCAACGCGGGCCGTATCGTCTTTACCGGGCATCCGAAGGCAGACGTGGAACTGCCGACCGGTCTGTTTATCAAAAAAGAGCTCGACGTAAGAGGATCCCGGACCAGCGCAGGAGAGTTCCCTGAGGCCATCGAACTCATCGCCGCCGGGAAGGTGGATGTTGAGCATATCGTTTCGGCCAGTGTTGCCTTCGAAGAACTGCCGGAATACCTCGTTCAGATGGCTGAAAATCCTCAGAAATATGTAAAGGTGGTGGGAATAATAGAATAATTCCGATTTTCCCTGGATAAAAAAAGGCCCGTGAAGCTTTCAGGTTCACGGGCTTTTTCAAGGTTTCCTTACCGTTCCGGCAAAGCAGCCGGAAACCGGTCTGTAATCTTTATTTTTTCTTTTCCTGCTTTTCTCCCGCTTCGAAAACAATGGTCGTTCCCTCTATATTCAGGACATCCCCATCGGAAAGTCGTTTCGTTCCGGCAAGCCTGCGGTTGTTCACCGTAATCGTACTGTCCCCCATCAGAGTATAGTTTCGGGCTTTGGGATCATACACAACCGTCGCGTGTTCCGGCCTCAGAGACGGAAGGCCGCTGATTGTCAGGTCAGCCCTATCGCCTCCGCCGATAATAGTCTTGTTCTGGGTCAGCGGGATGGTCATGGAACTGACCTTCGTTGAGTATCCGGCATTGAGGACCGACAGGGCCGCATCGGCATTCAGTTTCCGGTAGCGAAGCAGGAGGAGAAGAACCCATAGCAGGGCCGCCGCCGCAATCAGCAGCAGAATGAGCACGGGATAGGGATCGGCGGGAGTACCGAAGATGGTGCTGGTGAAATAGTACCGGGCGGTCGATACCTCTTCCTCCCCTCGGCGGTAATCCACCCTGACGAAGGTCCGGTCCGACGGAACCATAGCTGCCCTGTACGTCAGCCGGTACTCGTTCTCTATCTTCTCCTTGATATCCCGGTATATCCTCGCCAGTTCGGCCTCGTTGCGGGCATCGTAGACATTCCCGCCGGTGTCCACGGCAATCTGCCCGAGGTTTTCATCCTTACTGAGCCCGAAATGAATGGCATAGAGAGTGATCCCTTCGGTCTGATATTCCCTGGTCACCTCCTCCGGGCTCTTCACGCCGGTTTCATACACCGGATGGGCTTCACCTGAATGAGTGTAGTAGGGATAGTCCTCACCATCGGAAAGGACTACAACCACCTTACGCCCCCGATAACCTGCCATCTTTTCAGCCGAATCCGCGAGGGAATGGTAGAGTTCCGTGTAGGACTTCTCCCGTTCCGGCTCTTCAATGGTGTTCAGCAGGCCTTCCAGGGCGCTCGGATCTTTGATAGCCTCCGAATGAAAGGTCAGGAAGGTGTTGAATGAACCGAGGGAGACGACATCCCGGGGATTGAAGGAGCTGTCGATGAAATCTCTGATCGCCTCCTTGGCATGGCTGATCCGCATATCCGGCACCGTTTCAGTCGGCGCACCGGAGAGGGTATCGTACATACTGCCTGAGTTGTCGATGAGCAGGAGGATGTGTATTCCGGTCACCTTGTTCGGCTTCGCCTCCAAATCTCTGAGGTCAGGAACCTCTTCGTACGTATCGCCGTCGGCGGATTCGAATATACTGAAATTATCCAGACTGAGTTCTTCCACCGATCGGCCGTCATCATCGGTTATGCTGAGATACAGGTCGATTTCCTGACTCAGAAGGAGCGATGATGCGTCTATCTGGGCTATGGAAAGTGACTCAGCCCCTAGAAACCCGCTTATCAAGGTGAATACCATTATTCCATAAATGAATCGTTTCATCTTCATCCCTCACTTATTCGGTCTTATAGAAAAATTTGGCCGAACCGGTTTGTATGACATCTTCGTATTTCAGCATCTTCGTCTTTTTTACCGGGACCTCGTTGACCAGAACCGGCAGCTTGTCCGCTTCTTTCTCAATGTATACTTCTTTCCCCTTTACCCTGAAGGTTGCGTGTGCTGGTGCCACATGGGAATATCCTTCGAGAACAATATCATTCCGATGACTGCTGCCGACGGTCAGGCGGTTCTGGGCGAAACTGTACTCCTTGCCCCGCCTGCTCCCGTTGAGAACCCGGATCACCCCCAGGGACACCCGTCTTTCCAGCAGCGCGTAGAACAGCCCGATAAACAAGCCGAACAGAACGAAACCTACTAACCGGGCGTAAATAAGGTCGGGATAAAGAGCCCGGAGATACTCTATGGCAGCGCCTCCGAGAATCCCTCCGATAGCACCTCCGCCGGCCCCTACCAGACTTTTTTTGAGTGACCGGGCCCTGAGTCCCTCCGAGACACCGATAGCGATGCCAAGAATGAGCCATCCGAGAATTCGGGCCAGGGGGACGGCGATCAGCTGATGAGTCCGGAAGGATGAGAAGGTATACTGTATGACCAGAAAGAGCACCGCCTGTCCGGCCAGGAAACCGACAGCTCCTCCGGCTATGCCCGTTGCCAGTCCGGTAAGGGCTCCGTTCAGAATTTTCCCCTTCTCCTTGGAGGTAAGGCCCTCACCGCTTCCGTAGAATGCCCCGAGAACCGCTCCGAAAACTATTCCCTGGGCGAGGCTGAAGGTAAAATAACTGGGGAATACGCGCTGATAGGTAAGGAGAAGTTCAATGAGCGGCCAGGCAGCCACTCCCGCTATCACGCCGAGTACTATCAAAATCAATCTTCGTACTGTTGTCGACATAGTGTTTTCCTCTTAATACTGCAAAAATCCGTCCTGTGATCGCTTCAATATCCCTTCGAAGGCCCTGAGCGGTCTCAAACAGCGCCGCCCCTTCCGCCGGCACTCTGCTCCGGCAGCATTCTACTCCGGCAGCAGCCTCGGATTGATATAAAGCGTCGACTGTTCAGGTCTGATCAGAAGGCTGAAGGTCTTCGGCTGATAACCCTCCGCGGAAAATCTGAACTGGTACACCTGTCCGGTTACCAGCTCGGCGGCGATATAATCCCGCCAGGGTCTCCACGCATCGGCCCACCAGATCTCGATCAGCGTATCGTCGTTTATCTGCTCCCAGGTATCCCTGTCCTGAACATAGAAATTGACCCGCAGAGGGAGCGGTCTCGAAAGGCTGTAAGGAAACTCCAGGATCATCCCCTCCTGGGCGTTGATCGTATTCCTCTGCTCGGTCCGGGGTTCCAGATAGAAACTCTTCCAGTACAGAGAGGTTTCCGCCTGTACCTTGACCCGGTATTCATCTTCGGGCAGATACATTTTTCCGGTGCGGAACTCAATCAGGTTCCCCTCCTCATTGAATACCGGTTGAAACCGCAGGGGTGCTCTATCGAGTTCATCCGCGTTGTCACCTGTATCGGTAAACAGCCACCCTTTGATGAAATATTCGTCCGGCTGTTTGTACCCCTCATCAACAAGCACCTTGAACGCCACCGCGCCATGGGTACTCGAATGGATCCATTCATAGTAATATCCGAGACTGAAGAGCGCAGCGGCGCCGCCGCCAGCCGCCACTGCGGCAATCAGAAGTGCCGCGGTGAGTTTCCGCAGACTCGGAGCCCCTGTACGCTTGACCGGTTCGACCGTCCGGCCTTCCACCGCCAGCCTGAGCTGTTTCCGGAAGGCCTTGAGATCGCTGTTTTCAAAATAGTGCTTCAGGAGACGAAGCAGCTCATCCAGATCCTGAAAACGGCGTTTGCGGCTGCTGTGCATGCATTTTCTGATGATCTTTCTGATAAGCCGGTTGATCTTCGGATTATACCTCTGCGGAGGCGGGTATTTACCTTTCTGGATCGCCGCTATCAGATCCGCCGAAAATCCGCCCGGATACGGCTTCTTACCGGTTACCATCTCGTACATCATCACGCCGAGAGAATAGATATCGGCCCGCTTATCGACACTTCTCGAATTTTCGAACTGTTCCGGAGCCATGTAGGCCGGAGAACCGAGGGTCATACCCTCCCTGGTGAGTCCCTGTTCGGAGTCCTCGGCAGAGGTGGCGATACCGAAATCCAGGAGTTTGACCTCGCCCCTCCTTGAAACGAGAACATTGGAGGGTTTTATGTCCCGGTGAATGACATTCCGGTTGTGGGCGTATTTAAGGGCCTTGCAGGTCTGATAGCAGATGTAGAGGGCCATATCATTCGGCAGATACCGCTCCTTTTGGATCAGCTGTTCCACCGACAGGCCGTCGATATATTCAAGTACAATATAATTGCTTCGCCCTTCCTTGAAATGGTCGTAAACATCCACGATATTGTCATTCCGGAAATCCATCAGAATCCGTGCTTCCCGGCGGAACCGTTCCGCAAAATCCGGATTGCCCCGGAGGGTGAGCTTCTTGAGTATGACCGGACGGTCCAGGGTGGGGTGAATACCTTTGTAAACCGCACCCATTCCCCCTTGAGCAAGGAGTTCAACTATCTTGTATTTCCCGATTTTATCGGGTTCTTTTGCCATAATGCTCCTCCGATTCTATTCCCATACCGGCCACGTCTCGCCGTCCCAGACCAGCGCCTCATCATTCCTTTCCAGCACCACGATATCCCGCTGCAGGTCCACAGGAACTCCGGGCTGTACAATTGCCACACTGTAGGTCTCAGGATTGTGCAGCTGTACATACAGGTCATCCGCCCTCAGGTTGTACTGTCCCGCCACCGGCCGGTGACCCCCAAAATAAACAGCCTCTTCCGGTTCTCCGCAGTATTCGGGGATCATTTTCGCAACACTGCCCTCCTCCGCCCCGCCGTCGGGAGTCCAGGTCAGCCCCAATACAACATCATCGTACTCCCGGAACCTGATAACCTCTTCACGGCTGTAAAACTCCAGGGGTTCTGCATGGGAAATCATAAATGTTCTGTCCGCCGCGATCAGGGGCAGCTCATGTTCGAAATCCGCATACGTTTCGATGAACTGTTCGCCGTAAAACTGAAGCACCCAGTCCTTTACCATTTCTCCTTCATAGGCAAATTTTCTGAAGGGGTGATTCCCCCTTCCCTCCTCGTTCAGAATGTTTTCGTGATTGCCTTTGAGAAAATGAAAGGACTCCGGGTATGCGGATTTCAGCCTCATGACCATTTCCATGAGGCCGAAGTTCTCCCGCATCTCCTCATCCATGGCCGAATGCCTGCGGTAATGATTCACGAACTCCTTGAAAGCCTTCTGCCATCTGGAAATTCCCCGGGCTTCGGAATGAAACCCGTCTCCGACGCAGACGATCTGGATATCCCCGGCATGCAGGTGCTCTGCTACCCTTCGTCCCATAAGCTCATGGTTGAGCAGGTGAAGGAGAAACCACATCCTTCCATGCAGATCAGGGACCACTACCGTCGGCCTTTCATCAAGCCTGATGAGCCCGCCCGGCCTGTTTTTGTCGTCCCTGGGACGATACTGAGGATCTTCGCCGGAATACACTTCCAGTACCTCCTCCAGAAGCCGGAGGTACATATCCCTGTCGGGGAGCGTGAGTCGCTGTGCCAGGTGAATAAGCTGTTTCATCCTACTCCTGGATGATAGTCTTGTTTACTTCGATGAAATCGTCCGTGAGCATCTGGGTCACTTCGGCGAGAAGTTCTTCCTGGTCCTCTTCGTTCATCTCTTCAACGATTACCGCGATTTTGAAAATCGGTGAACTTTTCTTGATCGGGCCGTTGGTAAACATTACACTTTCATCTATCTCTATATCATTCGAAATGTCGGTATTACCAGCCTCCGCGGTTTCCGGCACATCCTTCCGGATCCCGATGCTCCTGTATTCCACCGAGCGCCCCTCGTCTCCTTTCGGTCCGAGACTGATCAGACTGCCCGAATACGTCATAAGCAGAGCGCCCCGGTCATCTTCCGCGTCAAACTCCTCCGAAAGTTCCATATCTTTCTCTTCCACCTGCCGTTCAAAGGCTTCGAGCTTCTCCTGCCAGCCTCTCTCCAGTATCTCGAGAGAATCTTCGGTATCCGGCAGACCCGCGGTTTTCACCAGCTGTCGGATATGCTGTCTGATTTTGTCTGAAATATCTTCTGCACTCATTGATTTTTACCCCCTTTCCTTTTTACTTACCAGAATTTAGTACGTCGGAGCCGAAAAAACAAGCTCCAGCAATAATTCATTGGGAAATTCGGCTTCCCTGTAGTACAATTTCTAGTATGAATGAAAAAAAAGAAGATTTACAGATGATCCCGTCCGAAATTCGCGAACACCTGCACACCCTCGTGAAAAACACCGACCTTCCGGACAATGAAGAAACTTTCCGACAGCTGCTGTCCGCGTGGATGCAGAAAGAACACCTGTTCACCAGCCAGACGGCCATCCTCGGGATGGAACTCATCGAAGAACTGCCGTCCGGCGATGACCGGGGACTTATTCTGCTCACCAAAAGCGGCTCTCTCATAAGCCTGTTTCCCGCCCGTACCGGAGATTCAGAGCAGGACAGCGGCAGAAGGGTATTCGAGTATGCCAGTATCAGCCTCAGGAGGGATGTTCCGGACATCCTGCAGGGGAAAAAGGCGAGACTTACCGGGCCAGTCGGTATCGGAAAACCGGTGGAAATGGAAGATGCGCCTCTGAAGAAAAGCTCTTCGGTATACAAGATCGCAGCGTGTCCCCCTGGAACGGCCAGGGATGTACAGGAAACACGTATCCGGGAAGCAACTATTTTTCTCACCAACGGTTTTGTCAGAATCAATAAGCAGATAACCAGCCCGGGTAATGCTCCGGTCGACCATTTCACCAAACAGTCCATCATCGCATATATCGCAAAACGGAACGACCTCAGCCAGAAACAGGTGCGGCAGATTATGGATGACTATGTTTCCATGCTTGAGAGTGCCATGATCCTCGGGGAAAAGGTAAATCTGGGGCATCTGGGAAAGCTTTCCCTCAAAGTACGTCCCGCCCAGAAGGCGAGAATCGGTCGGAACCCGGCGACGGGGGAGGAATTGACCATCCCTGCGAAGCCTCCTCAGGGAGTTCCCAGGATCTCCTTTTCCGCATACATCAAGGACCGGGCAGCTGAGGTTGATGTCGACAGCCTGGAAGCCTAGAGAAAAAACGGTATTCCTGTTTTAATGAATCAGGGCATCCTCTTCAACGAGCACCAGTTTATGGGCTTCATCCTTGAGGCTGGATGATTTCTGGGCTATCTGTTCCGTTGCCTGGGACAATTGATTCGCGAAATCAATTATATCTTCCAGCTGTTCGGAAACCTGCTCGATCTCGCTGGAAATATGTTCGAAGGTAGACCGCAGTTCATCCGAAAACGGCCGGATCTTATCCGTTTCCGCGTGGGAGACTTCGGATAGACTCCGCACCTCTGTCGCGACCACCGCGAAGCCCCTTCCGAATTCGCCTGCCCGGGCGGCTTCAATCGACGCATTCATCGAAAGAAGTTTTGTCCGGTCAGCGATATCAATTATTCCTTCCAGGAGAGGATAGATTTCATCAATCACCCTGAAGGCCTTTCTGCTGCTTTCTACCACCATCCTGAAGGACTTTTCCTGCAGCTTCACCAGATCGAAGAGTTTCATAGCCGATTGAGATACCTCACTGTTTGTTGCATCCAGGTCATGAAGATTGCCGCTCACAGCTTTCGCAACCTCGATATTATTCTGATACAGCTCCCTGATACGGATATTTCTCTTCTCGATCTGCTCAAGATTCTCCTTCAGTTCCAGCTGCGCCTCCTCCGCCCTCTCCGCGGCCTCCTTCGACAGCATACTCTGCTCATCGGCAATCCGCTTTTCCCGGTCCAGTACATCCTGCAGATAATGGTGACAGTTCTCGGCCTTGTTCAGACCATTGAATATCGCTATAGCCATCTTTTCGCAGCTGCCATAGCCGCAGGAGTTACAATTCTTATGGTCTTCAGGTTTCACCTTGTTCATGTCCCGGTATATCTGTTCCAGCTCCGTCTTATCGGGAATCTTCAGGTCATAATTCATCGACAGATCCTTGTAGGTCCGCGAGTATAGCCCGGGTTTCCAATGGGCATCTATAGCACGGTGGAGCCGTTTCCGGGCCCTCCTTTTTGATCGCAGGAGTCCACCGCTGTATTTATTCTTCATCCTCCGGCTTCGTTCCTGAATATGATGTTCCAACTCGTCCGCCGCTTCATCTCTGTTGTTCGTGCCTGGTCCGCCGTTGCACCCCAGCTGACAGTTCAGACAGTCGACAAGCATGGGAGCAAATCCTTTCTTCAGCATCTCCGGCAGGGTATTCAGGTATTCGTACACTATTTCAGGTCCCTCGATCTTTCTGGTCCTGTTCCTGATGCTCGGGACTTCCCGTTCGGCAGTCTCCAGCAAGCCGCCGGGGGATGAAAAAAGAACCGCCCTTTCAGCTGAAGGATTGTCAAATTCCGTCTCCGGAAACCTGCGCAGGTCTATATGGTGCTCCTCCAGGTACCGGACAATTGATTTCAGGCTAACGTTGAAATCTCCTTCCCCGGTCTCATCGAACTCCCTCCTCTTCGCCAGACAGGGGGAAAGCACAGCTATCCGGTGAGACCCTGCTTCCGGATAGAAGGTACGAATCATCTTGATAGTATGAAGCATCGGACTATCGGCGGGCGCCAGGTACGGTAACAGTTCGGGTTTGTAGATCTCGACATACGTCACGATGGCGGGACAGGGCTGTGAAATAACCAGCTCCGGTTTGGCTTTCTTTATATGTTCGATGTAGGATTTTACCGTCAGTTCCGCTCCGAAACTGACATCGAATACATACTTCACCCCCAACGACTTCAGCCAGCCGTTGAGACGGAGATAGTCTTCGGGAAAATGAGATGCCACGGCGGGTGCGACGATAACGGAAATCTCTTCCGGCCCCTCCAGAGACCTGAAGAAGGAAGTAGAATCATCCAGATACCTTCGGGCATCATGGGTACAGGCATCTATGCATTGACCGCAGCCGATGCAGAGGTCATGGTTGATCCGGATAGCATCACCGGTCGCATCCATGCAGTATTTCACGGGGCAGGCTGCAATGCATGCGTGGCAGTTCACACATTTCCCGTCGTCCACCTCGATTACCTGTGCCAGATGTTCAGCCATGATGATACTCCCTCTTTTCTCTGATTGAAACGAACGGGATATTATACCGTAAAACAGTTATCTGTCCAGTTAGTTTTAATTTAAACTAACATAAAAAATGTGAATATTTTTATCTAATACATATAATTACTCTATTCCCGCGCACGGAAGGAGCTTTTTCCCGGTGTCCTTTTTTCCAGGTACCCTTCCGGGTCCATGAAAAAAAGGGGCGCCCCTGGACAAACTGTCCCCGGGGCGCTATATACGTATTCGATGCAGGGCGCCTGATGAAGGTGAAACCACACGCTTCGGGCACCGGAGAGAATCTTTATCTTTGAAAAAGGTGAACGGCGAATCCGCCGATATCACCCTTCAGAAAGATCGCTTTCAATACTCCATTTTTTTCAATTTTCCAGGTATTATCTATTTCCAGTCCCTTTCGGGTGAGAAAAGCCATTGCCCGGGGTATACTGTTCGTACCGATTGCTATGTGTCCGTCACGGCCGCGGCCGGGCTCCTTCATCAACTCGAAAGCTCCAGGGATCATGAAGGCTTTCTGGTGTTCCTCCACCCGGCCGGGGAAAAAGGTTCCGAAAAGTTCTGCTGCCTCTTTCGCCGCTCCGGCATCGGGGGTGTTGACCCCCACATGCTCCAGGGCGAAACCGAGCATTTTCATGACCGCCTCTCTGGAGATTCTCGTGATTTCGTCGAATTTTCCCCCGGATATCAGATCCGGTTTTACCATCCAGCTTCCGCCGATGGCCAGGACTTTCGGGAAGTCCAGATAGGTATTCATATTCTCCGTTTTTATTCCGCCGGTAGGTATGAATTTCAGATCGTTGTAGGGCGCGGACATGGATTTCAGGAGATTCAGACCGCCGGAGGCTTCCGCCGGAAAGAACTTGAGAACCTTCAGTCCCTTGTATAGTCCCTGTTCAACCTGACTGGGCGAGTTCACTCCGGGGGTTACCGGAACGCCCTGTTCGAGACAGTAATCAACCACCGGTTCATTGAAACCCGGGGACACGATGAACTTCGCTCCCGCTTTGACGGCTTTTTCAGCCTGTTCAGGATTCAATACCGTGCCGGCTCCGACAAGCATCTCCGGAAGTTCACCGCTGATTCTTTTTATGGACTCCTCCGCTGCGGCGGTCCGGAAGGTGATCTCCGCCACCGGGATATCACCGGATAGAAGGGCTTTTCCGAGAGACACCGCGTTATCGGGAGAATCGATCTTTACAACCGGAACAATTCCGAATTCATGTATCTTCTTTAGAACATCAGTCATCTTCACCTCCTTCCGGCAGGGCCGGATAGTTTCATCCCTTGCGTGATTACCCGTGTATCCGTGCGTCGTAAACCGGATTGGTCAGCCGCAGCTGTATACCTTCGATCTCCACTTCCACAATATCTCCGTCATTCAATTCCAATACATGCTCCGGAGTGCCGGTAAAAACCAGGTCCCCCGGATAGAAAGTCGTTCCGATGGACAGATACGAGAGAATATCCGCCGCGCTGAAAATCAGATCCCTGGTATTTGCCTGCTGCACGACTTCCCCGTTCAGGTAAGTTCTGATCTCGGCATTTTTCCAGTCGACTCCGGTATCCAGGATCGGTCCGAAGCAGCTGAAGGTATCGAAGCCCTTGCTCTTGGTGACGAGGTTGGGAGTATAGCTGATGATCCGTTCGGTCAGGTCGTTGACCGGAGTGATACCGAAAATCGCATCGGCTGCCTCCTCTACAGAGGCATCTTTGATCTGCCTGCCGACCACGAAGGCCATTTCACCTTCGTAATCAACCCGTTCCACGCCTTTCGGTATAACGATTTTGTCGTAGGGATGACAGATGGTATTGTGGGGTTTGAGAAAGTTTGCAGGAAACTTCGGTGTAGCCGCGTCGAGTTCCTTTATGTGATTCGGAAAGTTCAATCCGACACCCCAGATCTTTGTCGGTTCGCAGGGTACCAGGAGTTTTACATCGTCCAGCTTCGCTTCAACGCCGGTTTTTTTTACCCCGGCATAGGGGGCCCCTTCGAGCTGCAGAATTTTTTCGCCTTCCAGGATTCCGTAATAAGCTTCATTATTCTTTTCATATCGTACAAACTGCATAATATTTTCCTTCTTTAGTACATTTTCACCCCGTGAGGTGGTATCGAATTAAATCGCCCCCATCTTCTTCAGAGCATCCTTGATGGAGCTCTTTTCCGCTTCAGTGGCCGGAATAAAAGGAGCCCGGGGATAGGCCTTGATAATTCCGCGGATCTCAAGCATCGCGTAAACGGCCAGCTGGGTCGAACGGGCGAGGTACATGATGTCACGCATCTCATTCACTTCAAACTGTGTTTTCCGGCAGCCCTCGAAATCATTGGCCATACCCTCTTTGTACATCTTCCTGTTTATCTCCGGAAAGGCGTTCGCCAGACCGGGAATGAAAGCCTCGGTTCCAAGAGCCCGGGCGGAAAGCCACATGGACTCCGTTCCCAGAGCAAGATCGAAAGAATCATCTACCAGCACCCGGTGATAGGTTGCATGGGTAAGAATATCGAAGGTGGCATCTTTGATTCCCGCCAGACCCCTTTTCTTGAGCTCCTTGATGGTAGCCAGGGATATTTCGTAACCCTGGAATTTCGGATTATTATAAAGGTAGACAGGCAGATCCGAGGCTTCTATCAGATCATGGTAGTAACTGATCAGGTCATTCTGATTGTGTGAAAAATAGTAGGGTCCGACGGAGGCAACCGCGTCCACGCCGAGTTTCCTGGCATGTTTGGTCAATTCAACCGAATCCCTCGTAGTGGTGGTTCCCACCATGGGAATGATCGGGATGGCACCGGCCACCGTTTCGACGCAAATCTCGGTGACCTTCTTCCTTTCATCGAGACTCATCAGAGGTCCCGCGCCGTAGGAACCGGTTATAAAGAGTCCGTCAACTTCATTTTTCAGAAAATTCACCAGGGTTTTCAGCGAATCATAATCTACATCACCGTTCTCCTTGAACGGGGTCAGCATCGGGGGAACAACTCCCTTCATTTTAAACATGGTATAAAACTCCTTCTCAATAAATATGTGCTTTTTTGGCTAAAAAAAGTGCACCCTGAATACTCAGGGAATCCACGATTTTTTCATCTGTTATAGTTTCGATCTGATTATGTATTCCGGCTTTTTCACCGAGCAGTTTTTTATAAAGCTCGCATCTGCCGGGTTTTCCAATTAATATGTATGGGGTGTCTTTTCCAAAACCGAGCCGGGGATACTGCCCGAGAGCTTTGATATCTTCTGCGGCAATACAGGCCTCAACGAAGAGCCTGCGCTGGTGCCACTCGGTATCCATCAGTACATCGAGAAACCGGGTCATAAGGAGAGAGCGCAGGAGGCCCGTTTCTCCGATCCAGTGAAAGGCGCTTTCGATGACCTGATCATCAAGTTCCGCGGGTTCGGGTTGATCATCGTCTTTCTGCATCGACTTTCCGATGGAGGATGAAGAGAGAAGGGCTTCAAAGACCTGACCCGAGAGGGTCGTCACACTGCCCTGCACCGCTCCGTTCCGGTCCACCGGGATGTACTTGGTATGAGAAGAGAGAATAACGGCTGTGAACGGCGGCCTGGCCAGACCGAGCTTGAGGATACCCGCCACCTGGGCTTCCTCCCCCCGCATGAAATCAAGCTGACCCACATCCTCGAAATTTACACTGCCGGCTTCAAAGCGGTTTTTTATTCCCCGGATGAAATAGACCGGCACCCCCGGCGGGAATACCGCCGGATCCTCCACTCTTTCGATCCGGCCGGCCAGATCATCCATGCTAACCGGCGCCTGAAGGTGGGGCAGTTCCATCAAACCGATCTCCGAGGTGATCATACCGCTGGAAATGATAAAGTCTATCCCCGAATAATCCATACCGGCATTCTCCACCGCCTCGTCGAGGGCTTCTTTCAGCCCTGCCTGCAGCCTGGCTCGGGATCCGGTGATGGAGGTGTCTCTGACACCTGCCTTGCGGGTCCCTTTGCCGTATACTCTTCCGTTTTCATCTATCACGTATACACGCGAATTCGTGGTTCCGCAGTCAATAGTAGCTATTCGCATTCCTCTCTTCCCTGTGAGTAAAATCAGTATTTTAAGTACGAAAGTGCCTGCCTGGTCCTTTCCAGCCTCCGCAGGGAGGAAGGACTTCTCAGCAGACTTACACTTGTGAATATGGTACCGATAATCGCCATGTCCACCATCCGGGCTATCATCGCATCGGTGCGGTAATTCATCTCTTCGGATTCCGTGGCGATACAGATATCAGCAATATTCCCCAGAGGAGAATCAGCCGAACCGGTAAGGGCTATTACCTTCGCCGGTGGTTTTGCCTTCTCGACCGGTATCACCGCACCTTTGGTTTCTCCGGACTGGGAAATCGCGAAGATTACATCCCCTTCCTGCGGCTCAGCTAATTGTACAGCTGTAAAATGCGGGTCAGGAAAATAGAAAGTATCGATACCCAATCGCGAGAACCTGAATTGAGCGTCCGACGCCAGACTTCCTGAAGTTCCATATCCGATAATAATGAGGCGTCCGGCTGCATTTATCATCTGCACCGCCTGTTCGAGCAGTTCATTGCTCAATCCAAGCAGATTCCTGTGCAGAGTCTTTGCCGCACCCTCGAATATCTTTCTCTTCACCACCCCGACATTGTCATCCGCGGTTATATCTTCATAGGTATGATAGAATGAATTGCCTGCGATCTCCGTAGCGAGGGTAACCTTGAAATCATGGTAGCTTTCATAGCCCAGTTCCCGGTAAAACCGTACAATGGTGGACTCGCTTTTCGTACCGGTCTTGTGCGTCAGCTCTGTAATGGACATTTTAAATGCCTGCTCAGGCTGCTTCAGTACGAATTCGCCTATCTTGCGCTGTGTCTTCGTGAGTCCGTCTAATTTTTCCCGGATGGAAGCTAAAACTGACACATAATCTCCAAAAAAAATAATTTTTTTTATTTTAGGTTTAGTTTCACCAACTGTCAAGCAAAAAAAGAAACATCCCCTTCTGTATCAGGGACTGAAAAAGGCATAAAAGTGAATGAAAATATTTTATTAATATATATAATATAACTTTTTACATTTTTTTCAATCTTTTTGGCAACTTTTTTCATATTTTTTATCTTATATATAAAATATATATTTTTTATTTAGTTTTGAAAAAAATTTTTTCTTGACAGAGAAGAAAAGGCATTTTAATATAAAATTGCATCTCATTTTTAATCAGCATTTATTTACCTCTTTTGAGGTCAATAGAGAATACCAGACTAGTAAAAGGAGAAGGAGTATTATGAAAAAGGCTTTATTAGCTGCTCTTGTTCTGCTCGTTTCTGCCGGCGTTCTCTTCGGAGGCGGACAGCAGGAAGAAGAATTCCCGACAAAACCGATCACAATCATCTGCCCATGGTCAGCAGGCGGCGGTACGGACCGTACCGCGCGGTTCATTGCTGAACAACTGTCCGAAGTACTCGGCCAGCCGGTGAATGTCGTCAACAAAACCGGTGGTGCCGGTGCAGTTGGTCACGGTGCGGCTGCCAACGCGGCTCCCGACGGCTATTCGATCGGAAACCTCACCTTCGAAGTCAACACCCTGAAATACCTCGGTTATTCCGATGTCACACCCAAGGATTACATCCCCCTGGTACAGTTCAACCAGGATGCAGCTGCGGTTACCGTTTCAGCCGATTCTCCCTATAACTCGGTTCCCGAACTGCTTGACGCTGTAAAAAGCCAGCCCGCTGGAACCTTTAAGTTCTCCGGAAGCGGAATCGGTACCGTCTGGGACCTCGCCCGAATCGCCATGCTGAACGAATACGGCATTGATCCCGAAAGCGTGAAATACATTCCCAGCAAAGGCGCCGCGCCGGCGATCACCGAGCTGCTCGGTGGACACGTTGACGTCCTGACCTGCAGCTACCCCGAAGTAGCTCCTCAGGTTGAAGCCGGAAAGCTGAAAACCCTTGCTGTTATGGCTGATACGAGGAATCCCCAGTTTGATGAAATCCCCACGCTGAAGGAACAGGGGATCGACTGGTCCTACGGTACCTGGAGAGGTTTTGCAGTACCCCTGGAAACCCCGGAAGCACGGGTAAAAATTCTTCAGGATGCGATCATAGAAGTACTCGAAAGCGATGATTATAAGGAATTCATGGCAAATAATGGATTCGGCATCAAGGTTCGTGTCGGAGACGAATTCGGCGACTTCATGATGGTACAATTCGATGGACTCGCAGAGATTTTCGAATTGGCAGGTTACGGAAAGTAAACCCCGCATTTTCTACATGCTGCCCCGGAAGGAATAATTCCGGGGCTTTTTATATTTCACACTACCTAGTAATATGATATAGGGGTATATATGAAACACAGCTTCAACCAGGAACACATTATAGGTATCTTCTGTGTTGCCCTCGGAGGGTTAGTTCTTTTTCTCACCCGTAATTTTCCTTCCGGCCAGGGCAATGTTCAGATCTCGGGACCTGCTTTTTTCCCGAATGTGCTGGCAATCGTTCTGATAGCGGTAGGATTGATCGAAGGCCTCACCGGTTCGATCAAGGACGAGGGCAGCTTTGCCTCTATCGGAGATATCTGGAGGGGTATGAAAAAACCGGAGTTTGTCAATATTCTTCTTCTTGTCGGTCTTTTTCTCTTCTACATTTTCTTTGTGGAATTCCTCGGCTTTATCATTACGACATTTCTGTTTCTTTTCATTGTCATGTGGCGATTGGGAGTTCCCTGGATAAAAAATATTATGTATTCGGCAGTTTTTTTAGTCGTAATAGTACTTATCTTTGGCAAACTTTTTACCGTATCCCTTCCTTCGGGAATCTTGTTCTAAAAGGAGGAACTGAATGGAAGCCTTTCTTAGTATTTTTCACATACAGATCATCGTTCCCTGGATCCTCGCGATGGGGTTGGGTATTTTTGTCGGCGGCATCCCTGGCCTGACCGCAACCATGGCGGTCGCTCTGATCGTACCGCTGACCTTTCATATGCAGCCGATAGCAGGCCTGGCGATGATCATCGGCGTGAGCTTCACATCAATTTTTGCAGGGGATATTCCCGCAACATTTCTCCGGGTACCGGGCACTCCCGCTTCAGGGGCTGCCGTCCTTGACGGCTATCAGATGACTCAGCAGGGAAAAGGTTCCCTCGCAGTGGCCCTCGACCTCATCTGTTCGGCTATCGGCGGACTGATCGGCATTCTGATTCTGATCCTCATATCCCCGGCCCTGGCTAATTTTGCCCTCAAATTTACCCATTTCGAATACTTCTGGCTCGGGGTTCTCGGATTGTCCATGAGTGCCATCATTTCCAAGGGATCCCGGGTGAAGGGAATTATTTCCATGGTCGTGGGCGTTCTCATTTCAACCATCGGAATCGATATCACCACCGGCTATCCCCGGTTCACCTTCGGCAATACGGAACTGATGGCAGGCATCGGTTTTATCCCGGTCATGATCGGACTTTTCGGTATATCCGAAGTTTTCCGGTCCATCCATCTTATGCAGGACCTCAAAACCTCAGTTCTGACCGAAAAGGTCAAGGTGTCCTTCAAATCGGTGAGTACTATATTGAACCACAACAAACGGCTTATTCTGCAGTCTTCCATAGTGGGAAATCTTATCGGCGCACTGCCGGGGGCGGGTGCTGATATAGCGGCATGGGTGGCCTACGGAGTCGCCAAACGAACATCGAAAGAATCCGATAAGTTCGGAACCGGCTGCGTGGAGGGAGTTATCGCACCGACCAGCGCGAATAATGCGGCTCTTGGAGGATCCTGGATACCCGCCCTTGTATTCGGCATACCCGGAGACACCATAACAGCCATTGTGCTCGGCGCCATGATGATGTACGGACTCCGCCCCGGCCCGCTTATTTTCGAAGGGGAACGCTTCCTGGTCAATCAGATATTCTCGGTGGGACTTGTCTCGCAGGCTTTTCTGATAGTTCTCGGATACCTCGGTATCAAAGCCTATACCAGGATATTCCAATTTTCGAGGAATGTCGTACTGGCCGGTATCATGATCTTCTCAATTGTCGGTGCCTACGCCATGCGAAACAGTATCTTCGACGTGGTGATCATCCTCATATTCGGCCTCCTTGGATTTCTTATGGAAAAGGTCGATATCCCCCTCCCCCCCCTCATTCTCGGTTTGATTCTCGGTCCGATGATTGAAGAAAATCTGCGTATCGGTCTTGTAAAGACCAGCGGAGATTTCATGCCCTTTTTCTCCCGGCCGATTTCACTTTCCCTCTTCATTATCCTCATCGTCCTGTTCGCGTGGGAACCGATCAAAATGGTAATCATGACCGTATTCGGGAAGAAGAGAAGCTGATCCAACAGGTAGAGTTCAAAAAAAAACCCGGCGTTTTATTCGGATAAAACTGCCGGGTCTTTTATCTTTTCCTGGTGTTCCTGATCCTGCGGATGAATCAGAGCAAACTTCTTTCTCATTTGAAAACTATATAGATATACCCTTCCGGGCAGACAGTTTTACTGCCCTCAGATCCCTCCAAATCAGGTACAGCCCCTGAAAGAGAACCAGCAAAATGATATGTACTACCCTCTTTTCCCTTCATTCCTGAAAATATCCGCAGGATCGGAAACACTACGAAATGGCCAAATGGAACCGGAATCCATCACCAACGCCAAATTCCGGTTCGCCCCCAAGTTGTTCGCTGAGGATTTGAATGAGCTTCATTCCGAGGGATTCTGGTTTTCCTCCCTCCGTCGGGACTTCATCAGACTGCGCATTCCGGTTTCCCTGCAGCCCGGGACCATTGTCCGCATAATGCAGATCCCAGCCCCTTTCATTCCGGCGCCGGATATTGATGCTGATTTTTCCATCCGGCCGGTCATTGAAGGCATGGATGAGGGAATTGGTAATAAGTTCGTTTAAAATCAATCCGCACGGAATTGCCTGGGTGATACTGAGTCCAACCTCTTCAATTTCAAGTTCCACATCTACATGGATAGTATCCGAATAGACGGAAATCAGCTGTTGAATGATGGACTCCAGGTATGATTCAAGATCAATCCGCGCAAGGTTCTCCGACTGGTACAATTGTTCATGAACCAGGGCCATGGAATATATTCGATTGCAGCTGACCTGCAGTGCTTCCCTGGCACTCCCCAGGGAGGTTATATTCTGAGTCTGGAGATTCAGCAGGCTTACGACGATATTCAGATTGTTTTTCACCCGGTGATGAATCTCCTGAAGCAGCACGCTCTTTTCATGCAGGGAACTCTCCAGGGCTTCCTGATATTTTTTCCGTTCCGTGGTATCGATCAGAAACCCTTCGAAACCGACCAGCTCATGATGCCGATACACCGGATTTACCGAGAAACTTGAATAACCGAAGCTGCCATCCCTGTTCAGCCGCCGGATCTCCCCGCTGGGAATGGAATTCCCCTGCTTCAATTCGGCTACGAGGGTTTTTATACCGCCGGCATCCTCCTCTGCAAAAACGGTCGTCACTTCCTTTCCTATCAGTTCCTCGATGGAAGAATACCCGAACATATGCAGCAGGGCTTCATTCATTTCCAGAAAACGAAGATCAGCGTCCAGGAGGAAATACCCCGCCCTTGTACTCTCTATGATTCTCCGGAAGCGCAGTTCAGACTCCTTTACCCTGCTGATGGCAAGTTCCGCTTTTCTGCTCTGCTGTCGGAGGTTTTCAGACATGGAATTGATCGCCTGAGTGACCTTGCCGATCTCATCCCTCCTTTTGGAATTCAGCTGAGGGAAAGCTCCTTCGGAAATCTCTCTGGAGGCGACAATAATTTTATCGAGCGGGCGTTTTACCGTCAGCTGGATATTAACGATCAATATCAAAGCGAGAAAGACCATGATCGCCAGGAGAAAACTGACTATGATCCTGCGGGTAACGATCACCGGGTGCAGAGCATCCCGGATCGGTATGATACTTACGATATTCCACCGCCAGAAGGGGAAATATGCGCTTTTAATGAGATAATCTTCGCCGCTGAACCTGAGTTGCGTCACATCCCGGTCCTCAAAGACCCCGGGATCGATAACAGCCCCGATCCCGATATTTTCGCAGGTGCTTGCTATAACCCCTCCCCCTCTCGTAACGATCAGCATATTGATGCTCTCAAAATTATCACTGATTTCCTCCACCTGGTTGATGCTTTCTTTCCGCACCGTTTCCAGCATCATCAGGTTTCCGGAAAGCCGCATATCCAGGAGGTTCAGAAAATTATCCTCACACGAATTGAGTCCGAGACGAACAGCCAGATTAAGATCCGAAGCTGTCTCTCTTTCAAACCTGCTGGTCAGCGGCGGAAGAAGGATTTGAATAATAACCAGGCTGACTACAACTGCCGCTGTCAACATCGGGACCAGAATATAGAAAAAGAGGGATCTGGGGTAAAGCACCCTCCATTTCATGGAAACACCGCTTCCGCAGTACTCATCCTGCGTGGATAGACTATTTCCTTCTTCCCATACTGCCATTGAATCAGGAGGGGGTTATGCCCGATCTGCATTCCCAGGTGGTTTACCTTGAACCTTCCGATGACCGTTACGGTATCGATGGACATGATGTAATCCCGGAGGATTTTATTATCGAGAGAACCGGTTTCGGTGACTGATTTCTCCAGGATCTGACAGGCGGCATAGGCGGAACCGGCGTGATAGGACGGGCTCATATGGGCAAAGGTCCTGAAATTTTCAATGAACTCCTTCGTCCCCGGATATGGGATCCGTTCCACCGGTTCCCACTGGGAAGGACCGAAAATGCCCTGAGCCGAAGGGCCAAGCCGGTGGGCGAACAGGGGATGGATCGGCGTGACGGTCATCGCGATCGCCGCCGGGCGGATATTCTGATCCCGCAGTACTGAAAGAAAAGCGTAGCCGTCATCCGTGTAGGAACAGATGATGAGGGCGGTTTCCTCATCCAGGCCTGCTCTGATCAAAACATTTTCCGGTGAGTCCTCACCCGGAATATAGGATATGTATTCATCCACTTCCACGCCCATCTTTCCAGCCCACTCAAAGGCCCCTCTGGCAGCATCACGGTTAAAGACGGTATCTTCAAAAACTATCGAAACCCGGTCGATTCCCTGACGGGCGATCAGATCAAGATAACCGATAAAATAACGGTCCGCCATGGAGTAGACTCCGAAGAGGTACTTATATCCGCGATTCCAAAGCTGGCTGCCGGAGGCTCCGCCGGCAATCATCACATAACCGGCTTCCTCGGTTATATCAGAAGCCTGGAGGGTCAAGGGCGTACTGTAGGGAGACAGGACCAGATCCACCTCTTCCTCCTTCAGCAGCCGAAGGTAATTTTCCCGTACCGCTGATTCATCACTTGCATCATCAAGGAGTACCAGCTCTACTTTCCGGTCGAGAAGACCGCCGCTCTCATTTATATTTTTCACCCACATTTCATATCCTTTGCGGATCATATGGGAAGGTTCCCGATAGATGCCGCTGAGAGAGAGGCTCGTACCGATCCTGATCGGTTCTTCAGCGGTGGATATCGAAACATGGAGAAAGAGCAGACAGAGAAGAAAGAACAGTTTAGCGGACAGGTTTGCACCCGGTCTGACCGTGAACATATCCAGATTATAATATTAAAATCGTCAGAATTCCAGAACATGCTTTCAGGGCTCTCCCGCAATTTCCATACGATTTAAAGAACCGCCCCCCGGCACTATACTTTTTCAGGAAAGGGGGAGAAGACCATGAAAAGAGGTACATCATACTTCCTTTGCATACTTTTGTTATTTCTCGGCATCTTCAATCAGCGGATCAGTGCGCTTGATATGAGCACCGAAATAATCGGCAAAGCACAGCAGTATATCGGCAGCAGCTACTGCCGCGGCGGGGCTGCACCGCCCTGTTTTGACTGTTCCGGCTTTGTCCGATATATTCTCAGACCGTACATCAGCAGCCTGCCCAGAACGAGCCGGCAGATGGCGCAGTTCGGGACACCCGTCGGCAGGGACGGACTTCGTCCAGGGGACCTGGTTTTTTTCGCTACCACCTCGTCCCGGGGCACTATATCTCATGTAGCTCTCTATATCGGTCAGAATTCGATTATCCACGCCATATCCGATGGACCGGATCGGGGCGTACATGTAACTTCCCTGGATTCCCGTTACTGGAGAACCCGCTTTCACAGCGCCGCCAGGGTATTATCGCTCGATTTCGGAGACCGTACTTCTCAGACTATTGCGTATGCCAAGGGCAGGTATTCAGGGGAGCTGAATTCCGGAGAACCCCACGGAAGCGGAATACTTATTCTGAATAACGGAGACCGCTATTCAGGAGAGTTTAAAATGGGAGCCTTTCACGGAGAGGGTACCTATACCTACGCCAACGGTGCTGAGTATGTCGGGGAGTTCACCGAGGGAAAAATGAACGGTCATGGTGTATTTAAATCCGCCGACGGGAAACGAACTGAGGGCAGCTGGATACAAGGAGTTTTGGCAGAAGGAGCCGGCGCGGAAAAAGAGGAAATTACCACATATATGGACAGGAAGGACTCACCCTGGGACAGCTGGGAGGGCTATATCAGGGGAGATTTCGAAGCCTGGCAGCAACAGGAACAGGAGAGTTTCGAGAAATGGAAGAAGGAAAATTCACCTGATTTCTAACGATTCCCGTCCTCAGTCGTTCAGGGCCTTCATGTCAGCCTGGAGAAGCTGAAATCCGTCGATATTTTCATCCCCCGTTTTTTTCAGCTCCCTTGATTTGTTCAGGATAGTCTCGGTCTGCTGTGCCAGGGAATCAAGCTGCACACCTATTTCCCTGATCGCTGCAGCTATGTATTCAACCGAGGAGG